>SDBV01007001.1_pt1 | contig 15480 bp, 10 predicted proteins | sample 2277081 | NCBI WGS metagenome assembly SDBV01 (sample SAMN10402039, study PRJNA504765) | marine sediment metagenome | isolation source: marine sediment core GS10_PC15, 223 cmbsf | place: Arctic Ocean: Southern Knipovich Ridge | collected 2010
GCATGGCCTGGTGGACATGGTCAGGTTCACGAATGTCTACAGCGATGCTGAGATCAAGACGATAGCATCCGAGGAAAATATAAATGTCGACATGAGTATCTTAAAGAACAAACGGTTTGGCAGGTATGGGATAAAGGTAAAATCCTCTTCAAGTTCCCCTACCGCCCAGTATGCAGACTTTATGAGCATGTTAGAGATCGCCCGGATGTATCCTGACCGGATACCGCCTGAAGTTGTTATTGAAAACAGTACTCTTGCGAATAAAGAAATTATAGCTCAACAGGTTACGTCTGCTTCAAGTGAACAGACAACGGTGGTAAGTAAAAAGAAAAAAGAAAAGAGTAGACCGTTTAAACCAACGGTTGATTTTGTAAATACGCTTACACAGCCGCAAGCGAATGTGGTCGGCTGATACCCGTACCGGCAGGGTTTTGTGCCGGGATTAGGATTAACTTTGATCCGAAATTACAAAGGATATTAACAATGGAAAATAAAGTAAATGACAGCAGCGAACAGCAGGCCGAAGATGCCGGTCAGGTAAAGGCAGAAGCTAAGACGTACTCCGAAGAGCAGTTTAAGGGGCTTTTGGCTGATAAGCAGGCTGAGGTCAAGAAGAGACAGGAGCTTGAAAAACAGCTAGGCGAGCTAAAGACGGCAAACCCTACTTCAGGGGCAAATGAAGGAGCCGACGATAAACCGCTTACGGTAAGCCAATTTAAGACCATGATGGCCGAGGAACGAAAAACCAACGCTGAGGCTGACTTTGCATTGCGTGAAAAACAGAGCACTGCAAAAGCTAAAGGCGATCTTACCGCTGAGACATGCGGCGAGGGGCTGGACTTTGAGACGGTTATCGCTGAAGGCGAAAAAAGTCTTACCGAAGGAGATTTGCTTGCGATAAAGCAAGCCAAAGAACCCGCGGCTGAAAAGTACCGAAGGTGCATCATGCTTACCGCTGAGCTTAGCGAAAGACAGCGGGCTGTTTCTAATGCGAAGCTGCTGGAAGAAATTAAATTAACCGGCCGGGTACCGGCAAACGGGGCTTCTGTTCCGAATGCATCGGCAAAAGATGTAAGCGAGATGTCTGATGAAGAGTTGGACAAACTCGCTGAGCAGCTTTAGCTGGGGGGACCGGCCATGAAACAGGAGTTTTAAATTATGGCAAATACAGTGTTTGTAAGAGGCGGAGCGCATTCTGCGTCCGTCGAAGAGATATGGGGCGAAAAGACCTGGCGGCAGGCTGAGAAGGATTCGTACTTTGCGGACGGTAAGTTTGTAGGCACTTCCAGCAACAGCCTTATACAGGTCAACATCGACCTGACGAAGAACAAAGGTGACCGGATCAACACCCCGCTGCGAGCTCGTTTGATCAGTGACGGTAAGGTTGACGATGAGGCGATGGAAGGCTATGAGCAGTCGCTTACCTTCTATAACTGTCCGACCGTTATCCGTAAGCGAAAAGAGTCGGTACGGCTTGACGGTGAGATGACCGAGCAAAGGACCAAGATCAAGCTTCGTGGTGAAGCGCGTGACGCTCTCGGTCTGTGGAAGGCTGAGATAAAGGATACTGACATCCTGCTTGGCCTGTCCGGGCTGGCAAACTCTGTCGGCACCATTGCAGCGAGTGCGCCTACGGCAAATCGCAAGTTCTACGGAGGTCAAAAGCTTGACGGTACCGTTGGCGTAGCTACCGTTGCTACCGATGCGCTGATCATCAGTACAGGCGGCGTACACCTGTTTGGGACGCAGGTGCTGAGCCACCTGAAAAGAATGTCTCAAAAGGACGGCGGTGCTGCGTACAGCAAGATGAGACCTATCGTCATCAAGGGCAAGAAGTGGTTTGTATATTTTGCAAGCCCGTGGCAGATAAAGTCCTTGAAGGCCGACCCTGCCTGGATAAGCGCTCAGCGTGATGCCAACGTTCGCGGACACGACAACCCGATCTTCTCCGGTGCGTGCGGAATATGGGACGGGATCATCGTTCATGAGTACGACAAGATACAGCTTCGTACAGGTGACGGGACCGGAACCGATCCTGCAACGTACTTTGAGTCCGGCGACCCTGCTGGTAACGGTATCACCGTAGCTCGCGGTCTGTTCTGCGGAGCGCAGGCGGGGATAGTCGCCTACGGCAGAAAGATCCGCTGGGTCGAGAAGGTCTTTGAGTATGACAGCCAGTTTGGTGTCGAGGTGTCGAGTATCTATGGTGTTACAAAATCCAAGTTCAATAGTGAGGACTTTGGCGTAATCACCTGTGATACGCGCATAGAGTTAGATTGACCATAAAGGGCATGGGCGGGGAAACCCGCCTGTGTCATATAAAACATGTTCTTTAAAAATGAAATACCAACTATTCTGTGTCCGTATCTTCACAAGGTTCGAGCGCGGCTGCTTTAAGTCGTTTAAGACCGCGAAGACCCAGCCATAACGACACAACGGTCGTAATATGAATTAATGCGATTACTGAATATCTGCTGACCGAAGGTCTTACTCCACGCGGATGCATAAATACAAAACTGAATGGAAGATACATTAAAAACAAATAGGCAAAACAGATATTTGCAAGTACATCTTTTCTTTTTACGAGTGCAAAGATGAAAAAAAGGTGAGGGCTTAAGACATAAAAAAAATAACTTAGGACACCTTTACTACTAAGCTCATGGATACTACTAAGCCCATGGATGAAGCAATGATACAATGCCGGTATAAACCCAATAAGAAAAACACTAAATGCAGCAACTGAGCCTATTCGTATTTGTGTTTTGGCTTCCATAAACGCAATTATAAGCAATAAGGTTTTAAAGACAAGGAAATAAAATGAGTGAAGTATATCCATCTGATAACGACTTGCTGGCGCTTACAAGTGACGATGAGACCGGGGTCGAATACATACCTACCGGCACGGTGCCGTATTACCTGCATTTTAGAAAGCTTTTGCACAGGCTTTTGCTTTCGGTAAAGCGTGGTAACGATCTGCGGGTATACAAGGCTGGCTCGCTGGAGATCGGTGTAAAGCCCGGCAAATTCTGGGTAAGCGGGGCGCTTGTTAGTTTCCCAGGAACTGCAAGCGATGTTACCTTAGCCGATAACAAGCCAAACATCTATGTCTATCTTAACTCGGCTGGTACGCTGGTAAGCGACGAATACAGCGCTTTTCCCGATATGAGTGCGGCTCCGCATGTAAGGCTTGCGGTTATAACCACCTTAGGCGGTAAGATAACCGCTTTGGCCGATGCAAGGGATCATCACAGCATATCTGTTCCGGGTGCTTCTGCGGACCTGACGACTGTAACTAACGTAACCGCTGACAGGACACTGCTGCAAAGCGAATCGGGACAGGTGTTTTCTAATCGCGGTGCAACGGGGACGATAACAATAACGCTGCCTGCATCGGCAGCTGCGGGAACTAAGTTTACTTTTGCTGTTCAGGAGTTCCGGCGTCTGCAGGTCGACCCCGGGACAGGCGCTATACGCGATGACATCGGCAGGACGGCGGATAAGTACAAGTGGGCCGATTATGTTGGTGAGAACCTGACGGTTGTAGCAGACGGCAGCGGTGACTGGTTTAATATATCAAAGTGGGGTTCGTGGAGCGAAGAGGTGTAAGATGGCAAACGTTGTTTATGAAAAACTGAAAGAGATCGCAGAGGCCAACGGCCTTACTGATACACAGATTGAAAATGCGACAAAAGAGCAGTTCGCTGCGCAGATAGGTATCGGCGCTGACCGAATACCAGACGGAGCTTTTATCAATGCAAAAGCAAGGTTGCTGCAAGATATGGAGCGGGCAAAATGGCAGGCTGCACTTGACGGGTTAAAGGATCAGCTTATCGGCGGTAACCGGGTCTGGCTGAAAAACAACTTTCCGGATGTCGAGTTTGCCGTAAACCATCGAAGCAAAACGGTTACGATCTTCTTTGAGGGCAGGCCAAAGGGGGGCCAGCTATGACAGCCAGATATGTAGACAATGCCCAAGGGGAGTACAGACGGTACGACCAATTCGATCTATACGAAAATGTCTCGTACGCGGAAGATAGTACGACAATTACAACGGCGGCAAGTTTAATACTTGGGCAAACAATACAGATAGACAGTTCGGGCGAGGCGACTACTTTTGAGATAACAGATGTAGACTCGCCCAACTACTCGGTAGACAGGGATATAAGCCCCGAGCAACCGCCGGACGCTGGATTATATTATACTGCTAAAGACGGGTTAAGCAAAACCAACGCAAAAACAAATATAAATGAGGTATTAGCCGACGCAGTAGCCGGAGATACGGTATATGTTAAGCGAAATTCAGTTGGTTATGTGCTTACTAATTCTGACCAAATGGATAAAGTTGTAGAGCCGGGGATGGGCGATCTTAAGCACAAGCCGATTATACTCGAGGGTTACCATACTACGGAAGGCGATATGCGATGGGGCGGGGCATATTATCAGTCGCCGTTACACGCTAAAGTATTCGGTATAGACACAACAAAAAAAGTAACTATCAGCGGCGAAAATGCGTTAGCGAGCCTGCTTAAACTCAACGGCTCGAATTTTGTAATTATCCGAAACTTTTATTTTAAAGACGCGACGGGCTTAATTCTTCAATTAGCAAACACACCGTCAAACGTGTTTTTTGAGCATTGCATTTTTGCAGACTCGGGGTCTGTAATTTCGGGCGAATGTAACGGGTTTGGTTTTTACGACTGCTATATTAAGGGTATGGATTACGTCGTTTCATTATATACGACTAATTGTACGGGGGCGATCGGCGCTAAGTATGCCGGTAACGTGTTAGATATTGGCAACTATACCAAATATGGTTTTACGACGGGTAGCCCTAACATCGAGGGCATAAACGGCTTGTATTATGGTAACTTGATAATCGGCGGTGCGTACCCTGTCTTGAGCAGGACAGGCGACACAATAATTAACAATACTATTTATGATTCTCCCTGTTGTATCCGTCTTGGCATTAACGGGCAATGGCCGCCTGTAACCATACACAACAATATAATTATATCCCGGCTTGCCGCAGATAAAGGCATATTGATCGGCGGCTCGACGTCGGGTGCAATTGTTCACGATAACAATTGTTTTTGGTCGGTAGCAGGCGCTCCAATAGATAACCCAATAGTTAACGATGTCCCCGGCGGCGGGGCGGGAGTCATTGGGCCAAACAGTATCGAGGTTGATCCGATGCTGACCAGTAATTATCGACCGAGAGAGCCGAAGGTGCTGCGGGGAGGTAAGCCGGACATCTATGGTAACGCGGGACAGATCGGGGCGGTGCTTAGCGAGCATAAGTTCCAGCGCAGACCGGCAATGGGAAGGTCAGCAACGAAAAGATTCTTTAGATAAAGGAAGCTGAATAACAATGTCAACAGTATTGGATATTACGTTTTATGTTTCAAGCGATGGCACGCCGCTTACGGGTGCTTCATCTGAGATGGAGTTTGAGAGTTTAAGGAACTTAGACGGAACCGAAAGAAAAACTTCTGCGCCTGCGATAACGGAGATAGGAAACGGCTGGTATAAGTTTACCGCAACGCTGGGGACTGTTCCCTTCGATGCAGGTGACCTGGTCGGCGTGATCGATGCCGACAAAAACGACACCAACAGCCTTGCCGATATAGAACGATATATACCCGTCGAGGTTGGGCTGGATGTGGCGGTTACCGAGCCTTCGGGCGATCCGGCGAGTTGGACGTTTGCCCAGAAGCTGCTGTGGCTGGTGATGAGATTTTCGAATTCGCATAGCTCGGATAACTTTAACGGGATACGGGTTAGAAAGTTTGACGATACGATAGCGACGACGCAGGCGGTGACCGAAACTGCCGGTGTTAAGACTGTAAGCAAGGCCACATAATGTATTGCATTGCTGATATAGCAGAAGTCGGGTTATTGAGCCCGCCGTTCGATGATGACGGTATGCCGGTAGACGAAAGCAGAAGGCTGTGGGCAGATAGAGGGCTGGCACTGAACCGGTATACCGGCCATGAGGTACTGCTGACAACTGGAACGGGTTTCGGTGAAGGTGAATTTGGTAATGGTGTTTTTGGTTGGAGCTAGATTATGGATGGCGCTGAGGTCTTAGCAGAGGTTATAAAAAGAATCGGAACAAACTCCGGTGTTACAAGCATAAACACCGAGTTAAACAGTGTGTTGTATGATATTTCGCGAAGAGCCGATTTCCTAACAGCGGTTACGCCTGTTGTAACATCGGACGAAGTTGCCGAGTACGATCAGCCTGCGGGATTAAAGCGGGTGTATGAATGCTTCGTTACCGGATCGCTGCCGCTTGAGGTAAAGACATACCGCGACTATCTAAAGTACCTGGCCCAGACGGAGTCTGGCGACGGTGAGATGACGATGTATGCCAGAAGGCACGGCAAGCTGTACTTTTGGCCTGTGCCGGATGGAGAGCACACGGTCAACGTCGATCATGCCAGGTATCATCCATCAAGCTGGACCGAGATACTGTTCGGCAGTGAGTTTAAAGAAGCGATCATAGAGGGCGTCATTGCATTGCTATATAAGGGCCAGTTGTTTGAGAAGCTCCGGCTAAACAGCAAGAAGGTGACAAACCGTGATATAGCCGAGAATGCGACTGATAATATTAGCGGTACAACTGTAACCGACAAGGATGGGACGGCGGATGACTCAACGGTAACAGCCAATGAGGATATTGCCACGAGCGTAAGCACCGACGACGATACGGATGTGCTGACGTATGAGTTCAGCAAAGACTTCCCGGAGATAAAGTTGCACGAGCAGCTGTACGAAGCGGAGATTGCCAAACTGATCGAGAACATGGAAATAGACACAGAGACGGTACTTGTCGAATACAGGGATATCTAAAATCAAGGTAAAGCTGACAAGGTAATCGTATAGCGCGGCGTATAACTTTTTTTATAACTTTCCGTATAACTTTCATGTGATTTTGTCTGATTCTCTCTAACCGGCAACCATCGGATGACTTAATTTATATCATTTTCTCTAAAACATTCGACCATCGGACGACTTCAAGAAAATTGTAAGAAAGTGGCTGAGGGTTAGACTTTTTTTATTTTTATAACCGGTCGTATAACATTTGACATTTTTGGTGAGACACTATAAGATTGCATGAGACTTATTGGACTCGTAAAGAGTTATGGGTTCAAAAGTTAACGCTGTAAGTCTTTGGGGGTAAAAGGGTTAAGCGAGGCCATATTGAACTGTCGATCCGAAGGTTGAGGGTTCGAGTCCCTTCGGGTGTTTAGTAGAGTTTCGGATAGTCGATCCGAAGGTTGAGGATTCGAGTTAATCGTGTTTTTAAACCGTGTATTTGGGAAATGTCAGTTTAATGGGATTTTGATAGGAATTTAATTGTGTCAAATGTTGATGTAAATGATTTTGGTGAAGAAAAAGTTTGTGTTTATAAAAATGAAACGTATTCTGTTCGAGACAATGGTGCAGTTCTTCGCCACCCACGCGAAAATGGCAGAGTTCGTCCTACTGACAATCAATGGACTTTCGGGAAACCTAAAAAAACTGGTTATCTGGAAATCGCCTCAGAAAGAGTACATAGAATTGTTGCGATGGGATTTTTTGGTCAGCCACTAACCAAAAAACATGTTGTTGACCATGTAGATACTAACAAACAAAATAATAGACCTGATAATTTGAGATGGGTTACAAGATTAGAAAACGTATTACTTAATCCAATCACAGTAAAACGAATTGAATCTACTTGTGGTTGTAGCGTTGAAGAATTTCTTGCTAACCCTTCAAAATATCGTGATATGTTTCGAGAGCCAAATTATAAATGGATGTGTACTGTAAATGAGCAAGAAGCAAAATCAAGTTTAGAACGATTGTTGAATTGGGCAAAAAGCGATAAAACTCCTTCTGGTGGAAGTTTAGGTGAATGGATATTTAATCGGAATAATACCATTCGTAAACAAACTGAAAAAGAACGTATTATCGAAGAACAAAAATACCAAACAGAATTTGACGAAATGGCAGAAAAGGTTTTTCAGAAAGTAGAGAAGGAAACAGGATTAAACAGAAAGTCATTGTCTTCTAAAACAAAAAAAACTGAATACTATGAGGCTCGTATATATGCAGCGAAACTTTTTCGTTCAGAAATGAATTTATCGGATGAAAGTATTGGCAGACTAATAGGGCGTTCCAAAAGTATGGTTAATGCATATCTGCATCATACTGATTTTAATCGAGGAAAGAAAGTCGATAATTCTTTAGTTATTTCGCAAACCCAAACAAATAATTCAGAATTTGCAAAACCTGATATAACAGTTGTAACAGAATCACTTACACCAAACGCAGTTCAACGTAAATGGAAAACTCCGTCAGAATTTCCTTGCTGTCCGCAGGAATACACAGAAGAACCAATTAGGACTTATGCTAACAATCTAATAACGGGTTCTGTATTTTGTCGAAACAATCTGTATTCTTCATTGGTGTTCAAGAGTTCTGCCTCAGAAGACAAACAAACGATTTATGTTATTTCCGAATCAGGAGATAAAAATCCTATAAAACCGTTGGCTTTGGCAAAAATCACTTTTGAAAACGGGAAATTTGTGCATACAAGTTTAGGTAGTTATTTTTCTCAAGAAGGTGCTGAAAAACAATTTTGTCTTGCTCAAGGTCTTGAATGGCATGGAGGTGATTCCATTGATGATTATTGTTGATGGATTTATATCACCCAACCTGCTCACAGGCCGTACGGCGTATGGCCCCAAAACTCGTCCGAATATAAAATCATAGCAAAACAAAGACTTATGTAAGGCGTAAGGACCTAAAGTCGACCGAGATTAATACCTTCGGATGGTCAATCCGAAGGTCGTTTATAGCAAATAAATTCGGACAAGTAATCCGAAGGTTAAGGGTTTGAGTTGCTTTGAGGCTTTATAACGACCTTCATGCCCGGTGTTTATTGGTCGTTTCAGCAATGCATTAAAAAAACTCCTTGACAGGTCTTTAATAAGAGCTTATTGTGTCGGGTAATATTGCTTGACTCCCACGTTTTTCAGAGGTCCATAGGATGTCTGAAAGGGCATTTTTGGTAGTGGATCATGAAACTTATGGATAGGATAAGGGGTTGGGGGAGATCGTCGCGTAAGGATTCCAGCGGTGCTAATTCTTTTGTATTCGAGCAGCTTGAGCCGCGACTTTTACTCTCTGCCGATGGATTGACAGCACTCATACCAGATCCGCTTGAAGACCCGATCCTAAACACCATTTCGCAAGCCGCTTATCATGCCGAGTTGCTGGTAGCAAACGAGCAGATACAGGAAGAGGTTGTCACTGAATCCACCTTATCTGCCACGCCGGAAGCAGATGTTTTTGAGCCGATCTTAACCTTGTCTGTAGATCCTGACATTCCAAACGGTCCTGTAGAATCAGTCATCCTTGACGACGATATTACTGATCCGGTGGATATTTCAGATGTAAATAATGGTAATGAAATTACAGCAGAATCGATTATTAGCATTGTTGCTGAAGACTCATTATTGGGCAGCTCTGACATCGCAAGTGACGATGGCCAGATGCCCGAGACTATATATCAAGACGATTTAAGTGGCAACTTCGCCACGTCGATCGAGATACGAGGGCCGCCAGCAAGCGACACCACAGTAGATGCTTTAATAATCGCTGCACTCGAAGAGGTGGCTTTAACTGCTGAAAACAGTGTTCTGAACGAATACACGGATGGTGTGTATACGCAGGATCTGGATCTTCCTGGTATGTATCTTGTTGACCCAACAACAGACTTTAATGACCAGATTATTTATCTTGATTTTGATGGCGCCCAAGGCGTTACCTATAACGGCCCGGTTGTCGTTGATAACATTGATGTTCCAGAGTTTTCTGTAGAAGCAACTGTCTTGGCTGGTCAGGAGCAGGAGATCATTTCCCAAATTCTTTCAGCCCTTACCCAACAGTTCGTGGGTGCGGGGGTTATCTTTACAACCACTCGGCCTGATGCCGGTGTCGAATACTCGACGATCTACATCGGCGGAGATGGTTCTGAGTTCTCAGAATACGGTTCATTTGTCGGTTTATCTGAACAAGTCGATGTCGGCAATCAGGACGCAAGTGACAATTCCTTTGTTTTTAGCGACAATGTTGTCAGTGGCTATACTGGGATGGACTTGCTTGCAGCTCATTTAGCTGACTTGATTTCACATGAGTCTGGACACCTTATTGGTTATGAGCATCTATTAATTGATTTATCTCCCAATGCACTATCGCCGCTAGCGTTTGATATACCAGAGTGGATGCTGGAAGATGATGTCACTTATACACAAAGTTATGATTCTCAAGAAGGCTATAGATATAAAATCTTCGATAGGGACATTTCTCTGGAATTTTTTACGCCAGATAATTGGACGTGGACACCCGATTGTTTTGATGACGGTGGAGATCCTCTAATAGATATTTCTGGGCTTAGGACCGGTTTTGATACCGGTTGGTCATTTGATATTATCAGATCAAATAATGGGAGTGTCTATGTTGACAATACCGCCTATAATATCCAGGTCGAAATTCTTGATCATACTTTTTTAGACATTAGCTTACCTACAACTGGATATGGGCAAGATATCCTCGGAATTGAAGGGGATTGGAATGTGGATTTCAATCCATCATTTGACAATAACTTAGAATGGCAAGATGTAACTGGAGAGGTATCTCTGGATTTAAATTATTCGAAGGATGTGACTCTCTGGTATTGCCCAGTAATTGGTATACCAGGCATTGCAAGTTTGGATCTTGGTCTCGGAGCCGGCATTGATCTTGGCTTGTCTGCTAGTATCACTCCGGAGCTTAACCTTCAAACCGGGCAATTAAGTATTAGGGATGCTTTTTTTAATCCTGCCATTGGGGCAATTTTAAATGGATTTGGACAACTTACGGTTCTTGCAGGTGTAGGCACAGGACGTGCAACAATAGGGGGATTGTTAGAACAGGAAGTTATTGGAGATTATAGCAGGGATCAAGGATGGTCCTGGAGTGCACCGGGTTCCCTGAGCCTAATCGGTTCGGCATTTGTCAAGGTCATTGGCATAGAGATTTGGGCTAAGGAATTTGATCCTTGGGTACTCGGTTCCTGGGACTTTCTAAGTAATTCAAATTCTCCTGCGCCGCCTACCGGAAGTGAATCATATGAACTGCCAGAGAATCTTTCTCCAGTTGTAACTTCGTTTTATGGTAATCCTAACCCAGTGACGCGAGGTGAATATATTTTGCTTCCTGTTGTGGCTTCGGACCCGGATGGATATATAGACAGAGTTGCGTTTTACTGGGATTCCAATTTTAACGGTACTTTTGAAATTGACCAGGATGACTTTGTAGGGGTAGACGCAAGTGGAGTAAATGAATTCTCGATATCTGGAAACATAGATTATCCATCCGGGACTCAAAGGTTTTTTGCCAGAGCACAAGATAATGATGGGGTTTGGAGTGAAGAAGTAAGTACCTTAATACGTATCGAGGAAGTAGAATCGCAAGGAACGATTAACCTATCGGCGAAAACTTCTGAAAATGGTAGTAAGATATATGAAAGTACATGGCAAAGAGATGATGACCCTTATATGTATTGGAATGAGCCGCAGACAAGTTCTTCGATAGTTGGTTACAGTTATGCGGTTGACGGTTACCCTAACACCTATGTTGATACTAGTAATGAGTACTATCAGTTTTCATCAAATTATTTCAACAATGGCACACATTATTTTCGTGTGAAGGCAAAAGACAGTAATGGCAACTGGGGGGAAGTTGAGACATTTAAAATAAAAGTCGACAACGAAGACCCTACAGCTACTTCGGGAATAGTGCTCAATAGTGGCGATACTGAAACAATGTCTCGCATAGTGACACTTAGCAACTTATATGCAGATGACAACGTTAGCGGCATTTCTGAAATGTCTTTTAAAAATGCAAACGGTTCTTGGTCGTCTTGGGAAAGTTATTCGAGCGTACGCACAGGTTGGGATTTAGCGTCTTACGGAGGGAGTTCAAGCTATGGTTCGAAAACTGTATACGTTCAATATCGTGACGCTGCAGGTAATACTTCTGGCAGCAAAAGTGCGTCAATCGAGTATGTTCCGTCTGTTCCGGTGATATCCGTAAAGGCTGATGGCGCAAATGTTACTGAATGGGATTTCGGTGAGGTTCGGGTTGCCAATTGGAGTGAAGCTTGGTCTGCTAGAAAAACATTTACAATTTACAATGATGGTTGGGTTACCTTAGAAGTTAGCAGTGTTATTATTGACTCCAGTGCTTTTACTATTTCACCTGTCAATGGAACTGAATCATCAGATGATTGGCTTGTGCCGCCAAATGTTTCAAAAGATTTTACGGTTATTTTCACACCAACGGGTAATACACCAAGTTCTGGAAACCTTACGCTTATCTCTAATGACACTACGATGCCATCATGGCAAATATCGCTCAATGGCACAGGAGTTGAGGCTGCGATAAGGGTGGATGACAGGCATTACGATTTTGGAACAGTTAACGTAGGATCTACAGCATCTCATACTTTTACAATAGACAATGATGGGACAATGGATTTAGTAATAGACGGAGCACGGTGCTGGGAAGACAGAATTTCTTTTGTTATTGATCCAATAAACGAGTTGGGCCCGTATGATACTATGGATAATTGGATTATTTCGCCAGGAGGTTCAAAGGATTTCACGCTTTATTTTTCACCTAAGCTAGCTGGTGATTATTTCACCAGACTCGAAATATTTACAAATGATCCAGACTGGAATGATCATAATTATCAACTAATAATTAGCGGAAAGGCGACAGGAGGGACTACTCCAGTTGTTTTGGATACAGTTGGAACTTCTGCTTCTACTAGAAGAATCGTTATAAAAGACTCACTTGCTTTTGTAGTCGGTGCGATAGGGCTACAAATAGCAGACGTTAGTGATCCTGCAAACATATCTGTGCTAAGCAACTACACAACTATTTCCAGTGCTAGTGAAATCACAGTTGAAGGTTCATACGCTTATATATCTGAAAGTGGTGGTATGATTGAAATCGTAGATATTTCAAATCCATCACAGCCAACTCATGTTAGTAGTATTAATATTGCTAATAACGCTCGAGGTTCAGTATTTCTTGATGATGGGAGTGACGAATTTTGGCGTCCTAGAAGATTATATGTTGCATGTGGCTCAGAAGGAATAAAAGTCGTCGACGTTACCGACCCATCAAACCCTTCTTTATTGGGAGGCTTCGCTCATTATGAGGACTATGTATGGGATGTTGTTCTGCTTGGCAGTGGAGTTAATGGCTGGGCAGAAAATAGTCTTGCAGCAATTTATGAGGATATGATTTATATAGGTCATATGGTGAACCCTGATGTTTTTTCTGGTTATAGCGGGCTTTCTTTGACTAATCCAATGAATTTGCATGCGGATGGTGACAGGTTATATGCTACGGATGATTTTGGTTTGAAAATTTATGATGTGTCAGATGTTAATAATCCAACGTTACTTGGAAGTTCACCTAAAGATCTTGCGGCGGATTGGTATTTCCCGATCTCAGCGTCAGGGAATATCGTTTACATGAGTCAACTATATGTGGGCATAACGATAATAGATGTAACAGATGCTACACAGCCGAGAATTATTGGTACCTATCAGGACGATCCTCGCTACCCGCTTCCAATGGGAACTTGTGGTAATGGTTCACTCCTTTATGCCACTTCTTCTAGATCACAGTGGAGTATCATCGATACACAAGTGTATTCAGACCTTGCTCCTTTAGTTCAGGAAGAAATCAATCTTGCAGTAGAACCAGGTGGCGATTTTGAAGTGATAACTTCTATTGCCAACCTCGGCCCTATTGGGGTTCCAAGCGGTTTGGATTTACAGTTAATAGCCTATCTTAGCGAAGATCAAAGTTTAAGTTCGGGTGATATTCAACTTTCTCCGAATCTTTTTGAAAACGGAACTATTGCAGGTCTCTCTTTACTGGGGCAAAACTGGAATCTTGCTGTAGGAAATAGTGTTCCTGAGGGGCAATACTATCTTATACTTAAGCTGATTGTGCCGAATGCTTCTTATGACACTGATGCAAGCAATAACCAATGGATTTCGTCATCAGCTATTGTTCATGTTGATAAAACACCACCAGGATTAGTTTCATTTGGTCTTAGTCAAGACAGCGATTCTGGTGTGAAAGGCGATAATATTACAAAATGGGTGACAGTAATGCTTGAGGGTAATACTGATGCAGGGGTAACAGTTACGCTGATGCAAGCAGGACAAGGTATAGATAGTTACACCGCTGGAGTTGACGGTAACTTCTATTTCCAGAATGTAACATTATCAGATGGTGCTAATGCATTCGTAATTGAAGCAATAGACCCGGCTGGAAATACTGCGGAATACAACTTTGAAGTAAGTTTAGATCAAAATGTTTCATCTTTAGATATTAATCTGGCATCTTTAAGCGATAGTGGTGTGCTTGGGGATTGGTTAACAAAGGTGCCATTAGCAAATATTTTTGGAATTACTGAACCGGGAGCAAGTGTAACATTAGTCTATGGGAATCAGGAAATAACAATAAATGCCGTTTCAAACGCGGAAGGTCAGTTCTGGTTTTCAAACGTGCCCTTGGAAGACAACGAAAACGATATAGTGGTTATGGTTACGGATTTAGCAGGAAACTATTTCTATGCGAATCGGATAATTACACTGGATACATATGCGCCAGTTGCACCATCAATACCAGATTTAATTGATGTCTGTGATACAGGCTTGTTTAACGATGACAATATAACTTGGGAAACTGATCTTACGTTCGAGGGATTAGTCCAGGAGCAAGGAATAGTAAAATTATATATTGATGGCATTGAAGTTGCTTCTCAAACGATAAACGAAGATAGCAATCTATACGAAATTCAAACAAATTCTCTTTCACCTGGAAAGCACAGAATTTTTACCACTTTTGAAGACTTGGCAGGAAATCTTTCAAATATCTCAGAAACTCTTACGATAATTATTGCTACTTTGAATGGTGTTGATGCAGGTGCTAACCAGAACGTTAATGAGGGCGATACGGTAAATCTTGATCCTGCTGCATTTACGGATTCTGATTCTGTTGGCATACATGAGGCCGTAATAGACTGGGGCGATGAGACTTCAACTCCAGGTGATGTAGACCAGGATAATCATACGGTTTCAGGTAGTCACGTTTATACTGATGATGACATATACACTATAACTGTTACGGTAATTGATAATAATGGGGTTTCAGACAGCGATACACTTGATGTCACCGTCTCCGATCTTGTACCAACAGCAGTTTTGGATGGAGATACAACGCTTGATGAGGGCCAGTCCGGCTCCTTTGACGCGAGCGGTTCGACATCTCCTGAGGATGACATCGTCTTGTACGAGTGGGATTGGAATTATGACGGGACATTCAATGCATCCGGTGATACCGGTGCGACTCAGTTGCATA
>SDBV01007003.1_pt1 | contig 15478 bp, 11 predicted proteins | sample 2277081 | NCBI WGS metagenome assembly SDBV01 (sample SAMN10402039, study PRJNA504765) | marine sediment metagenome | isolation source: marine sediment core GS10_PC15, 223 cmbsf | place: Arctic Ocean: Southern Knipovich Ridge | collected 2010
TTCGACGATGTCAGAGAGACGACTGCCGAGGTCTATGTTAGTGCCGGGGGCTGCGCCAGCATAGACGACTATAGGTTTTACTTTCGGGTCCCAGTAAAGATTAAGAAACTGAAGAGTAACGAGGGCCAACTTTCGCTGACCCCATTTTACCACCGTCTTCTTTCGTGCCATTTTCTCCTGATAAAGAAATTCCGGACTGTCACTGAAACGATACTGCTGATCACGCCTATAGACTTGCCATTCTGGAAACTTAGCCATTTTGTCTCTTACTGGCCTTGACTAACTTTTAGTCCAATATAATATCTATTTATTAATCATTTATTTCTGCAATTGAGATATGGATCGATATATACAATTGATAATTGTATATATAATGGGACGTTGAGAACTCTGGTCTTATTTTATCCATTAGTTATCCCTTCGAAACAGATATTTAAGTCAACGCTGAAAACGTATTCCGGGTCCGCTAATTGTGGGGTACGAGTACCGCGGAGAATGAAGTAGATAAAAGTGGCCGGAGAGACCGAACCACTTACAGGCGAGGCGTTAAATATCACACAAGGGATAGGAGCATTTGTTCTATCTATTGGGTCGGCTAGAGGCATTACTGATCCAACAATTGGTCGTAGTTTGGTAAGATCAATGCTTGTTCTGCCGGCTAGGGCTAGGACGGCCGATACATCAATGGAGAAGAAGCCAAATATACATTGACCGGCAGCAAAGTTAAGATTGGTAACAAATCGCAAAGGCCCGATCTTCCCACTGAGATGAAACCTAGTTCTGGTGGGTCGAGCTAGAATTTCACAAGTTTCCAGACAATATGTATCATAAACCGCAGGACGATCTGACCTAATAATGTTGATATAGCCAGGCCCATATCCGACTGGACCGATGGCTGAAACAACTGTAGGTCCAGTCGCTCCACGATAAAATCCTAAGGGTATACTTGGAACTGGATCAGCACAAACAATTCCAATTGGTCCAGTTGGGCCAGTCTGACCCTCCATTCCATCCATTCCTGGTATCCCTTGCGGTCCGACCGGACCAGTATCTCCATCAATACCCATCGGTCCAGTTGGTCCAGTAAACCCAGTATCTCCAGTGGGTCCAATGGGTCCATCCGAACCAGTATCTCCATCAATACCCATCGGTCCAGTTGGTCCAGTAAACCCAGTATCTCCAGTGGGTCCGACCGGGCCAGTATCTCCATCAATCCCCATTGGTCCAGTTGCTCCAGTATTTGCTGCTTCACCCGCAGGACCGGTTGGGCCAGTATCTCCATCAATACCAAGCGGTCCAGTTGCCCCCGTCTGACCGGTTGGTCCAGTTAGTCCGATAATACCAGGTCCACCTGTCTGTCCTGTTGGACCTGTCGGTCCAGTTGCCCCGGTATTACATGCATCTCCACGAGGCCCGGTTGGACCAATTGGACCATCTCCGCCAGCCGGGCCTGTAGGTCCTGGCTGTCCGGTTATACCAGCATGACCCATTGTCCCGGTAGGTCCTCGTTGACCTGGTGGCCCTCTCAATTTCTTTATGACAACTGCTCCAATTTTGCATTTATTGCAGTCTTTTAAATTGCAATCACAATAATCTTTGTCACAATGTGGGAAAGGATTACGTGGATACCATTCCTGGTGTGGAGGATGTTCATGATGGCCGCTACTTTGGCCTTGATGACGGGATGAACAGCCCCGCTGTTTACCTCTACTTCGACTGTGGGGATACATAATTTATTACTTTTCTTATTGTTCGTCCAGTCTAGAATAGACAAATCTTTTTAATATGAAGGATTATTTTAGTAGAAAGAGATTTTATTTTCTCCTACTTCCATCTATCTTCCTACTCACTTGATATTATTACTTATTCGAGGCTAATTTGACTGTCCAGTTTGTCATAGCACTGATCATTATGGCAATTAATACCATAATATTCCATGTCTCCATCAAATAAGGAAGATATCTGAACCAGGATGAATGTCTAAACAGGAAAGACCTCTGTAGTTAAAGAGTTCTAAATTAAGATGGGTCATAATCAGTCAATCGATGAAATTATTATATCTGTAGGATCAGTGTATGAAACACTAGTCGATGTTAAATTCGAGTGGAATCCAGGGACGAAAAGTTATACACTGGCAATATGTGATCCGCCTGATCCGAGAAGGCACACCGGTTGTCCTAGTGGTGCTAGCTATGTGACGGGGTTATGCAAAAGGGACCCAGATGACTTTGATATCCTAATAAATTTACCGGTCAAATTCGGGGTCATTAAGATTGTTGAAGATATTCCCTCCGGCCACACCAAGGGGGAGCAAGTGATATATATTAATATCCTCTCAGCTATAACTCTCAACAGTATGGTAATCTGTCATGATACCACAATAGTAACGTGGCGACTATGCCGTTCAGCCATTCCCGTAACAAAAAGTATATTAGTCGATAGCAGCCAGATTAAGAGTAGATATTTTAGACGATTACTCAGTGCTGACGGTAAATCTTTGGATCTCCGAAAGATAAATAGTTATGACGTTCGTCTAGGTGGCCAATGTTATAATTATTTGTCCGATCCAGACAAGATAAGAATGATATCAGCTGTGCAGAGAGAGGTAACAGATGGCTGCCGATCAATTACCACGGTTCAATACCTCTATCGTAGTGTATTTGATCCAAATTGAATATTGAGATTGGTCGGGTTGTAATATAAGTATTGCGTTAAATATTTTAGTGGTTAATTATTACTCCAATAAAATTAAACCTTTTTCTCTTGTAGCAAAGAGAGCTAATTATATTTGCTTTAAACCGAGTCAAGACTTGAAGAAAACTTCAGATTTCCTCTTGAAACTCTAGGAGGTAGCCAAAAATAATGGATGGTCCAGAAATAATGAATACCAACAGAATGATGCCTGGCAATGGAGGAAATGGAAATCAATTTAATGATTGGTCTTCCCCGTCAGGACAATCTGGTGGACAATATGTTGGTCCGCCAAGATATAATGGACATGAGTTGCGGGGGAGAAAGAAGATTCCTTTTTTTACGCTGAGTATGGGCTGGGGATCACTATTTTGGATCATTATTATTGCAATAATAATAATAGTTGTATTTTGGATATTTACCGGCGGCAAGCCCAGACAATTTATTGGCATACCGGATTTTACTACTCATAAACCGTCAGAGATTCTTGATCCTGACACAATGAATATTCTTAATATCCATGATCCCTTGACGCCTCGTTCCGAAAGAAACAGCTCCAGGGAATCAGTACCAGATAGCAGCAGAATAGATAGCAATAATAGGAATGAGGTCAATAGTAATTTAGCTCGGGGAAATAATGTAATATATAACAATAGATTTGCCTCATCACAGCCAGCTTCTATTATCTTACCTAGTGGTAGAGTCGAATCTAGAACTCATATGACTCCCAGACTAAGCCTAGATGATTTTAGAAGGGAGACTAGTATAGAATCTGGAGTTGACAACGAATCATCAAACTCCCCATCTCAGTCCGACGGGAATGATCAGATGGAGGTGGGAACCAGTCATAGAGGGGTCAATGACAGTAAGAGGACTAGAAATAACAGTAAGAGGACTAGAAATGACAGTAAGAGGGCTAGAAATGACAACAAGAAGACCAGAAATGATCATACGGAAATTAAAGTTAACCACCCGGAGAGTGGGACAGTAAATAGAAAAGGTGCAGAAGGGAATGAGGAAGAAGATCATCCGGTTCAAATATATATTCCTTCACCTCGAAGACCTACTCCTGGACATACGCCCCGCTTTGAGGATTTGGATATTGGTACGTCTGAAGAGAGAAGGACTAACGCTGAATCTAGAGGAGAGCGAATATGTCGAGAATACTTCCAACAATATTATGGTAAATCATTCGCGCGTTGCCGACCTGATTTTCTGGTTAATCCATTGAGTGGCAGAAACTTGGAGCTAGACGGATATTGTCCTGAATTGGCAATGGGTTTTGAATATCATGGCTATCAACATTATCGCTATCCTAATCATTTTCATCGCAGCAGGGAACAATTTGAACAGCAATTACGACGCGATAATTATAAGAGAGAGGCCTGCGAGAGAGCCGGTGTATATTTGATTACTATTGACTATAATGTACCACATACCAGAATACCGGACTTCATCAAAGGGTTATTACCACACAACTATCAACCTCCAACCATCATGAAGTCGGAGTAGCCGCTATTTTATTAAAAATACTTGCCTCCAACCATCATGAAGTCGGAGTAGCCGCTATTTTATTAAAAATACTTGCCTCCAACCATCATAAAGTCGGAGTAGCCGCTACTTTTGATAAAATATCGATTCTTTGTCCCTGAAATTGTTGCTACCAAGGGTCCAGATTATTATATATATACAATTAGATCGAAATATTATTACTTGAATCAAAAAGCGGATCAAAACCTTAATATCTGTCCAAAATAAATATTCAAATTAAACAACTGACTGGAAAAGATCACTCGATAAAAAATCTATTTTATTTTATTAAAGACAATAACCCCCACTGATTTTTCTGCCAAGTTAGGAAAAAGATTCACTTCCTGTATTAGTTAGCAAAAAGATGTCGGGCAACGATCACTCTACATCTTACGTTCTACCTCCCCCTGATAATAGGGGCCATGGCTATTCCAAAAAGAGAGGTGGTAAGTATTATGACAAAGGAGACGATAAATGTTCCAGCTTGACTCCGGCCGCAGCCTATATTATCTGGTTTATTATTCTTGTTGTATTGATATGGATTTTGCGGGCCTTCGCTATTAAATGGTTTTCTACTATAGTCTTCGCTTTTGTCATTTCAAGTATTATTCTATGCTTTATATTTCCGATTGACATGCGTGATGGTAAGTATAATTTTAACACAGGAGACGCGTTATTTGGTATTATTGTGGTTTTCACCATCATCCTCCTTATCATTTGGTTCATATGGAAAGTGTTCACCGATCGAGAAGAAGGACGTGGAGACAAAGGATGGGGCTGGAATAGTTGGTGGTCTGGTAACTCTAGCTACAGCAAAGGCAATCCCGGTCATGGCAATCCCGGCCATGGTAATCCTGGCGATTACGGAAAGGTCGGTACCAACCACATAATTAATAACGGTCCGTTCTAATCTTCTTCCTATATGTTCCCCCCAGCTCTTAGAACAATTTCTCCCCACCGTCCCCCGGCAGTTCTTTTCGTTTATTCCCAATTTTGGAGCAATTTCAACTTATTAATAAGTTGAAATCTACTTAGATTCAACAATTATAACTGGCTCAACTCCGCCTGCAATTGAGCTCGGGTCTCCATGTGTTGTTTTTTACTACTTTCCCTACTAGCGACGATTATTAAGAAAAATATAAAAATAATAATGATAATAACTATGACTATCAAGCCCCAAGGAAGATTACTAGTGGTAGTTGGTGGAGCAGCCCCAGAGCTTGGTCTGGGGCTGGCTGACAGTGAAGTTTGACATTCAACTGGAGTGGCCACTTGATTAGGCTCAATTACTAAACACTGGGAATTAGTCCCACAAAACTGATCAAACTGTGCTTGCAATTGAGGCACTTCATCACCAGTTTGACCCAAATCTATACCTGATATAATACAGCGACATGGATTGCAATTACTACATATTTGAATGAAATTAACTGTTCCACCTATCCTCGATGAAGCAGCTTCTATAGATACATCGGATATAACGCAGACGTCCTCCTGACATTCGGCTATATTACCTTGCCCGTCAGCTAAATGAATAGTATTGACTCGGGTACAAAGTGGATCACATTCTGGATTTTTATCTATTACATCTTTGGCCGATTGAACGGTGGGTCGTGGAGCATAGCAGCCACAGAAATTTAATATTCCGGCATTGGAGGCGATACCTTCTCTCGTGGCACATAATTGGCCACAACCGAAAGTACCACTACAATTAGGGCAGGGAGGAACCCCAGCAGGAGGATCTATACCCTTGCAATAGGCGTTGAGAGCTACATCGCAGATGCCGGCTAGTCTACTACAAGTACTGGCTAGAGTGCCTTGAAATTCATTGAATCCAGCCACTCCTGGTATGGTAATTCTATTGCCCTGACCTAAATACTTATTAAAAATTTGAACGAAGTCCCCCTGTGATTCTTCCCAATTATCCTTATTCCAAGCTCGTTGACCGGTCGGCGAGGTATAAATAAAATTATCGTAGGTAAGATAACAGGCGTCGCCGCTCCAAACGTCGAACCAGGCCTGACCGGAGAGATTGTCGCCCCTACATTGAGCCCGGCTGGGAGTGCCAGTAGTAGAAGCCATAGACGATGGCTGGATTTAAGTCTCAGTTGAGAGATTTATACTACTCAATCCTAACTCCCTTTATTGATCCCTAATATTTAATAATATATAATATTTAGTTCGAAATTAAAATGAAGAATGATCGATCATAATATTTATGCCATATAAACATATAGTTCATCCTTGAGTAAATATCTGTCTGATCCGATCTGGCTGACACACTCTAGTTATTATGTCAACAATAGGTCAATCGCCCAATCCCTGTCGGGGTCTGGCTTGTCCTAATGGCAACTGTATTGGTTGTCGGGATGGTCATATATGGTGTCAGGATCCAAGATGCAGTCCTCATTGCCGCGGCTGTGAGACTCCCCGTCACACAACTTTATTCACTATCGCGCTTTTTATTATAATCATAGTTGGGGTCATTGCAATATGTGCCATTATAATGGTTTACTGGAAATCGACCCACCCTGCAACATTGCATCCCATTTATCCGCTACCTTCCCAATCACAGGTCGCACCATCTATAGCCTCCACTACTGGCATCCCAGCTCCTTATATTCCACCACCTGCTCCTCTTTTGCCGATTACTCAGCCAGCGGTTAGAGGTGTAACACTAACTCCAACCGCCCCACCCCCTAGTCTCATCAGGGGTAGTTTATCTTTTTAATCTGCTAAGTAAGAACCGATAGTCAAGGGTTAGAAACTGATCCTGGGCTGATTTTAGTCAATATCCGACTAAAAAGATTTTTTCGACTACTGGCCAAAAAAAAATCTTTTTATAGTAAAACAACTCATATTAATTTTCTCTATTATTTTCCGATTGATAATGCCTCAAATTAAAATCGTTAAGCCCCGAAGGGGATCGAAAGTCTGCAATCCGGTGAAGATCAAAGTATGCTTCGAAGATCGTTACCGCAGTGATTACGCCTGGGGAATTGATGTTAATGGCAAAGCTGACGGTTACGTTAAGTGTGATAAAGATTATGTCAAGCTTAATCTACCCAAGGGAAAGGTATGCATAACAGCTCGCCTGCTGAAATGCGGTAAACCAACCAAACACTGTGATTCAGTTAAAGTCTGTGTTGAAGGTGGTCGCCGTGGGGGTCATGGTGGAGGTTATGATGACGGCCATGGTTACGATGATGGTTACAGTTATGATGATAGTTATGGTGATAGTTATGGTGATGGTTACGATGATAGTTACGGTTATGATGATAATGATCATGGTGATTACGATTATGACTACTGTTATAAGTGTAAGAAGAGCAAGTGCCGCCATTACGGTAAAGGTTACACTTATGGCAAGTCTTATCGTCGCTATTGTCGTAAGTGTCAGAAATATGGCTGCAGTTGCAAGTATGGTGCCCATTCTGGCTATGGTTACAAATACTGTGGTAAGTGCCGAAAGCGCGGCTGCAAGCATTATGACAATGGTTATACTTATGATGGTTACGGTAAGAAGTATTGTCGTAAATGTCGAAAGTATGACTGTGGCTGCAAGTACGATTATGATGACAGCTATGGTTACGATGACGGCTATGGAGATAGCGGTTACGGCGATGGCTATGGAGACGGCGGTTATGACGGTGGCTACGGTGACAAGTACTGTTACAAGTGTAAGAAGAGCAAGTGCGATCATTATAAGCTGGGCTACACCTATGATAGCTACTACCGTAAGTACTGCTATAAGTGCAAGAAGTACGACTGTGGTTGCAAGTATGGCGGTCATTATGGCTATGGTTATGACTATTGTTGCAAGTGCAAGAAAAGCAACTGTAAGCATTATAGCAAGGGCTATACTTACAATAAGTATAACCGCCGCTATTGCCATAGTTGCCAAAAATATGGCTGCAGCTGCAAGTATGGTAGTCACTATGGCTACGGCTATAAGTATTGCTGCAAGTGCAAGAAACGCGATTGTAAGCATTATGGTTACGGTTATTCTTATGATAGCTATGGTAAGAAGTACTGCTACAAGTGTCGCAAATCTGACTGTGGCTGTAAGTACGATTATGATGACGGCTATGGTTACGATGATAGCTATGGAGACAGCTACGATGACGGTTATGGCTATGACGATGGCTACGGTGACAAGTACTGTTACAAGTGCAAGAAGAGTAAGTGTGGTCATTATAAGTTGGGTTACACCTATGATAGTTACTACCGTAAGTACTGCTATAAGTGCAAGAAGTATGACTGTGGCTGCAAGTATGGCGGTCATTATGGTTACGGCTACAAGTACTGTTGCAAATGTAAGAAAAGCGGTTGTAGACATTATAGTAAAGGCTATACTTACAATAAGTACAACCGTCGCTATTGCCATAGTTGCCAAAAGTACGGCTGCAGTTGCAAGTATGGTAGTCATTATGGTTATGGCTACAAGTATTGCTGCAAGTGCAAGAAACGCAGCTGTGATCATTACAAGAAAGGTTACTCTTACAATGATTATGGCAAGAAGTATTGCTCTAGTTGCCGCAAGTATGACTGTAGTTGTAAGTATGATGATTATGACTATAAGGACAGCTATGATTATGATGGTTATGGCGGCCATGATGGTTATAAGGATAGTTGCAAGAAGGATAAGTACTACTGCAAACCAGAGCGTGGACAGAGGGGTCCTCAAGGTTGTCCTGGACCAAAAGGTAAATCAGGATGTGATGGAAGGCATGGCAATGATGGATGTCGCGGTCAACCTGGACCAAAAGGTTGTGATGGTAGACCAGGACGAAAAGGTTGTGATGGTAGACCCGGACCAAAAGGATGTGACGGAAGACCAGGACGAAAAGGTTGTGATGGCCGACCAGGACCAAAAGGTTGCGACGGTCGACCGGGCGCCAAGGGTTGTGATGGAAAGCCAGGTTGTGATGGACGTCATGGCCCTCGCGGCCCATGCGGTCCTAGAGGACCGAAAGGTAGTGATGGATGTAATGGGAGACCTGGGCCAAGAGGTTCATGCGGGCCATGTGGACCTAAAGCCAGACCAGGTAGATGTGGACCTTGCGGACCAAAGGGTATCCGTGGACCTTGCGGACCAAGGGGACCTTATGGTCCACCGGGTAATGATGGATGTAATGGAAAGGACGGCAGGCCTGGAAGAAAAGGACAGCCTGGCCCGGCAGGTTGCAAAGGTAAGCCAGGCCCACGTGGGTCTTGTGGTAAAGATGGATGCCATGGAAAACGAGGTCCACCCGGTCCATTCGGCCCCTGTGGTCCTTGTGGACCTTGTGGCAAGCTTGGTTGTGATGGGAAAGACGGCAGACCTGGGGCTCCCGGATGCCGCGGACCTGCTGGAAAATGTGGCGCACCAGGTAGATGTGGACATCCCGGACCTCGTGGAGTCTGTGGACCAAGAGGACAGAAGGGGCAAAATGGTTGCCCCGGAAGAAGAGGACAACATGGACCCTGTGGACCAAAGGGACCTCATGGACCACAAGGTCAAGACGGTTGTGATGGAAAGAATGGCCGTCCCGGACGCCGCGGACCACCCGGACCATTTGGACCAAGAGGATGTGCCGGACCTCGCGGGAGAGCCGGTCCGTGTGGACCAAAAGCTTGTGACGGAAGAGATGGTAAATGTGGACCTCTCGGGAGAAGAGGACCTTCTGGTCCTCAAGGTTGTCACGGACCAAAAGGACCATATGGAGCGAAAGGCGACGCGGGTTGCCGAGGAAGACCTGGTCCAGTTGGTTGTGACGGGAAGGATGGGCGACCCGGACCAAGAGGTACACGTGGATATCCAGGTTGCCGAGGAAAACAGGGCCCTCATGGTGGTCCGTGTGGTCCACCCGGACCACACGGTCCGCCGGGGGCAGGCAGCGAGCGAGGTAAAATCATTTTGGTTAAGCGTGATACCTGCCTGTCTGAACGCATTGGCAGCGTAGTAGTAAAAGGTTGCCGCAAACCGATTTGTCTCACTCTACCTGACATTAAGGACTGTTATAGTTATGATGTCTACGATCGTAGCTACCGTGGCTATGGCAGCGATGACGGTCATGATCGCCGTCGCAGTGGCCGACATGGCGGTTATAACAGTGATGATGGACATGGTCGCCATCGTGCCGAGGTTACCCAAATTTTGAAGATCGTCAATAAGGGTGACAACATCGTGACCATTAAGGCTGCCCGTCGAGATAAGATCGATCACTCTCATCAGCTCACCCTGAATTGTGAAGAGGCGGTCTGGCTTCAACCCATTGGGAAAGTTTGGTACCGTTTCAATTTCTGCACCTGAATACATAGTCATAGCCTAGTTAGCCCAGTTTACCTTAACATAACCCAATTACACTCATGAATAAATATTAATAAAAAAAACTATCACCCTCCACCGGAGGCTGATTGTCAGTTAATCAATAGGATAAAATTGCGGAATATTTGTAGCCACTTTCTAGTTTTAAACCCAACAAGGCTTAAACGCTGGAGATTTTGTCGTGAAATGTAGATTCAAGAAGTTTCCTCGTTTTCGCGGGTTAATTTTTCCCCGTTAATTCGCGAGTGAAAAAATGATTCAATAAATCATACATCAGAAGAATAAAACATAAATTTATAGACTAACGAATACCAGATTACTTTCTAACCTCGTATTACCGAACATCCTACTGAAAGTTATATTGAAAAAAAATGGAAACCAAGTCGAAAACCTGTGATGGAGAAAAACAGTTCAAGATAGTGATGACTAACAATTGTGAGAGGGAAACCAAATTGAAGGAATCGAAGGCTAGAATCTCAGGTATGATAACTGAACTATCTAATTCTTATAAAGGAAGTATGGCGAAAGTGGAAAATTCCCAAAATACATCCGAAACTTCTAATTTAAGCACGAAAGTTGTGGAGGAGAAACGGGAACTATTGGGATGGGAAGTTACCTTTACCATTTCCAATTCTCAGCCGGGAGAAAGATGGCGAGGAGTGGAGGGCTATGAGAATTATTGTGTTTCCAATCATGGTAGAGTATGGTCCATAAAGAGTGAATTATATCTAAAACCTGACATAACTAGTCCTAAATCACCTCGTGTGACATTATGTAAATCGGGAAAGATGAAGAGGTTCAATATCCAAAATCTATTGACTAGTCACTATACCGGATCAGAAAAGTCAGAGATGATAGTTAGATATAACTCATCTCTTAGCGGAAACTCATACTCAGTAAGAATCCCCACTAATCACTTGATTCCGACCGGAGTATTTTCTGGCACCACGTCAACCGAAGATTCACATAAAGCAGCTGTGGCGAAAACAAAAATATCTAAATTCGCCTTTGAAATTCCTAGCTCTATAGATAAAAATGAACAGAAAATCTATGGATTATGTGGTCGAGAACTAGAACTATGGTGTGATATTAAAGGGTACGAAAATTATCAAGTATCATCGCTGGGGAACATTTGGTCCAAAAACTGCGACAGAGAATTAAAGCCTTATGTTACTGGGAGCAAATATGAATGTATAGACTTATATAAGCTAAGGAAGAAAAATTCTTTTTCAGTTCATATACTTGTAGCAGCCCATTTCATCGGGCTGATACCAGAAAAATATCAAGTGGATCACTTGGACCATAAAAGGGCCCACAACTGCGTGAAAAATTTGATGATTAAAACAGCTCGCGGAAATGCATTGAATAAATTAACCAAAGGTGGTAGTGTAAATGAAAAACCTGTTCTGCAATACAGCAAGTATCCGGAGTATCCTGGGAACATTGAAAATCCAAAAGAATTTGTAGATGAAGAACCTATTGGATGGTTTCCTAATTTAAAAGCGGCGGCCGCTGATGACACAGTGAAATTAAAAAGTGGATGGGGAATAAGTAAATGTTGTAGTGGACGACAAAAAACCGCCGGGGGATTTAGATGGCAATTTGCTCCACCTGATCCAGAAAAAATATTTGTTAAGCGAGATGATGAGGAAGTTAAGTCTCTGGGAATCATCGATGGGAGAGATTTTTCGGCCTATGAAATGACTTCGCAGGGAAGGATAAAACGTAAGGACCAAAAGGTAACAATGACGCCGAACAATCATTCAGGATATGATAGCATAACCCTTCGTTGTCGTGACAAGGATGGAACTGGAACTGGAAAGAGATGCAGCATGAGAATACACCGTCTGATGGGAATTCTTTTTCGTCCGGGCCGTACAGAAGAGAGAAATGTTATTAATCACATTAATGAAGTTAAGACGGCGAATAATTTAGAAAACTTGCAGTGGACAACCCAACAAGAGAACACCGCTCATTCAATGGGTATTGCAGTGAATTTAGTTGACCCTAACGGGAATATAGCTTGGTACAATAGTCTGGCTAAAGCATTCAGAGAAATACACAGGAACCGAGATACTAAAATGAAACCCCATCTGAATACAGGGAAACTACGGCATGGATATTTCTGGTATGAAGACTCTCATTCAATACCTGACGTACTAATAGGGTCCGACGGAAACGAAATCTTAGTGAAAAAGTCTAACTAGAGAAAATTCATTCTCGTCTCAATGAACGAAAATGAAGGTATCCGTTCAATTTAACGAGCGAACGGCAATAAATCCAGTCCAAATGCGAATAAATTCAATCAACCCTGCAATAACAGAAGCTAATATCAACACTAACAGAGAAATAATCCGATAGTCTAACATATCCTTCATACCTTGCATACTCCTCATACTTCTCATACATTTCATACCCTTCACACCCAGTATATCTAACATATTCACCATACCCAGCCTATTCAATATATTGCTTCTAGTCCTAAATATCTCCCCCCTTTCCCTCCAGATCAGGTCGATAGATCACTATCGATATGACTTTTTTTTATTTACATCGTTATAATACATACCTCAATTTACATCACCAGTTATTAGACGATATCATAGGCCCATTCCCGATATTGAGCTAGAATATGACCCTCGATATCAAACTGATCTACTCGGCGCCGATTGATACCTGGAACTCCAACTTTCTTACCTCGACGCTGTTCAGAGAAGGCATAGTGGGCCATCAAGGCTTTTCCAGCCACCGCCGTCTTTTTATTCTTAACGGTGGCTAACTTGCGACTGATGTAATACTCATCATCATGCAGCAATCGGACATGGTCATTCTTGTTGAAGAGATTACCGAAGAAGGCGATACAGTTAATGGACCAACGTTCATTATTGATGTAAGTATGATCGGCCAGATATTTGCTAATATCTTTCTTCTCAATGGCCTTCTGCAAACTAGTATGGACATGTTTAACGCCAGCCAAAGTCATTAGGGTCTTATAAGGATCAGAACCCTTAATTTCGACTGGATCTATGGCCGATGCCTCATTTCCTTGATGCACAGCATCAAGCGGACCAGAGTTAACCACATTAGCTGAAACCAGACAGTAGCGATGCACATTGGCCTTAGCAAATTTGATCAACTCGGCAAATCCATTTTCCGCGACCCAGACTATATCGTCATCCATTTTGATATAAAGCGTGTTATCATCATTGCATAGCGAATAGAGGGGATAAACGCCGCTACGTTTACCATTGGGGTTCTTAGGATGTACTGGATTGAACTTCTCATCCAGCCCTCCTTTCTTCTTTAACTCATCAAGGAGACCATCGAGGAATTTAAGATCAGCTACATTCTTAGTGTTCTTCCAAATGATTACCTCCGTAAATTGATCTAATTCGCGAAGAATGTAGGGCAAAAGACACTCAAAGTACCTCTCTCGACCATAGGCTACAATAAGTTTAACATTATCAACTCTGAGTGTCTCAACTACATCTCTAATAATATTAGGTAAGCTACTTACCGCTTTAACCGCTCGAAGTACTGGTAAGGCCCTCGCTGCAAGCGAAACAGTAGTACTTCGGACCAACACTGGCTTGGCCTTGTCTCGTTTTTCGCCCTTATTATAAATGCGGAAGGCGGCCTTTTGTATCCGCCAGTTTTCTCCATTATAGACATCGGGGTGACCTTTCATCCCAATTACCTCATATTCCTTCTGTTTCTTTTTAAGAAACTCGAGGAAGGCCTTGAATTCATGGTTCTCATAACTAGGATAATTGATAAATTCATCAAAGACTATTACTGTTCCCGAACGAATGAGCGGAGCCAATGTGGTGAGACCAGTTATGGTACTGGAATATAAATCACAATCCACATATAGCAGGGCGATCTTCTTCTTCTTATTCTTTTTAACGAATCGTGACAAGGTAGCCGAAAATTTACCGGTATGTATTATCACGTTATGAGGTAGCAATGGTGGCTTGCCTCCACGATTACCCTCACCCTGACCATAACCGACACGCCAGTGTTCAGGTCGACCGTAAAACCAATCAAAGGTATCTAGCTTACGACCGGCAGACAATTTGCTGGAGATCAATTCAGCTGTTTTCCCTTCGCCTGTACCCAGCTCCACAATCAGTCCATCGGTATAAAGTTTATTATTAAGGACATGAACTAGAGGTCCGGTGGGCAGCGTTTTGCTGTTTAATTCAGCCTTTATCTGGAGAAAAAGAGAATCGGCCATAATCTGAAGAGGTTATTATTGAGACTAATCAGGAAAAGGCAAACTCGATAATTTTATCTACTTTTATAATATATTATTTTTATCTGGTCGATATTTTTTTCTCCACCTGCCCCATTATTTTCATGATGATGGAAAGGGGCCGATATATCTTTGGTAGCAGTGCTTGTCGCAATTTTGATAAAATCTAGGCCGACATTTTAACAAAGGCTGTGGCTATCGCGATTTTTATAAGGTTATAAGTTTGGAGGCCGATACTTTGCCTTATTTGCTGGAAAGGAAAGATTTTATGGCCTAAGTTTTATCAGTTGAATATAATAAAGAGAGCATCCTATTGGCATTAATATGGTGGGTTCAACTAGAACCGATACATTTGGTAAATTATCGGCTAATTCAGAAGTCTATCCCGGGACTTATGCTCCTTGCCGCTCAACTGAGATTGACGTTAGCGGACAATTAATACCTAGCTGGCTGATATTGCTTATAGTTTTAATATTAATTATAGTCCTAGTTTATATGGAATACAGGAGTCATGATTGCATTCAAGGGAAGAAATGTAACCACAGTGTGCCCGCTCCTACTCTTGATGATGATTACGAAACTTATATCGAGAAAATTAAGGCCATGGTCAGAAGTAACTATGATTTTGTCACCTGGCGTCGGACTTTATTAGTCGCCATAATAGTGCCACTAATATTGATCTTCTATCTCAA
>SDBV01007004.1_pt1 | contig 15478 bp, 15 predicted proteins | sample 2277081 | NCBI WGS metagenome assembly SDBV01 (sample SAMN10402039, study PRJNA504765) | marine sediment metagenome | isolation source: marine sediment core GS10_PC15, 223 cmbsf | place: Arctic Ocean: Southern Knipovich Ridge | collected 2010
TCTCGGACACTGCTTGCGGCGGGAATTCCATGTCGGGTGCTTGTTTGCCCGGAACCATACGGCGATCTCCGCGAATGGCTCAAGGATGGGGGATTAACAATGGCGGGACTGGTCCAAAGGCAAGCCCGCCCGTATGCTGCGAACGGACCTGGAGGCGGCCGAGATACCGTATCGGAACGGATCGGGGCGTGTGTGCGATTTTCACGCCTTGCGGCACACGTATGTTTCAAACATCGTGCGAAACGGTGCGAGCGTGAGGGTCTGCCAGGAACATCCCAGCCACAGCGACCCCAAGCTGACCTTGGGCATCTATACCCACTTGCAGGTGCTGGACAAGACGAAGGCGCTGGATGGTCTGCCGTCAATGAAACCCGACCGGCCAGAGCGGGAAGCGGGAAGGGCTACAAGTACGAACGACGTAAAAGCGTTTCCCATGATTGACCCAGTCCCAAAGCTTACAGTGCATATGCGGCGCGCAGGTGCGCCAAAGGGCAATTCTATGCATAGTCATGCAATGACCAGCTCGATGGAGGGCGATGCGAATAAGTCTTTGTTGACAAAGGATAATGCTGTATTATCAAGGCCGGAAAACACCCACGCGCCTGTAGCTCAGTGGATAGAGCAGCGGTCTTCTAAACCGCAGGTCGCAGGTTCGAACCCTGCCAGGCGTGATTGACGTAAATCCTTGATGGTATTGCACAAATCCCATCAAACCCGCTCCCGGTGGGTCGAAATGTATCTTACACAATTTAACACTTCAGCCCACCGAATACCATGGAGTACCACAGAAGCCCACCGTTTGGGGTACAGTCAGGGGTACAGTCGAATTCAGGCAACGAAATCGTCACCGGAACATGGGTCAACAATACTACAATTATGTGATGAATTTATGAAATGAAACCCCTTGCTTCAGGCCCTTCGTCTCGCCAAATTCGATTGATGGTCCAGTGGTTGTAGCTTCGAAAGAGCAGTTGCTGCGTCGAAGAGGTTGAGGTGAGTATACACATGGAACGGTGGAACACTGGAGCGGGGCGGTTACCTACTATGACGGTAGTGACGGCAATGACGGTGTGGTCACAGGATCCCCCCTGGCCCCCCGGCCTGGGACGCATGCGTGAGATGGGCATGTTCCACGTTCCGTGCCACACCGTGACAATGGGCAATGTTCCGTTCCATATCGGGACACATGACCCTATGTTCCGTTCCACACAACAACACGTTCCCATGTTCCGTTCCACACTGCAGCACTGGACCATATTCCGTATTGCAATACGGGGTTCCGTATCCCAAATTGTCGTATGATTCGTTACGTATTTCATTTGTTGCATCTGGGAATAACTCCATTAGAGTTGGTGGAGTTCATTTCTTGGAGTTTACCAACATACCGTCCCACTGAGGGGACGGTATAAATCATTTCGCCATCATAAATACGTTTGCATTGTCTATTTGATTTATAAATTCGTTCATCTCTCCTCTCGAAGAGCAAAGTTGAAATCTCCTCAAGATTCATTAGTCTTTATAAATCAACATGGACGGAATATTTGGGAGGGACAACGGCCCAGCCGCCAAAGCAACCTACTTGCCTTCAACAACATGCCAGATGTCAACCATCTGTCGTCGCTTGGTGAATGTCAGGGAAGTTTGCTTACTAAGGTTGCTTAGTAACATCTTTAACTTAGCGGTTTTTTCTGTGCCGGCGGGTAGTTTTCTTAGGTAGCTAGACATATGGGTGCCATAGTTATAAAGTTGATCCGCTGAAGATTCTGCCAGGTTCACAATTTGCATATCGAGCCGCTCTGTAAGACATTGACTTAGAAATTTATCAAGCGATGCGCCGCTAGCTCCCCCCCCTCTTTCATCTGGATCGAGCTTGTCGGAGAACACATGAATCCAGGAGTCGTTATACGTCCCGGATAAGGGTGTAAACTGCAATCTGCCTCGTACAACGATTACCTCCCGTTCTACTTGATGTTTTTCAAATCGGATGGATCGGTTCGTGTTTTCTTGCACGATCTTTTCCAGGGCACGCAAAACCTCCTCCTTGGGAGTTCCTCGCTGAATTACCCAGTCACCGGCGATTTGTATAGTTTTGAAATCATCACGAATCCTATATTCAAACCTCGAAAGGTCAATGATGCGTTTGAAGGCTGTTTCGAGGGTAACAGCCCCCCTGAAAATAGGTCTACTTGTATTTAGGATTTTCTCGTCCCAATAGAACAAAGTGTATTCCGGGTAACCCTTGTTGTCTATAAGGCCGCATGTCGTCCCCAATCGGCATGCACGACCTTCAAGCTGAGAAATCGTTCGGTGAATCTCATCAATTCGCCGTCGAGGTCTAATGGAATCTTGGGGAATCAGTTTTAGTATTTGTCCATTTTCCAAGCTATAGAGTGTGTGGAATTTCTGCTGCTGCCACACAGTGTCTTCCTGCAGCAGTGCTTTTTTCTTATCAGATAGATCCCTGGAATGCGAGTCAAACACTACCTCCGCTGACACCGGAACTCCCAGTTCGTAAATGTCCTTGGGAGCACTCTCGGGGAAGTCGAACTCTACAAGCTGATCCAGAATGAGTTGTCCTTCGCCCGTCCAGAATTTCCTTTTGAATACTGTGGGCAAATGACTCTCACTGTCTACCAAAAACTCTGCCTTGCGCCTACGGCCCTGGGAGTCGCAATCCATACTCAAATAATACACATCGACATCGCGCCCTTGACGTTTGATTTTCCGTTTCACAATCTTGCCTTCGGGTCTTTCATACCTTCTGACATAGTTTTCGATAACGGACCAAGATGTTGCGGGAAGATTCATTGTGTTGACATCAAGACGATAGGAAACCGTCACTTTCCCTGAGCTGGGATCGTAAACAATACTTTCCATGGTATCATAATTCAGAGAACTAATCTTGAAGCACTCTCCTTCTTTCTCATATTTCACTAGGACAGTCCTTGGCTTAAACGAGTACCAATTCTCCGTTCGGTACGTCGTGCCATCCCGCTTTGTCACAAGAATTTTGTGCATGAAATGTTTATTGTTTAAAGCCTTCTTTGTCTCTGCGAAGACTGTTGAGACACCGTCAACGGGAACACCAAAATGATAAAAGCATACAATGACACCAATTATTATGGCCGCTGCCGCAGCGACTTTGGTCAATCTACTCTTGGCGAATTGCTTTATTATCTTGCTTCTGTGGGTTTTCCCACCGTGCATGAGGTGGGTCATAGTATGTTTGACACGCTCCAAGTCGCGGCTCACAATCTCAGGGCGGGCCTGGAAGGTTGAGACGGCCTCAAAACATCGTAGTATTTCTTCTGCATTTAGATTGTCCATGATTTGACCCTTTGCTATTCTACCTGTTGGCATCCGATTTGAGCGACCTACGAATTCGAGCTAACGCCTTTGAGCATAATGAACGAAGATAATGGGGTTGCTTACCCAATTGCTCAGCAATTTGTTCATACGATTTCTGCTCAATATAATGCATCACGACTACCTCTCGCGCTCTGTGGCTGAGTCGGGCGGTGGCGTCGAGAACCTGGTCGATGTTTTCCTTGCGGACCATTTTATCTAGCGGGGTACAACAATTTTCGGTTGCTGGAGGATCCTCAACTAACGTGCAAAACTTTGTTTTTTGCTTCCTTCGCCATTCAAATCCCAAATTTACTGCTGCCCGCCATGCGTAAGCAAAAGGGTTTTCAGCTTTGCCAAATCCTCTGGAATTAGAGAGGTTTATGAATAATTCCTGCATCAAATCACCTACTATATCTTCACGCATCGTTATTCGCGTTAGGAGCTGATGTAGCCGATCTCCTGATGTTTCAAAGAGTTGCAGTGCGTTTTTATATCGTTGTTGCACGAAGTTCCTTGATTGGTGGTCTGTCAATTAGCCCTGGCGCAATTATAGATGGAAGATCAGACGCCTGCGCACCATGGTTTTTTAAAATCTCTTGAAAAGTACGGAAAATCTAATCTCCCCTCGTTTTCATAGGCAAACTCGGTGAGTGGTAATGTGAGCCGGGTAGTTTACGTGCGGTCAGAGTGGTATCATACTGTCCATATCGAAAACCCTACCCAGCGTTTTGATTGGCTGGAGTTTGTATCCTCCATTTGATTTGCGAGTTTGTTTACCCCCCCCTCTTCAACCCACACCACCCGCCTTTAGCCCCAACCAACCCAAATAATAAACTTTAAAGGTGGAGTTGAGGTATTTCAGGAAATCCCTGGGGGGAAAGCATAGCAGTTCATGAGGTGAGCAACTGTTGCTTTGTTGGGGCATCGGGTTTCGGCTGGTGGGAATTGCCCGGATTTGTTGTATTGATGAATTCGCAAGTTGAAGACCTTAGCGTCCCCAGCCCATCACTTTCGGTTTGAAGTGTCTGGTCAACCAACTTTAACACCAGAGACAGGTTCGTCCTGTCGGGGAACTTTGCACCCGCCTTTGGTATTTGACCTTTACCTGGTCTGCCGGTCAGACGGGTTCGAAACCGGCCTATCCATACCAAAAACTCTGTCGTACTTATTCTATAAGGACTTACGCATCCTGGGCAAATCATGTATTTGACAGGTGATTTCCTCCTTTCGATGAGCAAAGGGTAGCAGAATTGGAAATTTGCTACATGATCAGAACATTCTTGTCGAAGGGATAAAAGAATCAGCAATTATTAACGTTCTGCTCGATGCACAAGAGGTTATTTTTTCACAGAGCGTCCCAGAGAGCCCTCAGGAACCATTAAGTTTATAAACCCTCCCGCATTACCACTGTCCAATCCTCACAAAGGCATTACTTACTGCCGTGGGCGAACCGTCCGTAAGGACATATGGTTCGCCCGAGGATCTTTAGCACGTGAAAGTGGCCGCACAAAGGCCCATTGCGAAGCTGATCCTCGACCCGATCCAAGTGACAGCCGCTGGTATGGAACCACAATCGCTGGTCGATCAGTTCGGCGGGAAGATCGTGTTTCACGGCGGGATTGATACTCAACAGATCCTGCCATTTGGTACCCCGGAAGATGTCGCGGCCCACGCAAAGGACGTCATGGGCACACTGAATCAGAAGGGCGGTTATATCTTTGCGCCCAGCCAAATCCTCGGTCCGGATATTCCTGTAGAAAATGTTGTTGCGATGTATGGATGTTAATATGTCAAATAGATTAACAACCACTGCACAGGCCGCAGTGTATAACACAGAGAAGAGAAAGTAGAAGAAAAGTGGGACGTACAAAAGAGAAATTGAAAAACGGCGATGTTGCTTTGGGCGGATGGGTAATGATCGGACATCCGACCGTTGTTGAACTCTTTTCCGGCGAAGGGTTCGACTGGATTTGCGTGGACATGGAGCACGCGCCCACGGATATCCGCATGTTTCACGAGCTGGCGTTGGCGGTAAAAGGCACGGGGTGTGATATCCTCGCTCGCCTGCACTCTTGCGATCCCGTTCAGGCAAAACAGGTTCTCGATGCCGGAGCAAATGGTTTCATCGTGCCGTTGATCAATTCAAAGCAGCAGGCTGAATTGGCTGTGGCTATGGGGAAGTATCCGCCTAAGGGAATTCGTGGAACATCGCTCAGTCACTCAACGGATTTCGGCAGAAATTTCAGCAAACACTTCGCCAGCCATAACGACGAGGTTATTGTGGTTGTCATGCTGGAGCATATCGATGCCGTAAAAAACATTGATGAGATTCTTTCCACTCCCGGCATTGATGCGACATTTATAGGGCCTTATGATCTTTCGGCGTCGATGGGAATCGCCGGGCAGTTTGATCACCCGGATTTGCAGGCTGCACTGAGCACGCTGGTTGAGGCATGTAGGAAACATAATGTCCCGGCGGGCTTTCACGTGGTTCCAACAGACAGCGAATTGCTCAAAACCCGTATTAAGGAAGGGTATCGCTTCATCGGATGCGGGATGGATACGGAATTCATTATGCACGGGTGCCGATCCATTCTTGAGAGTGCAAAGGATCAGGCATAGTGCTGCTCGGGAGGACTATGGTCGCGACAAGTATTTAAGAGGAGATGCAGGACGCGAGATTTAGAGTGTATATTGGTTACAGATTTGGAGTACCGGAAATCCAGGGATGTGTTTGACTCGGCCACGGAGTTCGACATTCAGAGCGCCCCGCTCGAGGAGCAAGCCTTGGCCGAGGCCATTATTGCCAAGAATTGTCGAGCGATAATTATTGGCGTCGATGAGTACACCGGGAAGCTTTACGAAGCGCTGAGTAAAACCGGTGGTGACAATGGCGCGATCATCGCCCGCTATGGCGTAGGCCATGACGGTGTGGATAAGCAACTCGCTCGGAAGCACAACATCGTGATCACCAACACACCTGGGGTATTGGATGATTCCGTGGCTGAGCATACTGTCTGGCTGATGGGAGCACTGGCCCGGCAGATAACCTCGCACGACAGGAACATGAAGTCCCAGGAGTGGAATCCATCAATCGGAATGGAAGTCCAGGGCAAGACACTGCTGATCGTGGGTTGCGGAAACATAGCCCGAAAAGTCGCTCGAATCGGGGTGTTTGGTTTTGAGATGAATGTCGTCGGATACGATGTGATGCCTTTAGATGCTCAACAGATGAAAGATGAGTTCGGGATAAGCTCAATGGCAGCGTCGCTCGATGATGCACTCAGTGAAGCGGATGTTGTCAGCATTCATCTGCCTGCGATTGATAGCACCCGCCATTTTATTTCCACCGAGTTCCTTTCCAAAATGAAGCCCGGCGCGCTGCTGATCAACACATCCAGAGGTAGTATGGTTGATGAATGCGCATTGTATGATGCGCTCAAGAATAACAACATTTCCGGCGTGGCGCTCGATGTCTATGAACAGGAACCATATGTTCCGGTTGATCCGGGGCGGGACTTGAGGACTCTGCAGCCGGTTGTCCTGACACCCCATGTTGGCAGCAGCACTACCCGAGCCTGTGAAAAAATGGCTGCGTGTTGCCTAAAGAATATTAATGATTTTTTTGATAAGAAACTCGATGAGCGAGTGATCGTAACTTGATCACCTGATGACAAAGAGGAAAAACTTCCGCATGAAGTTTTCGTACAAGCAGGACCAGGATATTATTATACCGAGCAGAAATTATTTATGGTCGGTTCGCACCCTGTAGTGCGAGTAAGCCCCAATATACCGATGCGGTATAAAAGTAAAAACTGGGACTTTGTTGGATTATGCCCCGAACAGACGGCCACGTTGTTTATCGCAGGTGTGACCCATACACCTTGAAATTTAATGACATAACCCTTCGTAAAGCAGTCCGTTGGTTTGTCAGATAGCTTTTGATAAAAGGCTCTTCGCAGTTCTTGAAGGTGCCTATTGACGTAACAATGCATCAGCCAATACTCCGACGACATATGGCAAATTAAAGAAAGGTAGTAAGATCGTGGAGAGAAAATATTCAGTTATTCTAGGGAATCTGGGCAACACGTGTGACCGCTTTTGCGCCGGGTATAAGAATAATCCGACATCTATTGAGATGCTTGCAGAAGCGATTAAAATTTCACATGTTGAAGGAATCGAGCTTGTCGGCACATGGGACGTTACTCCAAAAAATGCGTCTGAAATTAAAAAATTTTCGATGATAACCAGATCAAATGTGCGTCGATTATCCCCGATCTCTTTGCCGACAAGAAATTCTGGAAAGGGAGCTACAGTTCAAAAGACGTATCTGTTCGTCAGTATGCTATGGATTACACACGACAGATGTGTGAAGTTGCCCAAACCATGGATTGTAACCTTCTGAACATCTGGCCCGGCCAGGACGGCTACGATTATCTTTTGACGGCTGATTATGAAAAGGAGCGCCAATGGTTATGTGAGGCGATTGAGACACTGGCGAGAGAGTTTCCGCAAATCCGTTTTGCCTTGGAATACAAGCCTAAAGAGCCGCGAACGCATAGCTATCTTGCCCGCATGGCTGACACGCTGCTGCTTGCTCAGGAAACTTGTTGCGATAATGTGGGTATTACGATAGACACAGGCCATGCCTTTAATGCGGGTGAAGTAGTAGCGGAAAGTATCGTGTTGGCTAAGCGTGCTGGTGACCGGCTTTTCCACATGCACTTTAATGACAACTATACCGCGTGGGATGACGACATGATCGTCGGCAGTATTCATACTGTGTGTTACATTGAAATGCTGTACTGGCTGGACCGCTGCCGATACGATGGCTGGTTGAGCATGGATTAGTATCCATGCCGCGAAGATGCTGCTGGGGCAATTGGCGAGAGTATCGAATGGCTGGTTAAGTTTGATGCGATTCTAAAGACCAATCGTGAAAAAATTGATGAGCTCGTCGAAGCCGGAGATGCAGTTAAGACCTCCAGATTCCTGCGAAGCGTTATTGCGTAGCAAAGGAGTATACAGCCATGGAATTTCTTGGCTATGTCTCTTCACCTTTACCATGAAAAAATGATCATCAAACTAACTTTATTGAAAAGGAACGACTTTTGAAAAAACCATATTTTATAACAGCTATCGGCACACTGCTGACCGAAGACGAGAAGCTTCACGAGCAGGGGCTGGAAATTTAACTGGCCGATCAATGGAACCATGGGATTGATGGTATCTTAGTGGTTGGGACAATGGGCATAATGCAGTTGCTTACTGATGAAACTTATCAGGATATTATCAAACGTTCCGTCGAGCTTTCTACCGGTAAAGGCGAGATTTTGGTCGGGGCAGGTCCAACATGGTTCCGACTCTCACAGAAAAAGGTGCATAATTCGGGGGCAGGTCAGCCTTACCGAAAATCTATTGACATCGCTTGAAATGGGAAATTCCCAGTAAAATAATATAATCATCGAAGACATATCCACCTACAATTAGCGGAGAAACAAACCATGACAAAGCAACAGTTTGAATTTGTTCGGCTGGTGGAGAACGATCGGCGTGTCGGACAAACGCTGGCGAGTGTTTCAAGACACTGGGTGCAGGAAAAGGAATGTTTCCTCTTTATCAGCCCGCACGACGACGACATGGTGATAGGCGGCGGGCTGATGATCCAGTCTGCCCTGAAGGAGAAGGTCCCAGTCCACGTAGCCATCGTCACGGACGGGTCGATGGGCTATTGCTCCTCGAAGGAAAAAGGCTCGATCAGCGAAATCCGCAGGAAGGAAACCTTCGCCGCCTTGAAAACACTGGGTGTGCAGAAGAGAAACATCCACTGGCTGGGTTTCCCGGACTGCCAGTTGTCGAACTTCATGGGTCGCCGCTCGGCCAGACCGGGCGACCCGGGCCGGAGTTGTGGTTTCACCGGTCTGCAGAACGCCTTCACGGAACTGCTCCGCCTCGTGCGCCCGAACCAGGTATTCATGCCCACCAGCACCGATCTCCATCCCGACCACCGAAACGTTCATTCCGAGATGCTGATCAGTTGCTTCCACGCCACCGGCGCCATCTGGCCGGAACTTGGCAGGCCGTTGAAGGTCGTGCCCTACATCCATGAACTGGCCGTCTATTGCAACTTTCCCACCGCGCCGAAGCTTCGGATTCAGGCCCCGCGGGTCGCCTTTGAGCGCAAGCTCGATGCCATCGTGCAGTTTAAGTCACAGAAGCAAATTAAGTCGGTTATCAATATCATTCGACAAGGCGGTCCGATGGAATATCTCCGGCCGGTGGAGTTCTCGCTTTACCACCCGTATATCTATCGCGACATGTTCGACGAACCGCCGCTAATGCACCAGATGTACCGCTAAAACAGTTTACGAAATATTCTGAGGCGCTGCGGTCTTTCCAGGTTCATACGGATTATGTCAGCTAACGATACTTCTCGATAATCGCCTCCATCCGGTCGGTCTTTTCCTCTATATCCCTGACCATCTTGAACTGGGTCCGACAGCGGTCCAGGTTGTGGTTCTCACGGTGAATCTTGAAGTATAGGTCCCCCGAGAGATGATCGGTGAGAAACCGCAGGCCGATGGTGAAGGTGATGAGTCTGGCCGAGAAAACCAGATGCTCGATTTCCACGGGGATCAGGAATCCTCGGATGGCGTCCAGATATCCGTGAGCCAGGAAATCAAACATCTCAAGGTCCAAAGAAACCTTGGAAAGGTCCGTCTCGTCTTCGGATGCGGTACTGGCGCCGATCCGCACTGAATCGCCGAAGTCGTACATCGGTAAGCCTGGCATTACCGTGTCCAAGTCGATCACGCAGATTCCCTCGCCGGTTTTCTCGTCGATCATGACGTTGTTGAACTTGGTGTCATTATGCGTGATTCGCTCCGGAGTCTTCCCTTCAGCAACCAGATCTGCCAGGACAGAGGTGATTTTCTCACGCTCCAGCACAAAATTGATTTCCTCCCTGACCGAACAGGAGCGGTCCTTGACGTCTTTTTTCACGGCCTCGAGAAATGCCTCAAATCTTTTCGATGTGTTGTGAAAGTCCGGAATGGTTTCATGCAGCCGGTCTCCCGGAAGATCACTGAGCATCTTCTCGAAGAGGCCGAACGCTCTCGCGGCGTTATACACGTGATCAAGGCTTTCAACCACGTCGTAGGTTCGGGCGCCTTCAATGAACAGATATGTTCGCCAGTACTTACCATCACCGTCAATGTAAAACATCCGGTCTTCCACGGTAGGTACGAGGGTTAACGTCTCACGCCTCGGATCCCCGCCTGTTTCGATGATCTTTTTGCGGAGGTGGGCAGTTACCCGCTCAATGTTCGACATCAGTTTTTCGGGTTGCTTAAAGACGCTCTGGTTGATTCGCTGATGAATGTAACGAACCACCCCGCAATCAGTTTGAAACCTGCTGGCGTAGGTGTCATTGATGTGGCCGGTTCCATACGGCTGAACGTCTATAAGTTCACCGTCGATTCGAAAGTTTGAGACTATCTTGGACGGATCGTGTTTCATCATTCTTCGAAGCTGCTTCCGGTCTTAAGATTGGCTTGAGGCTCTCATTCAACTTGGATCCGTTTTGGGAGCAAATCTCAATTATACATAAACTATTGTGTTTATCTGGGAAATTCGATTTAAAAGAGACGCGGGGCGGAGATTCTTGCCTAGGTTTATTATCTCTTCTACGACTTGGCTATCATGCATTCTGGCCCGCTCTTCCCGCCTTCGGGCAAGTTCATGCTGGAAGACCGGCGAACCAGTGATATTTGAAATCGCTCTCGGAGCAGGGTGTCACTACCACCCATGATTAACCAGTTGGTCACTGAGTTGGTCAGTCGTCACGTGGTGGTGACTTGTTACACACTGCTCAGTGACTTGTAAACTACTTGTAAGTCTCGATTCCGGGCCAAAACTCGTCATAAGTATATGTGGAAAAGATGCTTATGTGACGACCTTCGTCTTTCTAAACCGCAGTTCGCAGGTTCGAGTCCTGCCAGGCGTGATAGTTTTTTGCCCCTTGAATCAGGTTTTTCCCTTTGATTTGCAGAGGCACTGATCCGACACCCCCTGTTTCGATTGTCTAACGTATGCAATGACGCGCAAGAAATGGACGCGCAAAGCGCGGCTATTCCTTGTCGCTGTCAATGGTTTTGTTCGACAATTCCATTGTCATTGAGTAGTTGATAAACAGTTCCACCTTTCTGTCGTCCACTTGTCGGACCAGGACAGGATGCTCAAGTCCGGTAATGGTTATGGAGACTTTTCCGGTGGCTTGCATTATTGATTTCACAAAATCGACATCCTTGGATATCCTCGTGAGGATCTCTTCTCTGTATTGCTCTGGATTTGCCATAGCGAGTTGAATCTGTCCGAGGGAGTGGTAAGACTTGCCGGGCATTTTGATTGAATCAATAAAACGTCTGATGCGTGTCGCGCAATCATACACATCTGTTTTCTCATCGAACTTGGCTAGCACATGAAACTGGGCTGTTGATGATTGGGAATATGAAGAGGACGATAAGAATGACTTTTGGGACATGGGTTTTGGCGAAAGCGAGATGGGGCCTTTGTGAATCACGATTCCAGCGTGATCCTTGGCTTTGCTCAGGATCAGGTTTTGGGCTTGCTTGATTTCAGTAAAACGGGCACTCGGTTTTTTCTGTTTACTTTGGATTGTCAACGACATGGAAACATAGTCTGCGTCCTTCTTGAGTGACACCGCCGTGCTCTTCGATCCAGAAAACGCTATGACATAATAGGATTGACTTCCTGCAAACACGGATGTTGCAACTACGCATGAAAGCACTGTGAGTAATAATGTTATTCTCATGTTGTTTTCTCCCTTGCCTAACTACTATTAGACGGCGCAAACGCCGCGTATCACGTTACGGTTTTGTGGAAATTATAACCTGTAAGCTGTTTTCGGTCAATGTATTAGAAAATAATTGGGTCTTGTTTGCATGGACAAGAAGCGACGCGCAGAATCACACCATGAATTGGGTTTTGGGTCGCCAAATAGGCTCCCTTCCAAGGCAGCAAGGAATTCCTTATGCACCCCGACCAGAGAGTCCCCCACCCTCCATGGACTGGAGAAAACCGAGTCTTCGGCCTAAAAAACTGGCTGCCTTTGTTTACTTCACTTGACAAATGATGGGAAATAGTGTAACATGACTTTCGAGAAGGAGAAAAATTTATTAAAGGAAGAAGAAGAAAGGAAGGGGCAAAATGGCGAAACAATTGTTGAAGCTTAAATGCTCGAATTCTAAGTGTGCGCTGGGGGAAGATGTTTATTCTGGGTCCATGCAGCGGATAACTGTTGTGATGACAGTTCTTTGCGTCGTTTTCTTATTTTCGGGCACGGTAAGGGCAGATAATCCGTTTGACTCCGGTTCGTATCCTGTAGGGTGGTGGACCACAATGGATCCGAATTCTGTTGTCGACGTTTACTATGCCGGGGGCAATACCATCCTGGCCTATTGGGGTTCGGCCGCTCCGTCCAGCCGACATCAGTTTCTAAACGAGGCTGCGGCGGGCAATATTCGTGTGATCATGGAAGTTGACCCCGTTCTCATTGCCGCCGGGGACGCAGCCGGGATCCGCGATCTGGTCAGCACCTATGACGGCTATTCCGCCGTGGTCGCCTGGAACACAGGCGATGAGCCATATTGGAATGGAGGTATTCCGCTTTGGAAAATGCAGATCGCATACGACGCGATCAAGATGGAGAGCACCAAACCAGTCACAATATGTTTCTCGGAACCGGCGGTGGAGAGGGGCATAACGTATGACTGGAGAAACGCCTACGACCAATTTCAGATCGATTCCTACCCATCTCGTATTGGCGAACCGGAGTTTTCGCGGCTGGAGACAAAATGGAAACCGGATATGCAGAATGCCCTTTCCCAGTCTCTACTGGCGAACAAACCCTGGTGGTCGGTAATGGCGGGCTGGGGTAATGGCGTGGGTGAGACGAGCGACTATCGTCTCCCGACCTATAACGAAACGCGTTTCATGAACTACTATTCGGTGAGCAAGGGTTCTGTTGGGCTGATACAATATGTGTATTATCGAAACAAGACTACGATTGCCCATCCGGGCGAGGCGTATCCGTACGACGGACAGACATGGTTCAACGAGGTGTGGACCCCGCTGGCTGGGGAAATAAACACGATAGGGATGGCTCTGCAAAATGGAATACTTCTCGGCGCTGCATCGGATGATACCGCGGATGTTCGCACCGATGTTTATTACGATCCGGATACGGAGAAGTATTACATGATAACAATGAACGAGACCACGGGTTCGGAGACGACCACGTTTACCGTGGATCTGGAGGATCCGCCTGGGGAGAAATTTATCTCGGCGACCCCGCTGTTTGAGGGTGCTCGACCTGTGATTCCGATTATCGGCGATCAGTTTTCCGACGAGTTTTCACAATATGAGATTCACGTCTACGAGTTGGTGACAATGCTCCTCGGCGACGCCAACGGCAGCGGTACTGTTTCCGCGGACGACTACGGTTCCGTGCAGGCCAACTTTGGCGCCACTGGCGCCCCTGGGATCCCTGGCGACGCGAACGGTAGCGGTGCTGTCTCCGCGGATGACTACGGTTCCGTGCAGGCCAGCTTCGGTGCCACGATGGGGATGGGCTCAGCGCCCGTTCCCGAACCTACCACGATACTGCTGCTGGGCGTTGGCAGCTTGCTGTTGACCCGGCGCAAGAGGCGTTAATTCGCAAAAAAAAGATCATCTACCTTGGTTTATAAATGATGTGTTCGTGACAGGCCCTTCGTGTGGGTGTACCTGGTGAAAATGGAGAAGTGTAAGGTATTTTAGTACAAGGCGTATATTGAAAATAGGGCTGCAAAAGAAGAAGAAGAGAAATGATGAGAAAAATACTAATATCATTGATGATATTGTCGCTTGTACCGGCCTTGGCGACAGGGGGTGTTACGAACCCTGAAGGGTTCGAAGGTTATGCATTGACGGACACCTGGAACCCGACCGTTATTGGCGAAGGCTGGCTTCGTTTTGGGGAAAATGGATATCCGGCGACAGGAAACTCCGTTGAGATCGCAGTGGGTTCTGAACCTGAGAACACCACGCAGGTTCTCAAGATAGACAGTACTGGTAACGGCGAAAACTTGTCAGCCGCATGGTATCAGAACGTCGCTGACGCCGACGCCGGTGCGGTAACAACGACCACTTTTAAGTTTATGCCTGACATTGGTTGGGGGAATACCGAGTACCGTATGTTTGCTACCCGCCAGTCCGGTTTCTACTGGGCGTACACCTGGTCAATCCTAATTGGTAGAGGGACTACCCCCTGGTCTCCAAACATCGATTTGAATTTGCAAACTTTCGACCACAATGAAGTTGCGTACGAGGAACCCGGACCAAACCCGGACCAAAAGACTTATAGGGAAGACCTCCCCGGCGGGGACCTTATTGTGATTAGCAGTTCACCGGATGACAACATATGGTACACTTTGCAAGTTGAAGAAGACAACGGTGCTTACGACTACGACGCATGGGTCGCTGACCCTGTAAACAACCATGGTTCAAGTACCCGCGCCCGCTTAAAAATTGCGGACGGTGAGTGGAATGACTGGACGGGCTGGCTTCTGCACGATTCCGGCGACGATTATGGTCTGAATTACGCCGGTTCCCCCTACGATAACGGTCGAGTCAGGGTCACGTCCAACGGCAGGACCGAGTTCGACGACTTCTCCATGACGTGGCAGGCGGAGCCACCGGGCAACCCTGGTGACGCCAACAATGACGACGTGGTTTCCGCGGACGATTACGGTTCCGTGCAGGTGAACTTCGGGGACACCGGTGCTGTCAACATACCTGGCGATGCCAACCTTGACGGGGTGGTTTCTGCGGACGATTATGGTTCCGTGCAGTTAAACTTCGGCACCACGTACGGTATGGGCGGAGTTCCCGTTCCCGAACCGGGGACGATGATGCTGCTGGGGATTGGGGGGCTGGCGATGCTGAGGCGCAGGTAGAGGTAAATAGGTTCCAGGTGTGCATATTCAAGCGGGCTGGGCTTCGGGTCTGCATGCTTCAGGCAGGACCAGGTACCTGCACCTAAAGACCCCCACACACACAGCAGAAGCAC
>SDBV01007005.1_pt1 | contig 15477 bp, 14 predicted proteins | sample 2277081 | NCBI WGS metagenome assembly SDBV01 (sample SAMN10402039, study PRJNA504765) | marine sediment metagenome | isolation source: marine sediment core GS10_PC15, 223 cmbsf | place: Arctic Ocean: Southern Knipovich Ridge | collected 2010
TTTTGAAACAATTAAATCTTATTTGTGGACTAGTATAATACTTGTTTTAGTTATAGCTATAGTTTTAGTTGTTTTGTTTATCCGTCTTAAAAAAGGAAAACAAAATAAAAGATTGAAGCAGATAATGTCGAAAAACAAGTAATTTGATGGCAGTCGGGAATTTTTAATGTAATGTTTTTCTAACGAAAATATTATAAAGCCTTTTTTCTGTATAAAAGTTATGGAAGTAAGATTAATACCCTTATGTTGGAAGAATTGCATATTTGGTTTAGTCTACACATCAATTAAACACACCTCAATTTAATTCAGTGATTTTCTTTTGGGTCTGAATTAAGTTGAATTATTTCTTGTTAATTAATTTGGGCTGAAAAAATTTTTGAATTATGAGATTGTTTTAAATGGAAAATTCAATGGAAACAAAAGAGAAGGCTGTTGTAGAAAAAGAGTTAAGCTCATTAATGGAATTTACTTTGAGATTAGAAGATGAGTTAAATTCTTTTGTTCAAATAGGCGAAGAGTAGGATAATTAAGAGAACCTTTATTTTTAATCATATTTACTAATATGCTTTAGCAATATAAACCACTTCTTTTGCAGGTTTTCCGCAAATTGAACATTTGCCTGTAGGTTTTTCTTTTTTGTTTGCTAGGATTCCCCTGATTTCTGAATCAAGTTCCTTTTCAACATATGCGGCGCATTTTTCCCCTTGTTTATCTATTGAACAAAAATTTACTCTAGCTATTTTTTTATCCTTGATTGCTTTTTTAATCTCTTGTTTTGTTTTGCAGTTTGTTATTCTATTTTTCATAAATTTATCTGCTTTGTTTTTTAATCTATTGTCAAATTCCTTCCCATACTCTTTTAGTTTTGAAAGATTTTCTATAGCAAGAGTCTCTTTTTTTCTTATATCTCTTATAAACAGAGTTAATTTTTTCTCTTTAAGCTCTCTTTCCCCTATTTCCAATCTAAAAGGGATTCCTTTTAATTCCCACTCATAATATTTTTCTCCAGGTCTTTTTTCACTTGAATCAATTTCTGTTTTTATTCCAAAAGATTTTATTTTTTCTTTTATTTTTTCTGATTCTTTTAAAATTTTCTTTTTATTTTCTTTGTTAAAGATTGGGATTATTATTACTTGAAACGGGGAAATGCAAAAAGGCATTACTAATCCATTGTTATCTCCATGAATTGAAATTACTGATGCTAAAATTCTTGAAATTGCAGGACCATAACAAGTTTGCCACACATATTGTTCTTTTCCTTTTTCATCTTTGAATTTAATATTAAATGCTTTTGAGAAATGTTGTCCAAGTAAATGTGTGGAAGGTTGTTGGATAAATTTTCCATCTGGCATTAGTACATCTGAGCCAACAGTATAAACTGCTCCAGCGAATTTGTCCCATTCTGGTCTTTTCATTGGTAAGAAAGGAACCCCAAATTTTTGGTGCATTACTTCTTCTGTTGTTTGAATATCTTCCTGAACTTGAGCTTCTGCTTCCTTTTTTGTTGCAAAAGCATTGTGAGATTCTATCCAGTAAAATTCTCTGGCTCTAATTAACGGTCTTGTAGCTTTTGTTTCATATCTAAAAATATTTGCCCTCTGGTAAATTTTTAATGGTAAATCTCTGTGGCTTCTAATCCATAAAGAATACATCTGATAAAAAGCAGTTTCACTTGTGGGGCGCAATGCAAGTTTGTCCTCTCCTTTAACTTTTTCTAACCAAAAAACTTCTGGAGTAAAACCTTTTACATGACTTGATTCTTTTTTGAAATTTTTTTGAGGAATTACTGTTGGAAAAAAAGAAGGTTTGTGCCCTTTTTTTTGGAGAACCTCTTCATATAATTTATACATATTTTCTATGGCCATTGCCCCCCAAGGCCTGATTACAACAAATCCCTTTACGTTATATCTTAAGTCAGTTACTTCTGCTTTATCAAGAACTTGATTATACCATTTACTAAAGTTTTCTTCTTTTTTTACTGTCAATCCTTCCTGCGACTTTTTAGTTGTAGCAACCAAAATCTTTGATTTTTGTTCTTGGGATTTTTTAGTCATTTTTATTGTATTAAACTTTGATTTAAAGTTTGTTGAGAAATTTCATTTACTGTATCTTTTATATAATTGGCTTCTAATGCAAAACCCATTCCTTCAGTTTCTTTGATTTTGAAATTATTGATTCCTATTACTTTTCCTTGTTTGTTGATTAGAGGACCTCCAGAGTTTCCAGGATTTAGGGCTGCATCTGTTTGAATATAAGCGTTTATTCCTGCTGGTCCAATTTGGTGAATATTAGAAACAATTCCCCCTGAGACAGAAAACTGTAATCCTAAAGGGTTTCCAATTGCAATCACTCTTTCTCCAATTTGAACATCATCAGAATCTGCAAGCTTTAATGAATCATAATCTCCAGAGATTTTTAATAATGCTATGTCAAAGTTTGGATTATATCCTACAAGGTTTACTTGGTGCCTTTCACCGTCGTAAGTATAAATTCCTGCAGACCCCACATTTTTCATTACATGATAATTTGTTACAATATATCCTTCACTATCTATTATAAATCCTGTTCCTTGGCTAATATCTGTTCTTATTGTCACAACAGATTTAATTGCATCTTCAATTATTCCCGAGAAGTCTTCACCTGCAGACGCTTTTAATAAACTCAACTCTTCTTGGAGAGCTTCTTGACGTTCCTCTATACTTGCTTGAGTTTGTATTAAGTTCTCTGTTAAGATATTTATCTGACTTTGAGTATCTGTTTGTAAATTTATTATTTTTTGATTTAATAAATTATAATTTACATTCTGTTTTACAAATATTAGATATGTAAAAATACCGCTGATTATCATAAAGATGATTATTATGAAACTCAGGCTTCCAATTATTATCTTGTAATGTCTTTTTAATGCCATCTCTTTTCTGAATTTATAAAATTCCTAACATATAAAAACTTAACTTTATTTAGTTTTTTATGGGTCTATAGTCTAACGGATAGGACGCTTGGCTTCGGACCGAGTAATGGGGGTTCGATTCCCTTTAGACCCGTTTAAATAAATATTATGATAACTTATCATATTTGAGGTTTAATTTTTATTTATTATATTGGAAATGTTTTTATATCTTCTAGGATTTTATTTTATATGAAAACTAATGCTAATCCTGGTGATTACGTCGAAATTCATCTGACAAAGCAGATTTATGAGGGAGTTCTTTTAGAGAGTCCTAAATTAGAGAAAGGAATTATTTTACTTAAGTTGGATTCTGGTTATAATATTGGGTTTAATAAGAAAGATGTTTTAGATGTTAAGGTTGTGGAGAAAGCTTCAAAAAGAAAAGAAAAGATTGAAATAAAAAAAGATGAAACAAAGCCAAACATTGCTATGATTATTACTGGTGGGACAATTGCCTCACGTTTAGATTCTAAAACGGGCGGGGTTGATCCTTTAGCTACCCCTGAAGATTTGTTCAAATTTTACCCAGATATTTTCAAGAAAGTTAATCTTGTGAAAGTTGAGATTCCATTCATGAAAGCCTCCGAAGATATGGATTTTAAGGACTGGCAAAAAATTGCAAGAGTCGCTGAAAAGCTTTCGAATAACAATAATATTAGGGGATTAATCATAACTCACGGGACTGATTTTTTGCATTACACTGCAGCTGCTTTATCTTTTTTCTTAAAAGATTTAAACAAACCGGTTGTTTTGACTTATAGCCAGAGAAGTATTGATAGAGCAAGCAGCGACGCTAATCTGAACTTGCAATGTAGTGCTTTGGCAGCAATTTCAGATATGGCAGAAGTTATGCTTGTTGGGCATGCGTCTTCAAATGATGATTATTGTTATGCAATGCCAGGAACTAAAGTTAGAAAACTTCATACTTCAAAAAGAGATGCTTTTAAAGTTGTTAATGCTAAGCCTTTTGCTAAAATTTTTCCTGACAGGATAGAAATTATTTCTGAATATAATAAAAGAAAAAAGGGAAAAGTTAAATTAGATACAAAGTTTGAAGAGATGATTGCTTTAATCAAGGTTTATCCTGGACAAAATCCAGATATTTTAGATTATTATAAAAAGAAAAAATATAAAGGGATTGTCTTAGAGATGAGTGGTCTTGGGCATGCACCGACAAAAAGAGCAAGAAAGAGTTGGATAAAAAAGTTAAAAGAAATCCAAAATAAAGGGATTATTATATGTGCTGCTGCCCAAACAATTTATGGAAGACTTGATCCTCTGGTTTATTCTAATGGTCGAGAGTTGATGGAAACAGGAATTATTTATTTAGAGGATATGCTTGCAGAAACAGCTCTAATAAAATTAGGATATGTACTTGGACACAAAGAATGGGTCAAGAATAAAAAAATCATTAGAGAAAAAATGTTAGAGAATATGGTGGGAGAATTTAATGATAGGTTGGAAGAATGAAATCAAAAATAAGATATGTTTCTAAGAAGAAATTATATCCTGCATTTGGAGATACTTATAATGAGAAAAATATAGTATTTGTTAGAAAGGATTTGCCTTTGGCTGTCAAAAAATTTGTTAAAGAACATGAATTATATCATTTAAAAGATAAATCTAAAAATTGGGTTTGGAGGGAAATTAAAGCAAATGTTTATGGCTTATTTAAACATCCATTTGGATTTTTATTATGTGTAATTATGAGTTTGGCTCCTTATAGATTAAGATTTTATTTTAAAAGATTTAGAAAAGGAGAATAATTATTTTCTCTTTCTTTTTCTGTTGAGTAAAAGATTTCTTATTTCTCTAATTTCTTTTTCTGCTTTTTTATTTATTCTATAATCAAATTCTGCTTTTAATCTATCTCTTTGAGTTGTTCTATTTTGGCTCATTAAAATTATTGGAGCCTGAATCGCGGCTAAGCAAGAGAGTACAAGATTTAATAAAATAAATGGATAAGGGTCCCAAGGTTTTCCCATTTTATATTCTATAAGCAGGTAAATATTTAGAACCATCCAAATTGCTATGAATACAAAGAAACTTAAGATAAAAGTCCAACTACCAGCCCATTTTGTTACCAAGTCTGCTGCTCTTTGTCCAAATGTTTTTGCAACCCTAAAATTTGGACGATTTAATTTTTCAAGAACTTCTTTTTTTATTTTAGTTTTCTCCTCTTTTTTATTTTTCATAATTTTAATTATGTAAAGGGGATTATAAATCTTATTGATAAGATTTTGTTTTAGTTATGACTTATTAGGAGTTACAAGCGGAAGATTTAAAAGAAATATTAGTTAGGTATTTTTATGACAATAAATTGCTTGGAAAATATTTTTTCAGAGGAAAACATAATGAGTTATTCCAATGTTTGTATGGATTTAGCAAGAGAATTGCCTGAATCAAAAAATATAAAAAAATTTAGAAAGTTTGATACATTAATTATTCCTAGTAGGGGGGCATTCCCTTTCTTCTTAGGTATGGTTTATTCTCTTGATAAATTAAGTTCTTTTGGAGGAGATCAAAAAGATTTTTATGAAAATTTAGGAGCGCCAGAAATGATTTCTTCCTTATTACCAGAAAATTTAAAATTTAAAGAAAAAACCAATAAAAAGAATATACGTACTTTGTTAATTCCTTTTACAGCTGATTTAAATATGCCTAAATTTGATCCTAATTTGAATAATGACGAATTTACGTTCAAAACTAGGAAATATTGGGCCTGTGTTACCAGTTCTTTTTTTAAAGATAAGGAGGAAAGAAAGAAGGATCCTTATTTTTTGTCTTTTGTAGATATTATTCTTAAAGATATAGAGGGTAGGGAAGAATTGGCTGAAAAATATGAAAATTTCAAAAAGATAAATTCTTTTTCGATTATAGATACAGTTATTTCAGGGAGAGCTTCATGTCACATTTTAAGTTCATTTGGAGAATTAGCTAAAAAAGAGAAGAATCCCTTTCTTAATCCTAATGCTTTTTTAATTATTGATGAAATGGGAAAAAAATTAAAATCCAAATATTCACGATACTTACATCATAAAAGATTAGACGGTTTTATTGATTTTTATAAAATTCCAAGAATAGTTTCTGAAGATGAAGGCGCTTCTTTGTTAGGGGTTGGAGCAGTTATTTATCCTTCTGTTATGAGGGCTTCTAGAAATTTTGAGATTGATGGAGAAGAATTTTTTATAGGTGCTGGAGGATGGCATAAATGTTCTGATTTTAAAGGTAATTATTTTGAAAATTTCAAATCTTTTATGAATATGATATATAGAGGAATAGATCTAATCTACAAAAGAGAATATCTGAGAGAAGAAAATAGAGCTGAACAAAATAAATTTGAAAAAAATAGAGAATCCTTTTTAGAAAGAGCTGAAAAAACAAAAATTCTTGCAGAAACTTTCGGAGATATGAGCATATTAAATCTTAACAATAATTATTCTTATAATCAATGTTATGAGACTGGTTCTCATGTATTGCATGCCCCTTTTACAGATTTTTCTGAAAAAAAAGTCATATCTAGAATTAATTTTCTTCCTAATGTAAAATATATTAATAATAAAAGTGTCCAAAAAATATAACTCATTGAATTTAAAAGAACTCTCAAACAAAATTTAATAAACTCTTTCCCTTTCTTTCTTTTATGTCAGAAAAATTAGATTATCAAAAATTAGGATTGAAATGTGGTCTTGAGATTCATCAACAACTTGATACTAAAAAGTTGTTTTGCAATTGTCCTTCTGTATTAAGGCAAGACGAGCCTGATTTTGTTGTTAAAAGAAAACTTCATGCAGTTGCTGGCGAGTCAGGAGAAATTGATATAGCAGCTAAACATGAAATGGAGCAAAATAAGGAATTTATTTATCAAGGATATGATACTACTTGTTTGGTTGAGCTGGATGAGGCGCCGCCCTATGGGATAAATAAAGAGGCTTTGAAGATTGCTTTGCAAATTGCTATTTTGCTTAATGCCAAGATTTTTCCTTTGACCCAAATTATGAGGAAGACTGTTATTGATGGCTCTAATACTAGTGGCTTTCAAAGGACTGTTTTAATTGCAAGAGATGGCTATATTGAGACAGAACAAGGAAAAGTAAGGATTGAGAGTATTTGTCTTGAAGAAGATGCTGCAAGAATTATTGAGAAGAAAGGGAACGTAGTAATTTACAGACTTGATAGATTAGGAATACCTTTGATTGAAATTGCAACTGCTCCAGGTATTAAATCCCCTTCCCAAGCAAAAGAAGTTGCATTACATATCGGAAACATTTTAAGAAGTTGCAAAGTTAAACGAGGTTTGGGAACTATAAGACAGGATGTTAATGTTTCAATAAGGAAAGGAAGTAGAGTGGAGATTAAAGGTGTCCAGAAGCCAGAGCTTATTGTTAAGGCGATTAATTTTGAAATTAAAAGGCAACAAGATTTAATTGAAAAAGGAAAAAAAGTTAAGTCTCAAGTTATGAAAGTTTTGGAAGACGGGAAAGCAGAATTTTTAAGACCTATGCCTGGAGCTGCAAGAATGTACCCTGAAACTGATTTATTTTTATTGAAAATTTCTCGAAATTTTATTAACGAGGTTAAAAAGAGTTTGCCTAAGTTAAGGAGTGAAATTGAAAGAGAATTAAAAAGTAAGGGATTAAACCAGGAAATAATCAAACTATTATTCAAACAAAATAATCTTGAGGAATTTAGGGAACTTTTAGAAATTATGAATAAACCTCAATTAATTGCAAAAATTCTTTTGATATTTCCAAAAGAAATTGCGAGTCATAGAAAAATTCCAATTACAAAAATAAACAGAATTTTGAACAAAGATATTTTGATACATATTATTGAAGCTTTAAAAAAGAAAAGGATTTCTGAAGCACAAGTTAAACAAGTTTTAGAAAGAATTGTTAAGGGTGAAAATCTAAAAGATGCTATAGTGTTTAAGAAAAAAGATACCGACATTGTTGAAGAAAAGATTATGAAAATTATTAAAGATAAACCAGGACTTTCAGAAAAAGCTTATATGGGTTTGATTATGAAGGAATTTAAAGGGCAGATTAGTGGGAAGGAAGCAATGGAGATTATTGGAAAGTTTGTAAAATGAAAATTTTAGTTCTTGGGGATCCCCATGGAAATTTAAGAAAAATTAAAAGAATTAATTTTGATAATGTTGATTTAATTTTAATAAATGGAGATATTGGGAAAGCGGATTTAGCAAGAAAAAAATATTTCGAAAATACTAAAAGAAAAAAAGAAGGTTTGGAAGAATTGAATCATGATGCAAAATATTTTAAAAAAGTATGGCTGGAAATTTATAATTCGTCTTTAGATATTTTAAAATATTTATCAAAATATGCTTCTGTTTATACGATTTTAGGAAATGTTGGAACTAATATGGCAAAAGATTCAGAGAGAATAAAAGAAGAAAGGAAACATAAAATAAGATTGCCCTCTTTTCATTCTGCATTAGAAAAAATAAAAAATTTTAATCTGGTTAAAAATCGTGTTAGAAATATCTCTGGATTGAGGATTGGTTTTTTTGAATATTTTGATGATGTTTGTTGGTATAAAGAGTATAACAATAATGACAAGAAGAAAATTAAAAAAGCGAAAAAAGAAACAGAGAAAGCAAAGAAGATTCTTAAAAATTTTAACGATTTAGATATTTTAGTTTGTCATCAACCTCCTTATGGTTATTTGGATAAAACAAATCATCCTTCTGCACCAAAAGAATGGAAAGGAAAACATGCTGGAAGTAAAGTTATTCTAGATTATATAAAAAAGAAACAACCAAGATATGTGTTTTGCGGACACATTCATGAAGGAGAAGGAAAAGCAAAAATTGGCAAGACAGAAGTTTATAATCTTGGTGTAGCAGGAAATAAAATAATTGAGTATAATTACAGTAAAGATTTAAAAAGATTTTCATGATTTTTATATGATGAAAAGAGGATTTGATACTGAAAAATACTTGCAGATTCAATCAAGAGAAATTTTGAAAAGAGTTGAAGGATTTAAGAAGCTTTATCTCGAATTTGGTGGAAAAATATGTGATGATTTTCATGCAGCTAGGGTTCTTCCAGGTTATGAACCTAACGCAAAAATAAAAATGCTGCAAATGATAAAAGATAAATCTGAGATTATTTTTTGCATTTCTGCCAAAGATATTGAAAATGGGAAAAGAAGAGAGGATTTTGATTTGAATTATGAGACAATGGCCCTTAAAAGTATAAATGATTTAAGATCTTTTGGATTAGATGTTTCTGCTGTTGTAATAAATAGATTTTCTGGGGAAAAAAAGGCATTACAATTTAAGAATTATTTGGAGAATATGGGAATTAAAGGCTATCTGCAAAAAGAAATAGAAGGATATCCGGCTGATGTTGAAAAGATTGTAAGCGAAGAAGGATATGGACAGAATCCTTATGTTGAATGTGATAAATCAATTGTGGTTGTTTCCGGAGTAGCTCCTGGAAGCGGAAAAATGTCCTTTTGTCTTTCACAATTATATCATGATTATAAAAGAGGAATAAATTCAGGCTTTGCAAAATTTGAAACATTTCCTATTTGGAATCTTTCAATTGACCATCCTGTTAATTTAGCTTATGAAGCCGCAACAGCAGATATTGGAGATGTAAATATGATAGATCCTTTTCATTTGAAAGAGTATGGTATCTCTGCTGTAAATTATAACAGAGATATAGAAAATTTTCCTATTTTAAGAAATATTTTAAAGAAAATTAGAAAGGATATTTATAAATCTCCTACAGATATGAGTGTTAGCAAAACTAAAGAGGGAATATTGGATGATTCTGTAATAGTGGAAGCAGCAAAGCAAGAAATTATAAGAAGATATTTTAGATATAAAAAAGAAAAACTTTTAGGGATTGTTGAAAAAAGTGTTATTGATAAGATTGAAAAATTAATGCTGAAATTAAATTTGAATGAAAATTATAGAAGAGTTGTTCTAGCTGCGAGGAGGTGTTCTGAAGATTGTTATAACGAGGGAAAAGGATATAAAAATCTGTTTTGTGGAACTGCAATACAGTTGGAGGACAATAAGATAATTACTGGAAAAAACTCGTCTTTACTGCATTCTGAATCTGCTGCAATTATTAATGCTCTTAAGAGTTTAGCTTTAATTCCTGATGATATTTTTTTAATTCCTGAAAATGTATTCCAGAGCATAAGAAAAATGAAAAAAAATATTGGGGGTTCTGATAATCCAAGTTTGGATGCCAGTGAAATATTAATTGCATTATCAATTTCTGCGGAAAGTAATCCAAATGCAAAAAAGTGCATAGAGAAAATTCCTTTGTTAAAAAATTGTGAAATACATACAACTCATCTGCCAAGCAGAGGGGATGAAGAAGGTATTAGAAATCTTGGAATGAACTTGACAACTGATGCTGAATTAACTTCTAAAATTTATTTAAAGGGATAATCTTTAAGATAAAAGAATTTAAATATTGATTTTCTTTGTTTTAAATATGAAAAGAGTTTATGTTAAAGATATTAAAACAGGAGAGGTTGTTTTGATTAAAGGATGGATTTATGAGCTTCGTGATTTAGCCAAATTAAAATTTATTTTACTTAGAGATGTTTCTGGAATTGTGCAGTGTGTTGTGAAAGACAAGAAACTTATGAAAAAGTTTTCAAAATTAACTTTAGAAAGTGTTATTGAGGTTAAAGGTAAGGTTAAAAAAGCTGATATTAAAGCAGAGTTTGCCCAAAAAAACATAGAAGTTGAAGTTAGTGATTTAAAAATCTTGAACAAAGCAGAAAGGCTTCCTATTCAGGTTAATTTGAAAACTGAGAGGTCTAGTTTGCCGACGCGTTTGGATAATCGGTCATTAGATATTAGAAAACCAAAAATAAAAGCAATTTTTAAAATTCAAAGTGAGATTGCTCATAGTTTTAGAGAGTTTTTTTATGGCAAGGATTTTATGGAGGTTCAATTGCCTTCTATAATTTTAAGTTCAAGTGAGGGTGGAACAGAGTTGTTTTCTGTTGATTATTTTGAGAAAAAAGCTTATCTTGCTCAAAGTCCGCAGTTGTACAAACAAATGTTGGCGTGTTCTGTTGAAAATGTTTTTACAATTACTCCTGTTTGGAGAGCTGAGAAACACAACACTGTCAGGCATTTGAATGAATCAAGACAAATGGATATTGAGATGGCTTTTGCTGGGCAGATGGAAGTTATGAAAGAATTGGAGTTGGCTGTTCAATATATTGTAAAACAAATTTTAGAGAAGTGTAAAAAGGAGGTTGATTTGTTAGGAATTAAATTGAAAGTTCCTAAGGCTAAATATATAAGTTATGATGAAACTGTTAAACTTTTGAAGGTTAAATATGGAGAAGACTTAACTCCTGAGAATGAGAAAAAACTAGATGAGGAATTTCCCGATACAATTGTTTTTGTTCACTCTTGGCCAACATCTCTTAAACCATTTTATATTATGCCTAAAGATGGAAAGGCTGATGCAAAATTAAGTGAAGGTTTTGATGCCATCTATAAAGGAATGGAAATAAGTTCTGGAGGGCAGAGGATTCATATAGTTGATTTATTAATTGAGAAGTTTAAGGATAAGAAATTAAGTACTAGGAATTTTAAAAGTTATATTGATAGTTTTAGATTTGGTGCTCCACCTCATGCAGGTTGGAGTATTGGACTTGAGAGGATTACACAATTAATAACCAATCAAACTAATATTCGGGAAGCTGTTTTATTCCCAAGAGATAGAACGAGGTTGACACCTTAAATGAAATTTATATCAATTCAAGATGCAATTAAAAAAGGAAGAGGTAATATGGCTATTAGAGGATGGGTTTATCGTGAGAGAGGGAGTAATAAATTTAAGTTTATAGTTGTTAGAGATGTTTCTGGATTTGTTCAGTGTGTTTTGTTTAGAGAGAAGTTTAAAAAGAAGTGGGGCGAGATAGATAAAATTCAGATTGAAACTTCTTTAGAGATTCAAGGAACTATAAAGAAAGATAAGAGGGCTCCTACAGGTTATGAAATTCAGGTTGATAAAATAAATATTATTGGTTTGAGTGATGAGTTTCCTATTCAAAAAAATTTGAATGAAGAGTTGCTCGGGGATAGAAGGCATTTATGGTTGAGAAGCAGGAAGATGACAGCTATTCTTAAGATAAGGAGTACTGTTGTTGGGGCCTTACATGAATATTTTAGAAGTAAAGGATTCTATGAATTTCAATCTCCTATTATAATTCCAGGGGGTGCAGAAGAAGGGCCTACTATGTTTGAACTCAATTATTTTGGGAAAAAAATGTATCTTGCACAGACATGGCAATTATATGCAGAAGCTGCAATGTATGCTCTTGAAAAAATTTATTGTATTGCCCCTAGTTTTAGAGCTGAGAAATCAAAGACAAGTAGACATTTGACAGAATATTGGCATACAGAGATGGAAGTTGCTTGGGCAGATTTAGATGATTTAATTGATTATGCTGAAAGTATGATAAAATATGTTATCAAAAAAGTTCTAGAAAAAAATAAGAGTGAATTAAAAATTTTGGGAAGAGATATAAAGAAACTTCAGCCTTCATTGAGAAAAAAATTCCCAAAAATAACTTATGATGAAGCTTTAAAGATTTTGAAAGAAAAGAAAAAAATGAAAGTAAAATGGGGGAAAGATTTGAGGACAATAGAAGAAGAAAAACTTATGGAACTTTATGATACTCCTGTTTTTGTGACTCATTATCCTAAAGAAGCTATGGCATTTTACAAGCCCAGAGATCCTAAAAATCCTAAAACAGCAAGATGTTTTGATATGCTAGCGCCTGAGGAAAATGGAGAATTGATTGGGGGGAGTGAGAGAGATACAAATATAAAAGAACTTAAAAAATCACTCAAAGCAAAAGGCGAGAAATTAGAAGATTATTCCTATTATTTTGAAATTCACCAATATGGTGCTATCCCTCATGGAGGTTATGGTCTCGGAACAGAAAGATTAATCAAGTGGATTTGTGGATTGGATACAATTAAGGATGCTATTGGTTTTCCGAGAACTATGACAAGGATGAAACCTTAGATTTTTGATTCATTGGATAAATCATAATAAGTTACAGTATCACAAATCTTTAAAAACTAATTAGAATTTTTTCTTTTATGAAGATTGGAGAGGTTGAGATTAGATGGCTGGGGCATGCAGGATTCTTGATTAAGAATCGTAAGGTAATTTATATTGATCCTTATAATATTAAGCGGGGTTCTGAGAAGGCTGATTTGATTTTAATAACACATAGTCATTATGATCATTGTAGTGTTGCTGATATGAATAAAATTATTAAAGAGGGAACAAAAATTGTTGTTCCTGCAGACTGTCAAAGCAAGATAACAAGATTTAATATTTCTATAGAAATACGAATTATAGAGCCAGGACAGGAATTAATTTATGAGGATATTAAAATATCTACCTTACCTGCTTATAATATTGATAAACCTTTTCATTCTAAAGATGAATCTTGGGTAGGATATTTGATAAAAATGAACGGGCTTCTTATTTATCATGCAGGTGATACTGATGTTATTCCTGAAATGCAAAAACTTACTGGATACCAACGAGATAAAAAGTTTATAGCTTTACTTCCGGTTGGGGGAAGATTTACAATGAATTCAGAAGAAGCTGCAGAGGCTGCAAAAATAATTAAACCTTTTTTAGCTATCCCTATGCATTATGGAAGTTTTGTAGGAAATAATGAAGATGCTCAAGAATTTATTCAGCTTTGTAAGGAAGAGGGCATAGATGCAAAAATATTAGAGAAGGAATAGTTGTTGTATCAAATATCTTTTGTTTATTAATTATATTAAAAAAATAAATGAGATAATTGGGGGTTGCGATCCTGAATTTAAGAATTATATCATTCAAAGAACAAGTAGTTTGTCAAAATGAAAAACTAAAAATATTATTTTTAATCACCAAAATATATTTAAAGAATAAGATATTTATTTTTTTATAATATTAATTTTAACTTGGCGGTTTAATTAATATTCTATACACAGAGGTAATTTTTCCCCTTTTTTCTATTTAATAGTTGGAAATTTAGCAACTATTTAAACTTTTCGTAGAAAAGTTAGTATATAAGGAAAAGGGAGGAAAAGAAAACAAAGATGGTGTTAGATTTTACAAAAGAGGCAATAGAAAATGCTGATTCCCATAGCATTAACTTTGATGAATTAAGGGCTGGAAAAGCCAATATTAAAGTTATTGGTGCTGGGGGTTGTGGAGGCAATATGGTGACATGGCTTTTTAATAAAGGGATTAATGGAGCTACTATTTATGCTGCAAATACTGATGCACTTCATTTAAGTGTTACAAAAGCTGATGAGAAAATTCTCATTGGTAAAGAATTGACCAGAGGTTTAGGTTGCGGTGGATTGCCTAGCAAAGGAAGAGAAGCTGCAAAAGAAGCTTTAGTGGATATAAAGAAGATTATTTCAGGAGCAGATATGGTATTTATTCTTGCAGGTCTTGGTGGTGGAACTGGGACAGGTGCAGCCCCTGTAATGGCTCAGCTTGCTAAAGAGACTGGTGCAGTTGTTATTGGTGTTGTTACAATGCCTTTTGAAGCAGAAAAAGCAAGAATCGACAAAGCTGAATTTGGTTTACAAGAATTGAGAGAAGTAACTGATACTTGTATTGTTCTTGATAATAACAGGCTTGTTGATATTGCCGGACAATTACCTATTGAGCAGGCTTTTGCAGTTGCAAATGAATTAGTGAGCACAATGGTTAAAGGAATTGTTGAGACTATTACTCTTCCAAGTTTAATTAATTTGGATTATGCAGATGTTTCAGCAGTAATGAAGAATGGTGGTGTGGCAGTTATAGGTATAGGAGAAGCAGATACTGCAGATCGTGTTAATGAAGCTGTTAAGCAAGCCCTTACACATCCTCTACTTGACGTGGATTATCAAGGTGCTAGCGGAGCTTTAATACACATTACTTGTGGTCCTGACTTAAAGCTAGAAGAGTTTGATCTTATAGGAAGAATTGTTTCTGAAAACTTAAGTTCAGATGCACAGGTTATTATTGGTGCAAGAATTAATAAAGAGTTTACTGGAAAAGTTAGAGTGGTAACAATTATGACTGGAGTTAAATCTCCTTATGTGTTAGGAAAAGCGGCAGAGGAACAAACGCTTCCTGTATCTAAAGAAATGTCTGATTTAGGTATAGAAGTTTTGAGATAAATTATTTTTGCCGAGGCAAAATGCCTCGGTTTTTCTTTTTTTTAGAAATGTTTTTTAAACATCCAATTTTTTGGGATTCTTCATTTTCTTGTTTTTATATTTGTTAAAATAAAGAATTCTATCTATGTCTATTTTTGTTTTTCTTGTTTTTTGTTTTTGAAATTCATAACCTATTGGAAAGAGTGCTTCAACCTGAATATTATCTGGAATTTTTAATTCTCTTTTAATTTGTTCTTCTACAAAGTATCCCACCCAACAAGTTGATAGTCCTGCTTCTTGTATTTTTAATAAAAAGTTTTGGATTGCTGCGCCTGCTTGTTGTCTG
>SDBV01007006.1_pt1 | contig 15477 bp, 11 predicted proteins | sample 2277081 | NCBI WGS metagenome assembly SDBV01 (sample SAMN10402039, study PRJNA504765) | marine sediment metagenome | isolation source: marine sediment core GS10_PC15, 223 cmbsf | place: Arctic Ocean: Southern Knipovich Ridge | collected 2010
AGACGTTGCTGCTCCACATCGAGGATGTCGTCTTCTCCTCGGACGTTGCTACCGAGATAGACATCCACCTCACCGACAAGGCGGCGCTGACCCATTCGGGCACCAACGTGGTCCCGATATGTCTGAACCAGGCTTCACTACGAGATGGGACAACCCTCTCGACGGCCACGGCTGACGAGGCGAACAACGTCCAGGGCAACATCGTCGACACGCAGCAGGTGGGGGTGGACGACCCCTACATACGCAGCTTCGGTGGTGCGCTCATCCTCGGCCAGAACGGCATCGTGGCGGTGGATGTGACGGCAGACACCACCGGGGTCAGTTGCTCTATCTCTGGGTACTACAAGGAGACCTAGGTGCCGGTGCACGCGAAACTCATCACTGAGGATGGTGTAGGACTCCATACCGAGAAGATAGGACGGCACACCCACCTCATCACTGAAGACCACTCGCGGGTGGCCACGCAGTTCCAGGCAGCCGGAACGGCCAGCGCGGCGACAACCATCATCGTTCAGCCTAGGGCTGGGGCGGCTCTCGTTATAACCGACTTGACCATCAGCCAGACCAAGGTGGCATCAGGAACGCTAACGATTCAATTCGCAGACGGCACGAGGACGGTGACTCTCTACAAAGGCAGTTCTGTGAACGTCCCACTCACCCTCCATGTTCCTTACGCGGGACGGATACGGGGATGGAAGGATGCGAGAGTAGAGATGGTGTCAGCCGGGACGAACCCGGTAACTGAGGTAACCGTTGCGTACTACCATCTTCGCGGTAAAGGGGCCTTCGCCTTCGCCGCTTGGGATGCACAGAGATAATGCCAAACACCAAGAACAAACACCCCGCACTTGCCCAACAGGTGGAACGGGGCAACGAAGCGATACGAGAGAAGATAGCCGAGACGGTCGGTGACATCGAAGGATGGAACAAGTTCCAGCCCTCCTGGCGTAAGGTGCTCGCCGTCATGCCCCTCTACGGGGACATCGCTGGTGCCTGCCGCCATGCGGGGGTGAGTGTCCGCGCCTTCTATACGGCGATGGCTACGACACCAGCCCTCAAGAACGCGGTCAACAACCGCACCGTGTTCACCATGTCCATCATGCAGCGCATCGCAGCAGACGCGCTTGCTGAGAGTATGGACAAGACGGTCACACTAGCCCGTGGGGGCATCGACGAGTACAAGGTACCAATCAGCCACACAACCCAGTTGACCGCCATCAAGGTCATCATGGACGTGAACAAGGTAGGCGTAGACCAACAGGCGTCAGGCCCAACTATCCAGATAAACACACAGGTCATCGTTCCCAGCGGCCGCAGCGAAGATACCAGAGAGGTAATCGTTGTCGACACAGACTGATGGCATCGTCTATGAACCTCATGCTATCCAGCAGGAGATGCACGCATCCCGCGCCAAGCACAAGGTCATGGAGCAAGCACGCCGTCTTGGTAAGTCACGCTCAGCCCTATTCGAATTGATAAGCACATTCCAGTACGCACTCACGATTCCAGTTGGGGGTGAGTTGCAGCCACCATTCCACGCCTGGATAGTGGCACCGACCTTTCCACAAGCTGGTCAGGTCTGGACGGAACTGAACGCCTTCATCCCGAAATCATGGATACGGAGTATCACCAAAGATTCACTCTCCATCGAACTCTATGGGAACGAGAACCGTCCCTGGGGGCTCATCGAGGTTAAGTCAGCCCACGACCCGAACAACCTCCAAACAGCAGGACTCGATTTCCTCTGGGTCACCGAGGCGCAGGAGATAAGCGACCTCGCCTTCCAGAAGATGCGTCCCATGCTTATCTCTCCAGACCGCCTCGGCTACGCCGTCTGGGAAGGTATCCCCGCGCTTTACCCCGACCATTGGTTCTGGAAGATATGCGACTTCGCCATGGACGAGAAGAACGAGAACTACTTCTACTCCACGGGCACCGCGTACCAGAACCCTTTCCTTACGCCGGAGCAACTGGAAGAGATAGAGGAAGACCGCGAACTGATGCCCGAAGCGGCCTGGCGTCGGATGTACCTAGCCGAACGCTCAGAGTCCGCTGGCTTCTTCAAGAACATCGACGCCTGTACCGTAGGCGACCTCCTCTTCGACCCCCTCCCAGGAGATACGTATGTGGCTGGCCTCGACCTTGGCCGCAAGTCTGACCCCTCCGTACTCATGGTGGGGAACGCGGCATCACGCCAGGTCATCTATCGAGAGACGTGGGACCAGGGTGAGGACTGGGCCGTGCAACGCGAAGCCATAACCAGCATCTGTAACCTCTTTGGGGTGCAGAGCCTCTGGGTGGACGCGACCGGGATGGGTGGCGACATCTTCTCCGAAGCATTGGAGGAGGCCGGGTTGCCCGTTGAGCGGTATGACATCTACGGCCAAAGGGTGGGCGGTGAGTTGCAGGGTTCCCGTATGGACTTGCTGAACAACCTCGCCATCGCCATGGAGCGCGAGACCGTACACTTCCCGATGATACCGAACCTGAACCGCCAACTCCGTGCGTTCCAGTTCCTGAAGAAGGGTAGCGGGAAGCCAAGACCTGACCATCCAGAGGGTGAACACGACGACGAGATATTTGCCCTTGGGCTTATGCTATTGGCGTGTGACCCCGCAACCCCGCAGTCAGCGTCGGCCAGAGGGCGCATCACAAGGATGAGTTACCTGCCATCGAGCGCGAACTTCAACGGTGGCTCCGATGGCATCAGGCGGATGCGTGAGGCACGTGACCAGCGGATGCTCGAACGCATGGAACGCGCCGGGATAGTCGAGGAATAAGCCATGGTTATGACGGACGAGAGGGCTAGTGGACTCTGGATATCGGGCGCTGAGACGTTCGATGAGGAGCAGCCGCCCAGTTTCGATGAGATTAAGCGTCTCAAGACGGACTATCAGACCTACTACCAGAAGTTCCACGCGAACTGCGCCATGGTCGACGAGTATTACTACCGTCGCAACACCTCGGCGTTCCCCGATGGACACCAGCAGATCACGACCGCCAAGGCATACTCCATCATCGAGACAGCGGTGAACCACGTTGACGTGAATAACGTCTCTATCACCGTCCCTCTCTCCTCTCCTAGGGCAAAGGCACGCGCCGAGCGCCTCCAGAAGTTCTACCAAGGCGAGTGGGCCACCATCAAGATGCCGGTGAAGCGCGACGTGACGCGCCACTCATTCGCCTATGGCATCGGGTTCTTCAAGACGATGTGGCTGGCCGACCGCTGGCCCGATGCTCCTATCCTCGACGAGTTCGATGACGACGAGACGTACAAAGAGGCGCTGGACGACTTCCAAGAGAAGCGCGGTATCGCCAACCCCATCGACATAGATAACGTGAACCCACAGCGGATGTTGTGGGACGACTCGAAGCTCGGCCCCAAGTGGGCTATCGAGTTCTACGAGCGCATGGACGTTGACGACCTGAAGAAACGCTTCCCCGAATGGAGCGGCGAGACCGTCACAAACAGTAAGGGCACCACAGGCATCGTCAATTGGATGGAGTATTGGGACGACAAGTGGGTGGTCTATATCGCCAACAACGAGGTGGTGTGGTCAAGCAAGCATGAGTACGGTTTCATGCCCTACGTCCCGGTGTTCCCGTCCAACACGATGGACTCCAACGACCGCCCGCCAGAGGAGCGCTACCAGGGGCTCCTGCACCCCATCTTCAGTCTCTTGGACGAGCACCAGCGCATCGTCAACGCCATCTCAGCATTGATACGCTCCGTAGCATGGCGAACGCTGGACTTCGGTTCAGGCCCGAACCACGCGAGCATCACCGAGATAGAAGACGTTAAGGGCAAGTACGAGATATTCGGTGGGTTCAACACCACGGGCAAGGTTGAGGTAAAGCCTTCCCCGATGGTGCAGGTGCCACCGGAACTGTTCCAGCAACTCTCCACCATCGAGACCCAGATAGAGGAGTCCACCTTCCCCAACGTCATCCGTGGTATCCGCCCCAAGGGTGTGTCCAGCGGATTCGAGGTGTCGGTGCTCTCCGGTATGGGCCGCTTGGTGTTCCAAGGTACGGCTGACGGGATGGCCCGAGGTATCGAGCAGTGCAACTCCCGCTTCGCCATGCTCATCGAGAACAAGGTACGTGGCAAGCTCACGGTTCACGCTCGTACGGAGATACACAACTTCGACCAGGCCATCGGCCCCGAGGACATACGCGGCTATCACGAGAACATCGTTAGCCTCAAGGCAGAGGCTCCAGAGGAACGGGAACGCGAAGCCATCCTGGCAATGAAACTCTGGAACGGTGGCGAGGGGCTTATCAGCCTCTACGATGCCATGAAGCGTTCCGGCGTCATCAACCCATTGGAGATGCAGGTAGATATGCAGTCAGAGCGCTCCATGCGCGGGCCTGCCATCCAAGCGGCTATCGAACAGGCGCTACTGGAACGTATCGGCCTCCTCCAGCAACTCCTGAGCGCTGCTGGGCCTGCACCAGCCGGTGGCAACTCAGGCCAGTTCGACGAGTTCCAGCTACAGCGTCCTGGGGAGTCTGGTATCCAGGGTCAAAGGATGGAGACGAACCAAGCGAACGCCTCCACGTTCCCAGGGAACATCGGTGGCCTTGATGTGATGGGTGGCTTACTGAGTCAAGCAGGCGGGACAGGGATAAATACACCTAGTGGAGCGAGGGCAGGATAATGCCAGAAGACATCGACATCGCTAACAGCGCAATCATCCGCACGGCTGATTTGGTGATACGTTCCATCAATCGTGCGGCGCGACTGCTCCCAAATGCGCCAGGTCAGGTGCAGCAGGGTCAGGTTCCAGCACTCACCAAGGCTGACATAGACCGACTCACGGAGAAGTAGTTGGTTACCCTAGACATATCGAGTAAGCAGCGCCGCATAACCCTGAATGGTCAGGGCTTCGCGCTGGGTGTCGATGAGAACGACCGCCCGCTTCCTATCCGTATGCGCCCAGTCCCGGTACGCTCCGAGAGGCGTGCTGCTGCGGGTAAGACGGTGCGCTCCGACAACATCAAGCTCGACCGCCTGCGCTACCCATGGAACCTTGGTCTGGGCTTTCACCGCATGGATAGAGAGACTGGTCGCGGTGTTGGTGGGTTCAGGAACGCAGAGGGCTTGGACGCGCGCTTCGAGAATATGCTTGCGCTCGCCATCCTGAACGAGACTGAGACCCATGCCGCGCCGCTAGACCACATGAAGGCCCGTGTTCACTTCAAGGGTGACTTGTGGGGTTTCTACGAGAGTGACTATTCCACGACGAAGCAGGCCCTAGCAGGTGCGGCAAAGTTCGGCGCCACGTCCGATGACTGGACACCACCAACAGATGCTCCCACCCGGAACGGAGACCTAACCACAGGCAGTGGGGATGCAGACACCTCTGGCACGGTGAATCATACTGCCCAGGCGGTAGAGGCCAACAGAAGTGTCGTTGCCCGTATCGCCACCCATGATGGTGGGACACAATCACCTACAGGGGTGACGTGGAACGGCAATGCTATGACCAAGGTGGCGGAATCCACAGGTGGAAGTCTTGGGACTTCCACCTGGTCTATAGAGGGCTCCAGCACGGGTGCTCAGGACTGCATAGTTTCATGGAGCCAGGCGGTCGATAGTTGGGAGATGACCGTTGAGGACTGGTATTTCGTGAACCAGTCGACCCCATTCGGTACCAGCGTGGATGACTCAGGCACCGGCACTACGGCCAGTATGGTGCTCGCCACAGGCGCTGGTGATTGGGGGCTGGTGAATAAGGTACACGCTACGAATGAAGCAACAGCACCCGGCAGCGGGGAGACTGAGGTTGCCGACTTCACTAGTGACGGGTTTTGGGCTGGAGAGGAAGAAGCGACAGGTACATCTCTCACGCTGTCTTGCACGTGGTCTACCTCTAGCGCCTACGTCGCTACATCCATCGCGTTCTTGGCGGAAGGGCACATCACCAAGGGTAGCGATTCCAATACCGAAGGCGTCCGTATCTTTGGCGCCACAGTCCACAAAGGGAATATCTGGGTCATAGGAACCAAGGGCCGCGCCTCCGGTGACGAGACGCAGTACGAGACGTGGAAGTCTCCTGATGGTGCTGGCTGGACGCCTGTTGCAGGTTCAGGTTGGCCGACCACTGACTATGTCACAACGGTGACAACCCGCCGAAACAATTTCGACGATAAGCACGCGGACATCATCGGCAGCGGGAACAATCTCATCGCTGCTATCTACGAAGACCCTGCCTCCACAGGTGGGTCTGTATCGCAGGTACGTATCCTGAACAGCACCGATTCAGGAGCAAACTGGACTGCCATCGACACGGTGCCGGTCTCAGACACACCGAATATAAGGCTTGACCACTTCAAAGACCCATTCGTAGCGGGGAACGTCACCGTTCCTGTGCTATTCACCTCCGACAACGTCTACAAGATAGACATAGGGAACACCCTCGCCAGTCCGATGCTCTCCAATGGCTCCCTCAGTGGTTCGGCGGGTGATGCCTTGGGAGCCGCGCTTGCCTCAGACGGGAACCTCTACCTTGGCACACAGAACGGGGACATCATCCAGGTGGTTACCTCGCCAGAGGTGGGAATCCGCCAGATAAACGTCGGCCCCGCAACCCGTGCGGCTGGTGTCATGTCAGACGGTCTGGTGGCGAACCTTCAAGGCCACGCCAACTTCATCCTCGGCACGCATCCAACGTGGCTGTTTGTAGCCTACGGTGGCCATGCCGCCAGTACTGATGCCTCCATCCTGGCGATGGAGTACACGACCCAGCGCTGGTATCCCGTCCACGTCGATGACACCGCCAACCAAGATATGTACATGCTTACCCTCTCCGTTGAGGATGATGGTGTTGAGCGCTTGCACTTCGTCACTGAGGGCGCATCTGCTGCCACATTGGAGATGCAGGAGAATGTGAACTTCAGCCCCGTGACTGGGATAGCGCAGAAGTTCGTAGCGACAGGCTTCATAGAGTTCGCTGAGGAGGACTTCGGTGACCCTCACAACCTCTCGGCGGTACTGCAAGCCCTGGCGGATGCGATAGACCTCTCCTCGTCCACATCTGGGGAATACATCCAACTCCAATGGGGTGCGGATGGGGCCGCCTACACAGCCAACGATGGGGGTGACTTCCTCTCAACGGACAAGGACCTCGTACTTGGCGCGAACGGTATCGGTGAGTCGGCCAAGACGTTCCGTGTACGCCTCGACTTCTTCCGTGACGGCGGGGATACATCCCAGACGCCGAAACTCCGTGACTTCGAGTTGCAGGCGCGGAATAAGGTGGACACCATATGGCGCTTCGAGATACCTATAGACATCGCCGCCACCGCGCGTAACGAGGATATACAGCCAGAGGTGGTCATCAATCGGATAAACACCATCAAGGACTCAGCCGTCCTGCTCAGGTTCATCTTCGGTGAGGACGGCTCTGAGGTTGCCCAGACCTTCAACGTGGAGATGAGCCCAGACACGGTGCTTAGCCTTGAGTTCGTAGCACCTGAGTCCATCGACCAGGGTGCGGACATCGACCCTACGGAGCGTGCAGGCACTGGTACACTGGTGCTGGAAGAGGTGTATTAGATGAGCATCAGCGCCGCCGATATAGCCCGCCAGCCGAGACGCAACCTACGTAACCTCAGAGGTGGGCAAGCGCAGGTTATCGACCTAAGTGGCCTGTTGCCATCGTTCGCTGGGCAGACCGAGGAACAGCAAGCGTCTCAGACCGCCAGGGCTGAAGCCACGTTCGGTACGACACCGGAGCAGTTCCAAGCATTCGGTGAACAGATAACACCTCAGTTGAACCGTATCATCGGACGCCAGCAGGCATTCCCACAGGTCGGTGGCCCAGGTGTCCCAGGCCAAGCAACGGCATTCAGCCGGTTGCAAGCGGCTCAGGGCGCTCCGGGTGGCCCTCTGCCTCCGATACCACCTGGGTTTCAAGAGGGGCCTACTGCTCAGGCCCCAGCGGCTCCATCTACCCCTGTGGATATCACGGCGCGCGGAGAACCGGGTGAGGAATTAGTAGGAGCGCTTGGGACTATCAATGCCCAGGCCCTTTCTCAGGCAGGCGTATCTGGCCGATTGACGGATGAACACGTGTTCCAGGTTGGTCAGGCCATCGACGCACTCAACGACCAGTTCGACCAGTTCCAGGCCATCATCAGTGAAGTTACGGCCCAACTAGATGCAGCAGACGACGATGCAGAGATAGCCCGCCTTCAAGGCATCTTGAGTAATGCTCAGCGTTTGCAGCGTCAGGCTTCTGGGGACGCCGCACGCCTCGGTGAGGTGTTAGGTGAGGCCCGTACTGCTCAAGGGCGGTTCACAGAGACCCAAGCAGGCCAACGTGGTACGCAGAGGATAGATGCTGCGCTTGCTTCATTGTTCCCTGGGCAAGATATCCCATCATTCTCTGGTATTCCTGGGAACCAGCAGGCGACGTTGCTCTCAAACATCTTCCAGATTCAAGCCAGCCAACAGGCGGCGAGTAGAACAACGGCGAAGGCCGAGGAGCAGGGACGTACTGCCGAAGAGAAAACTGCGCTTGCTGACCAACAGGCCCAACAGCAACGGAAGGCAGCCACAGACTTCCTGAACGGCCTTTTCCCTGACCTGAACGTGACGCCTGCCATCTTCGATATCCCCTCTGGCATCTTGAACTTCCTGTTCGGCCTGAGCCAGCAGGAGGAGAAGCAGCAAGCAGCACAACCACAGTTGCTGAGCACGCTGGTTAGATGACCAGCCGCGTTCCCACCACCACAGGTGGAGCAGCGCCCATAGGGGCCGCACGCCGCCGTACGGTCAGCGTCAACGATGACCTGACGGGTATCCTGCGCCGTTCGAGTGAGCGTCGTCAGCAACGCAAGGTACAAGCGCAGGCTCAGGAACTCCTCAACACAGCAGGTATCAACGCTGATGCCCAGTCACGTATCCAGGAATTGCAGACCGCTGCCCAGATACCAGAGACCCTTCAACAGATATTCGCCAACGTAGCCCCACCACCTCCACAGGAAGAGGTCGGTGGTCTCGTAGGAAAGGCCCTAGGACTTCCCGGAGTGCTGCCAGTCATAGGTGCCCTCGGTTTCGCCCAGGAGAAGATACTTGACCCTGCTCAAGCACTCTTAGCGACAGGGGCGCAGACAGGGCCTCTTGGTGGGTTGTTCGCTGGTCTCGGCGGGATGATACGCCAGGATGCTCAGGAAGCCGCGCAAGAGGTTCGTGAGGCTGGCGGAAGCGTTGCTGAGCAGGCCCGTGCGGCCACAGAGGCCGCGACCACCGGAGACCTTGGCACGCTGCCATTCGTCGCGCCAGGTGTCCGTGTGCCTCTGCCGGAATTCCTTGTTGGTGAGGGGCGTTCCTTAGAAGATATCGACAGGCGCGACATCCTTCGGGCTACGCTTGACCCGACTCCATTCATCCCGGCTGGTATCGCAATACGAAGTGGCATACGGCAGTTGAGCAGTCTGACCCCTGGAACGCGCCCATGGATAACCATTGTGAAGCGCACCCCACGTATCGCAGAGGAAGCCGCTGAAGTATCACGGCGGGCAGACCAGCAGCTTATCGGTTTCTTCAAGGTCAAGGGGCCACGCATAGAGCCACCTCCGCCTGGAGTCAGACGTGCTGGTGGTGGTGTAACTGAAGGAGTTGGGCGTCGTGGAGGGGAATCACTTCTCCCAGACCTTACAACCACAGCCGGTATCCGGGAAGAGATTTCAAACCTCGACACACTGATAGCGAGGGCTGGTCGTGTTGAGGAGTCTGCTAGCCCTGTCTTTCGTGGGCGCACCCCTATCCGTCCAACGGCCTCCGTATTCACTCAAGAGCGTGATGAATTAGTACGGTTCCTTGCCGAGACGGAAGCGCGAGAAGTTGCGGCTCCTGGAGTAGCAACGCCTACAAGGCAGGTTCCACGGCGCAGCCCTGAGCGCATCGCTGCTGCTGAAGCCGCGCAGGTAGAGGCTGACCTTGGCGTACAGCGCATCGTTCAAAGGACTCGGGCTACACGCGAAGCACCATTGCGTGTCGCTCGCCAGGAACTCAAAGAGGCAAAGACGGCATCCTCTGCTGCAGAGGCGGAAGTAGGCGCGCTCAATAGCAGGATACGTGTAGCGGAAACGAAGTTAGCAGGCGAGACCTCACTGAAGGTGAAGGCCCAGTTAACGCAGAGACTCAAAGACCTGAAGCAGCAGTTACCTGGGAAGCAGGCGGCGCTAGAGAGCGCCTTTGCGGATACTGCGGTTGCTGACGATGTGGTGCGGTCGATAGTTCGTCCAGCCGCACCGCCTCCATCGGTTACAGATGTGCCTCTTGATGCTGTTGCCGTACCACCGCCCGTAACAGGAACCGCCCTTGACCGCACGATGACTGCCATCAAGGAACAGGGCGTGCAGTCTGCGCGGCCTACGGTTGTTGCAGCCCAAGTACGTGTGCTCGAAGAGACTCTTGACCAATTCGACGGCATCAATGCCTCCGCTCGTCGGGCTGATATCGAGAAGGTGAAGCAGACGGGTGGACACCTAGCCGACGCTGAGAACGCCGAACTCCATGCGAGTCTCTTACGCGGTGCGGTATCTGCTGGGGTACAGCGGTTCGATGAGGTGTTGATTCAGGCCAAGAAGACGCTTGGCCGAGGTATCGACAACAAGCACATGGCGGCGTATCTCACGCTGAAGTTCCAAGAAGAGATTCTGAGGATGAACCCAGACAGACTTATCCCTGGTGGGTTGAAGAACCTCGATGAGGTACAGAAGGCCATCAGTCAGATAAAGGACACCATTGGCCTTGAAGGAGCCGCTCGTGTAGAAGCGGGGGCTGCGGTCATCCGTGATGGGTACAGGGAACTGCTGGATGCCAAGGTGCGTTCCGGTCTCGTTACTCGTGAGGTTGCCGACCTCCTGAACGACCGCTTCCCGTGGTACAACCCCATCAAGTTCGTAGAGCACGTAGAAGCCCAGAACATGGGCCAGGGCTCCAGGGCTATCTCGGTGAGCAGTGACGGCATCAAGGCCCTCTCGGAGATGGGTTCCGAAGGTGCGCTCTTAGACCCGCTTATCACTGGCTACCATGCCATGGGCCGGTCTGAGATGCTGATACGTCGCAACGACGCAGCAAGGGCACTCGTGGGGCAGTTGCAACTCGACCCACAGACCAGCATCCGCAAGTTGGCAGAAGGCGAACGCATCCTCCCAGGCGAAGGCACCATCACCAATATGGTTGGCGGCAACCCTGTTCGCTACGCCGTCCCCTCGTGGGTGGAGCGTGAGGCAAAGAACTTCGCCATCACGGAACTGTCTACGCTTGAATTGGTTGGCCGCACCATGAACGCACTCCCTCGGGCATTGCTCGTCAACTACAACCCAGCGTTCCTATCCGGCCAGTTCATGTTTGACATGATGACGGTGATGGCGACACAGGGAGTGATGCCGTGGAGAACCGTGCAGGCTCTCTACCGCAACCTCCTGAACATAGTCCGTGAAGACAAGGTATTCAACCAGATGATTAAGTCTGGTGGTGATGTGTCGGGTTGGTGGGGCGCTGCCCCAGAGGAGCAACTGCGGAAGATTAACCGCGCCGGGAACCTTGGCATCCGCTCAGGGTCTGACTACAAGCGCTTGTTCACTCGCCCCTGGGATACCTTCAAAGAGATTGCCCACGCTACCGAATTGGCCCCACGCCGTGCGGTCTTCGAGCGCCGACTTGCCAAGGGAGATACCGCTGCACTGGCGGCATTGAATGCCCGTCGCAGCACCGTTGACTTCGCTCGCGGTGGGCGTGCCGTACGTATGGCGAACTCCTACTTCCTGTTCCTGAACCCTGCATTGCAAGGAACGGTGCTTCCGTTCCGTGCGCTCCGTGGCGGGATAGGCATGAATGCTGCTGCCGCGCGAACGGGCATCGGTGGCTATCTCGCGGCCCAAGCGGCGGCGTATGGGTGGAACTCACAGTTCGAGGAGTACAACGACCTCCCGCTATTCGATAAGTACGGCAAGCTCACTATCATGTTGCCGAGCGACGAGGTCGACCGGTTCGGTAATACCGTTCCGCACAGCGTGAACCTTGTTCCATTCGTCCGTGAGTTCGCTGCATTCAGCGCACCGATGATTCGTATGCTTGACCAACTCCGAGGGAAGGACGTTGAGAGTTTCGGTACGTTCCTCAAGGCGCTGGTTGGCCAACTCAACCCAGCAGGAAGCATCACAGACCTTGGCGTACCTACGCATATCGGGGCCTTGCTGGCAGAGATAACCGTGAACAGAGATACGTTCCGTGACCGCGATGTCGTGCCACCTGAGCTTATAGGACTTCCGGCTGCTGAGCAGTTCGATGAGGATTCCTCGGAGGCATCGAAGCGTCTTGGGGCATGGCTCGACTGGTCACCTAAGAAGATTGACCATCTCCTGAAGTCAGGTGTTGGTGTCGACCTCCTTACCCTGGCTGATTCGTTCCTCCGTGAGAAGAGTGGAGTTGACGTAGAGGCAGACGCTATCGTTGCCTACCTCGAAGATGTGCGAGACCGTTTCCCTGAAGATGATGCCCGCAAGATGCGGAACCTTATCCTTGGTGAGTTGGACCGCGAGTTGAGAGACAGAGTTGAGGAGATTGAGCGTGCGCCTGCTCCACAGATACCATTTATCAGCACCATCCAGAACCGCTTCTATCGTGCTCGTGGCGGGGGGCAGTTATACCGTGCGGGCCTTGAGGCAGCCGCAGGAGAAGCAGGTATCAACGAGCGCCAACTGCGTGCGGTCAACGGTGCATTGGGGAACCTGAGTGACGACCTGTTTGAGGGGCAGCAGCAACGGGATGCCGACTTCGCAAAAGGGACAATCACCGGTGCTCAATGGCGCGGTGGCCGCAAGGATGACGGTGCCATGTGGCAAGGTACCCTTATGGGGCTTGGCAAAGACTTCCCACGGGTGACAGAGATGCTGGCGAACCCTGCGCTTGCCCAGCAGTTCTACACGACGCTGCACACCATCGGCGGGAAGATAAAGGATAAGCGCACGAAGATTGAATTGCTGGTCGCTGGGTACAACTCAATCCCTGTAGATGACATCTCTCCAGGCATCGAGGACTGGCAGACGCACTTCGAGTCAAAGGACGCCTTCCTTGCTACGCTGACTCCCGCTGAACAGCGCGATGTGAACGATGAGCGCCGCTCACGCATGACCGCGTTCGAGCGCGGGTTCGACGATTTCGCCAACCCGAATGGCAGGGCACGGGCGTATTGGGATGTCCCAAAGACGGTAACAACCAATTCAGGGAATCCTGCTATCACAGAGCAGTTGTACCGGGAGTTCCAGCGCCTCCCACAAGGCGAGTCTCCATTGAGGGAGGCATTCTTGGTTAAGTTCCCTTCCATGGTGCAGATACAGCAGGCCATCGAGGGCATCCGTGCTTCTATGCGCCAGTTAGACCCTGAGCTAGATGCCTTCCTATTCAGGTTCAACTACACGAACGCGCTCAGCGAGGCGAACGCAGGCCGTGAATTCGAGTTGCGTCCCTCACTGGCCCTCAATCAAGCGGTACAGGCGATACGGTGACCGCCTTGACACGTTCCATAGCAAGGCTTAAAGTCGTGGTGCCTGCGGGCTCGGTGCCGTCATGCCCTCGCTGCAACAAGCGGCTGGGGGACTCACTCAAGGGTGTGTACCAGACGACGTGCCCGCGTTGCAAAGAAGCGATAGAGATAGTCGCAGAGTAACCGAATACCGTAGTGGCCAATGAGCCCCTGTTACGCCAGTTGCCTAGAGCACGGTGTGACGGGGCTTTTTGTATTTCAGGACTCATCGCCTCTAGGGCTTCGGCCAGGGGTAGATAGGAGACCGAGATGGTGGACGAGAACGAGCAGGTAGTCGTAGAGACTGACCCTATCTCGCAGGAGCAAGCGGCTTTAGATGCGGAGCAAGGCGGCGCAGCCGCTGCTCCAACAGCGGAGCAGATGGCAGACCTGGCCAAGAAGATTGACCTGCAAGCCGTCGAAGTGACAACCCTCCGCAACGAGAACCGTGGACTCCAGGGCAAGATAGACAGTGGCCTCACCGCCATACGGCGCGACACCAAGACTCAGGCAGAGGAACGTATACGAACGGCTGAACTTCAGTCTCGTGAGTCCTACTTGGAGAAGATTGCCAAGACAGACCCCGAGTTAGCTGAGGCGACCCGTCTGTATCACAAAGGGCAGGACGAGGCTTTGAAGCAGCGAGCAGAACTTGCTGCGGAGCCTGAGTCTGTGCCAGACCCTCCTGCTCAATCGTCCCCTGCTGAAGATGAAGGTGCACTCCGGGCCTGGGTCGTCCAGATGGGCGGCAACCCGGATACGGGCATCGACTATGCGGCAGCGGTTAACCCTGCTGTCCCACAGGCCGAGCGCCAGACCACCTTTATGAAGCAGGTCATCGCTTCCAAGACAGAGACCCCAGCTAAAGCCGCGCCTCCGAAGGACACGAACAGTCCTCCTCCTGCTGGTGGGGCAAGCGCAGGCAAAGGATTCAATAACTTCGACGATTACGTGAACGCCTACCTCAACGGTGACATCGACCGACAGAAGTACATCGAAGGGGCAGAACGTTTCCACGTGAACGTCTAGCAAAGGACAGCCAATGGCAACCGGAATCACACTTTCAGGGACGAGTAACCTGGCTAATGGCCAGAAAATCGTCATTGCTGGTGCGAGGATGGCGTTCGAGCCAGCGGCCCCCGACCCAGACCTGATTAACCATTCGTCAAGCGGGGTGGGTGATAAGCAGTGGACGGTACAGACGTACGCACGTCTCTCCGATGCCTCCGCGCTTACTGAGGGCGTTGACTTGACGCAGGTACAGCAACTCGTAACCGCATCGACGACCATCACGCCGTCTGAGCACGGCATCATCGTCAACCTTTCCAAGCGCCTCATGCGCCGACAGGGTGACGCCAACGTACGCACGCTCGCGGGCACCCTCATCGGTGCATCGCTCAAGCGCATCATGGCCGCAGACGTTGTGACCCTCTACGACGGGCTCTCGAAGTCCATCGTTGGGGCATCCAACGCTCTCGACATCACGTTCTTCCGTGGTGGTGTGGCATACCTCATGTCAGACCAGGGTGCAGCCTTCGGACCGGCACAGCCGCCGTTCCACGCATCGCTGCACATCGAGCAAATCTCCGACATCATCCTGGACATCACGGACACCGCGCCTCGTGGGACGACCACAGGGTTCACCGATGACCTGTTGCAGCGATGGTGGAGGACACGGGACAGGCTCTACGGCGTGGAGATATTCCACTCGCAGATAATCACCCGTAACGCAGGCGACGACGCCAAGGGAGCCATCTTCAACCCGGCATTCGCTGAGTTGGTCGTGGCGAACGAGGCCGAGGTTACCGACGAGCCCGACAACTCCCTGCGAGTCATCGAGTTCGGCATCTTCCAGGAATGGGGCGAAGCAGAGGGTGCTGACCCCTACGGAATCGAAGCATTCTCCGACCCGATAACCCGGGTCAAGTAGGAG
>SDBV01007007.1_pt1 | contig 15477 bp, 15 predicted proteins | sample 2277081 | NCBI WGS metagenome assembly SDBV01 (sample SAMN10402039, study PRJNA504765) | marine sediment metagenome | isolation source: marine sediment core GS10_PC15, 223 cmbsf | place: Arctic Ocean: Southern Knipovich Ridge | collected 2010
TTGGTGAAGCCTTTAGACTGGTGGAATTCCTGATCTTCAGCGGTGAAGTCGAAGGCAGCCCCACAATCGGCACAGCTAAGTGTCTTATTCTGAAAACTCATTGGATAACCTCCCATATCCGAACTTTTAGCTAGAGTTCCGGTCACCCAATACTTGATGAATCTGAGGTCATTCTAAGAAGCTTGTAATAACCTAAACTGCAACTATCGATTGTATGATACACAAAACAGAGCCTCTTGTAAAATGAATGCAGGTTACCCTTGCGGTAACAATGTGACGTTTTGTTACTCCCGCTGACACCATGAACCTAAGTCAGGGTGTTACGTTTGTCGATTTCGGCCAATTACTGAAGCTGGAACCGGCAATAAAATTATTCAATATTTAAACAATCAGGATAACATCACTTCAAAAATCAAGTTGACAACCTCTCTAAAAACGCAATGGCCCCGGATTTCCAGAGCTATTTCCACGCTATCACTACTAACCTTCTTTGTCAGGTGTCCCTCTCTTAAGCGCTATTTCGGCAACTGATTAAACGAGTCAAGCTCTTGTTATCCAACAAAATACTAAATTGGTACCTGACCGCCGAATATTTGTCAGATTACCCACGGATACGCTGTCACCAAGAGGGCAAGATCTTGGAATAGGCTAACGTCGCTAACCATGCATTTGCTATATTCTTCTAGAACTGAACTGGTTGAACGCTGGTCGTTAGTGGTAGTCTGTGGAAGTCATGAACGCCCTGCTAGCTAAGAAGATACTTCCCCCAATCATCCCATACATAACTATTGGCATTGGCCTGCTGGTCTTTCATAATGCATGGCTGGCTATTCTGGGTTATCACACAGGAATGGTTGTAGTCCTCTCGCTATCAAAGACAGGAATTACCATAAAGCGAGCCTTTCAAGGAAATAGGTATTGGATCCTCTTCATTACTGGATTGGCTGGTGCAGGTGGCGGGATACTTCTGTACATATTGTGGCCTTTATTGTCGGTACCAGATGACATCAATTCATACATCCGAAGCATTGGATTAAATGAACGGACTTGGCCAGTGTTTCTAGCATATTTCACCCTCATAAATCCTTTGATTGAAGAATACTATTGGAGAGGCTATCTTGCAGCCGTTGCCAAAGGAATAGCGCTGAACGATTTGCTGTTTTCGGGATATCACTTGATTGTATTAGCTGGACAAATGGGGACTATTTGGCTCATCGTAGTATTCTTCGGACTGACTATCGGAGCCTGGTTCTGGAGACTAATGAACAGGCTTAATGGAGGATTGCTGGCATCTACTATTTCTCATGTAACGGCAGATATAACGGTCATTTTGACGATTTATTACATCTCCATGAAATAGGCAGCATTTTTAACCAAAAACAAAATCACCTGCTCAGTTCGCTATTCAAGGACTGACCCCGCTTCCTTTTCTTCTACGCATTATAGCAAAGGCTATGCCCCCGCCAACAAGGAGGCCAATAACCAGACCTATTATCAAATTCCGCCCAGCACTACCTCCCATTTCCGTGTTCTCTGCCGTCAATGCTTCAATTTCTGCAGATAGCTCTTCGACTTTCCCAGATAGTTCTGCAACTTCCTCAGAAATACTACGCTTTAATTCCACGTTCTCTGCCGTCAATGCTTCGACTTCCTCAGATAGTTCTGCAACTATCTCGGTAAAGATTTCTAAGTCTTTTTTAGAAATGGTGACCGTCCCACTTTCAGATATTGCGCCAAAAAATAGCTGATGGGTGCTGCTAAGGAATAAATCTTCAATAGATTGCAGGACATCGCCTCCTGGACCAACTGCTTGCAACGATTCTCCTAAAAGGCTACGAGGTATGATTAGAGCGAACCCGGTATCGGCTTGTTCTGATTCAAACAAAATCTGCCCATCCTCAAATCGAAAGTTGGTCAAACTAGTACCTTTGGGTATGGAAACGGCTAACGCTTCCTCACCCTCAAGCTCGAGTCTGTAAATCTCGACATCATCTGGAAATGCAGCCTCAACATCCAAGTTTGCCGAAGCAAGATGAGCACCATTAAATGTCAAGGCGGTCACCACAGCGTTCATAGAGAACTGTGGGAAGGCAGCTATTGTCGGCATGACCATCACTTCAAATGTACTCTCTCCTGATGCTGGTACAGAGACACTGTCAGCGAGCAGATACACATCCCAGCCTGGCGGCACAAAATCGATACTAAGGTTTATCCTAGTGTCTGTGTTGAGGTTATTCTTCACCGTAAATTCAATCATTTTGGTCTCGTCAAAGAAAATCTCAGAACCACTGAGCGGCAGAACTTCTATTGGAGGAACTAAGGTGAATGGCATAGAAACCGGGATTATTTGTCCATCTATAACGTATAATTCTACTAATATTTCATGAGTGCCAAGCTCTAAGTCCCTTAAACCCATGGTGGTGCCATCAGCTATACTATTACCATCCAGGAATGTTTTGTGGGTGATCGTCCCCGGGGGGGCAGTAGGGAAGATGTTATCTACGAAGCTATAGTCTAGAGTTAATTCTCCAGTCTGCGGAAATATTACTTCAGACATGTTTACCCCGTCTCCTGGCGGGTCACTGCTTCCCTCTGAATCCGGTACTCGTATCCATTCGGTCTCTGTTATCGTCTCTCTCGACCCAGGTATTTCCTTGAACCAGACCTCATCAGGAACAAGGAAATCCACCTCGAATCCGGCAAATACGGCAACATATTCTCTCCGCCATTTCTGCACTAACCAGATTATCTTAGTTGTTACGAATTCGCGCTCTACGTGGGTGGTCACCATTTTCTTCCCAAAATTACCTTTAAGGTCAACCTCAAATTCTGTCCCCTTTGCCCCACCCTTAATAACTATTTCTGTAACGCCAATATCGATTTCCTCTTTCACCGTCTGTTTATTACCGGTATATCCGGAGGGTTCGATGGGTTTTTCCCTTGCTACCATGGGGCCGTCAGCAAATTCCCTCTTGAATCTCCAACCAACGAGCCAGCCAGGGTTGGCAGATGCACTCTGCGTCATAAAATTACCGGGCAGCATCGATATCAGTAATAACGCGACAATAAGCAGGGCAAGTACAAACATAATTATTCGTTTTGGTTGCACACCCTTCAGCCAATGTCGAATAGAAGTCATTTCATAACCTCCTTGGTAAATGTCTCCTAGCAAATATGAATTCTGGATACGTTAAGACCTAAGTGCAACCATTATAGTGAAGTATCATTTACGAGTCAAGCCTTAACAACCTGTCCAATTTTCGGGGACCACCTCACTGATAGGCTGGTACTGGTGACCTTGCATCATACTGGTCTCTCTTGGCTTACCCGGTGTGGCATATGCGCCATCATTCACTGCAAATTAGACTATGCAAACTCGCGTTTTGATTGTATCACGAAAATAACCGCTGGTATGCCTAAGAATAAAAAGCAGATAATTGCAGCGATGGAACCAGCAAGCGCCATCCACCATTTCTTTCTTCTTAGAGAGAAGATACCACCTGCTATGGCTATTATACCAGTTGGAATGAACAGAAATCCCACTTGAAGCAGGAAAAAACCCCACCAATTGCCAAAAGCTATGTCCAACGTAGCTATGGAGCCATAGGCAATGAGCAGCGGACTGCTAATCAAGCCAATGACGCCGGCAATAATACTAAATATACCGGCTGTTTTTGGCCGCCACGTTCTTTCATTCATTCTTGTGGATTCGCTGGGTGATGTTGCCATTTCGCCTTCTCCTTCCTAGATTTTTCCAAGCTATATATATGAAAGGGGAAACCTTTATAAAACCGGGGGCAAATCATCGGCACCGAGAAATGAGCTCGCGTAAAAGCTCGCCAGACACCTTACCCGATGGGGTTACGAGCGCCGTTTTCTGGTCATACCTAAACTCCCAATTGTCCCCACGTTGAACCGCAGGTGCGCTATCCACGATTCGCAGGGCGCTGGTGAGGCCTGCGGTAATCCCTATATTTGATTTCGAGCACTCGTTCCGCACCGCGAGCTCCAGAGTCTCTCGGGCGTTTGTTTCGGAAAAGTCCGAAACGTCGAACGTCCGACTAGTATCTACGGTTGCGCTGCTACTACAACCTACTAATATGATGCTAACCGCGAGGATAAGCATCGTAACAGAGAGCCTGAGCCATGTGCTTCTGGACGATATGCTGATACTCATATCTAAGACCTCCTCATAACTAAGCGATAGGATTTCTCTCGAGGTACAGAGTGACCTTCCTCCAAGTGACTATACCATTTTTCAAGTTAGAGTTACAGCAATGATGGTTGGTGTATTGTCTCCAGAGCCGTGTTTACCTGACACCTCAAAACGAGTCCAGTTACAATGTTTCCTTTATTATGTTATAGTGTCACGCTTGCGATTCAGGTGTGAAAACTAGCGCACCTTTTTATGTCTGCATTACGTTGATTAAGAAGTGGAGAAAGGACTATAATTACATCTGATCCCATAGTACTCTGGAATGTCGACCACCGGCTCCTGATGCCAGAATTCTTAAAATTCTTACTTAAGAAGTGATATCCTTTATGGGGGAAGGTCAGCATCATCGTCCTTTTGCTTGGAGGTATTAGCCTTAACCTTCATCCCCTTTCCTGTTGGACACTTACATGACAGTTTAACGCCTATAGACTTGCCTTGCAAAGCAATCGTCCGACCTAAGCGCAATTATAGGTTTGTTGCTGAGAGCTCACTCTTATAGTTACAGTCAAACTGTTCTCATGCCCTTCCTAACTAATTGAAAAACAATTGACAAACAATGATATATCGTTTATAATCAATGGTTAGATATATCAGGAGACTATTGATGAGGATAAAGATCAAGATAAACCCTAAGACCGGAGTGGTCTACCTTCCAAGAGAATTGGTGGAGGACGGCTTCAGGGGTGAAGTTGATGCCTTTGGCGCCGGGTCTGTCATTGTTATAACCCATCCGGATGCTGATGTTGCGGTGATAAAGGAGAGCATATCCCTTGTCTCCAGGGATATTGAACTGACACACCGCAGTCATTCCCGACGTAGTGCTCATTTGCCAAAATCACAGGAAATAGGGCAAAATGGAGGCGATGATTCATGAGGATGCCTGTGAGTGAACACTATAGCCAGGTGAAGGAGGGACTCAAGCTCCTGGGTTATAAGGGAAACCTGCTCCAGGAGGATTATGGCTTTGCGGATATCTTAGAACCTGCCTACTCAGTAGAGCCAGATTACTCGGTGCGGACTGTCCCCTTGGCCACTTTCGCCCAGGAACCCCCTTCTTACCAGAACGCGTGCTTTGGAGTAGTTATTTCCAATGGCCAATCAGGAATACCCCTGGTATCCCGTTATCGATCGCTGGGAGCTCCTCACATTATTGAGATACAGCAGAATGAAATACATCGATGGATGATGACCAGCCAGGGTGATCCTAAATGGCTTGAAGTCATCAGCCCCGAATATATAATGGGACTCTTTGAATCTCATAAGCAGGACTGGTCTCCAGACCAAATCTTACGGGCCAAGTCTATGGGAGAAGAAGATTTTGCAGCTCAGCTGGATTTCTTTGATATCGGGCTGCTTCCCCTGATCGATGGAGAGGTTCAGGAGAAACTGGATAGATTGCTACGGCGCACCGTGGCTTCTGCCGTGGAGCAATATAAATTGAGCAATCCAAATACCAAGCCCGATTACCCCGGAATAGTACGCCTTTTATTTCGCCTCATCGCGGCTAAAATACTCAGCGATCGGAACTACCCGGGCGACTGGCTAAATGACGACCCCGAGGTAGTAATAAAATCGGTTGAAGACTTCTATTTTAGAGAGGCCGCACCAAAGCCGGTCCTAAAAGATTACGCCACTCAAGTTGCCGCGTGGAATAGCATTAGAAGCGCTTTTTACTTCCAGAACCTTTCGGTTGAAGCATTGGCCTATGTATATGAGAACACCTTCGTTAGTAAGGAACTGAGATCCTTATACAGCATTCATGGCACTCCCCCATACGTAGCTGAGTACGTAGTACGCCACTTACCTTTCGATAAACTAGAAGAGCATGAACGATTTGTGTTTGAGCCATTTGCTGGTCACTCGGTGTTTTTGGTAGCAGCGATGCGTCGGCTGCGTGAGTTACTGCCATCATCAATGAGTACCGAAGATCGCCATGAATATTTCGTCCAAAGGCTTTCAGGTATTGAAAAAGAAGAATTTGCCTGGGAAGTGGGTCGCTTGTCGCTCATGCTTGCTGATTATCCTAATCCCAACGGTTGGCAGCTAATACAGGGAGACGCATTTCAGGACTCGCTGGTTGATAAAGAGATTGCTAAAGCTGGTGTAGTTCTGTGTAATCCCCCCTTCGAAGACTTTACTGCGGATGAGAGGCTTGCCTATCCTAATCTTTCTTCCGTTCATAAACCACTGGAGATATTGCGTCGCATTGTTACACATCCTCAAAAGCCACGTCTTTTGGGTTTCGTTTTACCGAGGACTTTTATAACCGGCTATGCTTATCGTGAACTTAGGGCAACATTAGGTTCAGCATATGGTAACCTTGAGTTGGTTGCCCTGCCTGATAAGGTATTCAGGCACTCTGATGCAGAAGCTGTCCTTCTATTGGCCGAAGGCAAGCCGACCGACAGTATCCATATTGTCTCTGCATTGGTCGAGAAAGAGGACCTCCAGATATTCAAGCAGCGCGGAATGCTCAGCTACCGAACTGAGCGTGATATCCCGACTATTGGTTTAAAGCGGACTGACCTATGGGAACCACCCCTGTCACAAGTCTGGGAGCGGCTGCGCTCATGCGAGCGCTTTGGTAGCATTGCAGAAGTACACCGAGGTATTGAATACAACCCTCCGCTCAAGTTAAACAGGGAGAAGTTTGTTTCCTTGCGCCCCCGAGAGGGTTTCCAAAAAGCTATAGATAATGTGGATAGAGGCTTTGAGCCTTTTGTTCTTCACGAGTATGTATTTATGAATACCTCTCCTAATGTAATGCGTAGAAATTCGTATCTCTATCCTTGGAGCAAACCAAAGGTAATCGCCAATGCGGCGAGGCTCAGTCGGGGTCCGTGGCGAATTTCAGCTTCACCAGACTACGACGGTCTGGTTTGCTACAAGAATTTCTTTGGGATATGGCCACGCGGTGAGTTTCCTATTGAGGTATTGGCAGCTCTTCTCAACGCACCAGTAGCAAATGCTTACCTGTGGACCTACGATAGTCGCGAAAATCGCAAGGTGACCGTAGAAGATATCCCTATTCCAAAACTTGATGGGCCAAATATTGAGGATCTAACCAACCTGGTAAGGACTTACATTCAGTACAGACATGAATGGCTCGCTAACCCATTCGAAGAAGTCAAGGCTGAGGAAAATTGTCGACAATTATTGGCTGAGATTGACGCCATGATATTGCAGGCTTACGACTTGCCACCAAGATTGGAGCGCCAACTTCTAGATTGCTTTAACGGGTATCAGCGTCCTGGTCCCGTTGAATTTACCGAGTATTACCCGCGAAGTTTCAAGCCGTTCATTCCGTGGCATAGATATATATCACGCGAGTTTCGACAGGCGAAAATCAGGGAGACGCTAGCTAGGATGCCTATAATAGATGACCCTGCTATCTCAGAGGCGCTTTCTGAACTTTAGGAGAACTTCTCTTAATGGAGATAATAGCAGAAGAGGTATATTTGCTTGATACCAGTGTTGCCAGTGCTGTTTTTGATAAAGGTAATCCCAATCATTCTGCAGTTAGAAATAACCTCGAACAGCTTGGTGAAGCCGCCATTTATGTTTGCCCAGTTGTTGTAGGTGAGATTGAGTATGGTTTAAAAGTAGCGCCTTCTATTGACCCTGCCCGTCAGCCTTTAGTGCGTGAAGCAATGGCGCAATATAAATGTCTGGACATCAACCATCACGCTGGTGAATCCTACTCTGATATTAGGGCCAACCTTTTTAACAGGTATTCCCCAAAAGATCGACGAAACAGGTTGACAAAGAAACATGTCGAAGATTTGGTAGAGCCAACTACCGGTAAAGAGCTGGGGATAGATGAGAATGATCTTTGGATAGTCAGCACCGCAGTCGAATATAACCTCGTTTTTATTACCCGAGATCAAAAGGGTAGCATGAGAAGGATCGTTGAGGCGGCAGGTTATGCGTCTCGTACGCTATTCTGGTGATTCGTCTCATCAAGAGGGAAATCACAATGGTATTTCCTATATAGATAGATATAACCCTTCCCACAATACCATAACCCTTTATCCCTGCCCTTCCAGGATAATAAAAAGGAGGGGCCAAAAATGGTACAACTATTAGGGGCAGGTAAAAAGGGATCTTATGCTATACTGCTTTCTTCTAGACACTACAATATGAAAATGATATCATCCGGAAGACACGGGGTAGAAAATTAATATGATTGTATCGGCGAGCAGGAGAACAGATATTCCAGCAATCTATAGTCAGTGGTTTATGAATAGGGTGCGTGCTGGATGGTGTTTAGTGCCTAACCCATTCAATGCCAAGCAAATATCACACGTATCGCTTAGACCTGAAGATGTCGACGTCATTGTTTTTTGGTCAAAGAACCCTAGTCCGATGTTATCTCATTTAGACGAGCTTGATGAACTAGGTCTCCGCTACTATTTCCAGTTCACCATCAATGACTACCCTAGAGAGCTCGAGCCGAATATTCCCAGCCTTACTGAAAGAGTAGCTACCTTTATCAAACTGAGTAAGCGGCTAAGTCCATTGCATATTGTATGGAGATATGATCCAATCATTATCTCCAATATTAGTAACTTCAAGTTTCATCGTGATACGTTTAAAAATATTATAGAGAAGCTGCAGGGTTCAACGCGACGAGTCATGGTAAGCATGGTTGATTATTACCAAAAGACTGAGCGTAATCTCTCCAAACTAGAACAGGAAGGTTTCTCATTTGATCGACAATCCGATTCTTCACAATATATCGGTAATTTATTAGGTGATTTAGCTACAATTGCAACTAATCACGATATGGAGATATTTACATGTGCCGAGCAATTCGATTTTACCAATTATGGGGTCCCACCAGGACGATGTATAGATGATGATTTGCTACGCAGTATTTGGTCACTATCGTTTCACCACCCTAAGGATCCATCACAACGTAAAGAATGTTTATGCGTGATAAGCAAGGATATTGGAATGAATGATACATGCATCCATGGATGCCCGTATTGTTATTCGACCAAAAACCTTAATCTTGCTCAACGTCGTTGGAAAGAACATGACCCCAATTCACCCGCAATCTATGGACATCCTGATATTCCACCTCAACTACCAAGCGATCATACTCAAATGAAATTATTACTTTAGGATGCAATCATGGTAGTTATTGAATTTTTATTTCCGCCACTACAGCAATTGGCTGACTACGTTTTTGATGCGTACAAAGAGTTTGATGAACATTGTAATGCAGATGGCAATGACGCTGATCGGGAAACCTGTGTTATCTGCCATCAGAAGGCGTATTGGCGGACGGGGAAACCGAAGTATGATTGCAATAACTTTAAGCGCGTCTATTTATGGAGATACTTCAGCACTCATGTTGCACAGACTGAACACCCATTATTGAAACATGTTTCTGTGCATCTAGGGAAGCTGAAGACCATTAAAGCTCTGAGTGTTGGAGGAGGCCCAGGTACTGAAGCAATCGCCCTAATGGATCAGTTAAATGATTGTGATGGCAATCAAAATATCACTTTCCATAATCTTGAGTATGAGCAATCTTGGGAGCCTATTTATCTTGATCTAGTAAACCAATTTACAAAATATGTCGGCAATGTCTCAGTCACTCCAGAGTTCCGTCAATTCGATGCCTCAGCTCCACTAATCCAAGGAATTGATGATAGTAATTACGATATAGTCTTCCTACCCTGGGTTCTATCCGAAATGAAAACTACAGCTGAAATGCGAATACTGCTACAAAGAGCGGCAGACGTAACTCGCAAGGAGGGCTACACTATAATAACCGATCGAATAGAGGAGACTCTTATTGATCAAATATCCAAATATGTAACTGAGTTAGGAGCCTATTATCTCATCGAAGAAAATAGGGAATGTAAATCGTATGCTGGAATTTCATTCCCTGATGAATTGAAAGAGATCTTTAAACCAAAGTTGAATTACCAAACTGCATATTGGGTTTTACTAAAATGTTAACTCAATCGGGACAAACAGTCACTCTATAGAGATCGCAATCATAAACCCACTTTACTCTTACTTATATCATACACGGGCTTTATCGCTACTCACAAAAAAGGTGCGCTGTATTTCACGCCTGAGGATTAGGCATGGAATGGTGGGGCAAAAAAGGAACCTTAGTCGCTAAGTATGTGTCGGCAAGGAAAACGCGTCAATCTACGCTTTCGGCTCATACACCTCAAAAAACCGACGAGTCGGCGGTACCTTGGCGATGCCACTCACGGCCTGTTCCAATTGTGGGCTTACGATTCCGGCGGCGGCCTCGGCATCCTCCTTCGACTTCCATATACTCAGGGACCCATACTCACCGACTGTATCATCACCAATGAAGGTTACTCTTTTGAACCCCTTCAGCATCTTGAGAACAGGAGTAAACTGGTCCGCCAGTTTCTCCGCAGCCGAACGTGTTCCTGGCCCAAGTGTAATCATAACCAACTGTGCATACATGGTTAATCCTCCCTTTACTCAAAAACTCAGGTAATGTAATTATAGTCCCATTTACATAATTGTCAATATACTAAGGAACCTTTTTATTATTTCGGTAACATTAAGCCAAAATGTGACCCTCTGCTTATTATATCTAACTGTATCCTGTTATCCTTTTGCCTCTTCCTCTCTCCTTTGTCCCTGTTGCTTTGAGTAGATACAAATGTAATGAATATGGGACGTATATATGGCGGGCGGATCAGACAAGCCAAGAAATAATGCAATGTCGATGTGGTAAGATGCAATGGAGGTATGGCTGAGTATTTTTAAATTTGAATACTTTGCTGACCAAAATGATAGGCATACTGTGATGAAAGCAATCAGCAGCTACTGTCGTGTTTGAATACAGACAAATTACTGACTTGATAATATTAAGGAAATGATAAAGATAAGGAGTCTGCACTGAACAATCTTAGTAAAATGATCATGTCAGCAGGTAAGATCATGGTAGCTTGTGTAGATTTATGCACCTGCAATGAATCTGGACGGGGCAGTAGTAAGTGGCCAGGGATGAAACGGTTCACTTCATGCTTAAGAGGAATAATGATACGGCTTGACAATATATTTGTATAATATCACTCACTGACTGTGAATCAAGACCATCCGGAGAATTATTCGATATGGAGAAGTTTCTTACGATTTACCCCATTCCTTTATGCACTATGACCATGGACAAAGGTTTTTTTACCTATCTGAGGTACCATGGCGAGAAGGTGGAGACGCCTATCTATGCTTGGCTGATAATGGGAGGGGAGGAGCCAATCTTAGTTGACCCTGGCTGTCCTGCCGAAGAGTTTAGGAAGTATTCCTTTTTGCCCACTGGATTTAAGGAAATTGGCCCAATAGAAGATTCGCTACGGGGAATGGGTATCTCAACGAAAGACATTATGACCGTCATAATTACTCATATGGATGCTGACCATATCACAAATGCGAAGAAGTTTATGCACGCTAGATTTATCGTGCAAAAAGCAGAGCTACGCTTTGCCAGGAATCCGCATCCATTGTTTGCTAAGAAATATCACCAGCACCTATATGACGGGTTGAAATTTGTGACAATCGAAGGTGATATTGAAATTATCCCTGGGGTTGAAGTTATTTTTACACCAGGACACACAGCCGGAACGCAGTCAGTTGTGGTTACCACAAAGCGAGGCAAAGCGGTAATAGCTGGTTTCTGTACAATCGAGGAGAATTTTAGCGGGCCAGAGGACATAATACCGGCCAATCATTTTGACCCTTTTCAAGCCTATGAAAGCATTATAAAAGTCAGGAAGATAGCTGATATCATTATTCCAGTACATAGCCCACGTTTTCTAAGCATTAAATCTATTCCCTAGGTGTGACCACCCAGTAGCTATTGCGGACAGAATCCCGGCATTGTTCATATTCAGCGTCTTCAGTATGGGCGTTGTCGGTTTACTCAATCTTGATTTGTGGGGGCACGACATTAACCTCAAGGGATTATACAGTTCATACAAATTGACAACAATGGTGAGCAGTCGGTAATTCCAAGTCAGCAATTATTGCTCTCCTGACTTAGGTTTAAGGTATCTGGGAATCACACCTGGATGCTTCTGCTAGAGATTTAATTTACTCCAGTCAACTCTTTGGTTTAGGTGATTTCTTGTGTTTGCCTAGAATACGGTCCATGGGTGAAAACTCACGGTGCCTGGCGGTAATCTGGGCTTTGGTGAAATGTAAATAACGATTGACCATTTCCAGAGTCGTATGCCCCAGTATTTCCTTTAATGAATAGATGTCCCCGCCATTAAGCAAGTAATTAATCGCAAAGGTATGTCTACAGAGATGGGCATGAAGCCGATTGATGCCAGACTTCTTTTTTAGTCTGGAGAAGAAAAGCTTGATGGTATTTTCGGTAATCAGACCGCCATCTTCTGAGACAAACAGGCGGGTGCAATCAGGCTTTGCTAAATATTTGAAAAAGGGAACAATAGTTATGCTTAGTTTGATTTTCTTAACCAAAAACTCCTATAGTAGTTGGAAGATTCAACCATCTCTTGATATTTGAAAGGGAGACCGATGAGGGAACCATACCAGTATTGCCCAACTTGCGGAAGGACCCTAGAACTAGGAGTCATTGAAGGTAAGCAAAGAAAGTTCTGCCCAAATTGTGATTTCATTGATTATAAAAATCCTTTACCAGTAGCAATCGCTATTGCGGTAAAGGGTAAGAAATTCTTACTTATTAAGAGAGGTATGGCACCAAGAAAGGGAACTTGGAGTTCTCCCTCAGGCTTTATTGAGGTGGGAGAAACACCAGAAGAAGCCTGCCTGAGAGAACTAAAAGAAGAAACTGGTGTCTCTGGGCAGATAGTTAGATTAGTCAGCGTAGGTCGAATAGAAGACAAAGAAGTCTACGGTGATATGCTGGTGGTCAGGTATCTGGTTAAGGTGGGCGATGAAGAAATATCTCCTGGGGATGAGGTGGAAGATGCCAGATTCTTTGCTATAGCTGAGTTACCTGATTATTATGCTAGACACTATAGTAACATGATTGAGTCGATTCAAAACGACCCTATATAGGCAAATCCCGCCCCACAGTACACTAATCTATCGTCCACCTACTCCGGAAGCAATGTTTCATTGCTGCTCGTTTCGTCTATAGAAACCCATTGATTCCGGATAGCCAGGGCGACAGCGTGTGCTCTATCATTAGCATTCAGCTTACGCAGAATTGCGCTTACGTGATTCTTTATTGTTTGTTCACTGATCCCCAGCATATTGGCGACCTGCTTATTTGTGCCACCACTGGCAATGCAGCCCAGAATTTGTAACTCCCTATGAGTAAGAGGGGTAGCTACCTTTTCTTTAATTAACCCCATTGAGGCGATCTCTTGAAACTGCTTTATTACACGATCAGCAATAGTAGGGTTGGCGTGTACGCTATCGTTAATAGGATATTCACCGCGACTTGCTCTTCTTATGGTCTTCACAAGCTCTTCAGTACTGGCTCTCTTGTCAATGTACGCCACGGCTCCTGTCTTGAGAGCCTCAAAGAGTTCTTCGTCGCAAAAGTATGAACTGAGAATTATGACTCTCGTATTCGGATAATTTTGTGTAATTGCTCTACTAAGCTCCAGACCTTGTGATATCGGGGAGTCGATATCTAACAGAACAACATCAACGGAATTAGCGTATATAAACTTCAGCGGCTCCTTGTCCGGATCACAGTCCATCAACCTGAAGTCCTGTTGCACGGAGACCTTTTGGCGCACACCAGCCCTGAAGAATTCCGACCTATCAATGATAGCAATAGTAATGTCGCTCATTGCCTTCAACTAGTGTCTTCGACTGCTTGGTTTAGATGCTTCACTCACAGTGAGCTTTAACTTCGTTTTTATCTAGATGACGTTAAAGTGAACTGAGATATCTACTGTGATTGTAATACAGATAACCGCCATACGCTATTACCCAAATGCACTATAAATACCACACTTACCATAGGAATATCGTCCTACTCACTCAATATAAACTATCACAACACCTCCTTTCTGCAACGCATTACTAGCTAATATCTTCAACTGCCGCCTTGTCTTCCTTCACAGCACCCAGTACCAATTCCTTCTCCAAATTGGGCAACATGGGTCATTACAACCCACGGTATCAGTGACATAATGAGTCAAAAGGAGTAAACCAACACGAGACTAAGAACATAGCCTGCCTTAGGTCGAAGGGCGATAAAGCAATTATGAAATCATGAAAGGAAAGGAGGTGATAAAGATATGAAGAAACTATTTGCGGTAGTTTTAGCAGTTGTGCTGTTAGCAACGATGTCTGGAGTGGCATTAGCGGATAAGCCCCAAGACGCAATTGATAATGGCAATGGGGCTCCCAGTGGTTCGCACTACAACCTGAACATCATTGGTGTACCGAAAGACAAAACTGCAGACATGACTGGCAACAATGGCCACCGTATCTTTGTGCCACTCGAGGGCAAAGCCAAAATCATGCTGATAGAAGGTGATGATTATGCGGTTCTTGACGCTAACGGAACCAAGGGCACTGCGTCATTCCAATTGCCAAATCCAGACCCAGATGACGTTGGTACAACTGTTTATAGTGTTTGGGTTCGAGCAGTAGGTAAGCCCGGAGGTGCGGCCATAGTAACTACCTGTGGCGTGAGCGAAGCGGGACCTGATGGAATAGTAGGAACAGCGGATGATGATGAAGAGGTATGCTCACTCATTCAGTTGGAAGTTGGTCGTGAAAAAGGAAAGCCCCGCTTTGAAAATGTTAGCAAAGAACTACTTTACATCTATGCTGACGTTGACTTTGACGGGATTGTAGAACGTGTACCGATCTTCGATGATGCTCTGCATGGCTATTTTTGGGACTATAATAACAATGGTCTGAAAGTCCTTCAGTTACGCTTCTATCCCATATCGACTACTGTTCCAGAGCCAGGTGCTCTTGGACTCTAAGCAGAAGCGATCTCTATGAAGCATATGCTAGAGCTTAAAAAGAGAGAGTGACCTAATAGACTGGTCACTCTCTCTTTTATTGATATAAGTAAATCTGGCCTGTCCCCTAAAAAGGAACCTTTATAGCGCAATCAATCTTTGTTTCCTTTTCCTTTTTCGCCTGTCCTTAGATCCCGGTGGCCTACCTAAACTTTTGCCCTGTGCTACTACTCTGGCCAATCCGGCTCTAGTTCTTTCACTTCTGCGCTGACTTTCCATTCTAGCTACCCATCCCGTTAAGGCATATAAAAGCTCTGCCAGTTCCCCCGGTGCTTC
>SDBV01007008.1_pt1 | contig 15475 bp, 13 predicted proteins | sample 2277081 | NCBI WGS metagenome assembly SDBV01 (sample SAMN10402039, study PRJNA504765) | marine sediment metagenome | isolation source: marine sediment core GS10_PC15, 223 cmbsf | place: Arctic Ocean: Southern Knipovich Ridge | collected 2010
GTATTGACATCTTTAGGGGATTATGCATGGCTTGGATGATTTTAAATCATCTAATTAGTTGGTGGTTGAATAACAAATATTCCTGGTTACACGGGATAACTGTAATGATACTAGATCCTATTGAAGCATCTGGTTTTTTATTTATATCTGGAGTAAGTATAGCTTTATCCTATAAAAATCGAGTTACTTCAGTTGAATATAACCATCGTTGGCTACGAAATTATATCTTTTTCGTGCCTTTTGTATTTTTTTAATTGCGATGATATATAATACAACAATATCTTTATATTTAAACAGTCAAGCAATTGAAACACTTTTTATTGCGCATCATCGGTTTCCATGCAGTAAAACATTCCAATTTATCTCATGGGGAGCGAATTGTTTTTGTTAAGCCAGCGGAAAATTTTGAGGGTATTTTGGAGATAGGTAAAAACATAGATCATCGCGAGGCAAGAAAACTAATTGAGTCAGAACGCATTTCAAGGAGTAGTATAAGGCTTTTCTTTCACGATCCGAACAAATGGGGGTCAAAATTAGAAGAATTTAAGAAAAAATGGATGGAATTATTAGAGTAGATTAATATTTTCTTCGTTTATTAACTAATATTCTTCTAACTATATTATTTATAAAACAAGCGCTTATTAATAAGACTATACCTATTAGGACTAATGGCGTGGCAAATTCTCCCAATCTAAAAGGACTCTCTGGTCGTGTTGATCTATATATCTCAAAAAAGGGGCTAATAAAGTAGGTGGACGGATTATCAGATTCTGCGATTTTTACCTGATATTGAAAAGAATCCTCTAAATCCAAGGGTATATCCCATAACATTGCACCAGTGTTCGGTGTCCTTTCATCTATTACTAGTTCTAATATGCCGTCTTTGTAGAGTGTAATATTCACCATAAAAATATCTTCCGTTGTAGTAAAATAGATCCACTCAGTATCACCTGTTGGCCACGAACTTACATTACTAGGAGTTGTAATAGTAATGGTACTTGAAATTTTGGGTGAATTCATTACATTTTCATCAGAAGTCCCGTTGAATTTTTCAAAACCAAATGGTAAAAAACCAGTAATAGCCACAATTGTTAAAATTGCGATTGTTAATCTCTTTATATTCATTTTATTAAATTTCATTAATTTTTATTATCTTTTAAAGTTTTAGCAAATACTTATTTTTTCGCTTTCAATCTTAATTCAGCTTCAGCAATACTTACATGCCTTTCAAGAGGATTTAAATCTATATTATTTTTCAGCGTAATTTCTAAACATCTTCCCCCATTCTGTTTGAAAAAATTTCCTGATTGTTCGTTTCCCAATAGTGGGGTACCATAACATATCATGATAAATCATAGAAGCATAAGTCGGTCCTAGAAAGAAAAGTTCATTTCTAAATAAAGGATATAAAAATTGTAAAGGTCCTTTACGTACCATTTGATCTCCCCAAATGACTATGCTGCGTTTAACCTTAAACTTCCAATTTATTTGAGATATATTATCCCCAATAATTTCAATTTGGTCGAAATCTCCACATCCCAAGTTTTCATCGTGAGCTAATCTTATCGCAGGTAGTTTTAAAGGCTCAAATCCCATCATTTTAGCAACGACCGTATCAACTGCAACTTGATCATACCCAGCAAGAATATAATTTTTAATACGAGGGATCATCGTTCTTGGTCCAGCTCCATCACCACACACAGTACCATCAACAATCGATAATATCTGGGGGTGAATTTGCTTCTGGATGATTAATAGATCCACCAGAACTTCAGACATATATTGATGTGAGAAATGCCTTCTTTTTGTTAAAAGTCCTCCAAAGGCATTTTTCATAGCGCATGTTATTCCACCATGTTTCATTTCTTCTGAAGATTTCTTTAATGAGCCACCTATAGCCCCAGTGTGACCATGAGTTTTCATGGTGGGGAGGTGTATTATTGGTTTCCCAACATAAAACTTAGGAATTTTAAAACCCTCAGGGAAAATTTTTGAATCTAATGCGAATAATTTTTTATTTTTTAATTTTAGAAATTTTGGTCTTAAAGATTCATAAGTAACAAATGGTATCCGGGTTAAGGGTACGAACCAAGCATGATACTTCTTAATTATTTGATTCCATTTATTTCCTTTTAAACCTTTTTCTATGTTTGTAACAACTGTTCTGTTTTCGGCAGTAAAGATTTTTTTTGGATCAAATCCATCCTCTACCATCGCCTTCAATACACCTTCAACTTGCCAAGGGGGACTCGAGCAAGCAGGGAAAAATTTTGACCAACTGAGATTAAGTTTAATAATTATTTTATGATTTTTGTGGTAATAATTCTCATATTCAGCCATTTTCATTAATCTAGAATAATCCTCTAATACGGTATTAGGCGATGTTTTAATTACAAAGATCTGGGGGTTTTTTGACATAATTGTTTCATTATGATTTTAATTCTTTAATTTATTTGAAAACATATTTAATTTTGATATTCTTGACAGCATCGTAAAAAATTTTGGGAAAAAAATACACTAAAAAATCACTGAATTATTTTTGATTTGTAATTTGATAACTTCTTTATGTTAAATCTTAAATTATTTTCTTTCTTTAGCCAATGGTAATTATCATATAAATATCAGCTTTTTTTACTATCTCAGAAGAATATCAAACGTTAAATAAATATTGTAGAAATTATAAAATAAAGTGCTTATTACTATACCTTAATATACAATTTAACAATTTTTTACGTTAAATTTTGTTTTACTAAGCTAAATTGAATTATTTCTAGTTTACAAATATAAAAATTTATATTAATAAGTTTATAAAAAAATTTTGGATAATTATGTAGTCCATGTATCTGATATGTGGGTCATTCCCTCATAAGACTTAATTTCTTTTTTAAAGGGAAGACAATATATATAATGTTCCCCAGTCTCTCCGCCAAGAGAAATCTTTCTAGGTTTATTAATCCCACAACCAATATGTTTATCTTTTTCCGGGCATCTAGGATGAAATGCACATCCTTTAGGTGGATTTATTGGGCTAGGAACTTCACCTTTTAATATAATCCTGTTTATTCTTAAGGCAGGATCGAATGTAGGTCGAGCAGATAACAATGCTTTAGTATATGGATGGGAAGGATTATAAAAAACATCATTAATTGTTCCAACCTCAACAAACTTACCTAGATACATAACTGCAACTCTATCACCTATGTGCTGTACTACCGTTAAATCATGAGTAATGAAAAGATACGATAAATTGAATTTTTTCTGAAGATCTTTTAATAAATTTAGTATTTGAGCTTGAACAGATACATCAAGAGCGGATGTAGGTTCATCTAGAATAATCACTTTAGGACCACAGGCAAGAGCTCTAGCAATTACAATTCTTTGCTTTTGACCACCTGAAAATTCATGAGGATATCGATCTAAATGTTCCCTTTTCATCGAGACTACTTCTAGAAGTTCAAGAACGCGCTTTCGAATTTTTCTTTTTTTTGACATACCTGCAAGAATTTTTAGAGGTTCCCCAATGGTTTTAACTATTCTCATACGAGGATTTAATGAGGAATCAGGATCTTGAAATACTAACTGTATTTTTTTACGGATCAGTATTTTAAATTTTAACTCTTTACGATAATCCGAGAGAATTTTCTTTATTTTATAGCTTATACTCTGATCCTTTGTATATTGCTTTATATATTGCTTCTTTAAATTACCTTTGACTTTAAGCATATATGGTATAATTATAATAATTGGAATGAAAGATAGAAAGTCTAGAATCCCTACACTAAAAATAAGGATTGACATAACTAAAATATAATTTACCCAAATAACCGACAACGTCGATAAAAATAATATTATAGATGTCATAAATATCCATGATATCATCGATATAAGGGATATCATTGATATAATTAAGAGATTAGAAAATATTTTTCTATAATTTTTTTTTAACGGTGCTCTTAATAACAATCCCTTAAGCACCCTAGTTAAGATTATATATGTAATAGGATTATTGACAAAATTTTCTAAAATTGATTTATTCTCATATTTTCTTTTCTTCCAAATTTGTCGGTTTTCTAGAGTAATAGAACCGTCTGTGGAATCAACTAAATTCAACACAGTATTTCCAATTGTAGTTTTTCCACATCCACTTTCTCCGACTAGTCCTAAAGTTTCTCCTTTTAATATATCAAATGAGATTCCATCCACAGCTTTTACATGTCCAACAATACGTTTAAGAATCCCTCCATAAACAGGATAATATGTTTTAAGGTTTCTTACAGAAAGGATTACATCCTTGGTTGATTTTTTCTTTATCATATCTTTTTTATCATCAACTGTTTTCTTTGATTAGTAATTATACTCTATCAGCAATTCTTTTTTTTTCTTCAGTCCATTCAAACTTAGGTGAATCTTTATACTCAGGATTGAATAGATGACATGCCACAAAATAATTTTTGCTAATTTCAGTAAATTCTGGATTAATTTTTTCACAAACTTGCAACCTATAATCACATCTTGGATGAAACCTACAGCCAGATGGCGGATATATTAAGTTTGGGACCATTCCCCTAATAACTTTTAACTTTGTATTCTTCTTTTCGATATCTGGAATAGCGCCAAGTAATCCGTGAGTGTAGGGATGACGTGGATTCTTGAATAAAGCAACAGCACTTCCGTATTCTACAATATTCCCACTATACATAACTGCTACTCTGTTACACATTTCTGCAATGATGCCAAGATCGTGAGTGATTATCAAAATTGAAGTTCTAAATCGTTTTTTAAGGTCTTGCATTAAATCAAGAATTTGGGCTTGAATAGTTACATCTAGAGCTGTGGTTGGTTCATCAGCAATTAAAAGCAATGGATTGCATGAAAGTCCCATAGCAATCATTACACGTTGTCTCATACCACCACTTAATTCATGGGGATACCTTTTTAATATTTCTCTAGCGTCTGCAATTCCTACTTCCTTAAGTATATTAGTCGCTTTATCTTCAAGGACATCTTTCAATGTGGGTATTTGTCCTCTCTCATTTTTAAGTTCTTTAATTCTTGTTTTATAGTCTTCAATTTCATTTGTTGTTAAACGCTCTTTAAGTTCAGAGTCATTAAGTTTAGTGTTTTTAAGTTTAACCTTCAATTCTTTATATTCTTGAATTTTTTTATTTCTTTCTAATTTGCGATTATCCAGAAGTTCTTTAAGTAATTCCCCTTGATGTAATAAAAAAACTTCAGATATCTGATCCCCTACTTTTAAAACGGGATTAAGGGAATTTAAAGGATCTTGAAATATCATCGTTATTTCCTTACCACGGTATTTCCTCATTTCTTTTTCGGTTAGTTCCAGCAGGTTAATTCCATTGAAATAAATACTACCATTTATTATTTTTCCGGGTGCTCGTACTAGCCGTAAGATCGAGAGTGCTGTAACAGATTTACCACATCCAGTCTCGCCCACAAGTCCAAGTACTTCATCTCTGTATATATTGAATGAGATCCCATCTACTGCCTTAACGATACCTTCTTCTGTGAAAAACTGTGTGTAAAGATCCTTTATTTCAAGTAGTACATGTGAATTACCTATTGAGGCTACATCCAATTGATCTGTTTTAGAATCTTCCTTAATGTCGCTATTTTTAGCTATTGAGTTCATCTCTTTTTTTTTTCCTTGTTATTTTAAAATTAAATTATAAGTTCTTCATTCTTGGATCTAAGGCATCTCTTAACCCATCACCAAGCAACATAAAGCCTAAAACCGTAAATAAGATCATTATTCCAGGCCAGAGCATTGCCCAAGGAGCATCATACATACGATCACTTGCGATTGATATGTCATTTCCCCATTCAATTAAATTAGTATTGCCAAACCCTAGAAAACTTATACCAGCCAAACTTAAAATTACACCTCCAATGTCAAATGTAAAAGCTATTATGATTGGCTGGATCCCATTCGGAAGTATGTGTTTAAACATAATTCTCCAGTTTCTTGCTCCAGCAACTTTAGCAGCTTGAATATAAGGAAGTTCTCGAGCCTGTAATACATTTCCCCTTATCAAACGAGAATATCCCGCAACACCTAAAATACCATAAGCTAACATGTAATATTGTATTTGGAGACCCCAAATTGAAATAAATACTAAAATAAGTACTATCCCTGGAAATGCTAAGAAAATATCCATAATCCTCATTAATATTGAATCTATCCATCCTCCATAATAAGCTGCAACTACACCAATTATTACACCAAATACCACAGCAAATAATAATGCTGGTAGCGCAATTATCAAAGAAGATCTTGCTCCCCATATCATTCTTCCTAAGATATCACGTGCACCCTTGGTTTGACCTAAAGGATGTAAAGGAGAGGGTGCACCCCATTGAGAACCGGTTAACGGATAACCGGTTAACTCATCGAAGGTATAAACTGAAATCCAAGGAGCAAAAACAGCGAGGGTTACCATAAGAAAGATAATAACTATTCCCAATATGGTCAAAAATGATTTCAATCGCCTAATAAATTTTCTTTTACTTACTCTCCTTTCATATTCAATTTTCCGGTGTTCTAAATCCTTTGATAAATATCCTGGAATAAAAAGAAATTTGATATGAGTTACTATCCAATATAAAATATTTAATAATGTGCTCTTTTTCTTTTTTTCTTTTACTTCATACTCCTCTTCAATAACTCGTTCTATCATTTTTATATTCACTAATTTCTTTATTTTAACTTCAATTAATATCTAATTCTTGGATCTAAGAATGCATACAGAATATCCATAAATAAGTTGATGATAACAAATACCAGTGAGATGAGAAATACAAGGGCATTTAACACATTAAAATCATATCTTATGATAGAATTAATTAAAAGTTCGCCCATTCCATGGAAACTAAAAGTAGTTTCTGTTAATATCGCACCCGATAATAAACCCCCAAAGCTTAATGCTATTATAGTTGTTGTTGGAATTAATGCATTCTTTAAAGCATGTTTCTTTATAACATCTGTTTCAATACATCCTTTTGCTCTTGCTGTCCTGATATAATCTAATTCCAAAACTTCCAGCATACTTGAACGGGTTTGTCTTGTAATTGACGCCAATGTTATAAATGATAAACAGGCTACAGGCAAGATAAGATGCATAAGAGTATCTGTAAATAGATAAATTTTACCAGATAACAGGGAGTCTATTAGTCTAAAACCAGTAATTTGTGGAGGATCAATGAAATAACCTGTTTTAAAATGAGTTGCTGGGAATAAATCAATTTGATATGTTAGAAAATACTGAAGTAAAGTCCCCATCCAAAATACCGGCATAGCAACACCTATTAAAGAAATTCCTCTTAGTATTGTATCTTTAGGTTTATTTCTATGTTTAGCTGAAATCACACCAGTTTTAATTCCGATAAATGAAGCAATAATAATTGAAAAAATCGATAATTCCATAGTTCTTGGGAATCGTTCCCAAATAAGCAACCAAACATCTTGCCCGGTTGAAATTCTATTCGAAACTCCCCAACGACCAGTAAATAAATCCCCAATATAGGCAAAATATTGCACTATTAGAGGTCGATCTAATCCAAGCCAATGTCTTATATTTAAATATTGCTGATAAGTAAAATTTTGTGGTAAATAAGCGTAAGCGGGATCACCTGGCATAAATTTGGAGAGAATGAAAATTAATGTTATAGTCCCAAATAATACAGGTAATAAAGTTATTAATCTTCTTACTATATAATTGAGCATACTCATATATTTTACTTCACCTGTTTTTTTTTTTTTATTTTTAATTTATTTAAACTGATTGACTTGGTTTTTTAAAATACTGAATATATTTCTGTTTAGCAAAAGCTCCGGTAATTGCAGCTAATAGATTTATACCAAATAACGATAAAATCGTTATATAGCTTTCAACCCAAGTAAAATATAATGGTATAATCATAATATTGAATTCAATGATAAAGAAATACCAAATCCAAGATTCAATAATTATCAAGGCTACTAGCCATATACTATTTCTAATACCATATTCATAGAAGGTTTCTCTAAAGACCATAATAAAAACTATGAAAAAAAGAATTATAACTGAAAAATAGGACGACAAGGAATTAAACATTACATTATGGAGAAATAAAATATTTTCTCCTATCGATTTTTTATAGATATTAGCAAGGTATCCAAAAAATAAAAAATGTATTAATAAAGCTGTTAAAATGAAATTGCCTTGTCTAGCGATTTCAATTTTTTTCATAATAAGGCTGTACTCATTCTTAATTTTTCAAAATATTAATTTTTATAATTTTTATAATTTATTAATACTTTTTCATTATTTAACAATCATTTAAAATATTAGAGCACTTTAATCGTGAAAAAAACCAAATTTCTTTTTCTTATATGTAATTTTTCTTAATAAAAAATATTCTTTTAATTTCTCAATCGGCTTAAACATCTGATTGTAATCTGCTACGACTAAATCAGGATCTATAAAATAATCTAATATGAGGGAAGCTTGCGAGTATCTAACTTATCACTGAAAAAATTAATAATCTTATCACAATTCTATCTTCCTATCAGGCAGGTCTAAATCTCTTAAATTTACTTTTGAGTAAGATTTTTAAAATTCTGTAATAATATAAGTGATGTCTTCAATAAAATTAGGAATTTCTGCGTCTATGAATTTTGATTTCTCATATCAATTTATTAAGAATTTATTTTAAAGCATGTAAAGCTATTTCTCTATATTTTTTTCATCCATATTTATTAAGATTTTTAAATATATATAAAAAAAATTGATTTTAATCGATTCAGTAATCATATATATCAAATTAGTGATTTAATTTTGTGGAATCTGGAAATATGAATAATATAGCTTGACAATTTGTAATTTTATCTTTTCTCATAGTGATTGTTAAAATAGGAATTTCAAAATTATTGATTAGTAAAAAAATCAAAAAAAATATGAGGTTGCAAAGTCATCTCAGTCACGCTTTACAAACCTTCTAAGTGGCGATAAAATAGCGGAAAGTTGGAAAAGATGTAAATTTTTATTTATAACCATGATATATAAAATAAATTCAGAAAAATACAAGACCGTGCGGATTAGTTATCTGAAAGAGTTAAATTTAAAGTATCCCCTCTGTGAAAACGATATTAAGTATAATTATGCGAATAGAGGCAAAATTGTCCCCACTTTAAATGGCGATATTAATCAAATCATGAATCTATATACGTATACAAACGAATAGTGTGAGATTCACGATAAGATGTTTAATCCAGCTTTAGGATTTGATTACAATGCCCGACAATATGGAGTAATCGTTTTTAGATTGATTGTTGACGAATTTTTAATTTACGACTTAAAAGTTGAGAAGATATACAAGCGTTTAATTAAGAGATATCAATTGAACATCTCTCCGGATACTGTAAGTCGCATCTGTGACGACATCTTGGAGTTAAAATCCTTTAAAATAGATGAAAAAAAGGTAGAAATAATACGCGTTCAAGGATATATTTTACTCAGTTTTGACGGATAAGACCCATAATGTAATGTTCCTGCGCTTTGGAACTTTATGAACTTAATTTCTAACCGGGTTCTCACCACTCGTAAGTTTGAATCGCTTGATTACAAGATCCTTTATCGTAATATTGAAGAAATTTTTAAGTTTTATGGCGTGAAAATTATTGGTTGGGTAAGCGATAAACAAAATGCGATTACAAAATGGCATGACACGTTTTATCAGGACATCCCTCATCAACATTGCCAATATCATTTTTTAAAAAATAAATGGAACTATTTAGCATCTTTAGAATGTAACATTTACATGTCGTTAAAGAAAACGATTGGAGGCTTGTACATTCACATAGCATCCAAGAATACCATCATTTATTTCGAAAATGTGGGTAAAGTGACCATAAGGGAGGTATTTAAAAATACAGACAAGGATCTCCAAGTTATGATAAAACTACGCAATAAAGTCTTAAAAAAATTACGTGGCGCCCGGCTTTACGAAAAATTGACAGAGTACGTGAATAAAATAGATGATGTGTTAAAAGATTTGGACCCATATTTTCAATTTACCAAGTTCTTGAATAGGAAAGCGTCAACCCTGAAAGGCGCGTTAAATGATGTTAAACGTTATTACGATGATGTTTGCGAGTTAAACCTTTACTTTCAGCAAATCAGGCAAATATTCGGGGAAAATAAATCCTCTAAAGAAGAAAAGGAGGATAATCTCGGATTAAGATACGATTTTATCCTTGCAAAAGCTAAGAAGAGAGCCCCTTAATTAAATGAAGAAGATTTAAGGGCAATTTTACCCGATAAAAAGAGATCCACGGCGGACATTTTAGGCGAATGGTATCATTTATGGGAATCTTATCGTAATGGTCTTTTTGAATATTATAGTTTTCTGGAACTATTCAAGACAAACTTGGTTCTCGAACAAAGCTTTAACAAGGAAAAATAAGCCATTTTTAGTAGAGTGGCTTAGGGAAACATCAGTCACGTGGTTGCGACTCGGGGCGAGAATTTTTTACAAATAAAACACTGCACAATTGAAGAGTTAAAGTCAGACATCGTGGAACAATATTCGGAAGAAATTGTGAGGCAATTAAGGGTCGAATTAAGAGCAAATATTAAAGAATAGACTGCAAAGTGGCGTATGAGGAGTCGTCATTACGAAGGGTTAAAGATGGATACAAGTAAATACTATCGAAATATTGCAACTATAAAAGCCGGAAGGCATTATTGTCGGGTAAGATGCCTTTGCAACCCCATAAAAAAAAACTAAAAATCATTTTTGAAACTTTTCAATTTTAAGGGTGGATTTGGTCACATAATTAAGTTGATGAAGATTATTGTAAAAATTAAAAAAAAAAAAAAAATCGAATTTTAAGTTTTTTTATTATCAGATCTGGCTGATTTATTAATCAAAGTATACCGGAAGCCACCATGTTTTTCCAAGAGCATTAGAAGGATATCCTACGATCTCATTATTCCAGGCATCATAATTTAAACCTGTAGTAAGGGTCATACCTGGGTAATCTCTTTCAACCATTAATCTTTGAACTTCATCGTAAATCTGTTTTCTTTTTACTAGATCAGTCTCAGTCACACCTTCGTACATTAATGTCATGACATCAGGTGCATTGTAGTTACCACCATTAATTGCGGATTCATTACCCCATATTGCAGTTAAATAGTTTTCTGGGTCCTGATAATCTGGAGCCCATCCTAACATGTACATATCCATCTCGTCTCTATTGTTAACTATCATACCGATCAGATCTCCCCACGCCATACCATTAACTTCCAGATCAACTCCAATAAATTTCAGATCAGCGGCTAATCTATCACCGGTATCGTGTCTTAGATCATTTCCTATGTTCCATGAATAGTTATAAGCAGCGAGAGGGTTGTCAGTAGCAAGAGTTATCCAATCAGCATCTGGACTATTTGCGTCAATACCAGCCGTGGTAAGAAGTCCTCCAAAAATAGGATCAGCAAGGAGTGTTGCTCTTGCTTTTGTACGGTCGAGTGTAGGGTAATCCAATGTATAGTTAGCATATGCAATACCCATCGGAATATAGGTTGGGAGCCTAACAGCTACCCTATCATAAACCACATCTATTATATATGAATAATTCAAAGCATATGATATAGCTTTTCTCATTCCCACAGAAATATGATCGACATTGAATGTAACCCAAGAAGTGGTAAGGGTGCCTCCTGCGTAATTAAGAACTATATTAACATCGGCGTCATGTTGATCAAGAAAGGCTGGATCCATTGCAGTTAAAATATCAATATCACCCGATAATAATGCTTGATTTAGAGATGAAAGACTCGAATAGACGACAACTGTTACAGAATCAAGTTGAGGTCTTCCTCCCCAATATTCTTCATTGGCAGCGAGTTTTATTTCGACACCTGCTTTAAAGGAAACATACCTAAATGGTCCAGTACCTACTAAATCCGCAGTGAGTTTTATATAGTCGTCATCGGGTGTTGAAGTAGGTGACAATATACCTGAGCCTGTGAAAGCTAGAATAGATAGCCATGCTGCTCTTGGTTGATTTAGGATAAATCTAATGGTATTATCATTGACAACTACAGTTTGGTTAATAATTGGTGTTCCATCTGGATTCATATATATGGCCCCCCATAGTTGAGTCGGGGTCGGGATTCCAGAATCTAAAGCAGCCGGTAGTGATACGTTAAATGGTGCTGGTAAATCTGAATTACCAGAATAATTCCAGAACCACGCTAATCTATCGAAACTCCATTTAACAGCGGTGGCATTCATTGTAGTGTTATCATGGAACATGACACCTGTTCTGAGTGTAATGGTATATTCTAATCCATCAGGTGAGATTGCTGGCATAGCTGATGCTAACCACGGAATGGCATTATAATCTGGATCTGTGAGATTAAACCTATAAAGGGTTTCAACAACTTGATCGATTATACTACTTGAAGCGGTATCATAAGCATATACCGGATCAAGATGTACAATATCTCCCTGGAAGGTTCCAAAAACCAAATCTTGACCTTTTGGTGGTGCGACAACTTCAACTATACCTACTTGAACAGCCAGTATAATATTTCCAACACCAGAGACTGCAAGGACAACTGCTAAGAGTATTATTGCTAAATTTTTCTTTTCCATATTATTATCACTTTTATTTTTTTTGTGTTTTCCTTAAATGTTTGTTAAATATTTTTTTAACTTTAAGAAATATAAGTTTTATCATTTTTTATCGATCATTATTAAATATTGCATAGAATCATATTTTAAGTGAAATTGGTATATACCCGTTAGCCATATTAATTTCAATATATACTCAATATATAATATTTCTTAATAAAATAGAAGATTTATTAAATCATTATAAATTGGAAAAATGAGATTTTAAGACCGATTAATTTTTCTGTCCCCCCATTTTTGGATCACTTTCATTAAAATAAGAGGACCATCTTTCTAAACTATAAAAAATTTTATAAAGAGAATAACTAAGTAAATAAAAAAATTATTTAAAATGAGAAAAATAAAATTACTTATTATTTACTATGAAAAATAAAAAACTATTACTTTATTAAATATTGAAAAATATGAGAATATACGAGAAAATATGGGGGATAATCTACTTATTTTCAGGCATTTTTGTTATTATTATATCTATTTGGAAGTTTCCTATTTTTTATTTAAAGACTCGTCTTGTTTTATTTAGCTCATATATTATCTTAATGTTTATTCTTGAACTAATCTTTAGTTGTATTTTTATTGGATTAAGTAGAAAAAGTTTTAAATATGCAAGAAAAGGTTTAGATGAGGTCGAATCAACTAGTATTTTATCTAAAATTGTTGTTTTGCTTTCAAATATTTATCAAGTATATATGATATTGGAAACTATGAACTATATTATTCTATATTGGTAATTCGCAATAATAGATTTATAACTGATGGATTAATCAGATTTATGTATTACATGTTACTTTCGCTTTATTTAAAACAATATTTTCTCTTCCATTGTTTATTATTGGGACAAATACGATTTAGACAGGTTCTAAATCAAATGGTAGTAATAAGCCTTTATCCACTCCTAAAAAAATACATTGATCTTGATGAAAAATGATTAATTATAACATAATCTTTATAAATTAACAATGAATTTATGTAAAAAAAAGATAAATAAATAATTAATCGATGTTTGATAATTCAAATCAATTAAAAGTTGATGACAAACCAGTCTTAAAGCATATAGAACTTTTAGCATTTGATCGTTCAGCTGGTAGTGTTGGGGAAACTAAAGCTATAAATTATATACAAGAAGAATTAAGGATTAATAAAATTAATTCCGTTAGCGAATATTTTTCATGGAACTCTCCCATTAGATTATTAATGAAGACATTTTATTTGATCATCATTGGTTATTTACTTATGTTACGTTTAGTTTTAATTATTGTACTATTTTATTTTATTAAATATTTATTTAATAAAACACGAAGTATTTCGTTTGTAGAAAAAGAACATTCTAAGAATTTAGTTTCTACAATAAAAGCTATTAATAGTGCTAATTATCGTCCTGTTATAATTTTTTCAGCTCATTACGACTCGATTTCATCAAGAGTACCTTACAGAATACAAAAAGTTTTATTATGGATAATTAGAATTGTAATTTTGCCTTATATTTCCTTAATTATATTTCTTTCAATTTGGATACCTCTAAATCTTCTTTCAATCACTCAATTTAATACCATTTTAGTTTATTTTATAACTATAGTTTCATTATTAGGGATAAGTGTGATGGTTCCTTTTCTTCTTTTCGTGTTCACTTCCAGTAAATCAACTGGTTCTATTGATAATGCCAGCGGCGTGGCTTTATTAATTGAATTAGCAAAAATAATAAAAGAAAATCCTCTAGAGAATCATGACGTTATATTTTTATGGTGTGGATCAGAGGAATGGGGATTAAAAGGATCAAAATATTACTGTAAAAGACATTTAAAAGAATTAACACAAAATTATAATCTTAATAAATCTATAAATATCAATATTGATATGGTTGGAACCTACATAGGACTTTTAGATAAAGCAGGCTTTCTAAGAAAAAAATCTATTAATAAAGACTTAAATAACTTATTTAAATCATCAGCAGAAAAACTAAATATACCTTTAATCCTGGAAAATAAAATAATAAAGCCAAAGAGCGATTTCAAATCATTTCACTCATTTTTAAACAAGTCGAAATCTAAATTTCAAGTTAGCTGTTTCTATTCAGATAAAGATTCTATGTTTATCCATTCTTACAAAGATACTCCTGATAATTGTTCTGATGTAGTTTTAAATGGATGTTTAAATATTGTTTACACAACAATTTTAAATCTAGATGTTCAATTAATAACAACCAAAAAAGAACAATAATTAGAAGGCTGAAAATTGACTATAATTTTTATTTTTTATTAAAAGATCTCTAAAAAATTTTCTGTGGATTATTTATCATTCAAAATCTATTTGTAAAAATGTTAAAAGAATCTTAATATAATAAATAATTTCTAAAAATGTTTTATAAATGAGGTTATTTATTTGAATAGTAACACAATTCTACAAATTTAAAAATTGAATTTAAGTATCAAAATAGAATGAGATAAAGAGAATTGCAAAGATCAAGAATGCAGCAATTATTATGCCTATGTCAAGAAAAGCTTTTTCAGCATTTCGAGCGATCTTTGGGTTAACAGAGGTTAAATACATAAATCTCATAATAATATAGAGAGAAATAGGTATTGTAAAAATAACAATATATTCATTAAGGTTAGCTCCACCAGGAATAATTAAATCAAATTTAAAGATTAGGTAGAGAGAATAGGTCATAAACAAAGACCCAGCTATTAAAACATAAAATTGATCTAATAATTTTTGAGAGTATTGGTCGTATACTTTTTTATGTTCAAATGCTTTTTCTTTTCCTAATATA
>SDBV01007009.1_pt1 | contig 15475 bp, 17 predicted proteins | sample 2277081 | NCBI WGS metagenome assembly SDBV01 (sample SAMN10402039, study PRJNA504765) | marine sediment metagenome | isolation source: marine sediment core GS10_PC15, 223 cmbsf | place: Arctic Ocean: Southern Knipovich Ridge | collected 2010
TTGTCCTTCATGACCATGGCTACCGAGTAAGGTTCTTCGCCTGTCGAGCATCCGGCGCTCCATAGCCTCAGCCGTCGCTTGTTGTCGCTTTTCTTGCGCTCTGTAACCTCGGGAATCACGAAATTTTCGAAAGTCTTGAAATGCGGGGTGTTCCGAAAGAAACGGGTCAGGTTCGTGGTAACCGAATCCAGGAGTATCTTCATCTCCTCCTGGTTGTGCTTAGTCGAGTCGAAGTACTGCTGCAGGGTATCGAGCTTGGCGATCTTCAGCCGCTCTTTCAGCCGGCTTTCGAGTATGCTTCGATTGGTATCTGAAAAGTGAATCCCGCTCTTATCGTAGATGAGAGTCCGAAAGAGCTCGAAATATTCATCGGTAAGAATCGCTTCCATAGATGCCCGGAAACACCACCTAAACAAATAGCCGTAACATCGCCTCTGTCGAGCAAGCTACATTGCCGAAAGCTTACCATGTCTGCGCTTCCGGAGACATTCCAGTCGACTCAGGAGTAAAGTCTATGTACATCCCTGCCTGCTGTCAAGCAAATATCGATCGGGCGATTGTAGCAGGGCCCGAGCCCGCTTCCCGCCACGCAGCGTTACCTTTGGTTGAAGCTGAACAGGGCAGCCTGGTTGACAGGAGGGTATCATTGTAGAATAATGAGTTCCAGGCCACCGTGGAAGCAACCTCAACCCGGACAGCCCTATGTCTCTTGCTCAGTTGCCTTCTCACTTGTTGCAGCTTCGATTATGATGAGGCCCGTGTGGACGAGAGCCTGGCAGAGAGCAACCCCGACTTGATACTGCTCGGGTTTTCGCAGACCGTAGTCGAAGACGGCAAACCGGTTATGCGGCTGGAGGCCGAGAGGACAGAGCTCTATGAGTCGCAAAACCTGACGATAGCGTACGGGCTCCACTTCGTCGAGCTCGGAACCGATGGTGAGCGGTTGTCGGAGGGTTGGGCCGACAAGGTGGCTTACCACAACGACACGGAAAACGCCGAGTTTACGGGCTCGGTTCACATATACTCTGAAAAGGAGGAAACCAGTCTCAAAGCGCAGAGCATCAGTTGGGACAACGAAAACAAAGTCCTTACCACGCCTCCCGAAGCCACGGTACAGCTGAAAAAAGACGACGGGTCTTTTCTGGAGGGCCAGGGGCTCGAGGTCAACCTGCGCTACCGCGAAATCCAGCTAGACGGAAACGTCAAGGGCACCTACGTGTTCGAAGAAGACTAATGCTAAGGCACACGATCGTACTCTGGCATCTGTCGGTTTGCCTGTTTCTCCTGCCCGCCGACACCATTTCCTTTCACGCCGACACGATGCGGGCCGAGTTGGCCAAGGGTAAGGAGAGAACCGTACTGGTCGGAAACGCCGAGCTGGTGTCGGAAGATCTGGTCATCAATGCCGATATCATCGAGCTGTACGGAGAAGATTTCATTTTCGCCCTATGCACCGGCAATGTGACGGTAGAGAACCAAAAGAAAGGTCTGACGATAACCTCGGACAAGCTATTCTACAACCGCCGCGACAAGATCGCGCGCATCCAGGGCAACGCCGTGCTCGAAGACAGAGAGAATGAGCTGGTAGTCAAAGGAGGCGTGATTGAGAACAGGGACAAAGAAGATATCATCCTCGTCCAGATAGGCGTGCGAATACTCAAGGAAGACCTGGTCTGCCGCTCCCAAATGGCGCGCTACTTTCGGGCCGAGCAGCGGCTCGAGCTGTCGGGCATGCCGGTCGTCCTATGGAAAGACGACGAATACCGCGCCACAAAAATATTCGTCGATCTCGAAAACGACGTAGTGCAGATGGAAGGAGACGTTCAGGCCCAGGTGAAATACAAAGAGAAGCAAGAGGAAGAAACAGAAGAAACACAGTGAATATCCTGAAAGTCGAGGGATTGAAAAAGCTATACGGACGAAAGATAGCCGTAAACAATGTCAGCTTTTCTATGCAAAGGGGCGAAGTCGTCGGATTGCTCGGCCCCAACGGAGCAGGCAAGACCACAGTGTTCTACACCATTGTGGGATTCATAAGGCCGACGCAAGGCCGGGTCTACCTGGGCCGGAAGAACATCTCCCATGAACCCATGTACAGGAGGGCCAGGGCGGGCATCGCCTATCTGCCCCAGGAACCCTCCGTGTTCCGAAAGCTTACCGTCGAGCAGAACGTGTGGGCCGTGCTGGAGACGCGCAAGGACCTGGATCGAAAGCAAAAAAAAAGCCGCCTGGACGAGTTGCTCCACGAACTGGGCGTCGATTCGATCCGCAGGCAGAAGGCCTACACCCTCTCAGGCGGGGAACGACGTCGTACAGAGATTGCCCGGTCGCTCGCGATCGAGCCGAAATTCCTGCTGTTGGACGAGCCCTTCGCTGGAATCGACCCCATCGCCGTGACCGAGATCAAACGCATCGTTCAGTCCCTCTCAGAGAAAGGTATCGGAGTGCTGCTCACGGACCACAACGTGAGGGACACCCTGGAGATCACCCACCGTTCCTATATCATCAATCTCGGTGACATCATCGTCAGCGGAACCAGGGAAGAGCTGCTCAAGAGCAATATCGCCAGAGAAATCTATTTGGGGCACGATTTCGAGATGTAGACCCACGATCGGCCACGGGCGTGCCCGGAGGCGGGGGGCCTGCCCTAAAATAAATTTGACAAACCTTGCAGAATTGGAGCAATATTGTATAGGGAAGCACAACTGCGGGAGGTTTAGCGTTTGCAGGTTCAGCGACCGGTCCTAAGGCAGGAGCAGAAACTCAAGCTAACGCCGCAGCTTTTTCAGGCTATCAAGCTCATGTCTCTGCCCTTGCAGGATTTGCGTCTCAAAATCCAGGAAGAGCTGGTCCAGAACCCTGCTCTGGAAGTGATAGAAGATCGCTCGACGGTTTCCTTCGACGAGGTCCAAAACAGGGACAATTCCGATTACAACCGCTTCGAAGAGACGTCTGATTCAGGTTACGTTTCGAGCCGCGGAGAGGAAGCCAGCAACCAAAAGCGGCAGTTCATAGAAGGCGCACTCTCCAGGCCCGAATCCCTGCAGGATCACCTGCTCTTGCAACTCAGGCTGCAGCCTCTCAGCCCGGATGAGTACAGGATAGGCGAGTTGCTCATACGCAACCTCGATCCCAACGGCTTTCATATCGAGCCGCCGGAAGCGCTGGTAAACGACAACGAAATCAAAATCCTCGAGAAGGTAGAGCGCCAGATACAGGCCTTTGACCCTGTAGGCGCGTGTACCTCCGACTACAAAGAATCCCTTCTGGTGCAGATAGAGAACCACCCTCAGCCGCACCCCCACAGCCACAGGGTAGTCGAAAAATACCTGGATCTGCTCGAGAAGGGCAAGCTCGCTCAGATAGCCAGGAAGATGAAGATCCAGGAGCGAGAGTTGGAGGGGGCATTAAAATTCATCAGAACCCTCGACCCCATTCCAGGACGCAACTTCGTCGTCGAGCAGGCCAGATTCGTTATTCCCGACGTTTCGGTGAAGCACAGAGAGGGCGAGTTCGTTTTGGTGATCAACGACGAAGAGATTCCCGTGCTGGGCATAAATTCTCTTTTCAAGAGCATCGCCAAGAGCGAGGACAAATCAGGCAAGAGAGAGCTCAATCGGTTCATAAAAGCGAACCTGGCGGATGCCCGCTGGTTCATCCGCAGCATAGGCCAGCGCAATGAAACGTTACTGAAGGTGTGTCGGGTCATTGTCGAGTTTCAGCGGAGCTTCTTCAGAAGAGGACCAAAGTACATCGTGCCTCTGACTCTCAAAGACATCGCCAGCGAGATCGGCGTGCACGAAGCTACGGTTTCGCGTATTACCACCAACAAATATATGCAGACCGAATGGGGAATATTCGAGCTCAAATATTTTTTCTCCAATTCCATATCGGGACCGGGATCGTCCGGTTCCCGGTTCTCCAAGCAGGGGGTCAAGGAAATCATCAGAGAAATCATCGAAGAAGAAGGTGACGCCCAGCTTACCGATAAGAAAATCGCCGCTGTCCTGGCAGAAAAGGGCATTAAATTAGCCAGGCGAACCGTGTCCAAGTACCGTAAAGAGCTGGATATCAGCTCGTCTTTTCAGAGATGATTGGAAAAAACACCAGTCACTAGGAGGGTTTATGCACACCGAGGTGAGAGGAGTCCACGTGGATGTCACCCAGAAGATGAAGGATCTCTTCCAAAAAGAGCTCCACAAATTGGACTTTGCCAAGGACCTGATTATCGATCTGCTCTTTACAGTCTCCCGCGAGAAAAGCTCCTATAAGCTCGAGGTCACACTCAATTTTCGCTGGGGCACCTCGGCCCACATCGGCACAGACTCTTTTGACTTCGACGAAGGCATCAACGCCCTTTTCGACAAGCTAGAGGCAAAAGTAATCAAAGAGAAGGAGAAGGTGCAGCAGCACTGAAAGCATGGGAAAATTTACGGTTCTAGACCTCTTGAGGCTCGATTTAAAAGAGCACGATGCGCTTAATCTGAAATGCATCGTGGGCAGAGCCGGTCTGGTTCGAGAAATCACGGTCCCCGAGCTGGACCGACCCGGCCTGGCGTTGACCGGTTTCTTCGACAAGTTCGCCTTTCGCAGGGTTCAGGTTTTCGGGAGAGGTGAAAACGCTTACCTTGCGAAACTGGAGCGCGAAGGAAACATCGACAACCTGGTGAGAATTTTCTCCTACAAACCGCCCTGCTTCGTGTTTACCTACGGCTTTGAGCCGATCCCTACTTTTCTAGAGCTGGCAGACGGGGCCGGCTGCCCGATACTGCAGACCGACCTCTCTTCCTCCGAGTTCTCGGCCCGCATCATCCGAGTGCTCAGCGACATCTTCGCCCCTCACACCAGCATCCACGGCGTGCTGGTCGAGGTATACGGGATCGGGGCTCTCATAACCGGCGACAGCGGTGTCGGCAAGAGCGAGACGGCCCTGGCCCTGATCGAGCGCGGCCACAGGCTGGTAGCCGACGACGTGGTGCACATCCGCTGCGTCAGCGGCAATTTCCTCTTTGGCAAAGGCGCCAGCGAAGTGACCGGTCACCACATGGAAATTCGCGGGCTGGGCATCATAAACATCGCCCACCTCTTCGGCGTTGGCGCTATCCGCGACGAGAAGCGCATACAGATGGTCGTGGAGCTCGAAGAGTGGGACTCGTCCAAGGTTTACGACAGGCTGGGCTCCAGCGAAAACAGGGTAGAGATGCTGGGGGTTAAAGTCCCTCACCTGGTCATACCTATCAAACCGGGGCGCAACATCGCTATCATCATCGAAACGGCTGCCATGAACGAGCGCCTCAAGAAGATGGGCTACAACCCGGAGAGGGAATTCAACAAGAACGTTATGAACTGGCTAGAAAGGCAGACAGCCGGTCTGCGATACTAGCCTGAATGAGGAACGCTGAAAAGAATGACGGAAAAAAAAATTACCATCACAAACCGAGCGGGCATCCACGCCAGACCGGCAGCCCTCTTGGTCAAGACGGCGAATCAATTCGAAGCGCAGATCTTCCTGGAAAGGGAAGCTGAAAAGGTCAACGGCAAGTCCATTATGGGTATCATCACCCTCGGAGCGACCTATAATTCGGAAATCAATATTGTGGCCGATGGCGACGATGAAAAGGAGGCGGTAGAAGCTATTGCGAACCTCTTCGAAAAAAAATTCGAAGAAGATTGAACCTCTTCTGCCGCTGATAGCGGCTTTTTTGCTGTCTGTCGGCGTACCCGCCCACACCCAGGAGACCGCACTCTCTATTCGGCAAGCACGCAATCAGCTATTCGTTTCCGCCTATCTCAGAGACGCTCCCCTCGAAGATGTGACTATCTCGCTTGACGACGGTCTGGAGGCGGAAATATACTTCCAGCTTCGCCTCTACGAAAGATCACAGGGCCTGTTCGCCTTTCTCGGTGACAAGCTGATCGTGGAAAGGCAGCCATACTACCGGGCTCGGCGCGACTTTTTCAACGGCCGCTATATACTGGTTACCCATACCGGTGAGCAGCTATTTTTCGACACGCAGCAGGCGTTTTTCGAGGAATTCATGAAGATCGAGGCCTACGAGCTCGCCTCATTCGAGCCGCAAGAGGGCAAGCGCTACTACTTGCGGGCCCGCATCCGGCTGAATCACGTCAAGTTGGTTCCGCCGCTCAACATCATCTACCTCTTCTATTCCACCGGCATTGCGACGGATTGGCGTGAAGTGGCCGCTGAGCAGATCTCCGGAGGCCGCAGTTGAAGCTTCGCGGCGAGAGCACCCCGACCTCCGTCGGCCTGATAATCCTGGTTCTCATCTACGTTCTTCTCATCGGAATCATTCTCGTGTTTTCCGGGCAAATCATCGCCAACGTCACGATCTACGGCTCGCTCGGCAACACAATGGCCATCATCGCCATAGCGTTTATCCTGCCCCTCGTGCTGCTCGGCGCCATCATCGTCAACATCGTCACGCTGATCAGGCAGCGCAGCCGGCGGCGAGCCGGGTCCAGGCTGAAAACAAGGCTCATTCTATTCTTTGCCTTTGTGGCTCTGCTTTCCCTTATTCCCCAGGCTCTGCTATCCGTCACCTTCATCAACTCTGCCATCAACTTCTGGTTCAGCTCGCGCATCGGCGACGCTCTCGAAGGCGGTTTGCAGGTCTCCCTGCAGTACCGTATCGGTCGAGTGGAAAACCTGAAGAAGTTCAGCCAGAGCCCATACATCCCTGTCATGGTACAGGGCATCGACGAGGACCCCGACCAGACCTGGCAGAACATCCAGAACGCCAACCCGGAAATCACGCTGTTCCAGGCATTCGATCAGGACGGCAGGGAAATTATCTATCGAGGACCGGAAGAGGGGCGCTTGAGAGCGTTTTCGGAGCTGGCCCGGCTTCAGAGCCGCCTGCCGGTTATTGAAACGATAGGAAGCCTGACCATTCTCAGGGTCCTGGCCAAGCCGGAGGTTTCAGGCCGGACCATCTACGCCGTGCTGGGCATAAGCTATCCCAAGAAACTCGACGAATACGCCAGCCTGATAACCGAGTCACGCTCCAATTTCCGGCAGCTCTTGCGTTTCGAAAGTCTCTTCCGTGTGGCCATCGTGCTGTTCTATATCCTCTCTTCGTCGCCTATATTCCTCATCTCCATTCTCGTGAGTTTCCTGTTGACCGACGAGATAATCAAACCCATCGTGAACCTGGAGGAAGCGACGCGGCGCATAGCCGAGGGAGATTTCTCGTTTCGCATTCTGACCCGGACCAAAGACGAGTTGTCAGCGCTGGTCGGCTCCTTCAACCGCATGATATCGGAGCTCGAAAGCTCCAGGGCAAAACTGGTGCAGGCCGAAAAAATATCGGCCTGGCAGGATATAGCCCAGAGGTTGGCCCACGAGATCAAGAATCCCCTGACACCTATCAAGCTCTCTGCGCAGCGGATCCTCAGACGCTACACGTCCCGCCCGCAGGAACTGGGATCCGTGCTCGAACCGGCCGTTTCGGCCATCGTCAACGAAGTCGACAACTTGAACAAACTGCTGCTAGAGTTCAGAGATTTCGCCAGGTTGCCCAACCCCGCCTCCGTAGACGTAGATATCAAGCGCCTCGTGGAAGAGGCCATTTCCATATACGAGAATCTGTCCCGGAACGTCGAGTTCAACTGCCGATTCATGTCCGGAGCTGTAACCGTCAGGGCCGACCGGGATCAGATGAAGCAGGTCTTTGCCAACCTGTTCAAAAACGCGATCCAAGCCATGCCCGATGGTGGAAACATCAACGTTATCACTGATGTTGTCACGAAAGACGACAACCGCTACCTTAGGATACAGATAAAGGACACTGGTGTCGGCATGGGAGATCACGTCAAAACCAAGATCTTCGAGCCGTACTACACGACAAAAAAAGACGGCACCGGGCTGGGCCTGTCTATCGTGGAGAGGATAATTTTCGATCACAACGGCAGCATCTGGTTCGAAACCAAAAAGGGCAGCGGCACCACGTTCTTTATCGATCTTCCCCTGGAGAATCACAGTTGAGCACCATACTTGTAATCGACGATGAGCCGGGCATCCGTACCGTTCTAAGGGACGTCCTGCAAGACGAAGAATATGACGTCTTTCTGGCCGAAGACGGCTACGAGGGCTTGGATACCCTGGCATCCGAAAACATCGACCTCGTGCTTCTGGATGTGTGGCTGCCCCACATGGGCGGCATCGATGTGCTCAAGCGGTTAAAAAAGGAGCACCCGGAGGTCGAAGTCATCGTCATTTCCGGCCACGCCAATATCAGCCTTGCCGTGCAAGCGGTGAAGCTGGGAGCTTTCGATTTTCTCGAGAAACCGCTTTCACTGGACAAAACGATAACCGAAGTCCACAACGCTCTGGAACGTAAAACCCTAAGGCAGGAGAACGCAGACCTCAAGAGCAGCCTCTTCATGGAAGACGAGATGATCGGCGGCAGCGAGCCGATGGCCAAGGTCCAAGGGCTCATCGACCAGAGCGCCGTTACGGACAGCCGCATTTTAATACGCGGCGAAAACGGTTCCGGCAAAGAGCTCGTTGCCAGGCTGATCCACAGAAAGAGCCACCGCCGGGAGGGCCCGTTCGTCGAAGTCAACTGTGCGGCTATACCGGAGAACCTCATCGAGAGCGAGCTCTTCGGACACGAGAAGGGGGCCTTCACGGACGCCATTGCAAAACGCAAGGGCAAATTCGAGCTCGCTCATAGAGGGACGTTGTTTCTCGATGAAGTGGCCGACATGTCCCTAAATGCCCAGGCCAAGGTTTTGAGGGTGATACAGGAGCTCAAGTTCGAGCGTATCGGCGGAGAAAAATCTCTAACGGTGGATGTAAGACTGATCGCAGCGACCAACAAAGATATTGAAGAAGAGATAAAGCAGAAACGCTTCAGGGAAGACCTGTTCTTCAGGCTCAACGTCATTCCCATTGTCGTCCCGCCACTGCGGGAAAGACTGGCCGACCTGGAGGGTCTGGCAGGCTATTTCATGAAAAAATTCAAACAGCCCGCCGTACCGGAGCCCAAACAGCTGTCGAAAGAGGCCATACGGGAGCTCAGAGACTACCACTGGCCCGGCAATATCAGGGAATTGAAAAATTTCACAGAAAGAGTTAATATTATGGTTGAAGACAGCGTTATCTCCCGGGAGCATGTAATTCAGTTTCTGGGACGCATGCAGCCGGAGAAAACCGACGCTTTTTTCAGCGAATACAGCAGAATGAAGTTGAATGAAGCCAAAGACAAATTCGAGAAGCGGCTGTTAGAATCCAAGCTCAGAGAGAACGGCAACAATATCTCTCAAACGGCTCAGAGCCTGGGCATCTACCCCAGCAACCTTCACGGCAAAATCAAGAAGCTGGGGATCAAGCTGCACCGGTAGCATGAAAAAACTAACCCGCCGCCAGCAGGAGATTCTCGACTTCATCAAGCAATACATCAGAGAGCAAAATTTTCCGCCCACCATAAGGGAGGTGGCGCAAAATTTTTCCATCTCGGTGAAAGGCGGCTACGACCACATCAAGGCTCTCGAGAGAAAAGAATACATCAAGTACAATCTGTATCGATCGAGAACCATCAAAGTCCTGACCGGCTGCAGAGCGGAAGAAACCGATACAAAAAGAGTGCCGATACTGGGCTCCGTGGCCGCCGGTTCGCCACTCTTTGCAGAGGAGAATTTCGAGGGCGAATTCGAAGTGCCTGTCAGCATGACCGGCAGGGGTAAACACTTTGCCGTCAGAATCAAGGGCGACAGCATGAAGGATGCCGGTATCCTGGACGGCGACCTGGCGGTCATCCACCACCAGGACTCGGCCGACAATGGCGATATCGTGGTAGCCATGGTCGAAGATGCGGTAGCCCTGAAGAGAATCTTCCTCGAGAAGAATCGCATCAAGCTGAAGTCTGAAAACTCGGCCTATCCACCCATCTACACCCAGGACGTCAGAATCCTGGGCAGACTTGCCTGCCTCATCCGAAAGTATGACTGACGCCGGCCAAACCTTTCTTCTGCGAGGTCCTGAGGAAAGCGACAAAGCGGCTTTCATCGAAAAACGGATCGACCTGTGCCGGTTGAAGAACGCGGTACCCGAGATCCATCGTTTCTACCCCTTCGAATCCAGCATGGTCGACATCATCGCCCTTCTGCAAAACGGCAGCCTCTTCTCGAACCACCGAATCGTTATTATCAACGATGTCGAAAAATTCAAAAAGAGCGAGGAAATCTCTCTCCTGGCAGACTATATGAAGAAACCCGCCCCCAATGCAACCCTGTTTCTTCTCTCTCGAACGACTCGAGACAAGGATATCAGCAAGAAGATCCAAGCCCCCATACCCAAGCAAAACGCAATCATATTCTGGGAAATGTTCGAGAACAGGAGGATGGATTGGATCAGGCGGTTCTTCCGTGAAAGAAAGATAGATATCGACGCTGAAGCGTCGGCATTTTTATTAGAGATGATTCAGAACAACACCAGGAACTTCGAGGAGGAGTGCGGCCGGCTGGCAGGCTTCTTCGGCGAGGGAGCGCAGTTGAGACTCGAGCATCTGGAGCAGTACATCTATCACAGCAAAGAGGAGAACGTGTTTACCCTGTTCGAGAAGATCGCCGCACGGGATCTAGCGGCCTCACAAGAAATTCTGGCCAAAATCCTGCTGTCCGGAGAATCCGAGGCATCGGGAATTCCGGGCGGGCTTCTGTGGCAAATCCGGAGACTGCTGCAAATGAAAGAGCTTCTCGAGCAAAACTATTCCCTGAACGAGGCTTTCGCCCGTCTGAAACTGCGCGGGAAAAAAAACCAAAATATCTATATCGGCGCCAATAAGAACTACTCACGCATCGATGCTCAACGCCTGGTTATGCTGATTGCCGACTACGAAAAACGGCTCAGATCCGGCGGTGCGGATCTAAGCCGCCTGCTTCTGGAGCTTCTGGTCTACTACGCCATTGTGCACGGCGGCAAAGTGCCCGAAAACCCGGCGCTTTGACCTGCCTGAGCTTGCCTGCGGGCCGGGGCCTCACCGCGAGGTGGACCTTCAGGGCAGCCTCACTCCGAAGATGCCGCCGCCTCGAGCACGGCTTCCGCCTCGGTCAAGAAAGATTCTATATCGGCAATATAGTCGCTTATGAGCTTCGTCTGCTTGGTGGTCTTTTCTATGGATGACTGCAGCAGAGAGATTTCGTCGGCATTTTTCCTCACCCTGCCCTCGTTGATATCTAGCAGTTTCTTGTTTACGTCGATCTGCTTCTGAAGCTGCAGGACTCTGAAATCGGATCTCTTGATGTCGTTCTTGAGCCTGGTCTTCAAACTGGTGTTGCGGTCTATAGCATCCCTTGTTTTCTGCTTGGTGGCCTTGTCCACGATAGTGGCGTAAACCGTGTTGAGGTCCTTGCCCTTTTTCTCCACCTTGGTCAGGATAGGCCGCATGGTGTTGATCTTTTCCACGAGATTGTCGATCTCCTGCTCCTTGGCTTCGTTTTCCTTCTTCAGCTCGTCGGTCTGATTCGCCAGTTGCTGATTCTCCGCCTCTAATTCCTCTATCTTCTTAGAGGCGACTTCCACATCGACGTAAGGAATTTCAACAGCGTAGGCGCCTACAAGGGCTGTAAACAGTGCCAAACATACCGCAATTCTCTTGTACATAGCCTGCTCCTTTCTCGCTGAGGCTTATCTTTCACATGACGGTATAGCGGGTAATGCAAAAATGTCAAATAAATTTAATTATGCGTGCAAATTTAGTCATGCTCTACCGTTCGCGGATCCAGCGCAACGGCGTGCTCAAGATTGCGAACGCAGTGTTTGAAGCGCCTGACCCAGCTCGTCCAACAGGGGATGAGACCAGCTCCGCTCGAGCAATCTCACCAGCCTGCCGAACCGCTCCAGCTGGGCCTCTCTGCCTCTCTTGAAGGCTGACCAGATATCCGAGCCCCGTTTCAGGGAGAGAAGGATGGACTGTATGTTGTGAATCTTGTCAGCCGCCGTGATGGCCTTGGCATCGTCTGAAGCGATCGCCAGATGATCGAGATAACGCTCCTTGCGTTCTTCCCAAGCAAGCGTTTTGTCCTGTTCCGAAACGGCGTTCACCAGCTCTGCCACTCTGGTACCGAACCGAGCTTCGAGATGCTCGTAGCCGTACTCGGTGTCCTCGATCACGTCGTGCAGAACCCCGGCCGCTACAACCTGCTCATCGAACCCGGCTCTTTGCAGTATGAACCCCACCATTAGCGGATGATGGATGTAGGGAATCTGCGCTTCCGGACTTTTTCTCATCTGTTTTCGATGGGCTACGGCGGCGAATTCAGAGGCCCTGTTGATGAGCTCATCAAAAAACAAACAACCCCCCTTGCTGAAAGTGTCGCGAGATCGCGGTGATAATAGCATGTTACCGCGAAGCATGGACAGCCGGTGGTTAATATTGCCATGCATAAAATGAACCGCGCCTGGTGTTGGTGCCTACCCGCAGCGCGAGCTTGACGCCCGTGTTAGCTTGACGCTCGAGCCGATCGCGCCCTATAAATGGCCAATCCGATGCGTATATATTTCGTGCGACACGGTCAATCGACCAACAATGCTCTCTGGGCTTCGACAGGATACGCTGAAAGACGTGTCGTAGACCCTGAACTGACGGAGCAGGGCCGGCAGCAGGCCGCGCTGGCTGCTGACCGCTTCGCGCGACACGGCACACACCTCCCGGCCAATGACTCGCCTCTGGACGGGGACAACTACAACTCCCTGACCCTGACACATCTCTACACGTCCCTCATGGTAAGGGCCGTGGCAACCGGCTCCTTTATTTCGGAAAAAACGGGTATTCCACTGACCGCCCGCATCGATCTGCACGAATGCGGGGGCATTTTTGCGGAAGATGCACAAACCGGCGAAGTGAAAGGTCTACCGGGCAAGAATCGCTCCTACTTCGAATCGAATTATCCCGACCTCATACTCCCCGAGTCCCTCGACAACGCGGGCTGGTGGAACCGGCCCTTCGAAACAGGCAAACAGAGACCTGCCAGAGCCCGTCGCGTGCTGCGCGCACTCTTGAGGGAACACCGGCGTACGGACCACGGCCTCGGAGTCATTACCCATGGGGGTTTGTACAGCCATATGTTGTGCGTCCTGTTCGAAATACCAACGGAATCCAACCTCTGGTTCTCTCTCAACAACGCCGGTATCACCCGGGTCGACGTACACCCCGAGCACGTGAACCTGGTGTATCATAACCGGGTGGATTTCCTACCCTCACATCTCATTACTTGATGTCAGGCTCGCTCCCCGCCGCTGATACTTCCCGCTCGTGGAGCTGAAAAGCCCCGTTCGAGGTAACTCCCTTAGGCAGAGACAGTTGGAGTTCTTTGCCAAAGAGTTGCTAACAGCTTTTCCACAAGCCCGGGCGTTCATGAGCCATACCCTTCAGAATGAACCGGGCCTTTCGGAAACCCGCAAATCGGCGCCCGGCGCACGCAAAACACCGTTTCCGCCAAGGCGGGCACGGGTAAGACCCCAAAAAAAGATTGGCGACAGAACTCACTAGCAAATTGTTTAATAATGGCTAAAATCTCTATTATCTCTGCATCGGAAGCTTCAATAAGCTTATGCATCGAGTCAGGAATCGAAGCGCCAGAAATCCTCTTAAGGACTTTGACGCTGTCAGCAATGGGCATGATCGACCCGGAACAAGTCCTTCGAGCGAGCTGCCCCATTAACAATCGGCACTCATACGGCATGTCAGGACTGTCGCGCCAAAGTTATCCACAACTTATGCACAACTAGCGCATGCGTGCTACGCCAACTCGTGGGCAGGAGAACGGTAAGGGGCATCGAGAACAGAACGGTGACACGGGAGTGCAGACGCTCTTGCCGAATCCAACAAGCAGGCCGTTGATGGACACCCAGTATTTTTTTGGAAGAACCTGTTCGAGAGCTTTTTCCGTCTGATTCGGATTCTTCGTGCATACCCACCCGGTGCGGTTGGAGATGCGGTGAACGTGGGTGTCGACACATATCCCGAGCAGACCAAACCCGAGGTTGCGCACTAAATTGGCAGTTTTCCTTCCCACGCCGGGCAGCGCCAGAAGGGCATCCATCCCGTGGGGCACCGTACCGCCGCAGGTCACGGCAATGATGCGGGCAATCTCTTTGAGGTTCTTGGCCTTGACGCGATAAAACCCGGCAGGATAGATCAACTCCTGGATCTGTTCGACCCCTAGCTGCATGAGCTCCCCCGGTGTGCCGGCACGTTCGAGCAATCTCTCGGCCGCCGGGGCGGTCACCTCGTCTTTGGTTCGCAGAGATATTAAGGTGGCCACGAGTACCCGAAAAGGCCGCTGTCTATCGGACGAAACCGCCGTATCCGGGCCTGTCCTCAGGTGTGTATGCAGGGTGTCGATTATTCGACTCCAATCGTGCTTCGGCATCAGTTTGCTCCGTCAGTCCCGTCGCAGCTGTTTTCGACCGTTCTCACAATGTAACCCCGACACCAGAGCAACGCCTCCTGCATGTCTTCGACGGTCCTGCCGGCAAAATGGTCGGCCACGGGAAGCAGGAGAGCCACGCTGCGCGGCGAATCGGTTTCCCTCCGGCTCAGCCACGCTGCCCGCCGGCCGGGGTGCAGCGAAAGCAAACGGCGGCACCCGTCCTCGAAGAGACGAACCATCCAGCGGTATCCCCACAGCAGCAGCCGGCCGTTGCGGGAAAGACGGGCAAGGGCCAGGTCCCTCAGGCGGTTGACATACGGCAACTCGACAGGGTCCAGGTTGGCCCATGTGTCGATGAAAATGGTATCGTAACAGTCGTCATGCTCGGCCTCGAGGAACGCTTCGATGCCGCGGATTATCAAGTGGGCCGCAACCGGCAGCACCAGGCGTATCTTCTGCCAGACCAGGGACGAGATGAGGGGGTTCTGCTCTACGATGGTGAAACGCGTAACATCGCCGGCCGCTCCCCGTGCCGCGTACTGGGGATAGAGACCCAGACCCAATCCCCCCACTAACGCGTGGCCGCGGGAAAGGCAGGCATTGTTATACATCATGAAACGCTCCTGGGGCACATCAGACATCCACAGCTGTCCCTCGCCGGTGTAGAGAAAGCGGCACTCCAAGGGCCGGCCCAGATGGTAGTTGCGGCCGAATACGCTCGCCTGCCGGATGATTCGGCGCTCTATCCGGTATCCGGCGGGATGCACCAGGGGGTCGACCTGCACCACCCCCATGTTCAGGCACTCGGCGGCCGCACGGGCATCGTCGAAATCGGGATCAAAGCCTTCCAGCCCGTGCCGGCGCCGTTTCTCTCCTGCCATGCCAAAGCGTAGCTCAACGACTGGAATTTGGGAAGCCCGCGGCCAAACTCTGCAAAAAACGCTTCACCACAGCAGTTCTCATTTTGACGAAGGAAAAATGAGAACTGCCCTGAACTTTGATATATGTCTGCATTTTCAAGTGTCCGCGATGGCGGTGGTACGGCATCCCGGCCATCGGCATTCCGACGATCCGCCCT
>SDBV01007010.1_pt1 | contig 15474 bp, 43 predicted proteins | sample 2277081 | NCBI WGS metagenome assembly SDBV01 (sample SAMN10402039, study PRJNA504765) | marine sediment metagenome | isolation source: marine sediment core GS10_PC15, 223 cmbsf | place: Arctic Ocean: Southern Knipovich Ridge | collected 2010
AACGATCCGAACATCGGTAGCTTTTATCATTTGGGCTGTTTTACTCAGTGGTGCTTTTGTGTTTACAGCCAAACACCCAGACGCTAAATTTGATGTGTATGCCATGTGGTTAACAATAGGACTAGCTAGTTATACAGGTAAGCGATTGTTCCAGAGACATCCGAAACTCAATGGTGAAAAAGAATGAACCTCAGAAATGTCACAGTAGTTGTCGCACTAAGTTTAGCGATATTGTTCTTACTCCTAGACAAATGTGGCTCGACTCGTAAAGCAGATGAGTTGAGGGGACAGTACGAGGAAGCCAGTATGATAGCTGAGGTTGAAAGGCGTATAAAGGAAGAGACAATAAGGGAACAAAAGGAAAAGATAGGGACATTAAATACCACAATCGTGGTACTAAATACCACAATTAAAGATAAGGATAGGGAATTAGTAAAAATCGAGGATGAACTTGGAGAGTTAAAAGAAGACTTTACTTCCCTTGAAGAGTGCCAGGCTCAGTATGATAAACTGGTGGAGGGATTCACCTTGGCTAAGGGCATAATAAAAGAGCTGGGAAAACCAATAGAATATTATGACGAACATGGAAATAAGAAATTCAAGTACCCAGAGGGAACCGTTACATTTAAATTGAATGAGAAGTACGAGGTACAAGTAATAATCTCTATTTCCTATAAGGACATGTATGAATCTGTACAAGGTCTACTGGTAATTGGGGATAAACAAGTTAAGGAACTTGAAAAAATAAATAGGCGACTCAGGCTAACTTCGGGGCTAAAATCAAGCGTAGCCGTAGTGCTTGCTGGAGTTGTACTTTACTCTCTTTTAAGGAAATAACATGACAGTCAAAGAACTATTTGAGTATGTAAAAGAATTTAAGACAGAATTCAACACTTTTAAATCCAATGACTTTCATGGACTTGAAGCCAAGGTAGATAAACTGAGCACTAAAGTTGCCTGGATAGTCGGCATAATCTCTGCCTTATCCCTAATTAGTAATGTTTTACTAAAGGTATTGGGTTAGGGACGTGGAGAAAGTGTCTCTACGAGGCTCTAAGAGCTTCTACTAGGGGTAAAATGACAGAAAAACTAGTACCAATAGGAAACCACAAAGAGAAAGACCTGAGACTCATACGTGAAGAGATGTTAAAAACCATAAAAAGCGATACAGCCACAGCAAAAGATAAGACAGATGCTTCAAAGCTCTTGGCTCGTCTGCACAATGCCTTAAAACCAGACAAGGTAGTCGAAAAGATATCACCCGAAGAGAAAAAAGCACAGGAAGAGCTAACTGATAAAGACAAGGAAGTAATAAAGGAAGCTCTTGAATTTAAGTAAACTCACTATCCCCCAGATTAGATTCATCTGTGACTCCTCACTTTTCTATTTCACTAAGATTTTTGGTGGAGCTTCGGGGAAAGCGGGTGAGGACTCCAGCCTAGAGATCCACAAGCCACTGGCTGACTGGTGGCAAGACCCCAATAATAAAAGAATCGGGATTGGTATGCCTAGAGATTGGTTTAAGTCTACTGATTTTATATGCTGGGATACGATACGAGACTATCTTTTAAACCCAGAGGAGAGACAACTTATCGCCATGGAGAAGGCAGGGTTAGCTAAGAAGAAGTTAAACTTCATAAAACAACAACTACTCCGTAATCAACTTTTGAGAAAAGTCTATCGAGATAGACTCCACATGGTTACTCGTGCATGGACTAGGGATAAAGAGAATCGCTGGAGTTCTGAGATGGTTGACTTACCACGAGAAGGACTCTACGCTGACCCAAGTATACAGATAGTGGGGATTAAGACTGCTGTTCAGTCTGGGCATTTCGACCAAATAAAACTCGATGATATTATTGGTAAGGCTGCTCTTGATTCTCAGGTTGTAATGAAGAATGCTTTTACTTGGGTAGATAACCTGAATGAACTTACAGTTGACCCTCACTGGGAGAGACCATCGGGAAGTAGAATCAAATTCGTAGGAAGTCCGTGGGGAGAAGGCGATGTGTATGACTACACCAGGAGAGAGTTTATAGAGTATCGCTGGAAAATATCACCTGCCCTGAAAGATACTGCCCTAAAAGACACAGAACAGGTTACGTGGGTTCAGAATCCCAACGTAGAAAATGGTGAGAGTAACTTCCCGTTGTTTACTACTGAATACTACAAAACGATGATGGCTAACCCAGAGAAACAGTCGATTTTTTGGTCTCAGCACCAGTGTAATCCACAAAAAGCTACCGGACTCACAAAGATCAATAGAGAGTGGATTCACTTCTATAGAACAGAAGAGAGGGGAGAGAAGGGGACTTACCTAATATGTGATAAGTGTGAGATAGAAGTACCACTTCATTCAATCCCCCTGTATGGTATGGCTGACGTAGCGGGGTTCGGTGAGATAAAATCTGTGAAGGGTGCGGCGAGGAACGCACTCCTCATAGGTGGACAACCTATTGACATGATACAGAAGTTTGTGTTGTTCGCTTGGGCTGAGAGGCTAAGAAAGCCGAGTGTGTTTCGTGAGAAGCTGTATGAAGCTCATAAGAAATACAACCCAAGAACTTGGAGAATAGATGACAAGGGTGTGGGCTCTACTATGTATGGTGACATACTTGAAGAGATACCAAAGAAGTGTCCACGCATGAATATATCACCACTACCTCATGATACAAAGAAGGATGTGAAAGACGCTGATATACAGGCGTTGATAAACCCTGTGGCGAATGGAGAAGTACATCTTCACCAGTCGATGACAGATTTGATTTCCGAAATGATACAGTATCCTCGTGGATTGACGAAAGACTTAGTTGATATGTTAGCCAAGCTGAATCGCTTGTACTGGATGAGAACTAAGATGGTAGATGTTGATGGGTTTGCAAGGGAGAGTCACGCGTGGAGTGTGACGAGTAGAGACCAGACTACGGGGTATTAATATAACATCACTATATCATCCTGAGCTTTCACATCTATGTTAAAATATTTAGTGTTGCCCGAAGTAACCCTCTCTAATTTCACCTCGGAGATTTCATATTCCCCCATCTCATTATCTGCACTCGCAACAGGTAACATACCATTAAATTTCTTTAATTTCTTAATTAATTCTTTCACTGTCATCACTTCCTCCCCATCCCCAACTTAGCCATCAACTCGTCAACTTCATCCACTGGCTCGCCAGGCTTCACTTCTTTAATCTCACCACCGTACAGTGGCTCTCCGTATATTTCCTCGTGTATAGCCCCTAATAATTCTGCTAGGTTTTTTAACATATCGGGCTCAAAGCTTACAAACCTATAGGGTCTTTGCATAGACATGGAGATACCCTTCTTTTCCTCATGCTGATAGATCTGCGTGAGGCGAACCTTGTGGTATGGAATTTCCTTCTCTGTCTTCTTGTCTTTATACACTCCCTTCTTCTGAGTGATGAAGAGTCCCTGTCGCTTGGAGTTAAACTTAGCGTAGCCTTCTGACTTATGGAGCTTTATTTTCTTCATGTATTTTCTCCCATTCCTCAGATAAATGTTTACGAAGCTTTTTTTTAGACTTCTCCCACCACAACTCGTTGATTTCGGCTACTATCTTATCTAGTCGTTTGTGAAAATTTAGAGTAGTCCCCATTAGTTTCTTTATTAAATCTTCTTCACTTATTTTTTTCTTCATTGTGTACTCCAGGGAGAGTAATAGTTTGTGATTTTCTTGTAGCAGTCATCACATATAATCTCTGTTTCTACATTAGCTAAATATTCAGCCTCGAAGTTCTGCCTATATTCCATATCAGCTTCTTCATCTGTCCATCCTTTTAGAAATACACCCTTACATGTTTCGCACTTGTATTCATTTTTTTTCATCTATGGACTCCTTGTATTTTTTATAAAATTTCCTCCATTCCTCATAGGCTTCTTCAACCTTTTTTATTGCCTCATCGAATGCTGCAATTCCTTTTTTGGTTAATTCCAGGTTATCTCTTTTCATATAACTTATTCCTCCACATAAAGTCATTTATCGCTGTCGACAGTGCATCTACGTCAGCTTCTTTCATCTTTCCGTATGACCCTAGTTGTCCTGTAATAGAGTGGATGACTTCATGCCATATAGTCTGCCAAATATCTTCAATGGGTCTCTTTCCTCTCAAGATCCTCATTGTAGCATTATCATTACACAGTTGACCATAGAGAAACTTAGAGTCATTTGAGTCTACTTTGTTTCCATCGTCAAAGTAGATGAGCTTATGTGGTATGCCTAAGATTGTTAGTTTTTTAGGTAGTTTCATTTAATCCTCCTTACTTCGTAGCTCTAGAGATTCCAGCTAAAGCATTCCCAATTAATCCTATTGAACAGCAGTTTTCTATTTGACTCCACCATTCACACTTTTCTTTGATGCACTCCCCATCACCATCAGGGTGAAATCTTTGTGGACACTTTTTTTCTTCAGTCATAATTCCTCCTAGTTTACATAATTTCCCTTATGCTACCCAAAATTTCCACCACTTGCGTTTGTAATAAATCTTATTGCCATTTTCCTCTATGCACTCTATCCACCAAGGCCTGTGATGCCAACATGACCCACGTTTACCCCACTTACAATTCTTACAATTAACTCTCTTCATCCTCACCTCCTAGTTTACATAATAGTCGTTATGCGACACTAACAAATGAACGGATGAAGTCTTGAATCCTTAATAACCTTACGTCAGTACCGATGCGTTGGTCTGTAATTAAGTCAACCAGTTCTTCTGCTTTTGTCTCAACATAATCCTTAGATACTGTAAACTCTTTTATAATTCCCGACCATTCTTTAACAAGTTCATATACAAATTTCATTATCCACTCAACATCACCTTCGATGGTTCTACTATCGTGCCAGTTGGAATCCCAGTGTTTTGTTACTAATTTCCTTACAATTTCTTCCATCCTCACCTCCTAATTTCGTGGTAATTTATTAATCTCGTTATGCGACCCAGACACCCGCCTCTTTGAGTAGTTTCTTAAAGATGGCGATTAAATTAGGGAGAGCTATGTCAGAATAATCATTAGCAGTGAACACTGCCCGTTCCTCAATCCACTCCTCAGTAACTTGGGGTTGTGCGTGGTCGGATATTATTTTTGTTGCAGAAAAACTAATTCCTAAATCCTCGGCGAGCCTGCCCAGACTCTTGTTTCTGAGATTAGATGAAGCCTTCATAAACTCATCTTTACTTAACTCACTCATCCTTGCCTCCTAGTCACCTAAAGTATACCACACTACGTGACTCTTGTAAACTACATGTGTTGTCTTCCATTTCGTAGTCACACTTATCACACCTCAGACTGTAGATTGGCACGTTACTTCTCCTCAACCATGGCTAATACGGCTTTTAATAAAGTCCCAAGAGCAGTTCCACCTTTAGTGATAATCCCACCTGTTCTGTCGGGACACAGAATATTAACCTCAAATAGGCACATATCATCTTCAGATAGTGATTCAAAGTGATATTTCTGCTTCCCAAAGAACTCCAAGCAGTCGGATATAGTCCAGAGGGGGGTTAAACTATCAAAAGTAATTGGTGTGTGGCTTAGGTGCAATATTGCATTATTCTTTTCATAACTGGTATAAACGTACCAATCCCCTCTTGTAATGTCCTTCCTATGCTTCTCCACCACCTGCTTACACAAGCTTATTTCTTCTTTGGTGAATTTCATTTACTTCTCCTTCTTAACCACACAGCTTATAAAGTCTTTGAAGTTCAAAATCACAAGGCAATCCTCATAACGCTTGCCCTTTTCCTTGAGAACCACTACGGGAAGCCTGTCTTTAGGGCAGTTCCTTGAGGCTTGCTCGTAACATCCCTTCAAAAATTGGGGGAGTGCTTTGCGGGATTTTACCTCAAAGCTAAACTGGTGGTGTGAAATATCTTCTTTTCCGAGTATCCCCTCACGCTTACCACCCACTAAGTCAGCTACTTTCTTCTCTGCACGATACCCACGTTTGTAATTATTGCTCATTTTATCTCCTCAATGAGTGAACGGATGAAGTCTTGCATATCCTCACGACAGGCAAGTTCGGGTATTTTATCCGCCTTCTCCTCAATCCACTCCTCGGTAACGGGTTTTGCCACTCCATGGCCTACCTCCTTGAGTATTTTCCTGAATTTTATCAGCCTATCTGAGTAATAGTAAATTAAATTCATCTCATCAAACTTTTTCTTTATCCACGCCTCGGTGACTTGTGGTTTCTTTCTCAACCCTTCTCGTTCATCACATAGCTCCTCATGTTGTTCAATCAGGATGTCAATGGCTTCTGTGCAGTCTGCTAAATTCTTCTCGTAATCTTCTGGCTTCTTTATAAGTGCCACGATTTGCAGGTAAGTTTGTTCTGTCTCGTAACACCAGTTTTCCACCTCACATAATTGGTGCATCGCATCTAATAATTTCAAAAGCTCATCTTCACTATACTTTTTCGTATCTATAGGTTTTTTTGTCATGACCCCTCCTTCTCCGGTACGTCACCAGTGTATTCCCAGGAGAAGCTATCTCCACCCCCACTGTCCTCGCCATGCTCAACAACCTTGTAGGGGTCAATTTTCCAGTTTATACATAGTTCTTCCCACACTCTCCAGTCTGTGATGAGGTGTTCGGTTTTCATTTATTCCTCCTTGTAGTTATGCGACTCAAGTCTATGCAAGCCTGTATCCCTTGTAGCCACAATTAACGCAGTGGATGTTCCTTTGGGGAGGATTACTCGTAAGCGTTATTGATGGGCAACTATCCCATAATTCTTTTCCACACTCAGGACAGGCAATCCCGTTTTGATGGGGATTATTTGAATACTGTCGCTTCCGATGTTCTTTCCACTTCTCTTCCTGAAATTCCTTCAATGATTTTATCTCATCCATCCTCACCTCCTAAAGTTGACATAATTTCCCTTATGCAACACGGGGCAACTCCTGCCCACACTTATCACACACGCTCTCTTTAGGAGTGAGAAACATCCTCACTTCCACGAAGAGCATGTTCCAGAACTTAAACACAGGTGTCCTCTCATTGGGATACACACCCTTGTTACATAGCCAAGAAGTAGGATGTAGCCAAAACACTACCTCCCAGTTACGCCACTTCATTTTACTCTCCTTGGCTTCCTCCCCATTGCTAATCCCATAACATAAGGAGCTAACTTACCGAGGGAAACATTCCAAACTAACCACATTAAGAATCTTCTCATTATTTTCTCCCTAATATAAGATAAGCTCGAAGCCTATCACCTTAGCGTCTTTAGCGTGTTCTTCACATACATCATATTTTTTATCATCATTTGCTTTGTACCACCCAATAGCTTCCCTCAACTCTCTTTTTTGTCTACATAAATCACAACAGGTTACTTCCATCAAAACCTCCTCAAACTCGTCTGTTTCTCCACCCATTCTAACCCCACTCCTATCTGCTCTGCCCTCCTCCTACACTTAGGACACACAGAGAACTTGGGGTCTTGCCATGGGCCAGCCTTGAACCTCCGCCGACAGTCCTTCCTCCAGCACCTTGTCCACACTCCCTGGGCGTTGCCCTGCACCTGCTTTCTGGGGAGAGACCTAAACTTCCTTTCATAACCAGACTTTCTCGCCACCCCGACTTTCTTCTTATAACACTCATCACATATCTTGAGCTGAGTGTGCTTCGTTACCTCGCCTTTACAGTCAGGTGTTGTGCAGTTCATTTGTTTTCCTCTTTACCCAACTCTTTCGTGTATTCCCTCATCTTTTTCATCCCCATTTCAGTAAATGTCTCGGTTATTTTTTGGGCAGAATCTCTCTTAAAGTCTAACATACAGACATTACACTGCATCTCACCATCATCACCATATAAAGCAGGGAATGAACAACCATGTCTCGACCACAAGAGACTCCGTAGGATTTCATTCTCGATTTCTAGTTTATTCACAATAGCTTCCCATACTTTGCTCATTCCTTCTCCTCCACGTGAATCATCCTGTCTACTATCTCTAAGCCATTGTCATATATCATGTGTATTAAGTCTTCTAACGCCATGTACTCCAAGTTGTTAAAAAACTCAGGCGGGGACACTTTACGTAGCCAAGCTAAAGCCTCTATTTTAGTCATTATTCACCCCAAAACTCTCTTGCTAACGTGTCAAAAAATTTTGTATATTTTGGTGAGATTAGGTTTGCTTCCTCTAGCATAAGTAAGGCAGTTTCAGTATGGTCTTTCCAGTGACACCCTGCCTTTCGCAACTGCCCAATTAATAATTTCGTATTCTTTCTTGGCAAAACTGGTATTACGGAATCGAAACCGAGAATCTCTCTAATTTTACAGGTAAAGACTTGCTTAATTTGGCTAGTATTACTATCCCCATCCGGCCCACGCAATGCAGTCAGGACATCGTATAGTGTGGCTTTTTCTGCATTGTCACACTTTTCTAAAAAATCCTTAAACTTTGAAAGAACATCTTTTTTCATTTATATACTCCTTGGAGTGATTACTTCATATATTTGTTTGCGGTTATCTTTCTTGCCACTAGTACACCCCTTGAGTGTTACCTTAATGTGTTCTATGGTAGCAGCGGGTTTCGCTTTCTCTTCTGCATAGCTTTCATTCCACTCAAGGGCAGAACCAATTATATAGTTGTATCCTACGTGTTTTAGAACTCTTATTTTGCCCGCATCATACCATGTAAATGGTATTCTGCTTGTTGTGTGGGAATGTCCACTAAAGGTGGCATCGGCAGTTGGCACGATCTTTCGTAGGGCAACGGCACTATTAACCTTTCCTCCAGGGGTAAAACCACCCCCAGCACCATGATGAAAAAAACAGGTAAATGAGTTGGGGGTCTTACTCTCCATCTGTAGCACAGCGAGAGAGGAAAACCCACTATAGGGAACATCGAGTTGGATGCCTATGTATTGTTCAGGAGTTAGCCCCACCATTCTATGTGTTCTGCTCTCATGGTTTCCTGCGATCATAAATAATCCCTTGCCCTTGATGGGAGTTAATAACTCTACAATGTGTTCCATCTGCTCTTTCGGTGGCAAGACTTGTGTGTATACATCTGACTTACTGCCTACTACAGCATTCTCCATGAAGTCACCCATCCCCACCCAGTAGGCATCATCATCCTCTTTAATTTCACTAATTATTTGCTTAATAAACTCTTCGTTGCACTGCCGACTACCAAAATGCCAGTCTCCTATGGGATATAAAGTTATCTCCCTTGCTTTAAACTTTTTATGATAGAACTTCATTTTTTCTCCTTGTCAAAAGGATTCATCCCATGAATCTGAGCCATGACTGTCATGCCGTTAATTTTCTTGTACTCTTCTTTATTTGCGATAACTCCTCCATGTTCATCATAAAGCCACTTAATATAGTCGTCTACCAATCTCCCGTTAAATCCCTTGGAATGTTTTAAGGCTTCTTCTTTATTCATTTCTTCTCCTCGGCAATATCTGCCAATAACTGGATATCTTTTATGCGTATCCAGTTTCCACCTACTCCCAACACACTACACTCCTTCAACTCATCGAGCTCTCGTAATCTCCTTCTTATCTCTGCCCGATATTTTTTATCCTCCTCGTCATGATCGAATACCTGCCCGCAACAACATATAAACTCTTCAAGGTCTTTAGTTTCTATCATTTTATCTCCTGTATTAGTTCTGGATTCTCATGTGTGTTGCCGACGACTTCCCAAAAATCATCTACAAGAATATGGCACAACTCAGAATAACCATCCGTGATACCAGAAATGTAAAATGCCCCGCCATCATATTTAATTTCACCACAATGATGTGGAGGACTATCTTCCCGAACAACATCCCCCTCATAAATTTCTACTCCGTTCTTGTCTTTTAATCCCGTGTATTGCATGAGGGTATAATCATCACTACCACCAGAACCAACCTTTAGGCCACAATAGATACAATTAGACCAACCAGAAAACTTATTGTATTGACTAATTACAAAATCAAAAATCATCTTCTTAGCATATTTATCCCAAGCCCTAAGCTTTATTTCTCTCATTTAATACCTCCCTTTCCCAAATCCTTTCTTCTCAAGTGGATCAGAATCTTCTTCGTGCCAGATACCTTGGGGGATTATCTTAGCCCCATTAACTATCTTAAACTCATGCACAAGCCCTGCGGGGTTACGTGAGCCGTGCCAGTTTTTTCCACTAAGTATCTTCATCTTCCCCCACTGCATTGTTAGATATAACCTTGCATAATCAATCGTGTAGCCAGCACCACGCCCGAGTTCCTTATATGATTCCTTTTGAATGACCACGATACAAAAGCCCCCACGTAATTTATCGTGAATAGCTTTTATTACGTCTCCAATCCTCCATGCTTTATCTGGTGTTGCTACCCAATCAAATATTATAAAATCATCTTCTTTCCCTATTACCGCATCTCCATAGTTAGCACTTCTTAGGTAGGGAGTAAAGTTCCAATCATTAATATCAACACCATCAAATTTACTTAACCTTAGCTTTAATTCCTGTTCTGCCATCTCGTTTGAGAAATAATGGATCTTATGTTTGTGCATGTTTTCACGAATGATATTAAGCATTAGTGTACTCTTGCCACTATCTTTATTCCCAGCAACCACAGCTATATTAGAAGGGTAGAGGTCAACTAGCTCCTCAATTTTAAAGGGCCAACTAATATCTAATGGTTTCATTGGTGCATCTTTCCAGTTGAGAATTTCACTATCAGCCATGACTCTTCGATACATCCCACTCTTATACATATTCGACTCAATAATCCCCTTATCCCTCTCTCTAATTAAGCAAGTTACCACGTTCTTTTTATCCTTATACTCCCTTACGTGTAGATAATTGTAGATATCATTTGTTGAGAACCAACCACCCTCTGTGGTCATAATGTAGTCATTGACGCTTCTTGACATACTAAGGCTCTCATCCTTATTCCTCTCCACCATACTGACGATTCTCTTGACGCCTGCCCCAACGCAATCGTTGTACGCGTCGAGAAGAACATCCTGAAACCATCGCTCCAACTGCCCCGCTGATTCAATTTCATAAATATTCTTGGGGAATTCATTCTCATCTATGAGCTGAACCTCTGCACGAGTCCAGACTCTATCTTTACTCACTCTTTGTCCACTTTTCCCCAGTCCATGTCTTTTTGTGTTTTTCGTGCATATAAAAAGCAAGCCAGAGTTGTTCCATTAAAGCATTAAATATTTTCTGAATACCCATAGGATTATCAACTGTTACAAAACCATAAAAATGCACCAACAAATCTAAGGTGGTCTCATGGTCTTTCCCTATCATCTCCTGAATCTGGTCTTGGCGGGGCAAGAACACAAATCTCTTTCTTTTGTATTCAAAAAAATCATAATCGTAACCACATGAAGATAGCTGAGTATTGCTAATATAGCCATATCTACCAACTGTAATTACTTCACCATGCTTTGCGTTTTCGTATGCCCAATCACCCTGCTTGAAAAATCTTTTCTTCCCCTGAACCTCGGGACAGTCACATTGCTTAATGTATTCCTTACTTGTATCCATCACTCCTCCTTCCCTAATGCTTTTTCTACTGTAGATTCTGGAAACTCAAGCCACCTGAGTATCGTCTTGAATGTACCAATCCACTTCCACACATCTGACTCCCAGCTAATCTCAATCTTCAGCTTAACACCTTGCTGGTCAGTGACTTCTATCACTTCATTTTGCGACATTTTTCCTCCTTTTTTCTTGCTTGATACCCCAGAATCCAGCACAGGACACCGAAGAACTTTGTATCCTCCTCATGAATCAGAAAAGTGAACATCTTGTCCTGTAAGTCCTCCGGGGCTTTATCCCATAGTTTTCCCCCTCGCTTGTACTTCTCTGGTAAGTAGGGGAGTCCTTCTTTTTTGAACATCAAAACGCCCCCTTATTCCAATCTTTAGAGTCACTCACGTTTCTCATTGACTCCTCGATACGATCCGAGAGGGCTCTTATCTCATCATCTATCTCATCAAGCCTTGTCTTTAACTCCTGATTTTCCTCTGTCAAGACCTCATTCTCCACTGTAATAACTCCAATGTAGATAACTGCGCCAGTCAACATGAGAGCCAAGATGACTACCAAGACAATCAAAGCGTAGATGAAGTAGTGTTCTTTCATCTCTCTTTTATCTTAACCTCGAAACAAAGTTCACATTGAAAGACATAAATAAGCCTGTCTCTACTGAATGAAGCACCGACAGAATCCACTTTAATCTCCCGACCTTGGTTTACCAATTTAGTAAAGGGAGACTCTATTAAGGTTTTATCAATTAATTTCCACTTATGTTTACACTTCATCTCACCCACACCTTCCACCACTTGCGTTTGTATTGTGGACAATCGTTAAAGTGATTAGCAGACTCTTGTACTTCTTCTTGAGCAAAAACCTTGCCTGGCTCAGGTTTAAGATTACAAACGCTAAAACATCGGCTTATCCATACCATGTCATTCCACTTGCAATTCTTACAATACGCTTTCTTCACGAAGTGTAGATTATAGTCAGTCACTAAACTCATCTCCCTATCTCCTTTTTGAGCTGGTAGATTTCAAGACAGTGTTTGAATATCTCAAAGTGGGCACTCACGTCTTCTTTCTGAGCCTCTTTAAGCCCCTCGTTCTTCTTTATAGGGAGAACCAATACCCAACAGTTAGTAACTTTTTTATCATGCTCTCTAAGTAAGTTTTTATACGCTGACAACTGGATGAAATTATCCGAGTAAATTCCCGAAGATTTAAAATCGAGTAGCGTAGCCACTCCGTCAATCATTCCATAGAAGTCGGGAGTTCCACCATACCTATATTCCTCGCTCACCAACTGGTGTTCCATGAGGATGGGTTCAAGGGTGTGCTGTTTCTCCCACCTTAAGAACAACTCAAAACTATTACTGGCTAAGTCAATCTGGTTCTGTGAGTAGTCGGCAGTAGGAGCTTTTTCTCCCTTTAGGTGGTGAAATATCATAGAGTGAAAGAGAGTTCCTATATCGCCAAGGAAATCTAGGTGTTTTCTACTATCTATGCCATCTCTTCCCAACTTCCAATACCAGTTATAGAGTGGTTTTGCAAGGATGCCCGTCACAGTCGTGACACCAACGCATTGAGTTCCACTCTCAAGCTTGTAACGTGTGTGTGTTTTGTTTTTCATGACTTTCTGAGGATGCGGAAGTTGCCATTTTCAACTATAACGTTATATTTACTGCTATAAGATTCATTAAACTTCATATGCAAATGATTTTCCTTATCTATGTAGCACTCTCTCTTTGCTATGATGCGAAGTTCATCGTTGTCTGTAATTACAAAGTAGCAACCAAGAGATTTTCCACAGTCTTTTATCTCGACTACCAAATTCTCGGTTGGTATATCATGCCACTCTTCCTTTTTCTTCTCTTCCTTCACATAACCCGTTAGCCCTTCCCACTTCTTGTCCTTTTCTTTTTCCTCCATCCACCAGATATATACCTTGCGTAAGAAATTAAGCTCGGCTAGGGCGTTTTCGGGGGTCTTGTCACTAAAGAAGGTAGTGTATGGTGTTCCATTGCAACTTACATTCTCAGTGTATAATCTTATTGGACACGATTGGCTACACACATAGTGTTCACCATCAAGGCTCTCTAATAAGCACAGGAGACACTCTGATTTATGAAAATACCCCACATCCTCCGCGATCTTCTCCCACCTCTTAATCGTTTTCTTAAACTCCTCTTTAATCTCTTGCCTAGTTGGTTCACTCATTTCTCAATATCCTCCTTAATCATATCCCAGAGAATCTTAAACTTCTCTACTATGGCCTCGTCACTCATCTTACTTGTGTCAAAGAGCCCCATCAACTGCACGGCCATGTTACCAGCAGAGATAGAGTTTTTGTCAAGGCGTTCCACCCCTCTTCTCTGTTGTGTAACCGGAGGCCTCTCGCCCTCTTCATCTGGTGGCGTCTCTTCCTTAGTTCCCTCAGCCTCGGTAAGCTTTACGCTTGTGAAGTTCTTGAACCCCCTCTCATTTACTGTGTATTCAATCTCCACCACGTCACCCTGTGTGATACCCTCAAGCTCCTTGCTGACATCTTTTCCAAATGCACTGAACCAGTCACCATCAGAAGTTTTTAGGCTACACTTCATCGTGTCTTCCCATGGTTTTACGCTGATGATCTGAAGCTGTTTTGTTACTCTTAAAACTTGTTTCTTATCCATCTTATCTCCTTTAAAGCTTTTTATTATCTTGTATTCTCCGAAGTGTCGTTTAAAGTCCTCTAGTGTTGCCATTACTTGGGGATAAAGATTTCTTTTGCTACTATTACATTTGTTCCTGATTGTTTTCCACTCGCACATGCTTTCCTAAATTTAACTGGAACTAGAACAGCTCGATATTGGTAAAAAAGGCGTTTTTTGGCGAGATTTTTGTTCCGATAAACATGAAAACCCATTGGGTAAGAAATGCCACCTATGACAGAATTTATTGTTTCTTTTTTCTTGTAGATTAATAACCGATGGTTTTTTTCATTTATCCACTTTTCAGTGGGAATTATCTCGTCCCTTCTGAGATAATTAAACTTGAGATTTCCCTTCTGAGTTTTATAAAATATCTTGTACCCAGTACCCTCACTTTTTAACTTTTTTGGTGTTGTAACATAAGTTAAGCACATCTCATTTCCTCCATTCTTTATTTTTTATCCCACAGTAAAGTAGTTCTAATCCCACGACCTCTACTTTCTTACAGTCCTCGCCACACCCTAAACACATATCAAGGGTAGGGTACAGGTGACTTCTTTCGTCTAAGAGCCTCTCCTGCGCTTCCAGCCATAAGTTTCGATCAATGAACGGAGTCTTCTTTACCTTCAAGTCTTCTTTCTCTATTACTTCCATGATGTTCACTAGCATAACACACCTCGCTTGTCACGTCAAGTTTCTTGGTTTCCTTCTAAAACTCTAAGCAGTTATATTCCTCTCTTAGTTTCTTTATATTACTCACTTTTTTCTGCATGCCTGCTTCTACGTCCACTAATAATCTCGCAACTTCACATTTCCATTTAATGTCCATTAAATCGTCTTTTATTATTAGTTTTTTTATTCCCACTAGGGTTTTAGCGGACTTCAAGAGCATAGAGTGATAGTCCCTAATTAACCTTAATGCAAATTCCTTGTCTTTCATTCTTTTCTCCTTACTCTAAGCCCATCGCCATTTTAATGAGCTTGACAAACCAGTAGATCACAAACCACCAGAACGCTACACAGCCAGTAAACATAAGTAACGTAACTAGAATATAGTCCCATCGTATTCTTTTTAGTATGTTCATTTTAACTCCTTGTTGCCACGAAATAATCGTCCCAAAACTTTTCTAATTCTTCAAAAGATTTAAAACCTCCCTCAGAGTAAATAGACAGAATCTTATTACCGTGGTTCATTTTTCTCCTCCATGGCCACAACCAACAAATTTCATCCTCATGTTTCGTCTTCTCTTTGTACATATACCAAATACCAAC
>SDBV01007011.1_pt1 | contig 15471 bp, 14 predicted proteins | sample 2277081 | NCBI WGS metagenome assembly SDBV01 (sample SAMN10402039, study PRJNA504765) | marine sediment metagenome | isolation source: marine sediment core GS10_PC15, 223 cmbsf | place: Arctic Ocean: Southern Knipovich Ridge | collected 2010
AAAATGAAGGGGATTGGGACCCCTCAAGTCTGCAGCTACCAACTAAGTTATGGCGGGAAGGGGAGTCTCTTTTAGGTGAAACTTTGCTTGTCGCATCGCTCGGAGGTGCGAGCCATCTTTTCCTCTATGCAAAGCTCATCCCACTCCTTCTGGAAAAAGGGGCTCGAAAAATCTTTTTTCAGCTCCCCTGCGAGATGCGTGATCTTTTCCCCGTTGACGCAGAGGTGGAGCTGATCCTGGATGTGAATGATGCTGAGGGATGGACCAAATATCTACCTCTCAATCTTATTCCTATAGCCTGCGAGCTGGATGTGCAGGACTTTCCCAAAAATGGTTATTTGTGTGCAGACGAAGTCATGAAGGCTGGGCTGAAGCAACATTTTTCTAAAATGGTTAACATCGGTTTGATTTTGCCAGATCCTTTGTCGCTTAAAGCTTCTTTGGCTCTTGTCGAATCGCTTCAGCGTTTTGGGAAACTCATTTTAATTCAAGGAGGTAGTGAAGGGCTAGGCCTTGATCTTCGCTCTGAGATGGCTGGCTGGCGGGAAAAGGCTGCTGCTCTCGATCTCTGCGATGTGGTCATTACCTGTGATGGTCCCGAGGCGCACCTTTCTGCAGCCCTTGGAAAACCAACGCTTGTTCCAGTTAGAGGCGGTGCCCATCCTCTCTGGTCGCAAGGGATATTATATGAAAATGCGCGCGAGTTTAGGCAAGATCGTTTAAGCGATTGGACGAAACTCTCTTCTGATCTATATTCCTATTTTGAGGAGCAGTGCAAAGATTGGAGCCAAAACCAGTAAGTTTTTCAGCGATGGATGATCAGCGAGCGGTTGTCTTTCCCAATGATCTCAATAGCTATGGCACCCTATTTGGTGGAAGGCTGCTAGAGCAGGCCGACTGGGTATGTGCTATTGTTGCTAAGCGTCACAGTGGCAAGGTCTGTGTCACACTGGCTATCGATTCTGTAAAATTTCTTGAGCCTGCTAAATCAGGAGACATCCTGATTTATAGAGCCGCTATCAATCGCACATGGAATACTTCCATGGAAATTGGGATTATCGTTTTTGCAGAAGATTACCGAACACACAACGAGCGGCATATTTTCACCGCTTATTTCACCTTTGTTGCGCTGGATGAGAAGCTCAAGCCTTCGAAAGTCCCTGCCATCATCTCAGAAACCCCAGACGAAAAGCGGCGCTTTGCTGAGGCTGAAGCGCGGCGCATGAGACGACTACAATAATTCAGGGAAGTTTTTGTTGACCCAATTATCCACCTTTGCGTGGACCTTGGAGGAATCGGCATCGGGATCTTTTTCAATTTTCCCCACGTCGATCTGGATGGCTTTGCCCTCAATAAATCCATAGTTTGTGCTGAGCGTCTGTCTTGGATCGGAAAATCCTTTGAGCGCTCGAGCTTCAAAAAGAGCTTTTAGTGAGAGGGCCGCCTCCAGCGCTTTCTGGCGATCTCCCTGCGCAATGAGACTCGAGAGGTATTCGGGAGCCAGTATGGCTTTTTTTTGTATGACAAAGGGAAGGCTACTTAAGTCCACATGGCGCACTATCCCAGAGCGCTCTTTCAAAGTAACCGTTAGCGACTCTTCCGTCGCTTCAAAGTGGAGGTAGAGCAGTGCAGACTCCTCCCTGAGATGGTCATAAGCAAGAGCTGTGCGCCTGGCTGTATCTTCAAATTTTTGTCTCCATTTAGCACCACTTTGCGCTTTGTCGCGGCGCCGAAAGAGGCGTGTGAATTTGAAGGATTTTTCGTGGGTGGCTTTGAAGAGTTTGAGGACGCAGGCGCCGTCACTTGAGAGATAGGCGACTGTTTGGGAGCCTTCGCCAAGGTAGGTGAGGGTGCCGTTTAGCCCCTGATGGATTTCTGTAGGGACCTTTTGCTCAGAGGGTGGGATATCGCTGTAAAAGGCAATGAGGGTCAGAAGGATCATAGCTTGTACAAGGCGCCATATTTGCCGTGCAAGTAGTCAAGAAAGGGTTTTTCTGAGAGTGGTTTCCCCGTTATATTTTCGCAAAGCTCCTCGGGCAGATAGCGCCTGCCATGGCGGTAGATTTTCTCACCAAACCACTGAGTAATGAAGGCGAGCTCTCCTTTTTTTATCCTGTTTTCCCACTCTGGGTGTTCTTGTGCGAAGGTTTCAAAGAATTGCGCGCAGTAGAGATTACCCAAGGTGTAGGTAGGGAAGTAGCCAAAGGCACCGGAAGCCCAATGAATATCTTGTAAACAGCCTTCCTGGTCGCCTTTTGGGACGATGCCGAGAAGATCGCGCATTGCGCTATTCCAGGCCTCTGGAAGCTCCTCAGGCGAAAGAGTCCCTTCGATCAGTGCCTTTTCAAGCTCAAAACGCACCATGATGTGAAGGTTGTAAGTGACTTCGTCGGCATCAGTACGGATTAGGGTAGGACTGACAATGTTGATCGCATGGATGAAAGCGTCAAGGGAAGTAGTTCCTAGCTGATCGGGGTAATATGCTTGCAGCTGAGGATAGAACTGCTCCCAAAAGGGAAGCCCTCTCCCAATGCGCGTCTCCCACATGCGTGACTGGCTCTCATCAATGCCGTAAGAAGCAGGTTCGCCAAGGGGATTCCCGAACTGCTCTTCAGGAAGTCCGATATGGTATAAGCCATGGCCACCCTCGTGAATGACGGAGAGAATATTGATGAGGGGGTTGTTGGGAAAGACGCGAGTGGTCAGGCGAGCATCAGTTGGGTGGACGGTCAGGCACATCGGGTGAGCTGTCTCATCGAGGCGACAAAAACTGGGATCAAACCCCATTTTTTTGAGGAGCATACGTCCAAACTCCAGCTGTTTGGCATGAGGGTAGTTTTTATGCAGAAACTTGGTTTCGGGCTCTTTTTTTGCCCCAATGGCTTTGACTAAAGCGGTGAGGGGTATGCGCAGTCTGCCCAAAAGCGCCGTCACTTCAGCGGTCCTTGTTCCGGGCTCATATTCGTCGATTAGGGCGTCGTAGGGGTGGTCATCATAACCTAAAATCTCTGCCTTTTCTCGGACTAGAGCGAGTAGTTTCTTTAGGTGGGGGAGGAAGGCTTTGAAATCGCCACGTTCCTTAGCATCGACCCAACCATGTTGTCCTTCAGAGGTGGCCTGGCTGAGCTTTCGGACGAAGGAGCTGGGTAGTTTTACCGCCCGGACGTAATCACGCCTCCACTCGCGAACAGCTGCCTGTTGCTCAGAGGTGAGCTCCTGGGTTTTGAGGATACCCGTTTCAAGATCGATGAGTGCATCTAACGCGTTTGCAAACCGTTTGCTCGTTTTTTCTTCGTGGATGTGGTGGGCGAGCAGCTGCAGTTCTTCAGAACGGATGCCGATCGCCTTGTCAGGCATATAGGTTTCTTGATCCCATCCCAGGTGCATGGAGATGGCCTGATAGAGGGCAGCCTTTTTGCCACACTCAATGAGAGTATCATAGCTTGCTTTGGTCATGGATCTATACTACTTAGATGGTAGAATTTTTTCGAGTCTTGTAACACATTTTTCACCGAAAGAGGTGGCAAAGACGATGCCCCAGACGAAAGAGATAAGTAGGCCCGTTCCCACCACTAGGTCGGAAAGCCAATGCGCGCCGGCCATGAGTCTTGGCAAACATAGAAAGAGGCTATAGATGAGTCCGAATAGCCCCAGCCGCCCTCTCACGAAGTGGAAATAGGAAAGGCCAAAGAGTAGCGCTGTTGTGGCATGGTCACCGGGAAAGCTTTTGCTCGAGATATCTTTAATGGTCATCCAAGGAAGGACCTCGGAGAGTAAAAAGGGCATCTCAAAGATTGCTGTTGGGCTGTGCCGACGTAGGCGCAAAAGATCTCTGCAGATAAGGCGGTTAAAGAGAAGGATCGTAGCGGTAATCAGCAAAACGATGAAGATCATCTCAGCGGCTCTTCTTTTTTTCAGACCTTTTGGTGCCCGCAGGGTCGCGACGATGAAAAAGGCTAGGATACAGAGATCTTCAAACCAATCGGCTAGCCTGTGGTTGGCAAAAGCCCAAAAGAGTTGCCAGTTGGGGTGATCGATAAAAGAATGGTTGAGGAATTGGAATGTTTTGGAGTCTGCCATCTCCCATAAGGAGGAGAGGCCTGGCAAAAAGAAGGTCACGAGGAGCAGCGCTCCCATGAGGTGGTAGAAGAGAAAGTGGCGCGTAGAAAAAGTCATCGTGAGGTTGCGTAGTTCCATCCAAAAAATAGAGTAATAAGAGAAAAAGGAAAAAAGATAGCCAGATAGGGAGAGATGGTAGCATTTTCTCCTAAAATCACGGCAGCATCCATCAATGCGATAAAACCCACAAATCCGAAGATGGAGAGGGCGTAGATGAGTAGTTGCGGCAGCTGGCGACCGTAGCGAATGCAGAAGGGGGCGCAGCAAATAAGGACGAGTGGTGCGAGGAGGGGCATCACACTTTTGTAGAGAATCTGAGTGAGCAGTTCATTCGATTGGTAGGCTGAGAGCTGTTGATCTTCTTTTAACATGTGATAAAGGGAGGTGATGGAACGATTTTCAAAAGGGATAAATCCCTTGCGAGGGAGATCGCTCCGCCACTTGAGGTCTCTAAACAGCAAGGTATCGAACGAGCTTCTTTTTTCAAAATGGCCTTCATCTGTTCGCACTAGGTGGTCAACATACTCTCCTATGGGATTGTTTGGGTCCGCCTGCAGATATTTGATGCGCCAGAGTTCATCAGGACTGCGCATCCACACGACATCAAAAAATGCCTGCCTCGCGCTATCATAATACTGGTAGACCAGCTTGGAATGGTCTTCAAGGTGGATGACGTGGAGAGGATCGCTGCGGTTGCCTCTATGGGAATGACGCAGGTGAGTGTCATAGAATTTATCGATAAAATTCAGGGATGAGGGGAGTGCGAACTGGTTGAAGGCTGCGATCACGAGCGTAGAGGATAGGGCAACGAAATAAAAAGGGCGGAGAAGCTTTTTCCAGGACAGTCCAGCCGATTGGAAGGCGAGAAGCTCTTTGTTGAGGTTGAGAGTTAAGAGCAGTCGTATGGAAGAAACGATGAGGGCAAGTGGCAGTAAAATATCTGCGCGTTTCACAAATTGAAAGCAGTAATAGAGGAAGAGATTCGAAAGAGAGAGGCTTTTCCCCTTGATGAAATCTTGCATGTGAGCCGAGTAGTCGACAACGACATAGAGAAAGTAAAAAGCTGCGAGGAAGAAGATAAAAGTTTTGAAGAGCTCTCGGAAGAGGTAGCGCTCCCATGTTTTAGTAAACATTTAAGCGACTCCTTTGGCAATACGCCTAAATCCAAAAAGGCAAGAAAGTGCAATCAGCGGATGGGGGAGGAGGTAACAAACAAGAGCAGGAAGAGGCGAATGTTTCATCGATTTCGCAGCGATGAAAAAGAGAAGAAAGGTAGCGCTTAAACTCGTCGCCCACATTATTCCACGTTTGCGCCTCTCTCGTCCAATTTCCATTCCGAAGGCCAATCCGATGAGAGTGAAGGTGAGCGGCGCAAGCCCAAGAGAGAAACGACGGCCGAGTTCTTGTAGGGTTTTCCCGTTGATTTCATAGAAAGACTTGCCGTTTTCGGTGTGTTTGGCAAGCAGCGCCCTTAAGGGGAGGTAGTCATCATTGAAATTCCAGTCATTTCCGCGTAAATATTGGGAAAGTTCATTAGCGCGAGTGTGCATTTCGCTCTGATTTTCAATGACGAGGTGGTCATAGCCCTCGGCATTTTTTGGGGGAATGGTTGAAATGAAGGTGATATCTTTTCCGACGAGCTCAGAGCCGTCGATGAAGAGCTCTTTGGCGAGCATCAGGCCAAGGCGCTGGTTGGTATAGTTGCGCATGATAAGAGTGGCATTTTCTGCATATTTCCCCGATTTTAGGACATCCATATCAACATAAGTATTTTTCAGCTTGATAAGCGTTTCCTTCTGCAGAAGACAGAGAGGATTAATTGCAGTCATTTGATAGGCCAGCCCTTTCGAGAGAGAGCGGCACTTGGGAGCCATTTCAGAGACGATCGTAAAATTGAGTAGTGCAAGCAGAGCGCCGCAGAGAATGAGGGGGTAGGTGATGGGAAAAAGGCCAATCCCTGCAGAGCGCATAGCGGTCAGTTCGTGCGAGCGGCTCATCCTCTGAAAAAGGAGCATCGCTCCCATCAAGCAGGAGATCGGAATGGCCAGAGGGAGGATGAAGGGGATCTGATAGAGGACAAAGAGCCCAATGTACCCCTTTGGAGCTCCCGTGGCAGCAAACCGGGCGATATCCTGAAAACGAGTCACCAGAAGAATGGAGATGAAACTACTTACGCAAAGAAAAAAAACTTGAAAGTAGCTCCGAATGAAATAGCGCCATAGGCGAGGCATAACGATCTCTTAGTTGCAGATAGGAGATCAGTCTAAGAGAATCTCCTGTTTTCAACAACTCCTCAAGGCAATACAATAGAGGGGTGGATACTTTAGCTCTTTGGATTCAAAAGTTTATCAACAGATATCGTCGATCTGATGCCCCCCTGATTATCGGATATTCAGGAGGCCCTGACTCGACAGCTCTGGTGCGTTTACTTTTGGCAGCTGGAATAAAGAATTTCCATCTGGCCCATTTTGACCATGGCTGGCGCGAAGAGAGCGCCTCGGAAGCAGAGCTGCTTGAGAAAAAAGCCAACCAGTGGAAAGTTCCTTTTTCGTCTGAAAGGGGGGAGGCTAGAACCTATCAGGAGAATGAGGCGCGCGAGGCGCGATTTGCTTTTTTTGAGCGTCTATATAACAAGCTTGGCGCCTCTGCCCTTATTCTGGCGCACCAAAAAGAAGATTTGGCAGAAACCGTCCTAAAGAGAGTGTTTGAGGGGGCACATCTCACCTCCATCCATGGGATGGGGCCAGTTTCGGAGTGGAGGGGAATGGAGCTCTGGCGTCCCCTCCTAAAGACTCCAAAAAGAGAGTTGAAGCGCTACCTTGAGCTTGAAGGAGAGGATTGGATTGAGGATCCGACCAATGAGGACCCTCGCTATTTAAGGGGGCGGATGAGAGGGGGGCTGATGGCTGATCTCTCAGCAACCTTTGGTAAAGAGATTAATGAACCGCTTACCCGCCTTTCAGAGCGCTCTCTTGAACTAGAGGCCTATTTAGAACGCAGAGCTGCTTTTGTCCAGGAAGTGGTAGGACCATTTGGAACTTTCTGGGAGCTGCCCAAAGAAAGAGTGGAAGCGCGCTACCTACTTAGGCGAATACTCAAAAAAAGAGGCCTTATTTGGACTCATAATGAACTTGAAAAAGCCCTCTCTCTTATTGATGAAAATGCAGCAAATCGCAAGCTTGCGCATACTTTTTTTGTGGATCGAGGGCTGCTTTTCTCTATTGAGTTCTCGAGAGATGATGTGGAAATAGAGACTACGCTTTCAAAGAGCCCTCCTCCTTACCACTCAGACTGGAGGTCTGCATGGCAGGGGCGAGCCTGGCTGGGGCTAAAAGAAAAGCATTACACACTTTCGTCTCCTGAAGAGCCCTCCTTTTCCAAATGGTGGGGAAATCATAAAGTGCCTGTATGTGTGCGCTCCCTTTTCCCAGTAGTGAGTCAGGAGGGAAAAGAGACTTTGGAGTTTTTAAGTGGAAAGAATAGGGGAGCGGGGTGTACATTCCCCATATACCTCCAGCTGAAAGTCAAAACCCGGCGGCCGATATCCCGCTCAGCGGGAATGGCTTGATTTAGAGGAATGGTTTAGTTTTAAAAAAAATAGTTGGTTTTTCTTTCAAAAACAGAAGGATTGTGTTATAAAACGAAATTATGGGCGATGACGATAAACAGAAACAACAGCCACGTCGAGGAATTCCTGGTGGATTCTTCATACTACTCTTTGCTGCAGCGCTAACCTTTTTTGCTATTCAAAGCCTGAATAAGGAAAAGAGTGGAAAAGTTGGGTTTAGCCACCAGGTAGAGCATCTGGTGAATCTGGATCTTGTGAATCCCGAAGCGAGCAGAAAAATCTCTCAGAATGAGAACTTAGTCTCTTTTAGCGGTCAATTCAAAGATCGTCTTTCAGATGATTCAAAACAGCGATTTCGTTTTTTAGAGCTTCTGAATAAAAGCCACCAGCTCAAAAGCGAGGAAGTGAGCGTTGAAAAAGAGCTGAGTGGACTCAAGGGAAGTGTAGTTAGTGCAGCTGAGTGGTATCTAAATCTCTCAGGGAAACCTATTCCCTCCGATGGATTCGTTGTTGTCAGCTCAGTCTATAATGTTCCTGGTTTTGATAGCAGTATCGTCATAAAGTCACTACCGACCAGCCAAATTGTCTCATTAAAAACACTAGAAGTGCGGTTTGCCGAGTTGACACAAGGGGCGGGGGAGGGCAATGTCTCTTCTTTTGGAAAAGAGCTCCTCACCCTTATCAAAGGGTTCCGTTCCCCTAATTTAGGGGTAGGCAACGAAGCGATGAAGCAGCAGCTCCGTGACCTCGAAGCCCAGGTGCGTGAAGGGGTTAACTTCTCAGCGCAAGATCGCATGACCCTCTATGCTAGCTCTCTTGCAACCATGCGAGATATCAGTGATGAACTCGGTCGCACTGAAGAGGATATCAGCCTACTCTCACTGCGCAGCGTCCGCAGCTACCGTGCAGACCTCGATCACCTTAAAGAGGTGAAAAGCGCACTTGGTTCCAATAGTGCCCAGCTCGGCAAGGCAAGGCAAGCGGTAGCAAGCGTCATTTGGTTCTTTAACAATAAAGAGCTCTCGACTCGCGCTCTCGAAAATCAGGACCCAGAAGTGTTTAGCCAGTGGTTTGCGAGTGCGGAAAAAGAATGGCAAAATTTCCCGACTAACCAAGGTACAGCATTCCAGGCTCCAGACCAGCCGCGCAATGCCGTTCTCGAGAAGACTTTTAAAAGTGAACAGCCAGCAACAAACTACTTCAGTTACCTGATTACCCTGCTTCCGGTTCTGCTGATCGTTTTCTTGCTCTACTTCGTATTTTCTCGGCAGATGAAAGGTGCTGGTGCCAATGCGATGAGTTTTGGTAAGTCACCTGCAAAGATGCTGACTAAAGAGCGCAATAAAACTACCTTCAAAGATGTGGCCGGTGTTGATGAGGCCAAAGAGGAGCTACAAGAAATTGTAGAATTCTTGAAGGATCCAGCAAAATTCACCGCTCTTGGAGCAGAAATCCCAAAAGGAGTTCTTTGTGTAGGCGCTCCTGGAACAGGGAAAACCCTTATTGCCAAAGCCGTTGCTGGTGAGGCTGACCGCCCCTTCTTCTACATTTCAGGCTCCGATTTCGTTGAAATGTTTGTTGGTGTAGGTGCCAGCCGTATTCGCGACCTTTTCGGTGAGGCTAAGAAGCATGCACCCTGTATTATCTTTATTGATGAGATTGACGCTGTAGGGCGTCACCGCGGCGGAGGAATAGGAGGAGGCCATGACGAACGTGAGCAGACCCTTAACCAGCTTCTGGTTGAAATGGATGGCTTTGACTCCAGCGAAGGGGTGATCCTAATTGCTGCAACAAACCGCCCAGATGTCTTAGATAAAGCCCTCTTACGTCCAGGCCGCTTTGATAGAAGGGTGATGATCGAGCTTCCTGACATCAAGGGTCGTTATGAAATCCTAAAAGTCCACGCCCGAAAAATCAAACTGGACCCCTCAGTTGATCTGATGGACACGGCTCGCAACACTCCTGGGGCTTCAGGTGCTGACCTTCGCAATATCCTAAATGAAGCGGCTCTACTTGCCGCAAGAGCAGGACGCACAGCCGTCACTTCTGTTGAGGCGAAAGAAGCCTGTGACAAGGTCCGTTACGGCAAAGAGCGCCGCAGCCTTGAAATCGACAAGAAAGAGAAAGAGACGACCGCGGTCCATGAGTCGGGACATGCTGTTGTTGCGCTCATTGTTGAACATGCTGATCCCGTCGATAAAGTCACCATCATTCCCAGAGGGCTTTCCCTTGGAGCGACCCACTTCATGCCCAAGAAAAATCGCGTAAACTACTGGAAGCGTGAGATCCTCGACCAGCTCGCCGTTCTGATGGGTGGACGAGTAGCTGAAGAGGTCTTTGTTGGAGATATCTCCAGCGGTGCTCAGATGGACATCAGCCAGGCGACACGCCTCGTCCGCAGCATGGTATGTGAATGGGGAATGACAGATGCCCTTGGCGCTGTACAGTATGATGAGCGTACTGAAGGTGTTCAATATCTTGGAATGCCCAACCTGCAAGAGAAAAATTATTCTCAGGAGACTGCCAAGCAGATCGACAATGAGGTGCGTAAACTACTCGATGCTGCCCACAAGCAAGCGACAGATATCGTTAAAGAGAACCGCGATAAGGTTCAGCTCATGACAGACATGCTCATGGAGTTTGAGACCCTTGACAGGCAAGATGTCCTTGAGATTATGGATGGCACATGGGATATCGAAAAGAAGCGCGGCCGTATCAAAGCGGCATCAGACATGATGCGCAAGATGCCTCCGCCACCGCCTAAAAAGCCAGCGACTGACCCCAACATCGACCTCTCCGACGCCTCCCCCCAGGGCACCTAATCCCTTGACCTCTTTCTCTCTGTAGGTCTATGCTCAACTCTCTCAAATCGTGATGGAGGAATTTTTATGCTTCCTGGGTATCGGGCGATAGATCTAACGCACCCACTAGATGAAAACATCCCTGTATGGTCTGGTGAATGTGGCTTTCATAAAAAGCTTCTTCTGGATTACCCTGAAGGGGCCAGAGTCTATGAGTATCGGTGTTTGGGTAGTTCAGGAACTCATATGGATGCACCCTCCCATTTTATTCCCGGGGCCAAAAATATTGATGAGCTTTCTGTAGAAGACTTAATTGCGCCCCTTTGCATTGTTGACCTCCTCACAGAGCTCAGGCCTGAGGCTCAAATTACACTCCGTGAATTTGAAGCCTATGAAAAGCAATATGGGGAGATACCCAGAGAAGAGCGTTGTGATCGGTCATACAGGCTGGAGTCGTTATTGGAATGAGCCGGAAAAATATCGCAATCTCAATGATAAGGGGGAGATTATCGCACCTACCTTTTCCAGAGAAGTTGGCCAGCTGCTACTAGAGCGTAATGTTATCGGGATTGGGATTGATACCCTTTCACCTGACGATTACGGTAAAGGCTACCCCATCCACCAGATGCTCTTATCTGCGGATAAGTATATCATCGAAAACCTGACCAACTTGGACCAACTGCCAAAGAAAGGCGCCTACCTGATCGCATTCCCTCCTAAAATTTTAGGAGGAACCGAAGCCCCCATCCGCGCTGTCGCCCTCATCCTTTCAGAGAGCTAATCCTTCCTCAACAGCCCACAAAGCGGAGGCCGTGGCTGCCGTAGGTGAAGTGGTAGGGCTTGGCGTTTTCGATGTGGAGGTTTAAGAAGTCGATGCCGGTGAGGTGGTGTAGAAGCAATCGGATAGCACCGCCGTGGGATATGACCAGGACATTGCCAGGGTGGCGCGCGCCAATGGATTCAAGCGAGCGGGTCATGCGGGTGATGACGTCGCGGTCTGCCTCTTGGTCATGCACAAGTTTGTGGTCGAGTCGGGCAGAACCGTGGTATTGACTCAGGTAGTGGAGCTTGGGGGCAAACTCTTCCCATACCTCGGGTATTGTCCTCCCTTCGTTAGAACCAAAGCTTCCCTCTTTTAGATTCTCATCATGTATGAGGGGAAGACCTCGTGGGTGGCCGATAATCTCGGCGGTTTCTACCGCACGGCTTAGTGGTGAAGTATAGATAGCTTTGAGGGGGATGGCATTAAGGGCTTTTCCGAGGTCGCGCGCTTGCTGCCTGCCGAGCTCGGTCAGGGGAACATCGATGCTCCCCTGATAGCGCTTTTCAAGATTCCACTGCGTTTGGCCGTGTCGCGCTAATATAAGGCGACAGTTGCGCCTCATTGCGAAGCAGGGGCTTTTGCAGGTTTTTCAGGAGCGGGCAAAAGTGCTTTGCGGCTCAGGCGGATTTTGCCTCTATCGTCGATATCAAGCACTTTGACTTCGACGACATCACCTTCTTTGAGATATTTCTCAATTTCTGTGACGCGCTCGTGAGCGATCTCAGAAACGTGGCAGAGTCCTTCTTGGGCATAGATCGCGATGAAGACTCCAAAGGCGACAACAGAAACAACTTTGCCTGTATAGGTTTTGCCGATTTCGACTTCAGCAGTTAAGTTGAAGACCATCGCTTTGGCCTTTTTGATCGATTCGGCAGATGTGCCTACTATGCTCACGTTGCCTTCGTCATCGATATTAATATCCGCACCGGACTCTTCGATGATCGCGCGAATCTGCTTTCCACCAGGTCCAATCAAGGTTCCAATTTTGCTCGGCTTGACTTTCATCATCTCAATACGAGGAGCATGGGGGGATAGGTCGGAGCGAGGGGAGGGACAGGCTTCGAGCATTTTTTTCAAAATGTGAACTCGGCCTTCTTTAGCTTGGATAAGCGCTGCATGCATGATTTTGGAATTGATCCCTTCAACTTTGATGTCGAGCTGGAAGGCAGTGATCCCTTTTTCATTCCCTGTAATTTTGAAGTCCATATCACCAAGGGCATCTTCAGCTCCTAGGATATCCGAAAGGATGGCAAAGCGGTCCTTTTCTAGGATGAGGCCCATTGCGATTCCGGCGATTGGGTGGCGGACAGGAACTCCGGCGTCCATCATGGCAAGGCAGCCACCACAGACTGATGCCATAGAGGAGGAACCATTGGATTCGGTGATGTTAGATTCTACACGGATAACATACGGAAACTCTTCCCTGTTGGGCATAGTAGCAGCAAGAGCGCGTTCAGCGAGCTTACCATGGCCCACTTCGCGACGTCCTGCGGGTCCCGAGCGTCCAACCTCTCCAACGGAGAAAGGAGGGAAGAAATATTGTAGATAGAAACGACGGTTTCCATCCTCAAGGAGGGTTTCATAGCGCTGGGCCATGTTCTCACCGCCGAGAGTGGCAACAGCAATGGCTTGGGTTTCACCGCGGGTGAAGACAGCGCTACCATGAGTACGTGGTAGATAGCTCATATCAATGTTAATGGCTCTGACTTCGTCACATTTACGTCCGTCGCTGCGCTTGTTTTCTGTGAGGATCATCTCGCGCATCCACTTCGCCTGGACCTTTTTATAGGCAGCCATGACGTGAGATTTCGGGTGCGCATCCTCAGCTCCTTCAGGACAAAATTTCTCAAGGACTTTCGTGTTAATCTCAGAAATTGCTGCTTCTCGCTCTTGTTTTCCAGCGATGCGAAAGGCCATTTCGAGTTCTTTACCCACAAGTCCTTCAACTTCTTGAATCAGAGCTTCATTTGAGGGGCGAAGGGTCGCGCGATTCTTTTCTTTACCAATGATGTCTTGCCATTCGCTTAGTGTTTGGCAGATATCTTTAATGGCTTTGTGTCCTTCTTCTACAGCTGCTAGCACCTGTTCTTCGGTCAGAAAGTCACAGTAGCCTTCGATCATCAAAATGGCGTCATCTGTTCCAGCCAGCATCAGATCTAGCGTTGACTCTTCCATCTGTTTCAAGGTGGGATTTACGACAAATTCACCGTCGATCATTCCTACTTGAACGCCTGCGATGGGCTTAATTAAGGGGATATCTGAGATGACTAGAGCGGCAGAGGCTGCAGTGATTGCGAAAATATCAGGAGAATGGATGCCATCATAAGAAAGGACGTAGTTAAGAAGCTGGACTTCATGAGCATAGCCCTTTTCAAACATGGGGCGGATGGGTCTGTCGATCAAGCGACAAACTAAAATTTCTCTTTCAGTAGGGCGGCCTTCTCGCTTCAGATAGCCACCTAATGTCTTACCTGAGGAGGAAAATTTTTCTTGGTAGTCCACTCTAAGAGGCATGAAATCAATATCATCGAGAGGGGCTTTAGATGCACAAGCGGTAGCAAGCAGCATCGTCTCGCCGCACCTAAGAATAACGCTACCACCGGCTTGGCGAGCGATTTTACCTGTTTCAAATGATATTTCGCGTCCTCCGACAGAGACGCTGATGGTGTGTTTATCCATGGAATTCTCCTAAATTTTTTAGTGGATAAATTGAGACCATTGCATAACTCATTCTAGCGTTAAATTTTATCTTTTTTGGCTGAGATTCCCTTCTTCATCTTCCACCAGCTCTTTTTGAGCTGGCTGGAGTTTCCAGAAAAAATTCAGCACAAAAAATCCCAAAATTTTCCACCAAAAGCAGTTATGAAATAGCCTCAAACTGTCCATTCTTAACGCGAAGAGACGAGATTCTCTTCAGAAATGGGCATTCTATCGCACTGGTTTGAAGGTAGCGTAGCAAATGGTATGGAATTAATCAAGAAAGGCATCCCTATAGGGATGCCTTCATGGACAAAGCAGGTGGGTAAACTTTTATTTACGTAGGTTTAGGCGTACAATTAAAGTTTGATAGCGCTTTGTATCGGTTGAGTTTAGGTAGTCAAGCAACTTGCGTCGCTGACCAACAAGCTTCAGCAGGGCCAGGCGAGAGCCATGATCCTTAGGGGCGAGCTTTAAATGCTCAGAGAGCTCAGCGATTCTCTCAGTGAGAATAGCGATTTGAACATCTGCAGAACCCGTGTCTTTTTCATGAAGCTGAAACTTCTTGGTGATTTCCTCTTTGGTTCCCTTGTCTAAAGACATTTAGATTCTCCTTTGGAATACGATTTAAATTTTTTTAGCGTCCAGAACTTGATTATAAATTAAAAACTTTTTGTTTACAAGAGAAATGCAGGCCTAGAGTGCACCACTTGTGATTAGCAAAGATTAATGGTACCATAGTTTTCATTAAAATCCAAGGGGTCAAGTTTGCATGAGATTAAATGGCCAGGATTTGAGGAATCTTTACGTGTGTGGACTGGATCAAGATCAAAATTGGATGTTTGAAGCACTAGCAGAAGCTAAGAATGGTCGTGACTTGGGGGAGGTTCCCATCGGGGCTATAGTGGTGGTGGATGGTGTTTGCATTGCTCGCGGTTGCAATATGGTGGAGCAGGTGAAGGATGCTACATGCCATGCAGAGCTGCTTGCTCTGAAGAGGGCTGCGGCGGTTTTGGGCCGGTGGCGTCTTCAGGGAGCTACCCTCTATTCCACGCTAGAGCCCTGCGCGATGTGTGCGGGGGCGATGATCTCCTCACGGATTGATCGTCTGGTATGGGGAGCCCCAGATCTCCGTCAGGGGGCGGATGGCAGCTTCATTGAGCTGCTGGGGGAAAAGCACCCTATACATAACTTCCCGATTACAAAGGGGGTCCTTAAGGAGGAGTCGGCGGAGCTGCTGCGCGATTTTTTTGCTCAAAAACGTTGTTTGAAAAAGGGTCTGGTATTATGATTTCCGGCTATGACTCATACTCCTTTACGTGCATGGTCAATTTGGCTGCTTCGCGCTTTGTTTTTGTTTTATATGTTTGCTCTGGAGGTTTCTTCTAGTTTGTTTACCGGTAGTTTAATGATCGCTTATCATATTGATGTTTTGGAAGTGAGTAATTTGGCTGCCTCCTATT
>SDBV01007012.1_pt1 | contig 15471 bp, 14 predicted proteins | sample 2277081 | NCBI WGS metagenome assembly SDBV01 (sample SAMN10402039, study PRJNA504765) | marine sediment metagenome | isolation source: marine sediment core GS10_PC15, 223 cmbsf | place: Arctic Ocean: Southern Knipovich Ridge | collected 2010
TTTCTATTGTTTCCTGGGTGGCTACTGGGTATTTTGCTTCAACGTCTGCCGAAGGGTTTTTCTCTGTCTGCTTTATCCCTAGCGAGATCTTCCCTTCTTCTTTTTGCACTGAAAGGACGATGGCTTCAACATCTTCTCCTTTAGTCACTATTTCGGTTGGGTCGGTGACATTTTTGACCCAAGACATCTCGGATACGTGGATTAGCCCTTCAATTCCGGGTTCAATTTCGATGAATGCGCCGTAGGGGACTAGGTTGACGATCTTTCCTTTGATGTGCGTCCCTGGAGGATAGCGCTCCTCAATTTCTTCCCATGGGTTGGCCTCTTTTTGCTTCATTCCAAGAGCTACGCGGCCTTTTTCACGATCAACGTTGAGAATCATGACTTCTAGCTCATCACCAATCTGGACCATTTCTGATGGGTGTTTGATGCGCTTCCAGGTCATGTCTGTGATGTGGAGCAGCCCATCGATGCCATCAAGGTCAAGGAAGACACCAAAGTCGGTGATGTTTTTAACAAGCCCTTTGCGCACTTCGCCCTCTTGAATACTGTCAAGAAGTTCTGCTTTGCGGGAGATTCGCTCCTCTTCTAGCAATTCACGGCGTGAAACAACAATATTTTTGCGCTCGGTGTTGATCTTGAGAATTTTGAAGTCGAACGATTTTCCGAGATATTCATCGAGGTTTTTGATGCGCTTATTATCGATCTGTGAACCGGGGAGGAATGCCTCCATCCCGATATCGACCATAAGCCCACCTTTGACCTTACGGATGACCTTCCCTTTGACAATTGAGCCTTCGGTGCAGTGGTTGACGATATATTCCCATTGACGCTGTCTGCGTGCTTTTTCCCTTGAAAGAACGATTTGTCCATCTCTACCTTCGGCCTGATCGAGCAGAACTTCAATTTCAGTGCCGAGGGTCAACTCTTCCGGATCATCAAATTCGGCAACAGAAACAAGTCCTTCAGATTTAAGACCAACGTCAATGACAGCAAAATCCTTTGTCAGCTCTACAATGCGCCCTTTAAGGATCTGTCCCACAATCATCGTAGAGGCTGATCCCTCATCTGCTGACTGTTCTCTATTCCTCAAAAGTTCTTGGAATAGTTTGGCGTCCTCTTCTTGGAATTCGACATCGTCGATGACTTTGCTGGCATCCCAGTCGTCTTTGAGGGTTTTAGTCATGTTAGGGGGGTCTCCGAAAGGGGTTAAGGGTTAATCCAGGTGGTCTCTGGTCCACGGAGGGAGGGCACCACAGGATATACGGTTAAATTTATGGCAATGAGCTGGCGGGAAAACGTCAATTCATTAAGGATGCGAGCGTAACAAAAGAATACTAAAAAATCAACAGGTGTGAAGAATATCTCCTCTGAAGGAGGAATTCCTGCTTGAATAAAAATAAAATATTTATTTTCAATGGTGCAAATGGAAGCTGAAGTTTTGAAATTTGGGGGAGCTGCTGTGGCGACTCCTCAGCAGATTAAAAAGGTTGCTTGTTTTATTGCTGAACGGCGCACGGCAAACAGCCGCATTATCGTCGTTGTTAGCGCCATGGGAAAAACGACTGATGAACTACTTTTTTTAGCCAACGCGGTCAATTCATCTCCTCCTAAGCGAGAGCAAGATATGCTCATTTCTGTGGGAGAAAGAATAAGTATTTCTTTACTTGCCATGGCCCTTTCTGAGAAAGGGGTTGAAGCGATCAGCTTTACAGGGAGCCAGTCTGGAATCATCACGAGCAATAACCATTCTGAAGCCAAGATCGTTTCTGTGCGCCCCCATCGTTTAATTGCAGCACTTGATCAGGAAAAAGTTGCCATTGTCGCGGGATTTCAAGGGGTGAGTGTAAATGGAGAAATTACCACCCTTGGGCGTGGAGGGTCTGATACTTCTGCAGTGGCTCTTGCCGTTGCAATAGGAGCTCCACAGGTAGAGTTTTTTAAAGACGTTCCTGGCATCTACTCCCATGATCCGAAAATTGACGCCAAAGCCACATGCTTTGAAACTCTGACCTACGAGGAGGCAATTGCCATTGTCCGAGAGGGGAATGGCGTGGTTCATCAGCGTGCGATTCATTTAGCAGAGAAAAATGGAATTTCTCTAAAAGTGACCTCCTTTTCAGCTCCTGACACTCCCGGGACGTTGGTTTCCTCACTGGTGGAGCCTCCCTCGATTCCAGTTTATGAAGAATCTAGTCCTTCCGGTCTGGTTGAGGCTGCAGACGAGCGTTTAAGCCGTCGCATTGAATCGACACTCCTTAGAGCCATAGAAGAGCGCAGCCTTCCCGTAGAGGCGCTTGCAGGCGCATTCCCTATCTTTCATTCAGAACGTCGTGAAAACCTATTTATTCTGACGCTAGCTTCGCGTCATCTGCCCCACGTAGCGCGCTTTTTTTATGATATGCTCAGCCACTGGTTGCTTCCAGGTCATCAGATCGAAATCCCGACCTTTCTATCCACTTTGTTTCATCTGGCCGAATTTGGAGAGCAGAACTTTGCTTTCCAAGAGCTGCACCTCAGCTGCCGGACGCCGCGAGAAGCGGAGGTCGTCGCGCAGAATTTGGGACTGCTAGAAAAAGAGATTACTCTTGGTGCTTCTTCGTTTTATCATGCGAGCAAGATTCTCGAAATGAAGGGGCTCTCTCTCGATGATAAAACGGCGATTATTCAACAGCGAATTGCTCACCTTGTTCAGCGTTTTACTAGACAATTTGATTATGATATTTTTGGTGAGATGCAACATTTCTTTGCTTCGTCCAAAGAAACCTTTAAAACGGCCCGAGATACCCGCCATGTCTGCGAACTCATCTACACGCTCTACTTCTTTCGTAAAAAACTTGAAGGCTACCTAGCTCGCAGCGAGACCAAGCGACATGTTCTCTTTAAGCTAAAGAAAAATGTGTTGCATACCCCTTTTGGCATGAAAGAGATCCTTTCCGTCTATCTAGGGATTAGCTTTCTGAAAGAGCATGAGATATTCGAGGAGAGACATCTCTTATCTGCTCTTGCTCATTTCATTCCAGAGATCAAAAGCATCCCGGACTCTTTTTATATTCACGATGTCAGGGAGGAAAATTTAGGGCTTCTCTATCTTGAGATTGAGAAAGAATCGGGATTTTCCAAGCTTGAAATTGAGAGGCTTTCAAAGCTGCTTCCCGATGAGATCCGCTCAAGGGTAGAACAGCTTGTTCCGCCCATTTTCATGCCTCGCAATGAAGAAGATGTGATGAGAGGCATCCTCACACTCAGCAGGCAATTGCACTATGCTCGTGACATCCCACAAATGATAATCTCTTTTGATGAGCAGACAGATGTTGAACTTGTCTTCACGGTGATTATCGTACGCCTCCAATATCCAGACTCCATTCCCATCAGAGAGCTGTTTGAAAAAAGTTTGCTGGCGAGCAATCTCTCTTTTGACCGTATCAAACAGGTAGGCATGCTCAGGCGAAAAACCCCTAAGGAGGCTGCAGTGTTGCGTGTGCGACTCCCTGTGGAATCTTTTTATCGCGGAGATTTTTCTGTCGACCTCTCAGCTGCCCGCAGCTCACTTGCAAGCGCGATTCACGAAGTGGTTGGGGATGTGCGTGACTTTAATGGAGGGATGATCGCAAAGCAAAATGAAAATTTTATCCAGATGAAAAAACTACTGGAGGAGGCGACCCTTAAACACTCCCTCCTTCTGCAGAATTTTTTTCATGCCATCTATCCCGCGCCGCTCAGTGCAACACTCGCCCCGGAGCTCTTAAAGACCTTCTTTTTAATGCTACTCGAAGTCACTGAAACCGCGCGCGAATCCATAACACTTCAATCAAAGAAGGAAAGGGATCACCTCTTCGTCATGATTAAATTCCATGATTTGGGATGGAAGCATAAAATTTTCCATCAAATTGAGGCCCTTTCGATCCCGTCCAATCAAGTGGCATCCATGCAGATTCAAATTTTTGATGCCTTTTATCTCGGTTTTATCTATTTGTCAGGTGATAAGGAAAAACAACAAGCCTTCTTAGAGGCGATCCCCGAGGCCTTGGTATGTCACACAGTTACTTAGATTCATTTCTCTTCTCTTGCCTTCCAGCTGTCTTTCTCTTGATTGGGGCGGTGATAGCATCTCTTTTCACCCCAAACAAAGTGGTCAAGTCGGTGGTGCAACACTTTGCTTCGGGCGTCGTATTTGCCGCCGTGGCAGTTGAATTGATTCCCCTCATGCTCACTGGTGAAGCAAACTGGACGATCGTTTTTGGATTTATTATAGGGGTATTCCTAGTTCTCGGCCTGCATTCTCTCGCTCACAGAGTGAAAAAGTCAAAGTGGCGATCAAAAATACCCTACTCCATGACAGCAGCGATTGGAATTGACCTCTTCCTCGATGGCCTGCTCATCGGAGTGGCCTTCATCGCAGGAGAAACAGCAGTGGCGCTCATTGCAATCTCCCTCTCTGCCTGTGCATTCTTCCTAGCCTTCGCCCTTATGGGAAAGCTCAAGAAAGTCAACCTACTACCCAAATGGGGACTCATGCTGGCTCTTGCGATCCTTCTTCCCCTAGGCGCCATGGTTGGACAAACCCTCATTATCACCCTTCCCGTCACCTGGTACTACGAAATCCTAGCCTTCGGCATCGCCGCCCTACTCTACCTCGCCCTCGAAGAGCTCTTCATCGACGCCCACGAAGAAATCCACGGCGGATGGATTTGCAGCGCCTTCTTCCTAGGCTTTTTGGCCATCCTCCTCCTCCGTATCCACTAGTGGACAGACTATGGCTGCGCCAAAAGTGGGCAGACTAGGGCTGCGCCAAATCAGACTCTCCTTCGCATCGGCTGTACTATAGGTACAGCCCTCGCTCCTCGAGCTAATTTTGCTTTGCCCTAGCGGCCCACTAGTAAGCGAGCAAATAGGTGGGATGAGACTATGGCTGCGCCAAATGGGATTCGCTATCGATTCGGCAGTTCTCAGATTTAAGTAGATTTTTTAGATCGTTGTGCTGACACGCGGATTCTTGACTTTCGGGAGGGAAACTTGGATACTGGTGCGGATGACTAAAAATCCTTTTCCCCCAATTATTGAACCGTCGCTGCTCTCAAGTGACTTTGGCAAGCTGGCTGATGAAGCCAAGCGCGCCGAAGATGCAGGGGCGGATGCTCTCCACCTCGATGTGATGGATGGCCATTTTGTCCGTAATTTTGCTTTGAGTCCTAAGGCCGTTGCCGCTATCAATCGAGCTACCGATCTCTTCTTGGATGTCCACATCATGATTTACAATCCGTTCGACTATATCGAGCGTTTTGTCGAAGCTGGGGCTGACCGTATTACTTTTCACATCGAGGCCACAGAAGATGTAGAGGAGACGCTTGCTTATATCAGGCATTGCAATGTTGAGGCGGGGCTAGCCTTTTGCCCTGATACGAGTGAATCTGTGATTCCAAAATATCTCGACAAGTGTGATCTGATGCTCATGATGACGGTGAATCCCGGCTTTGGCGGACAGGCCTTTCTCCCGCAGGTGCTCGAAAAAATCCGCTTTACGCGTGATATCTGTGATAAATTGGGGCTTCGTAAGCAGGGGAAGGTCCCTGAAGGGGGGGTTGATCCTCAGACTGTGGCTCCTTTTGATATCCAGGTTGATGGTGGAATCGATGATAAGACTGCCAAACAGTGCCATGATGCGGGTGCCAATGTTTTTGTTTCAGGCTCCTATCTTTTCAGTACCTCAGATATGAAAAAAGCCATTCAGAATATGAAGGAGTTCCGTTGAAGAGAATTGTGGTCCTTGGCGGCGGAACTGGTAACTTTGCCGTTTTGCGTGGACTTAAAAAATATCCTCTTGAATTAAGTGCCATCGTTTCCATGGCGGACGATGGAGGCAGTACAGGAATCTTGCGCGATGAGCTGGGCGTGCTTCCTCCTGGCGATGTGCGCCAGTGTCTCGTTGCCCTTTCGAATTCTTCTCGTTTGATGCGTAGCCTTGTAAACTACCGCTTTGAAAATGGTGGGCTTGGAGGGCATAGCTTTGGAAATCTTCTTCTCTCAGCACTTGAAAAAGTGACAGGCAGCTTTGAGAAGGCTGTTGAAGAGATGGGGCGTATTCTCGTTATCAAGGGTAAGGTGATACCTGTAACAACCCACCAAGTTCGCCTTAAGATGATCCTAAACAATCGTAAGATCTTGGAAGGTGAGGGTGAGATCTATCTCTCACAGGAGATCGATCAAGGATATAAAAGCATCTATCTCGAGCCCTACCCCAAAGCCAATCCTCTTGCTTTAGAAGAGATCAAACATGCAGATCTTGTGGTCATTGGGCCTGGCGGATTACACACCTCGCTTATCCCGAATTTACTGGTTGATGGTGTGAGCAAGGCGCTCAGAGAGAGTGACGCTAAGATTGTTTTCGTTGTGAATCTAATGAATCGCAGGGGACAGACCACGGGATTTAAGGTAAGTAACTATCTCTCTGAAATGGTCAGATACATCGGAAAAGATATCTTTGACTATATCCTGGTCAACGATCAGTCACCACCCCAAGAGCTGATCGAGGTCTATGCTGAAGAAGGTGACCTAGTGGTTAATGATTTGAGTGAAAGCCGGATCATCCAGGCTCCTCTACTGGGAGAGCTACGGGAAGAGGCTAAAACAGATCTTATTCAGCGGAATTTAATCCGCCACGACGCGCACAAACTTGCTAAGGAGCTGATCGCCATTGTTAATCATCTTTGATTTGGATGACACGCTCATCGATACTACACGTGCCATTACTCCAAAGAGGCACCGTGCGGTTTTTGATGCGATGAGGCTGGATGGCTGGGAGAAATTTGTAGAGATCAATAGAAGAGAGATCTCTTCAGCGAGAGCGTTTGAAGTTTTTTTTATGGAAATGGGGCTATCAAAAGCGAAGTTGGAAAAGGCAATTTTTCTTTTACAGGAGCCTCTTCCTGAGGGGTTTGAAGTGCCGACAACGCCTGGAGCGCTTCCCCTTCTTGAGAGGCTCCAATCTTCTCATACGCTGGCACTGGTCACTCTGGGCAATCCTGATCTGCAACTTCAGAAGATGAAAAAAGCTGGTATTCAACCGGAAATATTTAGTAAACTGATTGTCGGTAGTGGCCCAAGTAAAAAACTGGAATATCAAAAAATTCTTGGAGAGTTAGGGTTTTCTTCTGAGGAGGGAATCGTTTGTGGGGATCGCATTTCAGTAGATCTCACTCCCGGCAAAGCACTGGGTCTTGTGACTGTTCACTACCCGAGAGGGCGGGGCGAGGGGGAAACAGGAAATCTCGATGATGTGGATTTCACTATTGCCGACTTAGAGGATTTAGAGAAATATATAGCTCCTGAGGTGATGAAATGAATACAAAGGCACGATCTAAGATGACTACAAGTAGTCAAGTCACCCCTGGAATGACCATTTCAGTCGATAAGAAAATTTTCCGTGTTGAATCCGTGGTTAAAGTGACTGTGGCAAAGGGGACACCCTTTATCAAGACTAAGCTGAAGAATTTAATGACTGATGAAGTCATTGAGAAAAACTTTAAAGAAGGCCAGGACGTTGAAGAAGTTTCTCTAGAAGAAAGGACTCTTGAATATCTCTATCTCGAAGGAAAAGATTATTTCTGTCTCGATATTCATAACTTTGAAAATATTCTTGTTTCAAAAGAGGTCATTGGGGACAAGGTCAACTTTCTCAAAGAAGGAACGGAAATCAAAGCGATGTTTTATGGAGATTCCGTCTTCTCAATTGAACTCCCTCAATTTCTCGAATTGATCATTGTTAATACTGAAGGCGGGGAGGGAGCTAGTGCTGCCGTCTCCAATGCCACTAAAAAAGCGATATTAGAAACAGGTGCCAAAATTGAAGTCCCTCTTTTTGTTGAATCTGGGGATGTTGTCAAAGTGGATACCGTAACCTCTGAATTCATCCAAAGGGTATAACCAAATGGATCTAAAAAAAATTAAGGAACTCATGGCTGCCATGGAAAAAGGCGGCATGAAAAAGTTGCGCATCAAAGAAGAAAAGGGTTTGGAAATTGAGCTTGAGAGAATGGCTGAACAGCCTCCTCTTCCTCTTCAGCCCCACCGCGCTGAGCCACATGCGCATATTACCCCTTCGGCTGCTCCGCCTGCGCCTGCTGCAGAAGAGCAAAAAGGTAACTTTATCACCTCTCCTATGGTCGGCACCTATTATACAGCATCCTCTCCGGATGATCCTGCATTTGTAAAAGTTGGAGACCAAGTAGAAGAAGATACGATTGTATGTATCATCGAAGCCATGAAAGTAATGAATGAGGTGAAAGCTGGTGTTAAAGGCAAGGTTGCAGAGGTTTTAGTCGACAATGCCCACCCAGTAGAGTTCGGAACGAAAATTTTCCGTATCGTGTAATATGCAAAAAGTATTGATAGCAAATCGCGGAGAAATAGCTGTCCGCATCATTAGAGCGTGTCATGATCTGGGATTGCAAACTGTTGCCGTCTATTCCCAGGCAGACAACGAGGCTCTCCACGTCTTGCATGCAGATGAGGCGATCTGTATAGGGGATGCGCGTGCAGCCAAATCCTATCTCAAAATCTCTAACATCCTTTCAGCTGCTGAAATCACCGGAGCGGATGCCGTCCACCCAGGTTTTGGTTTCTTAAGCGAAAATGCTAATTTTGCCTCTATTTGCGATTCTTGTGGCCTTAATTTTATTGGCCCCTCTCATAAAACGATCAGCAAGCTCGGGGATAAATCTCAAGCCAAAGGGATTGCCAAAAGCGTTAAATGCCCTGTCATTCCAGGCTCCGATGGCATCGTCGAAGACGTTCAAGATGCGATAAAGGTCTCAAAGAAAATGGGGTACCCGATCTTCATCAAAGCCTCGGCTGGTGGAGGGGGAAAGGGTATCCGTATCGCCTACGATCAAGATGAATTCGTCCGTCAATTCGCAGCTGCTCGGGCAGAAGCCGAGGTGAGTTTTGGCAACCCCGATATCTATCTTGAGAAAATGATAATGAATCCAAGACATATCGAGTTTCAAGTTGTTGGTGATAAGCATGGGAACTATGTCCATCTAGGCGAGCGCGATTGTACCATTCAGCGCAGAAGGCAGAAGCTCATCGAAGAGACTCCCAGCCTTTACTTAAACGCCACGCTCCGCAAGAAAATGGGAGATGCTGCCGTCGCGATCGTTAAGGCCGCGGGCTATTACTCAGTGGGCACTGTCGAGTTTTTGGTTGATGAGAATAAAAACTTTTACTTCATGGAAGTAAACACCCGTATCCAAGTCGAGCACACGGTAACGGAAGAATATACTGGCATCGATCTCGTTCGAGAACAGATCGCTATTGCTCGAGGAGAAAAACTTAAAATAAGACAAAAAGATGTCACTTTTTCCGGGCATGTTATCGAGTGTCGCATCAATGCTGAAGACCCTTCCAATAATTTTGCTCCCTCTCCAGGTAAGCTTGAATACTTCATCCCGCCAGGTGGACCTCATGTGCGCATCGATAGCGCCTGTTACTCTGGCTATTCGATCTCTCCCCATTATGATTCGATGATCGCAAAGCTCATTGTGAAGGGCAGTGATAGGGACGATGCCTTAAAAATTCTGGCGCGTGCACTCAAAGAATTTCATATTGGTGGAGTGAAAACTACGATTCCCTTCCACCTCTTCATGCTTCAGGATGAAAATTTTCTCAAAGGAGAGTATTTTATCAATTACATCGATAATCTCATTGACGATGGCTGCAGCTTTACCCTCGAAGAGTCATGAGACTACTCATCTCTGAAAAAGCCATTTTAGAAAGAATCCAATCCGCTGCCAAAGAAATCGATGCCCGCTATTCAGAGAGGACCCTTACGCTCATTGTCGTGCTTAAAGGCGCTCTGTTTGTTGCGGTGGACCTTATCCGCGCTTTGAATATTAGGGTCGAATTAGAGTTTGTGCGGGCTCAAAGTTATGGCTTCCTTGGGACGCAAGCGGGCCCTCTTACTATCGATGGGATAGAGGCCCTTGATGTTGCGGCAACCCAAAGATTCGGTGGCAATCACGGGTATAAGGAGGCTTACCGGGCCTTGAGGGGTGTTTACTTGATGGAGGAAGAGTAATCGTGAAAGGAATTGTTCTCGCGGGAGGCCGGGGTAGCCGCCTCTATCCGCTCACATTTGCGACCTGTAAACAGCTTCTTCCTCTCTATGACAAGCCGATGATCTATTATCCGCTTTCAGTACTTGTCATGGCTGGTATTTCTGAGATTTTATTGATTTGTAATCGCGAAGATGAAGCCAGCTTCCGCTCCATCCTCAAAGATGGTAGCCAGTGGGGGATCACCATTTCATTTGCCATTCAAGAGGAGCCAAGGGGTATCGCTGATGCCTTCATCGTCGGCGAGGAATTTATCGGAGAGGATTCTGTTGCACTTATTCTTGGAGACAATATTTTCTCAGGACAGAATCTTGGTCGTCTACTTTTGCAAGCAAGAGAGCTGCATGAGGGGGGACATATTTTTGGTTATGAGGTGGAGCGTCCAGAGCAATATGGCGTTCTGAAATTAGCCGGCCATGAAATTATAGACATCATTGAAAAGCCTGTATCTCCTCCTTCCCACTATGCTGTTACGGGTCTCTATTTCTACGATAACGAAGTCATAGAAATTGCGAAGCAATTGCATCCATCTGCACGTGGAGAGATCGAAATCACCGATATCAACCGTAGCTATCTGAAAAGAGGAAAGCTGAATTGTCAGCTACTAGATAGAGGGTTTGCATGGCTAGACACAGGAAGCTATGATACTCTCCTTGCCGCAGCTCACTATGTGCAGCATATGCAAAAGAGACAGGGGATAAAAATTGGATGTCTTGAAGAAGAGGCTTTTCGTAGGGGGTTTATTGACTCAAACCAGCTTGTTGCACTCGCAAAAAGCCATGAAAACTCAGAATATGGTCAATATCTCAAAGCAGTCGCCACTCGGATAGATCATCCAGAGCTTCTTACTTCTTCGCTGGGTTGAGACGTTTCTTTTTCATTTTTTTGCGGTAAGGAACAAAGGTTGCTTGTTTTCCAGAAACCACTTCATGAAGATTCTCGATCGCCATGAACGCTTGAGGATCTTCTCGCAGCACAATTTCTTTGAGCTCTGCTAGGTCAAGGCGCTCGACAATGATGAATAGTAGTTCACGTGACGCTCCAGAGAACCCCCCCTTTCCATGAATGATGGTGAGCCCAAGTCCCAATTCATTCATGATCAACTTAGAAAGCTTGGCTGGACATGAAGAAATAATCAGAACAGATTTGAGCTCATCAAGTCCAACGATTACCATATCGATCATATTAACGTCGACGATGTAGGTCATGAGCGACTGAAGAGCAATGTGCCAATCATCAAACATCCATCCATAGACCCCAAAAATAATGACATTGGCGCTGAGTACCACCTGGCCAATGGTGAATCCTTTTTTACGATTGATGATGATTGCTAGGATCTCCGTCCCATCGAGACACCCTCCATTACGAATAATGAGGCCCGCACCAATACCGAGGATCGCACCGCCGAAGACGATGATCTCAATGGGATCTCCTATAAATGGAGGCACTTTATCAAGAACAAAGAGGAAGGCAGCAAAAATGAGAATCGCTCCAAACATGTGGATGACGAAGGTGCGCCGGATGAAACGAAAAGCGAGATAGATGAAGGGTAGGTTTAGTACAACGAGGAAGTAGGAAAGGTAGTTCTCACCGAAGAGTCTACCGAGTATCAGGGCGATACCAATAGTGCCCCCGTCAATCAGCATGTTAGGTAAAAGAAAAATGCGGATAGAAACTGCGGCCAAAAAAGCGCCGATCAAGATCCAAAAAAAATCTTTAAGATAGTGGAGGGCGCCAGATCGAGATTGCGTTTTCATTGTACCGTAGTTGAAAAGCTACGCGGGAGACGGGACTCGAACCCGCAACTTCCGCCGTGACAGGGCGGTGCTCTAACCAATTGAACTACTCCCGCAGAGTAAAACTATTCATGGGCGCAACAGGACTCGAACCTATGACCGCCTGTGTGTAAGACAGGAGCTCTACCAACTGAGCTATGCGCCCCCTTGCAACCTGGCTTGCAAAAGAGTTATCACTCTAACTAGATAGAGGATTTTTCTCAAGAAAATAGAGGAACTGATAGGGTTATATCAATGAATATTGGAAAAATGACTTTTCTCTTCGCTTTTATGATGGTGGTCTCTGGATGTGGACCCCGTGTGATGGATGACTTTCATCGGGCGGGTGAAGACATTTGTCGAGAGCTTACAGTAGAGCTCAGGGGAATTGATCATATTGAAGAGCTTCTAGAGAAGGAAGGCTCGTTGGAAAAAAAGTTTCAAAAGCTCGTTGATCTTATGATTGCTGCCAAAATAGCTTCAGGCAAACGGGGGGGCGCTTTAGCAGTTTCTGAAGGGCCCTACTCGCAAAAGTTACGGAAAGAGCTGACCCGCATCTATGAAATAGAAGGGGCCTCTGAAATCATTGAACGTGCACAAAAAGAACCCCTTATCCGCCTGGGAGCCTTTGACCCGTGATTGCCACCTAATCTTTGATTTGCCATCAACAGATTCGGTTAAGATTTTGCAGATTTTTTCTTGCAGATATCCAAGGATATCTGCAAGAAAAAAGATGTGAAAGATAGCCTGAATCTGTTGATGGCAAATCGAATACATATAAACTCTTCTCTATTTCTGGAGGCTTTTTGGAAATTCAAGAGTGCTGTTTTTTATTCTTGCCTATACAATCAAATTCAGAATGCCGACGGTCTAGCCCGCAAAGAAGCCCTTTTAAGAGCCCATCTTTGACGCTTCGCTCCTCGTCCAACACCAAAGGGTTGAACTCGTCCCTCATCTCCAAATCTGCACTCTTAAAAGAACTTCTTATGCGAGGATTAGGTAGCAATCACGGGTTTGACAGAAGGTTAATCCTTTATCAAAGCGTCAAATGAAGGGCGCCTTTTCTGAAAAAAGTCATGGTCGGTCAGCTGGTCAATATGGATGGGAACCGCAGTGACATAGCCCTCTTTAAGTAGCGCAACGTCGCTTGTATCATCTTCTTCATGGTCATCCCAACGTCCGCCATGCCAGTAGTAGGGATGTCCCCCGGCTGGGTGGAGTCGTTCTGCGGGATCTTCGACCCAAAGACTGCGTCCCTGCCTAGCAAGACGTAATCCCTTAGTTTCCTCTCCATGCATGGGGAAATTGACATTTAGGATGGTGCCAGCGCTCAGAGGGTAGTCCAGGATATGTTCAACGATGGGAGCGATGTAGGGCTTAGCATTTTTGAAGTCAGGCTTGTCAAAGTTCTCACAAGAGAATGCAATGCCCGATACTCCCTTGAGAGCTCCCTCGATCACACCTCCAATGGTGCCGCTATATAGAACAGTACGTCCCGAATTGGAGCCGTGATTAATTCCGGAGACGATAAGGTCAGGCATTTCCGACAGCAGCAAGCGGAGAGCAAAGCGCACGCAGTCAGCAGGAGTCCCACTAATTTTCCAGGCAGGGGTCTCGTTTTCCCACTTCACAGGATGAATAGTTAAAGGTTGGTGGAGAGTCAGAGCGAGGCTGGCGCCAGAACGTTCCTGGGAAGGTGCGACAACAGATAGATCGGCCACTTCTTTGAGAGAGTCCCAAAGGTGCCAGATGCCGGGGGCATCGATCCCGTCATCGTTGACTAATAATATTCTTGGCTTGCGAGTCATAGGTACATTCTACCAGACAACGCATTAGTCGCCCCTGAAAAAGTAAGATCCCCCTATGAGAATAATTTGCACTCCTCTATGAGGTCCTCGATAGTAAAAATGCAAGAAAGTGAGAATCTGCCTTTTAAATCATTGCAAATTTTTTCAAGGAGGGATCGTACTTTCGATCGAAAAATCGCGCATTTTTCAAACAAAAAATCGCGGCTCGCGATGAGGCCAACCCTGAAATGGGTTGACCGACAGAGCAGAAGCGATTTTTTGTAAAAAGGGGCATTTCATACCACTAATCGAAAATTAGATTCAAATTTGTTCGGATCTTTCCACCCAGAAGATTGCGCTCGATCTTGCTAACCTGCGTGAGGTTAGCTGCACTCTCCGCGCCTCCTTCTGAGCAAAAATCTCTCTCCAAATTCAAACCTTATGTTCGATAAATGGTATTACGCCGAAGGGACTTTTTCAGGGACGACTATTAGACCGTGACTACTTTTCGTCTTGTAAAATAGGAAACAGCCCACATAGACAAAAGGCTGGCGGTAAAGGCTGGAGGGAGGGGAGGGATGGCAATGGGAATGAGTTTGTCAAAAAGAGGCCAAATGGCAGCTAGAATCCCACCTACCAGAATGCCACACCAAGCTCCATATTTATTGATGTGGCGCGAGTAGAGGCACATGAGGAGCAGAGGACCAAAGGAGGCACCAAGCCCTGACCAGGCGTAAAAGACGAGCCCATAGATGGTGCTGATTTTCCCCAGAGCAATGAAAAATGCGATCAGTGAGACCAGGATCACCCCAAGGCGAGAAACGAGAAGGAGCTCTTTAGAAGAAGCTTTTTTGTGAAATACACGTTTATAAAGGTCTTCTGTGAGGCTGGATGTGAGAACCAATACCATGGAGCTCATCGCATTGATGGTAGCAGCAAAAACGGCGCAGAGGATAAAGCCTACGACAAATGGAGAGAAGGTCTGTTTTACCATTTGGATGAAGACTTCCGAGCTATCAGCAAGCCCCTTTGAAGCAAAGAAGGGAATGCCTACAAGCCCAACTAGCGTTGCAGAGCCAAGTGCGATTGTCATCCAGCTCATCCCTACAGCTTGCGCCTTCCGGATCTCTCGGACATTGCGAATACCCATGAACTTTGTGACAATATGCGGCTGTCCAAAATAGCCAAGTCCCCACCCTATGATCAGAAAGAATATATCAAGAAGGCTGAGAAGCTCGAAATTGGGAATGAGCGAAGAGGTCAGATTTTTGGTGTGGATCGCACTCCATATTCCTTCAAACCCTCCAACTTTTGGGAGAATATATAATGGCACGAAGAGAATTACGAGCACGAGGAAGATGCCCTGGAAAAGGTCGATCCAAGCAAGTGTAAGAAATCCTCCAAAGAAGACATAGGGGACTACAATGAGAATACCAATACTGACACCGAGGGCGTAATTGAGTCCAAATAGGATGTTAAGGACAAGTCCCATTCCAACCAGGGCCGCTGAGACGTAAATGGTGTAAAAAACAAAGAGCATCATAGCGGTAAAAATACGTATGATCCCCGATTTATCAGCTAGCCTGCTCTCGAAAAAACCGGAAAAGGTCAAGCTATTATACTGCTCCGTGGCAATACGCACTTTGGGCGCCACAATTTGCCAGTTCAAAAACATAAAAAGAAGCAGGCCTACCCCAGACCAGGCGTGGTGGAAGCCGTAAAGATAGAGGATCGCTGGATAGCCCATGAAGAGCCAGCTGCTCATATCACTTGCGTGGGCAGCAAGAGCAGTCAGCC
>SDBV01007013.1_pt1 | contig 15470 bp, 13 predicted proteins | sample 2277081 | NCBI WGS metagenome assembly SDBV01 (sample SAMN10402039, study PRJNA504765) | marine sediment metagenome | isolation source: marine sediment core GS10_PC15, 223 cmbsf | place: Arctic Ocean: Southern Knipovich Ridge | collected 2010
GTCGTGAAGTTGCTGCTCAGAGATGGACGTGCTGATCCTGCCGCAGGCGACAACAACTATGTTATCCGATTCAGTAGCGCAAGGGGGAATGCCGACGTAGTTCAGCTGTTGCTGGAGGATGGACGTGCTGACCCCACCGACGACGACAACTGGCCAATCGGAGTGAGCAGCATGTTTGGGCGCACAGATGTGGTGAAGTTGCTCCTTGCGGATGGTCGTGCCGACCCTGCAGCCAAGCACAACATTGCGATCCGAATGAGCAGCGAACGTGGCCACACCGACGTTGTGAAGATGTTGCTGACGGATCCACGTGTTGACCCCACAGCTGTGGATAATGAGGCTATAATACTGGCAAAGAAACAGGGGCATACGGAAATAGTTGAGCTGTTATTACAAGATCCTAGAGTAAAAATAACGAGAGAGGAGATAGCGAGGCTGCAATTTACAATTAACACCAGGAGCAGCTATCGGAGGTCTCGTAGAGAATATTATATATAATTAGATAACCAAGAACAATCACCCCATCGTAATCTCCACAAAGCCATTTTTCAACATTATTAAAAGTTAACAGGAGATCAGTACGCCCTCCAGTTGTTACTAATTTATAGGCATTCACAAAATTAAATTCTTCAGAAACAACATTTTCTCCTTTCAAACTTTTCGTAATTCCTTGTATCCATTCATTTAGATCACCACCATATCCTAGCAGAACTAGTCCTTCGGTTTTTTTGAAATTGGAACAATATCAAAAGTACTATGTATTATATCCATTTTGAGATACACAAAATCCTTGACCTAATTCCAATTTTAGCAACTTTGTCCGGTGGCAGCTGCATGCCAATACGCCTACCTTCTTGACGCAACTCGTGTGGATTCCCCGCAGCTTAAGTATTAGCATAGTGGAGGACCGGGGCACCACCTATTAGGAGAATATTGGTCCAAATACTGGAACAGGATAGTCAAACTTGCAGCTTGGGCATACGTACTGGCAAGGACTGGCATGGGATTGGATGGCCTAAATTAGTACTACAGTACGGTTGAAAGTGGGGCTATCTTTGGTGCTTGAGTTTTCATAAAGTAGGCAACGACGACGCAGGCCTACTTTTATGAAAAATTTGGAATTTAGCAAAGACAACGTGGCCACTTATCTTTCCAGATGCGGTAGATAAATCCTATTGCAAAGACACCCTCAATAAGATTGAGGGTAAAGAGAACGTTGTAAAAAATCCAGAAACTTTTATACTGTTCTTTTATAGTATCGTCAACCCTATCATAGACAACCGATCCCATGATGAAAAGTATCACAGACCCACAGAGGATATAAATTACTACGAGCAAGGACAATCGGGCACCTCCTTCGTATAGATGGGATCGATATTGGTACAAATAGTAGCCCATTGTATACGCAACGAAGACTAATCCCACGCCGACCCAGATGATTTTTGTGAAACACCAAGGCCAGATAACAACTTTGTAATCTTCAAGCTCAGCATGCTCTATGAGCATGCTGATTCCAATGATAGTGGCGACAGCATAGATGAGTAGAGTTATTGCCGACACCGTCACGTTTGTTCTGTACGAGATCATTTTAAGGATAAATACAATCCTTGACCTAATATCAATTTTACCAACTTTGTCCGAATTCCGCGCAACTTAAGTATTAGCATAGTGGAGGACCGGGACACCATCTATTAGGAGAATAGGCACCCTTTTTTGGTCCAAATACTGGAACAGGATAGTCAAACTTACAGCTTGGACATACATCTTGACAAGGAACAGGACATGGAATGGGATGACCTAAATTAGTACTACAGTACGGTTGAAAATAAAGTGGGGCTATCTTTGGTGCTTGAGGTTTCTGGGTCAAAGTATTAAAGGGAAATCCAAACCCTTCTTTGCTACTTTTACAAATCAAAATAGCAATAATACCAACACACACAAGTATTATAATTGTATTGTTCATTATAATACTAACAAGAAAAACATTTTTCAAGGCAACGCCAGTCAAATGTTAAAGTCAGAAAGAGATCCTTCTTCACTACGTCTGCGGCAACAATTTCCACCAACTCTCCCAACACGGGCCCCGCCAGTACATCCTGCGGTGGTGGTGGTGATGGCGATGCCTTGGAGACGGTCTTTTTAGTTGAGAGGAGTGCATTGAGGAGGAAGTGGTTTTTGAGTGTACACTGGGAGCGCAGCAGCAGCTGGCATTAATGTTTTGCGATTAAACGGTTGGGTCTCTCTGAGCGGTAAAGTCTGCTTTTGGTATAATCCATACTGACCTTGAGTGATAGGACTTCTATTCTTAAGCCAATAGCGTGGATCTCCAAGAGGTGCTTGTCCTAAACTAGTAGAATGTACGAGAGCCATATTTGCGTCTATATAGGTGGAAACAGGTACATCTGTAACATAACCGTACTTTTGTTTGATACATAGATTTTCATTGTTTGTCTGAACCCTGTAAATAAGATAAACCAAGGTCACGATAATAGCGATTGCTATTATTATGTTAAATGTACTAAAGTTTGTACTCATTAAACTACTTCAAGAAAATAATTTGCACTTTCGATAACCATCAATGTGCAGTCGTAATTCTACGATCTTTGTGAATTTAAACGCTGATTTTTTCTATTTATAATATAAATGAAAAATATGCTAGTATTAGGTGATAGTCATAGTACTATTTTCAGATATTGTAATGGTAAAACACAAAAGTTTAATTTTAATGTTCTGGACATAGGTGGTGCTACCGCACAAGGAGCCGTTAATCCAAATTCTAAAACAGATGCGTTAAAAATTTTCACACGCAAGTTGGAAACTATAAATACAAAGAATATTGACTATATTATGATTATGTTAGGAGAAGTTGATTGCGGTTTTGTTATTTGGGTTAGAAGTAAAAGATATAATATAAATGTAGATGAACAAATCGATATATCAGTTGATAATTTATTTTCTTTTATCGAAAACATTGTTAGAAAATATTTCAAGTCATATCAGATAATTATAGTAGGTAGTGTTTTACCAATAATAAAAGATAGTACTGATAAAAGATTTATAAATGGAGCAAGAGCAGAAGTTGATGCAAGTCAAGAAATAATAACGAAAAAAACAATTGAATACAATTTAAAATTAAAAAATAAAGCAAAAGTTTTGGGTTTCCATTATATTGATATAACAAATTTAACTATGAATACTGAAACTAATCTAATAGATGATATTTATTTATCTTCTATTCCACATGACCATCATCTTAATAAGCAAAAATCTTACAAGTTATGGTTAAATATATTAGATTGCTATTTTTATCGATAGTACCTCCAAACTAACCAATAATCAGGAGCCGTAGATTTTCGGCTTACTTCGAAGAATCACAACACATATAACAATTATCAGAACAACAAGCAACCAGAAGGGTACTCCTGTTTTATAAGACACAGAGTCTATGGCTCTGATTGGAGCAAAGAGCTTCGGCCTCGATCTTGTTGATGGTGCGGGTAACTCTCCCTGACTGATGAAATTAGCGACCCTTATGCCGGCAATGCACGCAGCTTCCATAGAGAATATGTCCAGTGTCTCTCTGATGAAGCCCGTAGCGATAAACAGGTTTTCCAGCGGAGTTCTAAAAGATGGTCGCAGCGCATAACTTCCCGCGTTATTCGTGAATTTAGGCTCTGTGGTGTTTAAAAGTCTACCACCATATCTCGGAGACGCGGACCTCGTTTGATGCCGTAGGCCTTTCGGAGAAAGACCGTCTGAGTAACTTGGCCAAATCCTCGACCATTTAACAATAAGTTCTGAAGACAGTTCGAAATCATTATTTTCTTTGACGAGCTTAGCCAGACTCTTACTACTGGATAACTGAGCCCACAATTCATTAATAATCTCCTCATACGAACAATCCAACATCGGTTTGTTGTAGACTATTCCTGGAATGTAGGCGGTAGTGGCGGCAACCGACCACCCTCCCTTTACATCAGGATTTAATCTGCATAGAGGTATGTCCTGATAGATCTTATCGTACGCTAGTACGATTAGATCCCACGGAGAATCTACGTGTAAAAATGCATTGACGTCTCCAAGAGATATTGGTCTGGAGAAATACAACTGAAAGGATAGTTGAATATGTAGACAGTTTTCAGATAATTGTTTGATATTCTTTCCGATACTATTCAGTATCTCTGATCTGATTAGTATCTGGTTTAACACCTCCACAGGTACACACAATACATAATAATCTGCTTCTACCTTTTCAACGCCGTGCTCTGATTTTACGGTGGCCGAAATTACGCTATCGCCGCTTGTTTTCAAAGTATCAATCTCCGTATTCATTGCGAATTTTACCCCCTTTTTCTTCAGATCTGCAACCCACCAATCGAAGAGAGCCTCCGACGTCGGCTTTATAGTGACATAGTCTTTATATGTCGAATCCAGATACGAAGAAAGTATCTGCATCTCCATACCTACTTTGATTACCGATCGATACGATCCTTTGTATCTATCCATACCCAACCAACCACCTATCTCACGATAGAGATTTGACGAACTTGCAGTGTCCAGGGCTTTCCACCATGTCAGATTATCAAGCGAATCCATCCTTTCATCACAGGATGCAAATCCATAGAAAGCACTACGCCAGACAGAAATTTTATCTTTTAAAGTTGCTTCGCGATCGGAGAGATTCTTATGATGATACTCTGTGAGATTCGATCTTGTTGTACCGTTCGGAGTGGGGATCTCATCCATAATTCCTAGAAGATTATCGTAGAAACCGAAGAATACTCTCCAGCAATATTCTGTCGCGCAACCCTCCGAGTCTCTTCCGCTCCTTGCTAACCCTCCCACTACATCTTTTTGTTCATACACGATTATGTCAAACTCTGGAAGCTTTGATAACTGGTGAGCTACGGTCAATCCTCCCACACCAGCTCCAAACACTACGATTTTACGATGTTTGGACATATTAACTTTAGCATAGATAATATCAAAAACCACAAGAGCTGTCTACTTTTAAGTAGGTCAAAATATGAGCCGGTGCTCGCTCCATCGACGACAGTTCGTACCCTCCTTTATTGATCTAGCCAGCTTTGCTGGCTAGCGCAAGGTAGCTGGAATGATTCGGACGTGGTATCCCGTGGTCCGCAAGCTTTCTCAAAAATCTTGATTAATGTTAATGGCACGCAAATCAAGTAAACGTTCTTCCCGCAAGAGTTCCAAGAAGGGAAGTCGCAAGATATCTCGCCGTAAGCTTTCTGACTGGCAAAAGTATGTAAAGGCACACAAGGGTCAAGGCTTGACTCTCAAGAAGCTTGGTGCTGAATACCGCAAGGTGTCCAAGAAGCGTAGCCGCCGCAAGGCGTCCAAGAAGCGTAGCCGCCGCAAGGCGTCCAAGAAGCGTAGCCGCAAGGTGTCCAAGAAGCGCAGCCGCAAGGTGTCCAAGAAGCGTAGCCGCAAGGTGTCCAAGAAGCGTAGCCGCCGCAAGGCGTCCAAGAAGCGTAGCCGCAAGGTGTCCAAGAAGCGCAGCCGCAAGGTCTCTCGTAGAGCACAAAAAGGAGCGTGTCCAATAAATCTGCAAAAAGAATATTTTACAATAGACGGAGCAGAGTATTATTGTATTAGTAATCAAAGATATTTTCAAATAAAACTGCAAGCATCAAAACAGCATCCGCATGGGATAATCCTCAGAGATTTAAGAGAAAAAATATCAGCTAATAGCGTACACGAATTAAAGACAATTGCTCAATACTTAGGTCTAAAGAAGTATTCGAAACTTCGAAAAACTAAATTAGTTGGTGCAATTATTGATAGTGAAGGAAAAGTTAAGAAAAATTAATTATCTACATATATCGATGTTGGGAATAGAATCATTACCAATAATGATTGCTAGCTGAATGTATATAACTAATTCATATGATTACTCATTAAAAAGCTGTATCTCTAAAAAGTAGAATCCAGTTCCTAATGCTACTCCTAATAATGAACCAACAATTACTTGCAAGTATGTGTGACAATTTTCCACTACTGGTGTACGGCTGATGATCACAGCCAGCGCGAATAGGATCAGCAAGCTACTACGAACACTTTTAAAAAGTAGAGTACCGCTAGCATTAAATATCCACCAGGACCAGAAAGTTGCAGCCATTGCCATTGCCATGCTATGTCCACTAGGCATTCCAATCTGATCATCAACATTTACACAGCCGTCACAATCAGGGAAGATACCACAACCCATACAGTTTCCAGCGCCGGGGGGACGATAGATTCCAGCTCTTCCCGGAAAAGCTTTACCACTCAGCTGTTTCAATAATATATCTAGTACTTGAGTAATAACAATATAACTAAAAAAACGTAGAGCGATAAATTTGGAGCTAATCAGAAAAACTAGTATGCTTGCTACTAACATAATACAAGGACTAGCACGTAGTAAATCATTTAGTGAATTCATTACTATTCAAAAAGATATATGCCGGGTTGGCATATATCTTTTTAGAACTTACCGATAGCAATCTTCCACTGCGTTGCTGGTGGCGCTGGCTGATGAAATGACAAGCCTACGGTGGACGACACTGCGATCCGTAAGCCAACCCAAACCTCGCGCTTCTTTTCTATCATCCATCGTAAGAGGTTCAGCTAGTTGAGAGTTTACGTTAAAACGACTATCGATGTACCATTCTTTTTCTAAATTTTGTGTAAAGATAAACTGTGACACTGGGTGTAGCCAACGATTGATGGTACTGTCATGTGAAAGCAATTCTGGATGATCACTTGAGGCTGGAAGAATTTCAGGGCCCTCTTCTTCTTCACTCATCCATTCATTTGGATCATCATTACCATCCTCTGCAGTCTCATAGATGTTATCTAGAAAGTCATGCATACTATTTGCTATGGGATCATTAGTGGTTGGCCACAAACTTTTAAGAGCATTCACCGAAATGTAAGCTTCGTTGTGGCAGCCTATAAACTTTATGCTTTTGCGGAGATGATCTTGAATCATCTCCTCAACTTTAGGAGGTACAACCTTGCCACTTTCATAACGGTTGCGCCACCAGGCAGTTAATTTATCAATTACTACCAATTCGCGTAGACCGTTGCGCAAATATCGCATGTGAGAATCAAGGCAAAGATACAAGCATATCATGTACAAATGCATCGTCTTGTCAATGTGATGTTCGCCAGCAAAGGTATAATAAATTCGTTCTGCTTTACCTGCTGTGGCATACATTGCTTCAATGACGATACCCAACAAGCCAACCGTTGCCGATTCTGATTCAATAGTAATACGATTGGTATTGCTATCTTTCATGTTTTGATCAAAAAAAGTTTTGAAATAAGGTGCTGCAAGATATACAATCACTTTGTGCACCGGATACTCTGTTGTAGTGTCGGTTGCTGTTTTCTCAACAAGAATCAAGTCACACAATGTACCTTTTTGAGCTAGTTCCCAATAATCTTGATTGTTAATTGCTGCCATTTACTTGATATTTTTAGTGATAGTTAATATCAATTTTGTACTTTGCTTCATTCTGCTTACCCAAACCACCGCCTGCGGAGGCTGTCGTCGTTGCCGGGGCTACCTAAACACCCTATAAAGAATATCTGGCTACTCTTTGACGAAGTTTTGCTCAGAATCCGTACTTTTGATATACCGTCGATCGTAATATACTTGTTCTCCTTCTGGAACTAATAAAAATTCGTCAAACAATATCCTTAGCTCTTCTTGGTCAGTGTCTATATCTTCATATTGAGATAGTAAATGATAAATATAATGACGATATATGTAATCGGTAGATTTATTTGTAATGGCTGTAGAGATAGCAAAATCAATAAGTGGTTCGACCGCAAAGTAGCGATTATAAGGATCTTCTCCAATTTCTTTGGCAAATTGAATAAAACGCGTGGCAAGTTGGTGATAATCATAATCTAAACGATCAAGTTGACAGTCCCACCTACCAAACCGTATATTTACTGCTGGTTTAGGTTCTGCGTAAAAATGTCTCCACATTATTATAGTTCAAGATTCTATTAATATAGCCTGTTGTAGATTTACGAATTGTCCTTGTAGCAACCGTCGCCACCTTTACTTGCTGAGCATCTTGGTCGGCATGTCCACAAGCAATAGCTTCACAATGTCAGCATGTGCCCATTTCTGCAACTCCAAGCGATGATCTATGATCTATACCGGAACAAGATCGACCGAGCTCCCAACGTCCATCCGCCAGCAACAACTTCACGACATCTGCATGCCCGTTATGGCTGCTCCAGCGGATCGCGCAGTTGTTGTCTGCTGTGGGGTCAACACGTCCATCCGCAAGTAACAGCCGAACCACGTCTGTGTGTCCCTCATGGCTACGAAATCTCTTGTAAAGTTTTCTAGTTCTTCCTTCTCCGCTACCTGTTTATTGTTACTCTAGGATCTTGTGATAACAGCCTCACTACTTCTGCGTGTCCTCTTTCGCTGCTCCATCGGATCGCATGGTTGTTATTCGTCGCTTTGCCTCACGCTGCTTACGTGAGCATAGAGTTGATGATCAACTCGCGATCGTTTGTAGGAAGCCCTCATCTTGAATAGTTCAACGCTCGCAATCATACGACTGAGCGCCTGACTAGTACACCGGCTATAATTAGCATCATTAATGGAATCTCAAGTATTTGATTATTGCCTGTCGGCTTGTTTCTTGACGATATTGAGGATCCAGCGCATCCAAATGTTGTAAGGTGATATAGTTTCTGATCTATACCCTTTATAGTACTTTCCAACCTTAAAAGTAGCACAACCAGAGAAGAGTGATGCACCAATCCTGCCAACCGTGTGTCTCTTGCTAAGGCATTGTGCCATGCCGAGCCTCCTTCAGCACCCAATCTATTGGGCCAACTCTGCATTAGGGTCGGCACGTCCATCGGCAAGCAACAACTTTACCACCTCTGCGTGTCCCATTGAACTGCTCCATCGGATTGCCGTGTTGTCGTAAGCTGCGGGGTCGACACGTGCATCCGCCAGCAGTAGCCGCACTACATCTGAGCGACCAATCCAACTGCTCCATCGGATCGCCCAGTTGTCATTCGCTGCAGGGTCGGCACGTCCATCCTCCAGCAACAACTTCACCACATCGGTGTGTCCGTTCCTGCTGCTCCATCGGATCGCGAAGTTGTCGCCTGCTGTGGGGTCAGCATGCCCATCGGCGAGCAACAACTGCACGACGTCGGTGTGTCCATTGCCGCTGCTCTCTCGGATCGCCAAGTTGTTGCAGGCTGTGGGGTCAGCACGTCCATCGGCAAGCAACAGCTTCACCACGTCTGTATGCCCCTCTTGGCTGCTCATTCGGATCGCCTCGTCCTCGCCCGCCGCTGGGTTGACACGTTCATCCGCCAGCAACAGCTTCACGACATCCGCGTGCCCGTTCTGGCTGCTCGTTTGGATTGCCAAGTTGTCTCTAACGGTAGGGTCCACCCGTGCATCGGCAAGCAACAACTTTATGACGTCAGTGTGTCCCCATCTGCTGCTCAGTTGGATCGCCCAGTTGTCCCAGACTGTGGGGTCGGCATGTCCATCGGCAAGCAGCAGCTTCACCACGTCTGTATGCCCCTCTTGGCTGCTCATTCGGATTGCCTCGTTGTTCTTCGCAGCGGGGTTGACACGTCCATCGGCAAGCAACAACTTTATGACGTCTGTGTGCCCATTCCGGCAGCTCCATTGGATAGCACTGTTGTCCATCGCTGTGGGGTCGACACGCCCATCGGCAAGCAACAGCCGAACCACGTCTGTATGTCCCATCTGGCTGCTTATACGGATGGCAAAGTTTGTGCAAATGGACGGATTTAGACGTGGACCAGCGAGTAGCAGTCGAACCACGTCTGTGTATCCGTTCTGACAAGCGTGTATGAAAGCTGGCGCCTGGTCGAATACCGAGTGCGCCACCGCGCAAAAGCGACGGCACGTGCACGAAAATGCTGCCCGGTCGTTGACAGCGAGAAAGGAGGCCACTTCTGCGAGCATTTCGTCCGGCATAGCGCAGATCTTGGAAGTGGTATTGTTATCCATGTCAAAGCTGCCTTCTTAGCTGCTGGATGATCTAAATTCAGTTTTATACTTTTCTGAAGGTAAAGGAATCATTTTCTCGGCTGAGTCAACACGTTCATCGGCTACCAACAACTTTACAACGTCTGCATGTCCACTATCACTGCTGATTCGGAGTGCAAAGTTATTATTCGCCGCGGGATCGACGCGCGGATCAGCTAGTAAGAGCTTTACAACGTCTGGGTGCCCGTTCTGGCTGCTGAGTCTGATAGGATTATTATCGTTGACGGTGGGGTCAACACGTCCATCGGTTAGCAACAGCCGAACAATAGCACTACGCCCATTCAGGCTGCTGAGTCTGATAGCAAGGTTGTCGTTGGCGGCAGGATCGACACATCCGTCTGCAAAAAACTGCTGCACAATGTCCATGTACCCACTGCCACATGCATGTTGGAATGCTGGTTCTTGGTCAAAGACATCATGCGCCACACCACAAAACAGATGACAAACACGTGAAAATGCACAGCGCGCTCGGTTGTCATATACTAGAAAGGAGGCCACGTAGACGAGCATTTCGTTGGGCAGTGTATTGGTGATAGTATTACTCATGATTTACAGTTTTACTGCTTTCTTAAAAGCGTTAAAGTCAGTTTTGTACTTTGCCTCACACTGCTTACGAAGCAGTCTACTTTTACCAAACGTAGAGTTGTCGATGTTGAGGATCCAGCGCATCCAAAGCAACACAGATCATTTGACTTGCGGCGTACTGGCCTCTTTTTCTCAACAGGGGTCTCTTCCATGTTGTGACTTGAGCAATAGTCACTACGATGACCAAAGGTGTCAAAAGTACAGTGTTGACGAACATTTGCTCCACTACGAAGAATGTGCTTACAGTAATTGGTATCGGACATAGTTTCTGATCTATACCCTTTAACACTCTACTACAACACACCCACCTACACTATTACCACAAAAGGTATAGATCATTAAAGTTCTACTTTGCTCGGTCGACACGAGGATCTGCAAGTAAGAGCTTCACAACATCTGCAGATCCCTTTGAACTGCTTAATCGAATCGCAAAGTTGTCGTCGGCTGCAGGATCAGCACTCCCATCGGCAAGCAACAGCTTCACCACGTCTGCATGGCCATTCTGGCTGCTCCAGCGGATCGCATAGTTGTGTTTAGCTGCAGGATCGGCACGTCCATCCGCAAGCAACAACTGTACCACGTCTGAATGCCCACTGCGGCTGCTCCAGCGGATCGCATAGTTGTGTTTAGCTGCAGGATCGACACGTCCATCCGCAAGCAACAACTGAACCACATCTGCACGCCCATTGCGGCTGCTTATGCGGATCGTATAGTTGTTCCAAACTGCAGGGTCGGTACGTCCATCCGCAAGCAACAACTTTACCACCTCGGCATCCCCATTCTCGCTGCTCGCTCGGATCGCCCAGTTGCCGTTGGCTGTGGGGTCAGCACGACCATCCGCTAGCAACAACTTTACCACATCTGTATGTCCGTTGTTGCTGCTGGACATGATTGCCTCGTTAGCGTCCGCGGTGGGGTCGGCACGTCCATCCACTAGCAACAACCTCACCACCTGAGGGTATCCATGGGCACTGCTCAATCGGATCGCATAGTTGTCATCTGCTGTTGGGTCAGCACGCCCATCCGCTAGCAACAACCTCACTACGTCTGCATGTCCCCGCTTGCTGCTCATTCGGATCGAACAGTTGCTGTCAGTTGCAGGATTGGCACGTCCATCGACCAGCAGCAGCTTTACCGTGTCGGTATACCCATTCGCGCTGCTCGTACGGATCGCATAGTTGTTCCAAACTGTGGGGTCGGCACGTCCATCCTCAAGCAACAATTTCACGATATCTGCATGCCCTATCCATTGGATCGCATAGTTGTCGTTGGCATCGGCAAGCAACAGCTTCACGACATCAGTGTGTCCATGCTCACTGCTCAGGCGGATTGCCTCGTTGTTGTCCGTAGCAGGGTCGGCACGGCCATCCGCTAGCAACAGCCTCACTACGTCAGTGTGTCCATGCCAGCTGCTCAGTTGGATTGCCTCGTTGTCCCTGACGGTGGGGTCGACACGTCCATCAGCAAACAGCAACCTCACTACGTCGGTGTGTCCCCATCTGCAGCTCAATCGGATCGCATAGTTGTCTACGGCTGTGGGATCGGCTCGTCCATCGGCAAGCAACAGCTGAACAACGTCTGTGTGTCCATTTTCGCTACTCCATTGGATCGCATAGCTGTCGTCTGCTGTTGGGTCAGCACGTCCATCTGTCAGCAACAACTTTACGATATCTGTGTATCCTCCTAAACTGCTGAATCGGATCGCTTCATTGGCAGTTGCAGCAGGATCAGCACGTCCATCTGCAAGCAACAACTTTACCACCTCGGCATCCCCATTCTCGCTGCTCCATCGGATCGCATAGCTGTCGTCTGCTGTTGGGTCAGCACGTCCATCAGCGAGCAGCAATTTTACCACATCAGTGTGTCCCCATCTGCAGCTCAATCGGATCGCATAGTTGTCTCTGACGGTGGGGTTGACACGTCCATCAGCGAGCAACAATTTTACCACGTCTGCGTGTCCTCTTTCGCTGCTCCAGCGGATCGCATAGTTGTCCCAGACTGTGGGGTCGACACGTGCATCGGCAATCAACAGTTTTACGACGTTTGTATGTCCGTTCTCGCTGCTCCAGCGGATCGCCCAGTTCTCTTCGGCACTGGGATCGACGCGTGCATCGGTAAACAACAGTTTTACGACGTCTGTGTGTCCATAGTAACTGCTTGTGCGAATGGCAAAGTTTGTGCAAATAGCCGGATTCAGACGTGGACCAGTGAGCAACAGTCGAACCACGTTCGTGTATCCGTTTTGACAAGCGTGCATTAAAGCCGGCGCCTGGTCGAACACAGAGTGCGCCATCGCGCAAAATCGACGGCACGTGCATGAAAACGCTGCCCGGTCGTTGACAGCGAAAAAGGAGGCCACTTCTGCGAGCATTTCGTTTGGAAGTACATTCATTTGATATAGGTTCTGATCTATACCGTATAGATCAATTTCTTTGTTGCAAGAAAGTGTACTATTTTGCGTACTTTTGCGTTAGTAAAAGTACTATACTACATTGTCGCAGCAATGCCAAGTAGTTTTTGCATCTCATATTTTGTCAGGCCAGTTGGTTGGGGGTTATATTCTTCACCGTAAAGGTAAAAATCAGCGAGCTGATCTTTATTAGCGCACATCTTGAGGATCGGTTGCTCTATCGTCTTCCTGGTGATCACCCAATAGACGTGGACCGGTTTCTTTTGTCCCCGTCGCCAACAACGAGCGATACCTTGATTATGAACCGCTGGACTCCACCAAGGTTCAATGCATAGCACATGATTGCCCTCAGGCAGATTAATACCTTCGCCGCCAACCTTGTAATGAACAAGGAGCACTGTTACATCAGGATCTTCCTTAAAGTTGGTAAGAATATCGACACGCTCCTGTCCTGTACAACGTCCATCCAAGAATTCATATGACACATTCGACAAGTCAGTTTGAATAGCTTTTTCAACTAGCTCAAGACACTTGACAAACATTGAAAAGATGACTATTTTTTCCCCTTTGGGGACACTCTGGATAATCTCGATAATCTTTTTGATTTTGGGCGAATCAATACCTGCACTTCCTTCAGAATCAGCAATCCACTTGTCGACCTTTGTCTGTATCAACGCCTTATCAATACCCTCTTGTATGATACCGTTCTTACTTTTGGCTACAATGAGGTACGGAGAAATACAGACTTGACGCAAACGTGTAAACATTGCTAATACAGAGGCGTAGCTTATGAATTTCATTAACATCCGCTCGTACAAGTCTTGGGTTTCAACAAGTAGCGCTTGATAAGTTAGTTTCTGATCGGGGTCCATGTCCACATAGTGTATATGCTCAATCTTTTCTGGCATCGTAACTTTGGCCTCCGTATAGTTAGATACATACATGTATTGTTGTAGGTTTTGGTCTTTAAAATACCAACGTCGCCACAACCGGGCGGTTGTGATGGTATTGTAACCACAGAATCGTAGTTGACTCCAGATATCGTTGTCACAGTTTCGGAATACCGTTCCTGTGAGACACCATTTGTGTTGGCCATACAATGCCATCACTGCTTTAAAAGTATAGGTCTTGGGATTTGCGATACGCGGTGATTCGTCCAAAAATATACGATTCCAAGGTATCTGATAAAGGTTAACTGGTCCCTTTACTGCAGGTTTGTACGGAGGCTTTTTACGGACGTGGATCGCAATTACCTTGTCTTTATGGATACCCTCCTGTCCATACTCGCAAACCAACTTGTGAGCATCGTGCTTACGAGATGCAGACAAGCATTGGTCATAAGTAGTGATAACAATGTTGTACTCCAAGATCTCTGCAGCGGTAATATGGTTAATATAATCACCTAAAAAGTCCTTGTGAAAATATAAGGCCTTGATGTTTTGATAGAACTTTTCAATACCCTGATTTTTCCATTCATAGAGCACAGTCTTGCTCGCTACTATAAGCGTAGGGCAGAGCTCTTTCTTCACTGATTGTGAGCGCAGACTATGCTCCAAAGCGGCAAAAGTTTTGCCCAACCCCATTTTCAGACACACCATGCCTCCACTTATTCCCCGATTGTAAATAGGGTTTGCTTTTTCACGGGCTTTCATCCACTCTATCACTTTGGTCTGGTAGGGGTATAATTCTACACCTTTTTGTAAACAAGGTGTAGGTCTAGCAGTGATGTCGGGGGTTGATGCCATTACTACTTTTGAACAATACAAGATTTTTATATTCAGTTTTGTACTTGGCCGCGTCGCTTCGGTAAACGGCTCCCTCCCCATTTTGGGCCCTAAAGGCTAGATTCAAAAAAGCGCACACCTTTGGAAAGAAAGCTAAGGCGGGGTCTCCGACCGCGTACTTTGTTAAAAGTACGCCGAAGGGCGCGCCGCTACGCGGCTACCTACTTTATTAAAAGTAGAAGCTCTTTTTAAACATCCCAGCTGGGCTGCACGTTCCGCATATTAAAAAATCCTGGAGCGATGGAGCTCGGACCATATCTAGTATTAAACCAACTCTGTTGCATAGGATATAGCGGAAGGTCTCCTCGGAGCATGTTGGCGCCGGATTCATAATTACGGCGCAAAAAGTGGTCTAGTTGAAAGGACTCCCGACCAAAACAAAAGTAGATGAAAGCAACGATTACAAGTAATACGATTAATGCTACAAGACAGTTCATTACTTTCTCACAAGAAAAACTAGACAAAATTTACAAAACCATCTCCAAAAGAACCATTTAAATATGACCAGCTCAGTTCTGATCTTACGTTACTAAATATGCCAGGCTCAGCAACGACAATAATGGTTACCGGATTGCTGTAGAACTCTCTATATCCCCTAACACTCTCTAGAAAC
>SDBV01007014.1_pt1 | contig 15470 bp, 11 predicted proteins | sample 2277081 | NCBI WGS metagenome assembly SDBV01 (sample SAMN10402039, study PRJNA504765) | marine sediment metagenome | isolation source: marine sediment core GS10_PC15, 223 cmbsf | place: Arctic Ocean: Southern Knipovich Ridge | collected 2010
CTTAGAGCTTATCTCCGTTAAAGCTGAGATTGCCGATCAATCCGCCACAATGATTCATCTCAGGAATACTGAGAATGTTTTCGCAAGCTTTTGCAGATCAAGGGGAGTCAGCAATTCTATTTTTGAAATTGAGGAGAATACCTGCAGTAATCTCCATTTTTCAAATAATATTATTCAGGACGGTCAGGTGGAAACCGCCACAGTAGAAGCTCTCCCGGATGAACATCTGTTTAATGACTTTCCGACGGAAATAAAATATAGTGTAGATAAAGGGGAAAATATCCAAGGACTTACTGCCCATGATCTGAATGGCAAGGCCCTAAGTTTCAACCTTGACATGACAAAAAGGGGGAGTCTTCAATTGCGACTTTTAATATTGAACGACTCCAATAAACCGGAAAAAGTCCTGGTTAAATATGAAGGTATAACTCAAGAATTTCGGATTGACTGGAACGAGTGGGGATGGGCTCCTATTACCTTGCTTAAACAATATGACAAGGATAAGAAAGTAGATTTTGAAATTGTTTCTGCTGAACAAAACTCCAGTCTGAAAATAGCAAAAGTGTATTTGCATTATCAGGACATTGCTTTTACTGATTAACTCTTACCAACTCCTTCATCGCCTTTTCAATAATTTTGCCCTGTTGGCTAATTAGCATATGCGTATATTAGCCATGCTTTAATCTAAATATTAAGCTTATGATTGCTCCGGAAATAGCGGTACAAGTTTCTTTTTCAGAGTTTATTAGCTCCTTTAAACAAACACTAAAAAGTGTTTTTTATGAAAAAGACAACATAGAACAATTCATCCAGAAAAGAGGATTTCCAGCTATAGTATTACGGGATATTATGGCAAAGAACCCATTATCCGTGGGTATTCCCAAGGAATATGGGGGTCGGGGGACTAAAGTGAAGGAATGTCTGGGAATATTGGATGCCGCCTCGTATGAATCTCTTCCTCTCTCCTTAACATTTGGTATCAACATCGCACTGTTTCTGGAACCTGTGGCAAAATATGCCAGGGAGTCGGTTAAAGAAAATATTTTTAAAAGATTCCTGACCCGGCAAAATATGGGTGGACTCATGATTACTGAACCTGATTACGGAAGCGATGCTTTGAATATGCAGACTTCAAATGTTAAAAAAGGTTCTAATTATCATATTAATGGCATCAAACACTGGCAGGGTTTGACCGGAATGGCTGACTACTGGTTAATGACCTCCCGTCAGAAACTGGAAACAGGAGAATTGGGCAGAGATATCGATTTCTTCATTTGTGATGTTCAACAACCCGGCCAGAGAATTCATGTTGAAGAATACTATAACAACATGGGACTATACCCTATCCCATACGGAAAAAATATCATTGATATTCAGGTTCCTGAAGAATTCAAACTTGAACCTGAATCGACCGGACTAAAACTAATGATGGATTTATTGCACAGAAGCCGTTTCCAATTCCCTGGTATGGGCATGGGATTCATTCGCAGGAATCTGGACGAGGCTATAAAACAATGCACTTCCCGATTTATTGGAGGAAAACCACTTCTGGCACTCGACAAGGTGCAACATCAGATCTCCAGGATTCAGAGTGCATTTACCATATGCTCAGCCATGTGTTCAAGAAGTGCTGCTTTCAGCGGAATTAAAAACAACCTGGCTTCCTCAGCAGTTGAGGCCAACAGTATGAAAGCATATGTAACTGACCTGATGCAGGAATCGGCTCAAACCTTAACACAGCTGAGTGGAGCAAATGGCTATAAAGCCGAAAGTACAGGCACAAGAGGAATTGTCGATTCAAGACCGTTCCAGATATTTGAAGGGTCAAATGAGATGCTTTACACACAGATATCCGAGATGGTAATGAAATTAATGATTCGTCAAAAAATAATGAATCTTTCAGAATTTTTAATGAATTATGAATTGACGAAAAACGTGGCTGATCATTTTAAATCGTCTCTGAATTTTATTATTGACATTAACATACCCCAACGCAAAAATGTTGACCTGGGTAAAATTTTAAGTAGAGTTATTTCTGCAAATCTTGTTGCCGATCTGGGAATAAAGGGATTCAGACAGGATTTAATCAGCAATAGCATTGAAACCATAAAACATGAAATTTCAATGTTAGTAAGCTCCTATAAATTTGAAAAAATTGTTTCTCCCATTGCAGAATACAAAGACTCCAGTTCCTGGTTATCTTTTTGCTGAACACCCCTAAAACCACACCAATGTTTAAAATTTCAATGAAAATTGCATCTCTTGTGTTAATTGTAGTTTTTAAAATCAGTCCATCTTTTTGCTCTGATATTGCAGTTACATGTGCTGCCAGCGGAATAGGCGATCAGGATGACATGTGTATCTGGCTACATCCCGATAATCCTGCCTTAAGCACTATTATTACAAGTGATAAAGACAAATCCACAATATTTGTTTATGCACTTGATGGATCGATGTTATATTCATATCCCGGACTGAGCAAGCCGGGCAATATCGACATCATTTATAATTTCCCATTTAACGGTGAATTGATTGACATTGTAGGTTTTAATAAAAGAGCTACCATTAATGCCGGTTTCATTTTCTAAAGAGTGAACAAGCAAACCGGGGAACTTTCCAGCCTTGGAGAACTTTCAACAACAGTTAACTGGAGCGATGAATTATATGGATTTTGCTTATACAAGAGCCCAAATAATAATAAGTATTATGCTTTTGGTTGCGATAAGAGAAGTATGATACAACAGTACCGTATTTTTGATGATGGATTGGGAAATTTAGTAATGGAGCATAAAAGAACCTGGCAAAATGGTTCAAGCACTGACACCGAAGGAATGGTTGCCGACCATGAAACCGGGCTCCTGTATGCCGGAAACGAAGCCCAGGGCATATATGTTTATCATGCCGACGAAGATATGCCAACTGATTCTGTCAGGTTCCTGAAAGTTGAAAATGGAGTTCTGGCAGCTGATGTGGAGGGATTAGCCATATATTATGCTGCCAATGGAAAGGGCTATCTGATTGCTTCCAGCCAGGGCCAGAATTATTTTTCTGTATTTGAGCGTGATGGCGACAACAAATTTGTAAGAAAATTTTATATCACCGGAGTTGGCGATACCGATGGCATCGATGTGCTAAATGTTTCATTAGATTCTACTTTTCAAAGGGGAATTTTTGCCTGTCATAATGGCAATGCTGAGCCACATCCGGTAAATCTGATAAAATGGGAAGACATTGCCGATGAGGAATCCCCTGATCTCATGATTGATACAACGTATTGGAATCCTCGTGAAGCTCTTCTAACTGAAATAGGTCAAAGCTACTATGAGAATAATTTAGAATGTACTGTTTATCCAAATCCGTTCAGCGGGCAGACAAGAATATCCCTGGAGCTTCCCGCCGCATCTTTAACCAGGTGTGTAATTTATGATGCTACGGGAAAAGAGGTAGCTATACTTACCGATGGTTTTTTGCAAGCCGGCAGGCATGAATTTTACTGGAATAATAATTCTGGGTTAAAAGAAAATAAAAGCGGGATTTATTATTGTCATATCAGGGTAGATGAAAAGATAATTATCAAAAAACTAATATGTATGTAGATACTCTTCTATGATGGAAATATTTTTTATTATTGTAGATCTTAAATAAACTCAAAATCATGAAAAAAGGTATCTTAATTATTTTCACCGCCATAGCAGTAATATTTGGAGGTTGTAAACAAGAATTCACTCCGGCATCACTTGACAAAATCCGACTGGCATGGAACGACAATCCTGAAACTACTGTGACAATCGGATGGGATCAGCTTGGAGCTGAAAACCCGGTTGTTTATTATGATACAAAAGACCATGGACAGAGCTGGAAAAAATACGGGCAATCCCAAAATCCTACACGGGAAGTCAGCCACCTGACCATGAATACCCGGTTTTGCGATCTAAGCGGACTTCTCCCAAATACCTCATATTATTTTGTTATTAAAGACAGTGAAGGAGTTAGCGATAGATTCTGGTTTAAGACGGCCCCGGATAAACCAACACCCTTTACATGTATAATGGGCGGTGATACAAAATGTAAAGATGAAGCATTGATTGCAGGTCGGTTTACTAAAAGGATGGTACCAATACTTCGCCCCCTGTTTGTCCTGTTTAATGGAGATTTTACACATGATGGAATTACGGCCGAGCATTGGGAACAGTGGCTTACGGACTGGTTTGAACTGACCCGAGCTGAAGACGGAAGACTTTTTCCTATTGTTGCTGTAATGGGCAATCATGAGAACCGGGATCTGGAAGTACTGAACAAGGTTTTCAATACCCCATATCAGTTTGAAAATCCTGAAAATATTTACTATTCACTTTCATTTGGTGGGGATTTTATTCATATAATATCTTTAAACTCCGAAATCGAACTGGGAGGTGAACAAAGACAATGGCTGGAAGAAGACCTTAAAAAGAGTGAAAACTATATATTTAAGTTTGCAGCTTGCCATAAACCATTCCGACCCCATACCAGCCGCAAAAGTGAAAGAATAACCCAGTACCAGCAATGGGCCTATCTTTTTCATGAACATGGACTGGATATATATCTGGATGCCGATTCCCATATATCCAAGATTACTTTTCCGGTGAAACCCGATTCAATAAATGGCTATGAGGGTTTTGTCAGAGATGATATTAACGGGACCATGCATCTTGGAGAAGGAAGTTGGGGGGCGACACCCCGTGCAGTCGATGACGATAAACCATGGACTTTACGAAGCGGATCATTTAACCAGGTTAAATGGCTGCAGGTTTTCCCTGAAACTGAAACGGCAGAAGCCCGTATTGATATAAGAACAGTTATCACCGCCACACGAGACAGCCTTGATCAGCCGGTCTCTCATGTTGAAGGAGTGTCTGCATTATCCGAAGAAGATGTATTTGCGGTTCCTGAAGGCATTGACCTATTCTCAACCGAACCTTATGGAAATGTAATCACCTACCCATTTGTTGACAATAACAAGTAAAAACATCCGGGACAGCTATAATTTGAATCCAAATACCAATTTGACCCTTCCAAGCCTGCTGCTCATATGGTTTGAATAATCCAGACTTTTATCGCTGTGATGGGTTACAAATCCCAGGGTGCTATACATTTTTGATCCATTGTATCCAAAAGCAATCTGAAGATCCAGATTGAGATTGAGGTAGTCAGAAGGGAAATATATTTCATGGCTGGTAATTTTCTGCACAAATATTCCTATTCCCGGGTACACACTTGCAAATACGAAAAATCCATCAGGTAATACAAAAACATGTGAGTATCCACCTTTCACGATGACATTAAATCCCATGATCTCGTTAATCATGGCGTAATCATTAAATAAATCCTGTTGACTGGAGGGTACAATGGATGAATCAGCTCTCATCCATTGAAAACCAACCGCCCCTCCAAGGGCGAATGATCCGACAGATTTTTTTTGCTCTGCACCTCCTGCAAATACCGAACGAAAGGACATCTTGCTGGCATTCAGAACCCTGAAATAGGAGAAGCCAAAGTGTAATGATTCAATGTCAGGCCGGAATACCGCTTCTGAAATAAGGTCTCCTGTAATATTGAAGCCTGTGTAATCCTGAAAGTAAAGTGTAAAAAGGCTTCTTTTGTATAACAACTCCCCTTGAATATCCAATCTCTCGGATGCGTTTTCCTTATATACCTTTAAGTTTATAGCAAAATCAAGTAAAATGGGATAATATGCAAAGCCAACGCCAACTCCAAACCTGTTATTGGGTGTATATCGCAGGGCATATTTATTATTTCTGAGTTTGAAAGACTGGGACTTTAATACCAGGAAAGTCCGGAGAGAAAGAATGTTCTCCTCAAGATTGACATAATTTGAATCAACCTCCTGGGTAGGCAGGTCTTGCAACATTTGAGTTGAGAATTGTGAATTAGTCCGTGCTAACGGAAACAAAATCACCAGAACTCCTATGATAATTTTACGGATCCATTTCATCTTAATCTGTGATTTAGGATGTGTGGTTGAATGCAAGTTAGTAATTTTGGAAATTTAGATAAGTACACTTTTTGAACAAGATTTGCTCCCGGCGAATTTCATAACTTAACGATCGGAATCCAGTCCCACAGACATCGCACAGATTATCCAGAGAACAAGGATTCAATTCGAACATTACAGGAGACAGATTATCAGGAAAGTACTTCCGGGATGCAAATGTGGAACAGAGTTATGAATATGGAGCCGCATACCGGATCGCAAAAATCACAGAGAAATCAGACTCCCTCTCCCATTACTGATTCAGGTGCAATGTACCCAGTTGCCTCACCTTAAGGACATATACAGAATTTTCACCAAAAACGTTCTCCATAAGCTGAGTGTATTCATCAACAGCATTTGCAGGCAAAAACACCTGGATAGTACCTGCAAAACCTCCTCCATGGACACGGCAGGCTCCCGCATTGATTTCTTTCAGGTAGTTTTCTGTCAGTGCAAGCGCAAGTGCAACTCCCTGCTCCCTTTGGTCTTTCACTGTATATATATTCTGAAGTCGTTTATATGAGGAATTCCCGGATTCACTTACGAGTTTTAGGAAGAGGGGAAAATCATTTCTTTCCAGGGCCTGTACCTGGTCAACAACACGGTCATTCTCCCCGATGAAATGGATAGCCCGCAGAAGGGCCCGGTCTCCCGTTCCGGACCTTAATTGTCCAATATCATTCATTAAATCCTTCATTGAAATCTCACGACAGACATCGGCGCCCAATGCCTTTGCAACTGATTTCATTTCCGTTGGAACTGAAGCATAATCATCTGTCAGATCAGCATGGGTACCTCCGGTATCAACAACGATCAGATTATGATTCTGTGCATCGAAATCAAAGTCGACTTTTTTTATGATGGGGTTCTGGGGATCCTTGAAATCAATGGTTATGATTCCTCCCATGGCACAGGCAACCTGGTCCATAAGACCGCAGGGCTTCCCGAAATAATTATTTTCTGAATATTGTCCTATGATGGCCAGAACCTCAGCCTTTATCTCTCCCTCATTGAAAAGTGAATTGAAAATGGTCCCTATCAGTACTTCTATGGAAGCAGATGAGCTCAATCCCGATCCTGGCAATACATCGCTTGTTATGCATGCATTGAAACCGCCAATCTGGTGCCCCAACTCTTTAAGGCGGGCTGCAATGCCACGGATCAAAGCTGTGGTGGTCTCCCTCTCATTTTCCTTAACACTCAGATCATTGAGATCAACCCGGAAGGGTGCATTATATCCTTTCGAGTAAACTGTAATGATATCCGACTGGTTGGGAGCCGCTATGGCAACGGAATCCAGGTTGATGCTACCAGCAAGTACCCGGCCATAATTATGATCGGTATGGTTTCCGCCGATCTCAGTTCTGCCCGGAGTGCTGAAATATTGCATTTCCTGATCACCAAAGAATCCCTTATATGTATTTGCAAGTTCGTTATATCTTTTTAATTGAGACTCCTGTACAGCATTATTGTCGCTGTAGATTTTCGAGAAAATACTTTTTAGTTTGAGAATTTCAGGATTCATAAAATGGTCTGTTTATTTGTTTACAAAATAAGAAAATATTACAGTGTGAGGATCTTGGTGACCACAGACTTTTTAGGGAATTTTCCTTTTAACAGAACATTTCAATTCTGTAAATCATTCCACTCCACCCAGAACCTTTTCTGGTTTGGCTCCAAAATAATGCTCTTTGTTTTATATCCAAGATTTTCAGAGGGGAATACCGTTGTAATTTCCACCGGGTAGAGCCAGTCCGTTTCGATCAGTCCCTCAACAGAACCAATATCATATTTCCATTCCCTGATCTCCACACCTCCCATTGAAAAATGGAGGTCTGTGCCGGCCAGGACCGGTTTCTTCCCGTCCCAGGGGATTATTTTAATCTGCAATGAGGTACGGGGATCAAGTTCACCCATCTGAATCCTCTGCCCCCTCTTATACAGGCCTTTTACTTCCTGGCTGAAGAACTCAAACAGTAAAAAATCATCGCCGGGAAGGGATTTCAGCGCCTGTTCATCCAGGGTGAATGAAATTGTTTTCACCTGGTCTGTCCAGTTTACTAATGCAATGGTATTCCAGTTTTCAATATCCTGGCAGAGAGGTTCTACCCGGGTAACCATTATGGAAGGAAGCACCGGATCATTCCAGTCGATCGGGAAAGAGGATGAATTCACAGACGGGATGATATGTTTGTATAATTCAAGTCGGTCCGCATCAAGAGATTCATAATTCTCTGTAAAGGTCACAAGTCCACCTCCAATATATTGATTCAGGGCATTAACCCGGGCTTCATTATCGGTAAACTGTCCCAATGAAAGCTTAGCATGCGAACCTTCAAACTCCGGAATGTCATTCCTGCGGACCATCATTGCATCTGGATCCACCTGCCAGAGTCGGTTCATCCATGTTCTCAGAATATTCTGACGGAATTTTGGAACCTCTTTTGCATCCCAGAAGGACACAACATCGGAACCGCTTCTTTGCGAATTGGCAATTCCAAGTGATCCCCCATAATGTCCACCGCAGACTGAAATATAAGCATCACTTCCCACTCCCCTCCGTATGGCCTCAAGTCCCATCCTGTAAGCCTCAAGCCTGTTAACGTGGGGATCATAGAATGAATAGTCACCATCCAGGAAAACAGCACGCATAAAATCAAACTTGAAATACATGAATCCCCAGTCCTCCGATAACTTCCTGAAAGACTCTTCCAGGTGTTCCAGTACTCCGGGATATGTTGGGTCAATTATCCAGTGTTCCTTATCATTCATTCGGAAGGTATGGTTTTCACCAAGAGAAGTTTTCAGTACCCATTCCGGGTGATTCCTGACCAGATCGGATGTTGGTGATACCAGGAAGGGAGGGGTCCAGATCCCCGGAATATAACCCGATTCCTTTATCTTATCAGCTGCAAATTTCATTCCTGAAGGAAATCGCTTGTTTGGCATAAAGTCTCCCCAAAGCTGGATTCCCCAGGACTCATCAATCAGGAAAACATCAAAAGGCTTTCTGAAAGCGAGGTTCTTTAAAGCCTGCAGGTCTCTCAGCAAATACTCTTCGGTGTAATTCAATCCATACCAGTACCAGGAGCAATATAAGGTCGGGGCATCCAAGGGAGGAGCCGGGATGTTATGATATTTAGCGACCCGGTTAGCATATTCGTCCATCCCGTCAACGAAATTTTGTCCAACGGTGATATAAAGCCACTGGGTCGTCCTGTCTCCACCAGGTGGTACCACCACATTATTAAACTCACAGTTCGCGATCAGGTGGTCAACTCCGATTTTTCCACTTTGGTCCCTGAATGCCATATCGATGGTTGCAAGGTGTTTTGACCAGTCAAGATATCCGACCAGCAGACATTGTCCCTGGGGGTCCGGTTGAACTGCAATGCTAAATACAGGATCCGCGATAAACGAAGTTTTACCATCAGGCTTAAGGGATACGGGAAAATCATTCTTCATGCGCTTCTGCACATTAATATTCCAGTTCTTTGCTTCAGGATTCTTCGGTAGCTGGAATCCTTTGCCTCCCTGGCAGTACAGTGGTATCATTAAGTTAAGGCGAAAAGGCTCCTTGCTGAGGTTGCTTAATTTCTGGCGGAGGGCGATGACTTTATTGTCATCAGATACCCATACCTGCCGCTCTAATTCAATATCACCGTTCTTGTAAAGATCACTGGTCCGTTGCCCCGGAATGCCTGAAAGCTGGTCATAAACCACCATCCTCCCCCCATGTTTCCATTCCCCTTCCAAAACACCAGGTTGAATGGATGGAGGGATAAAATCGCTCTGTATCCTGACCTGCTCACTTTGAATTCTAAGACTTTTAAAAGAATCATTATACTCCAGTGTAAAGACCTGTGAACTGACAGGCTGGAATAAAATCACCATTAACATGAAGACCGGGATGAAGATCTTAAGCTTGTACATGATTTGTAAAAATTAAGGATTTAATAGATTCTAATTTACTATGAAATAATTGTATTCTTTCAGGTAATCTGCTTTTTTTTTTGTTAATTTTAATTACCAAATCCGGACTTTCCATTTAAAGGATTGTTCAATCAATGGCTTTATTATTTCAAACCAAAAAAATCGCATGGAAACTTCTGTTTCAAAACCTCAACGATTAATGTCAATCGATGCACTGCGAGGCTTCGATATGTTATTGATAATTTTTGCAGATAAATTTTTCATTAACCTTGGCAGAGCTGCAGATACCCCATTTACGAACTTCATGGCTACCCAGTTCGATCATCCTGAGTGGTATGGGTTCCATATCTATGACATTATTATGCCACTTTTCCTGTTCGTGGTTGGAGCCGTGATACCTTTTTCCCTGACACGAAGGCTTAGGGAAAAACCCGATAAGGCCCTGTTATATCGCCATTTGCTGAAACGTGTACTGGTTTTATTCATTCTGGGAGCAATATGTCAGGGACATCTGCTGGCCCTGGATATCAATAAACTTCATTTTTACAGTAATACATTGCAGGCCATCGCTGTAGGTTATCTTTTTGCATCCATTGCATTTATTCATTTAAGCAAGAAGGGACGTTATATTTTATTTGCCTGCTTGCTTGTTGTATATGCTTTGCTGCTAACGGTTACGAATGTACCGGGCCTCGGTCCGAGTGAACTGCTGCCCGATAAAAGCTTTGCATTATACCTTGACCATTTGATTCTCGGACGTTTTGATGACGGAACACAATACTCATGGATTCTCACTGGACTGGGATTCACAGCTACCGTATTATCAGGCGTATTTGCCGGTGAATTGATACGCTCATCCCTTGCCAGGGAAAAAATAGCACTCTATCTTTTTGTAATCGGAGTGATCAGCCTGACTCTTGGATTGATCTGGGGAATATGGCATCCAATTATTAAGAAATTATGGACCAGTTCTTTCATTTTATTCATTAACGGTCTGTGTTTCATCCTGTTGGCAGGGTTTTATTGGATTATCGATGTGAAGGGTTACAGGAAATGGGCCTTCCCGCTAAAGGTGATCGGAATGAATGCAATCAGCATCTATGTGGCTACCCACGTAATCAGCTTTTCGAAAATTTCAAATTACGTTCTCTTTGGGTTCGAGCAATATACCGGTGCCTATTATGATGTATTAACCACCATTGGAGGATTTAGCATCATGTACCTGATTTTATGGTATATGTATAAAAATAACACCTTTATTAAAGTATAAAACCCCGGGGGACTTCCACCCGTATCTAAAAACAGACCATGAAAAAAACCAGCCTTCTATTATTGACAGTATTTCTAATATCAGGCATTGCGTTGATATCCTGCAATGTCGCACAGGAAGAAAAAACAGAAACATCGGATTTTGAAACCTGGGCGGAAACACCACCCATGGGTTGGAACAGCTATGACTGTTTCGGCGCCACAGTCAGCGAAGCGGAGGTAAAAGCAAATGCAGACATGGTGAAGGCTCACCTGAAAGATTATGGATGGGAATACGTGGTAATCGATTACTGCTGGTATTATCCGAACGTGGGTGCATTGAACAACCCGCCGCAGACAGATGATTTCCAGCCATCCCTTCCCATGGATCCCTACGGAAGGCTTCAGCCTGCAGTAGACCGCTTCCCAGCCTCAGCAGGCGGACAGGGTTTCAGGGAACTGTCTGATTACGTCCATAGTCTGGGATTAAAATTCGGGATTCACGTTATGCGTGGTATTCCCAGAGAAGCGGTTGCTAAAAAGATGCCTGTAAAAGGTACAACCTATACTGCAGATCAGATTGCTGACACTACAAGTATCTGCAACTGGCTGAATCTGATGTATGGCATAGATATGGATAAGCCCGGTGCGCAGGAGTATTATAACTCCATTCTGGAGATTTATGCCGAATGGGGCGTTGACTTTATTAAGGTGGATGACATCTCTTCACCATACTCGGAGAAGGAGATTGCTGCGGTCAGAAAAGCCATTGACAATACAGGACGCCCGATTGTATTAAGTTTGTCACCAGGTAATTACGTCCCAATAGAAATGGCGGGACACCTGCAGGAAAATGCCAATATGTGGAGGATTTCCAATGATTTCTGGGACAACTGGGAAAGCCTGGTAAGGCAATTTGAACTGATCCATAAATGGGAGGGAAATGGTGCCCCCGGGAGATGGCCGGATGCAGATATGATCCCCATTGGGATGCTAAACATACGTGGCCCCCACGATGGATTGCCGAGGCGCTCCAACTTCACCGATGTAGAAAAATACACCCTCATGTCTTTGTGGTGTATATGCCGCTCACCCTTAATGTATGGGGGTGATCTTTCGAGAATGCGACCCATCGAATTAAAATTATTAACCAACAGGGAGGTGCTGGATGTAAACAAGAACAGTTCCGGTAACCGGCAGCTTTTCCGACATGGTGAACATGTTGCATGGATTGCCGAAGTTTCCGGGTCAGGCGACCGCTACCTGGCCCTGTTCAACCTTGGTGAAGATGCGGAAACTCCGGTCCATGTATCCCTTTCCGAACTGGGGTTTGATGAAAAAGTTGCCATTAGGGATTTATGGAAAAAGTCTGATCTGGGCGAATTTGAACAGGATTTCTCCCCGCTTGTTCATTCCCACGGAAGTAAACTTTATAAACTTTCCCCCAGATAAAAGGCTGAATTAGAATTCTGCACTACAGTTAAATACAAGATTCGTTATTGTACTTTGTCTTCACTGAATTCTGCCGAGTATAATCCTGATATTCAAATTTGAATATCTGACTGCATTAGGATCGTGGGAGACCAGAACAACCGTTCCCCCTTCTTTATGATACTCCTCGATTAGTGACATTAACATTTCACTGTTCCCGGGATCGAGATTCCCGGTAGGCTCATCTGCAAGCAGCAATTTGGGATCGGAAATAATAGCACGTATAAAAGAGGCCCTTTGTTTTTCGCCAACACTCAGTTCGGAAGGATACTTATCTTTCATATCCAGCAGGGAACATTTATCAAGATAAAAATTAATCCTGTTACTATGGGATTCCTTATAACATGTAAGCCTGATATTCTCAATTACAGTCAGGTAGGGCATGAGATGAAACTGCTGAAACATAAATCCCACATCTGTTTTTCGATAATAATTCAGGTATTTTTCTTTCTGCCTGTATATGTTTTCCCCTTTGTATAATACTTCACCGGAATCAGGACGAATCAATCCTCCAACGGCGTTAAGCAGAGTTGACTTCCCGGATCCGCTCGGCCCTGTAACAGACACATAATCACCTTTTTCAATCTTTAAGGACACATCTTTAAGAGCTGGAAATTCCTCAGAACCTCTTTTGTATTTTTTCGAAATGTTTCGGATCTCAAGCATCACTTTGGACTTTACAATTTTCAACTACTCCTCACTTAAAATTTTTGCAGCATCGATCCTTGTTGCAAGCAAGGCAGGTATCCAACTGCTGAGCATCCATAACAGAGGAAAAATTACAATGGTATAGTAAAATACCTGCCAGACAGGTTTGATACTGGAAGCAGTAAAGCGGAAAATTTCTTTTCCGAAATATTCTGCGATCCAGCTGCCGAGGAAAAAGCCGATTATACCTCCTGCCAATCCGAGGATAAAGGCTTTAAGGAGAATCATAAAGAGAATTGTGTAGGGACTCCTGCCCGTTGCTTTTAAAAGACCAATTTCTCGTTTTCTTACATTAACATTCTGATGAAATAAAAGTCCCGTGATCAGCAGGGCCGAGATAATAACAAAAGGTATTATAAAAGCCCCATACTTATTCATCATTAAACGCTGATTCTCACGGGCGTCGGCAATACTGCTTATTTCGGTTACCTCAAGGTCAGAAAATATTGTCTGAACCTGGCTTCGTGCATTCTTAATCCGCCCGTCATGACAAACGCAACCAAGGGCCTCTATCTTATTGATCTTACCCTCCATTCCCAGAAGTTCCTGCAGATCATCAAGATTGAATGATACTCCCTGGTCCATCATCCCCCTGCCTTCTTCAAGCCTCTTGTCAACAATAAAACTTCGCTGTTTACCATCCACGCCCTCAATGGAAAAAGGTTCTCCGGGCTTGACATTCTTCGACAGCAATGCACCAATCTGTACCGTACCTTTTTTCACATCAAATCCCATGGTTTCCTGCCGGGAGAGGTATTTCTGTTCAGCTTCATCTTTGTAACCAAATAATATTATCTGATGACTTGATCCGTTGGCGTCTTTCCAGTCCGGATATTTTATCTGCAATATTCCCGTAAGATGCCTGACCGCATCGAATGTTTTAGATTCTGCGAGAACATCCACGTAATTCTCCGGGAAGGTTCCTGTATTGTTTATTGAATAGAAATCTATAAGATTTGTACCCTTTGGAAAAATGTAGAGGTTAAGTCCCTGCTCACGCATGATCTTCCTGGTCTCATTTTCACTGGCTTTACTAAGGGTATAGATCGCAATAGAGACTGAACTTGCTATAACAACTGTTAAAAGGATCACCAGGGTACTGATTCTCCGATACAGAAGTTCTTTAATGACCAATTTCAGTGGACTCATGATGTATGATTCTTATGTTTCCTGTAAAAATACACAGTTAATAAGGCTACAAATACTAGAATGAATATCCCTGTTGCAACAAAAGATATCTTAAGTGAATTATCCTCCTTCATGACAAGTTTCTCAGCCTGGATCGTCTTAAGTCCGGATTTTTGATCGATGAGCCATTTTGGCATTGGCCTGCTGTCAAGCGTGTCGTATGATAGTGTGTCGGTTTGCATTCAATATCCAAGCAAAGGATTATCATCAATAATTTTATTGAGAAGTGCTGTTTTAGGATTCACCCATTTATCGGTAAAAAGAATATCTGTTCCTGGAAGATCATCTTTTATGAGGCAACTGCACTCTGCTGTAAAATAATCGATCATCAGATTGATGTTTTCTTCTGAGATACCTTTACCCAGTAGCGGTTCAAGGGCCTTAAACCGGCCAAAAATACCATACATCATGGGCTCCTGGATTCCTTTTAGATCATCTTCAACATTAAGTAAGACGGAAGCGAAATGATTCTCCTCCAGGCTGTTCCTGCTTAACTCAATCACCGTAATGATCTCCCGGAATGGAGATGATCCGACTGCCCTTCTAAGTGTATTCAGACCCTTTTCATCCTTTTCATTATCATCACACTTCAGATATAGCATTACACACAGTTTCCCTGCCATAAGTTCGGCAGCAATTTTCTCCCGTAGAGGGGAACTGGTTAAACCGATAAGTTCATCGGTGGTCTTAAACTTTGAAAAGAGCCGCTGCTTATAATACAATCCGTAATATGGTTCGGTAATATCTTGTCTTTTGATCTCTTTTAACTGAATATTAGCAGTTTCAATTCTTTCGGCTACTGTCTGGTTTTGCTTTTTTATGGTCTCGCTAATGGGATTGCTATGAAAATATATCAGGGTATATTGATTTG
>SDBV01007015.1_pt1 | contig 15464 bp, 18 predicted proteins | sample 2277081 | NCBI WGS metagenome assembly SDBV01 (sample SAMN10402039, study PRJNA504765) | marine sediment metagenome | isolation source: marine sediment core GS10_PC15, 223 cmbsf | place: Arctic Ocean: Southern Knipovich Ridge | collected 2010
GATTCACATTGAACGATAGGATGCCAAAGGAGATAAACGGAAAAATCGCAGTTTTAGATTTCAAGACAAATCTATCTACAGACAATTTCAATGTTACAAACGCAAATGACATGCTAAAGATTGAAGCAGCTAGAAAAGACTACATAAAAAAAATAGCCGACAAATTAAAAGAACTGGGTGTAAAGTGTGTAATGTACACAGACACAAATCCAGACTTAGAAAATTATTTCACCGAATATGGTATGATGGGTATTGTAGATAATCAGAGATGTAATATTGATAATACTTGTATAGCTACCGGAGCGCGCGCAGCACCTTCCTTAGATTTTGTAGAAAAAAGTTTAGGAATGGGAAAGGTAAAATATATCAAAGGAAAAGACGACAGAAAAGGAATGATATGTGTTGATGGAAAATTCGAGACACTGATGTTGAAAGGACCAACATCTCAAACGCTTGATGAAATTGAGAGAAGTGTGGGAGATGTTATTGGATTGATGAGAAATTCGCTAGAGGTTGTGGTCGGAGCAGGAGCAATAGAAATGGAGATTTCAAAAGAAATACTAGAATATGCAAAAACTGTTGGTGGAAAAGAACAACTGGCGATTGAAGAATTCGCAGATGCAATAGAATCTATCCCCCTGGTAATTGCGCAAAATTGTGGACTCGATGCGATTGAAGTTTTGACAAGGATAAAAATGCAGCATCTAGAAAGATATGAGAAAATTGGAGTAGACGAAGAAGTTGGAAGTTCAAATGCTCGGAGTAGGGGAATTATTGAACCAGTAGCAGTTAAAAAGTATGAAATAAATGCTGCTACAAATGTTTGCAATCTAATATTGAAAACAGATAAATTACTACTCGGCGAGGACAAGAAAGAATGAAAATTAATAAAATATTAATTAATGAAGATGAAATAATTGTGAGTCTTTCTGGTTACGGTTGTAATTCTAATAGTTGCACTGACTGTAAGGAATTAAAAATTAAACATAGTACAAACCTAGAGGGGACCCTATCAGATTTGGGGGTTAAATTAATATGAGAGTTCTAATTACTGGGATGACCGGCTTCGTCGGAAGTCATCTAGCTGAAACATGTTTAACAAAGGGATGCGAGGTATACGGTACAACTCGTTGGAGATCTGATACAAAAAATATTGATCACTTAATTAAAGAGAAACAGATAACATTGAAAGAATGTGATCTAGTAGATGCGCATGCAGTTAGAGAATTAATTGAATCAATTAAGCCAGATAGAATTTTTCATTTAGCCGCACAAACTTTTGTCAAAGCGAGTTGGACAGAACCAATGCAAACACTAGATAATAATATTCGGGGACAGGTTAATATTTTTGAAGCAGTAAGAAAGATTAAGGATTACGATCCATTGATTATGATTACAGGATCTTCTGAAGAATATGGAAATGTCGATGAAAATAAAATGCCAATAAATGAAGAAGTTCCGTTACTCCCAGTTTCTCCTTACGGAGTTTCAAAAGTTGCACAAGATCTACTAGGTTATCAATATTTTAAATCATACGGACTAAAGATTATTCGAACAAGGGCATTCAATCACACTGGCCCAAGAAGGGGTGAGGTTTTTGTATGCTCATCATTCGCGAAGCAAATTGTAGAAATAGAAAAACATCCAGGAAACAATATCATAAAAGTTGGAAACTTAGAAGCAGAAAGAGATTTCACAGATGTACGAGATATGGTTGAAGCATATTGGTTAGCATTAGAAAAAGGAGAACCTGGAGAAGTTTACAATATATGTTACGGAAAATGTTATTCAATAAAAAACATACTACATAAATTAAAATCGCTAAGTACTACAAGTATTAAAGTAGTAAATGATCCAGAAAGAATGAGACCTTCAGATTTGGCTATTCTATTGGGAGACAGCAAAAAATTTCGGGAAAAAACTGGGTGGGAACCAAAATATAATATCTCCACCACACTTCAAGATCTCTTAGATTATTGGAGGGAGATATTATGAATCCATTAGATTACACAATACGGGGAGGATGTTCGCCAAACCCTCAAACAGAAATTATAGAACTTCAGGTAGCAGACGTTGCGCTTAAACAATATCTCTCAAATACCTTATATCAAAAAAAAGGTTTGAAGTGGACATATAATTGGTTTCATTTTTTGACACATTATTCAACCTCAGACCCACAAATCTTAAAATATCTCCACGAAGTAAGACCATATCCTAGCTATATTGAAATAGAGACTACAACTCATTGTAACATGGAATGTTCGATCTGTGAACATACTTATTGGGATGAGGAATGCAAACACATGAGCCTAGAAAATTTCAACAAAATTCTTGATCAATTCCCAGAACTAAAATGGATAGGAGTCACAGGAATCGGACAATCTTTTTTGAATAAAGATTTTATGCCGATGATGAAGGGATGTAAGGATAGAGATATTTATGTAGAACTTTTTGACAACTTCAGATATCTAAATTATGAGAAAGCAAAAGATATGGTAAAATGGGGGGTAGATAAAATTTATGTTTCATTGGATGCTGCTACAAAGGAAACTTACGATAAAATCAGAGTAAATTCAGATTGGGATGTAGTTATGAAAAACATCAAAAATTTCGACTGCGCAAAAAAAGAATTAAATTCTTATTGGCCAGAATTGTGGTTCCATTTTGTTGTTTGCAAAGACAACATCCATGAGTGTGAAAAATATCTCGAAATGATCAATGATCTAAATGTTGATTGCAAACAAGTCCAATTCTCAAGAATGCTTCACAAGTTCAAAGAAATAGAAGACAAATTTGTAGAGATTCCTGACGGAACAAAAGAAAAAATTATTGAGAAAGGAAAAGATCTTGGAATAAAAGTTTCCTGGAACATCGATTCTGCAGATGTTAAATGTCCATTAAAATCTTGTGCGCTTTGGACAATGCCATTTATTTTCGTAGACGGAACAGTAATTCCTTGTTGTTCGATGAATGAACAAAACGATAGAAACTGGCAAAGAGAAACTTCGCTAGGTAATATTTTCAAAGATGATTTCAGAAAAATCTGGTACGGAGATAAATATACTAAAATGTGTGAAGGGATAATGAATGGGAATCCAACATGTCAATGTGAGAGGTGCGTCATTTATGACAAAAATTAAAAAAGTTCTAATTTGTCACCCCTCGTTTTGGATTGATGGCGGAGCAGAGAGAGTGATAATTAGATTAGCGAACTGGCTAACCGACAGACATATCCAAGTTACAATATTAACTGCAGAAATGATCCCAGAAGTTAAACAACAATTTAATGAAGCAAGGATAATTGTTTCCGGAGACTTCGCTACAATGTCTAAGGACTTCCAATTAATCTGTGACGACTTTGATGTGATAAATATTCATAATACTCCGTGCGAATTATTACCATATACCCGTAAACTTAATACAGTTTGGATGTGTAATGAGCCACCAAAATGTGATGGAAGAGAATGCGCAGTAACTGAAAAAGAAGAAGCCATGGTCAAGAATCATATCAAAAAAGTTGTTGTCGCAGACGAATTTAATCAAGAAAGATTCAAAAAAATATATGGTATAGAAGCTACAATAAACCCTTATGGTATAGATTATGATTTCTTCGAGAAAGGTACAAACGCAATGCGAGATAAGTATCACCTCCAAAATAATTTTGTAGTATTGCAGGTAGCATTTATCCATCAAACAAAGAATCAATTAAGAACTGTAGAAATATTCAAAAAAATAAAAGAGATAATTCCACATGCAAAGTTAGTTCTAGCGGGAAAAGAAACTGAATACAAATTAGAAGTTCAAAAGAAAATAGTTGAAAGAGGATTGTCTGATGATGTGATTTTTACAGGGATTCTTCCAAGGGAAGATATTAGGGATCTATATCATGCAAGTGATATTGTTCTCCAACCCTGTTTATCTCAAGGAAGTTGGCTAAGTGTGTTTGAAGCTATGGCCGCAGGCAAACCAGTTTTTGTTAGTGAAGAAATGACTGCATCTTCTTTTATGGAAAAAAATGGATTAGGATTGGTATGCAGAACAGACGAAATTTTTTTACAAAGGATACAGGCAGAGGTGGATTTAGGACCCGGGGAGAGGCATAAAATGGATCAAGAATTTGTGAGAGATAATTTGAAGTGGGATACTTTTTGTTCTAAAATGTTGGAGGTTTTTGAAAAATGAAACTAGAAGAGGTGATATCAGGTATTGAAAAGAATTTTGAAACTTGGCAAAGCCTTCAAAAAAATTATCCAGAACAAAAAGAATTAATAATAAAATATTCAGAGATAATAACAATTTATAGCAATGTTTATAAGGTTATGACTGGAAGAAATTATAAGAGGAGTAATCTAGATGCCTAAAGTATTAATCACAGGGGTGGCAGGATTTCTCGGGACCCACGTTGCAGAATTCTTCAGAAAGAAAAAATGGGAAGTAATTGGAATTGATAATTTAACAGACTTCGAATTAAAAAGGGCTAACTTCGATGTAGAAAAATCTAGAGGACATAATTTGAAGTTTTTAGAATCCATTGGAGTTGAGTTCGAAAAATGGGATTGCAGAGAAGTAGTATCTGGAATGTTTAAAGACATAGATTTTATAATCCACTGCGCGGCGCAGCCAGCCATGACAGTAGCACTAGAGAAACCATTCGAAGACGCAAGCAATAATGTTATAAGTTGTGTAAGTATGCTTGAAATAGCAAGGAGATTTAAAGTGCCATTTGTTAATTGTTCGTCAGTTCATGTTTATGGAAATTCAGGAAATGAAGATTTGATTGAAAGAAAAAAAAGATTCACAAGAAAACATCCACCTCAAGAAATTAATGAAAATGAAAAAATTCTTCAAGGGGATGTTACCCCACTTCATGCAAGTAAGAGATCAACAGAACTTTATACTCAAGCTTACGGAGAAAGTTATGACATGAGGACTGCAAGTTTTAGATTGACTGGGATGTATGGGCCTAGACAGTTTGGAGGAATGGATCACGGTTGGGTTGCAAACTTTGCAATTAGAACAATCAAAGACAGAGAAATAACAATTTTTGGAACTGATAAACAAGTTAGAGATATCCTTTATGCTGAGGACGCTGCTAGAGCATTTTTCATGTGGTATAATAATGGATCCAACGGAATATTTAATATAGGGGGGGGATTGAAGAATTCAATTTCATTAGGTGAATGTATAGATTTCGTAAATAAAATTACTGAGAAAGATGCAAAAATAGTATTGAAAGAAAAGAGATTTGGAGATCTTCATTATTTCGTTTGCGATTATACTAAAGCAAAAGAAGATTTTAATTGGGAGCCAAAAATTACTCCTGCAGAAGGAGTTGGAAAATTAATCAACTGGATAAATGAAAACAAGGAGATATTATGATAGGAGTTATTCCTTGTGCAGGTCAAGGATTAAGGATTGGGGGAAAGTGCAAACCACTACTTAAAGTAAAAGGAACTTCGATTATTGAAGGGATTTTAGAACACATGAAGAATGCAGGATGTTCTAAGATTTATATCATTCAACACGAGGATGAAATGCAAAAAGCATGCGGAGATAATTATTTTGAAACTCCAATAAAATATCTCCAACAAGAAAATCAAACAGGACTTCTAGACGCGATTAAATTAATGGCAGATATAAAAACAGAAGAACCAATGTTAGTAATCTTAGGAGATATTGTTTATGATGGATATGACATCGCAGGGCTAGGGGAAATATATGAAAAGGCTGACGGAATGTTCAAAGCAGTTGTAGCTTACAAACGAATCGAAGATAAAAATGAAATAAAAAAATCTTATGGATTTACATCTGGAGAAATATTGAAGATAATAGAAAAACCAACAGAAGAAGATTTAGACAAATTAGAAAGTTGGTTAGGTTTGGGAATATGGATACTAGCGCCGGAGGCATTTTTATTTATGAAGAATGGACATTTTACTGAAACTTTTAATAATTTTATAAATGATGTTTTATTGGTCGAGTTGAAGGGAAATTATCACAACATAAATACTGGGGAAGATTTAGAAAATGCAAATAATAATTCCGTTTAAAACTCCGACAGTGAACCATCTCTATTTTAATTGGAAAGGTCGTATGATAAAAACACAACAAGCAAAAAGATTAAAGAAAGATATAGAAGATATTGTGAATAATAGCCCAAGGGACCCATTAGAAGATAAAGAATTAAAACTTAAAGTTACCATAGAAATCCATGAAGATTGGTTTTGCAAGGATGGGGCGATTAAGAAAAAAGATATAGCTAACAGGGAAAAATTTATAATTGACAGCATATTCGATGCACTAGAAATTGATGATAGGAGAATTTTTGAACACAAAATGATTAAAATTCAAAGCAGTGAAGAAAAAGCAGTGATAAATATTGAGGCTTTAGAATGAGTTTAATATCTCAATACAAATTTCATGATTCCGATGCAAATACTACAGTCTTAGATAGCAAAGGAAATAATAATGGGGTTGCTTCAGAGAATACTAATCTATTTACAAGTGAGGGAATGTTATTGAAATCATTTTTATTCAATGGCTCAAGAAAAGTGGTAGTCCCACATGATGAAAGTTTATCTATGACTACAAATTTATCTATAGCTTTTTACATCAGAAAACTTGGATTAACATCTGGGAGAGATTATATCGTAGCAAAAAGACTTACAGATTCATCACCAGATAATTATAATTTAGAGATATTCTCAGACAAGTTAGAATTCTGGATCCATACCACTGCAGGGTCATGGACAGGATGGCAAGCTGAAAATATTATTATAGAAGGGTGGGAACATTGGGCCATAACCTTTGATGAAGGAGTTGTTCAATTTTATAGAAATGGAGAACTAGAGACTACTAATTTAATTTTTGGAAGTATACAAAATATGGAAACAAATACGGAAGATTTAATCATTGGAGGAAATTCATCATCAAATGCTAATGGACTAAATGCGGAACTTGAAGAACTATGGATCTATGACCAAACAATAAGTCAAGACGCAGTCAAATCTATAATCAATCATTATCCACCAAGAAGTGATTTAAATGTGAAAGATAAATCTAGATTGGGGAGGGCACTAGGAAGATGAAGATTCTTTGGAAAGGAAACGTCTTCAATCCAACAGGTATCGCGACAGCAAACAGAGAAATTTGCAAAGCACTACTTAATAATACTAGCAATAAAGTACAAACATCAGATATCTACCATAGCACTCACGATTTCAACGAAGGACTAGCTTGCTTAAATAATCCTATGGACTGTAATGACAAAGATGTTAGGACAGTTTTTGCAGATTACCCAAATACTTGGAACGAGGGATTTGGAAGAAAGTTTGCGTTCTTTTTGCATGAAGGTACTAAGATTCCCAAGGGATGGGCAGATAAGATAAATCAATCAGTGGAGAAATTATTTGTACCTAGCAAAGCAACAAAAAATCTTTTCAAATGGAATAACGTGCATGTACCTATTGAAGTGATTCCATACGGAGTTTCAGAATGCTATAAACCTTCAGGGATTGAGAAAGACGACAACTTTATTTTTCTATCAGTAAATTCATGGACCGGAAAGATTGGGGATCGTAAGGGGACAGACCTATTAATCAAAGCATTCGACGAAGAATTCCAGCCACATGAAAAAGTAACGTTAGTTTTGAAGATAGGAACATTTTGGGCAGGAGAAATAGATTATCCAAGAAGGATGATTGAGATCTTAGGACACGATAACGAAAACATAATGATCAATTCAGAGTATATGCCAGAGAAAGAATTGGTTGAAGTTTATAATCATGCAGATTGTTTTGTTTCTCCCACAAGGGGTGAAGCTTTTGGATTAACGATTGCGGAAGCGAAAGCATGTGGTCTTCCAGTAATAGTAACAAAAGATTCTAACTCGGGCCATATGGATTTTTGTAATGATGATTCAACTTTGTTTATTGATACGCTAGGAGTAGCGCAAGCGGATCCAGAATTCTTTTGCGAAGGAAATTATCAACCGGTGTTGAGTATTAAAAGTTTAAGAGATCAAATGAGATACGCTTATCAGCAGAAAAGCAATTTGGGATTGAAAGGATTGAAGAACTCTGAGAAAATAAGAAAAGAATTAACATGGGAAAATACTGCAGCTAAATTAATCAAGGCTATGAAATGAAATATAAACCTTGCCCAAACTGCGGAAAGAAGGGATTTTTTAAGGGTGGGATTTTATTCATAAAAGGAAAGACACACAAATGCAAATATTGCGACATGGAGTTTAAAGTAGTAATAAATAAGGGAAAAAAGTGTTGGGGTGGAGACATCCCAATGTTTAAATAACCGAAAAATGAAAATAATGAGTTGCTGCGATAATGCTTATGTAAGTACAGGGTATGGTACTGCCTGGACTAATATTCTAAAACGATTACCTAAGCTAATGCCGGATGACGAATTCTTTCATTTGGGTTGGCAAGAAAGGGGAAGACAGAGGATGACGATTGATGGATTCACCCATCTACCTGCAGGGAAGCTTGACAAGGGGTATGATCAAGTTTTCCCATACATTATGAAGATTCAACCAGAATATTTCATTACAATGGCTGATGTGGGCATTCAGGCAGGCTATATAGAACCAGTCTTCCAGGCGAAGCAAATGGGGTGGAAAGGTAAATGGATTGCATGGACCCCTTTAGATTCTTACTCATGGGCGATCGGATGGGATGAAATATTTGACGCGCCGGATATCAATCTGGCAATGTCACAATTCGGAGAACAACAAATGAAAGATCACAACGTACATGAGGTTAAAATGATCCCACTAGGAGTAGATACTAAAATCTACAAACCATTAGAAACAAGGGATGAAGATCGTAAGAAAGCTGATCTAGATGATAAATTTGTTGTAGGTTTTGTTGGAAGAAACCAAAAAAGAAAAATGCTAGATAGACTACTTATGGGTTTTGCTAATTTTTCTAAAGATAAAAATGATGTAAAATTATTACTTCACACAGATATGGTTCCACCAGATTGCCCGGGATGGGATATACGAACACTTATGGCAAGATTCCAGGAAATAGATCCAGAGTTAGTAAAAGGAGATAAAGTAAATTTCACAAAAACTAAAATGGACATAGTTGCTAGACAAAGAATTGATGCAAACAGGATGGTCCAGATGTATAATATGATGGACTTATTTTGTTACAGTACAGGGGGAGAAGGATTTGGGATGCCAGGAATCGAATGCCAGTCTTGTGGAGTTCCTATAATAATGACAGATTGCACAACAGGCCCAGAGTTGTGTGGAGATCACGCGAAGCTAATCCCAAAACTAAAAGATAAATACGATAGGGATGTAATTGAGATCGGACAAAACGGAGTAGAGAACAAATATCCAGATGACATTGAAATGGCTAAACTACTAGAAGAGAAATATAATTTATGGAAAAGTGGAGAGTTGAAAAAAGAGGGCGAAGCATCAAGGAATCACGCATTAAAATATGACTGGGATATTATATCTCAAGATCTTATACAATTATTTCAACATGAAAAATGAGAACCATACAACAAATACTGAAGGGAACTGAATATAACGAAACTAACTTGGAGTTCTTTTGGACAGTGTGTATGATAGACTTCTGTTTCTTCGCAAAATATGTTTTAGGATTTAAGATATCAAGTTATCATGAGAGATGGTATAGATTGATAGAAAAATACCCAAGGCTTTGTGTAATGGCGTTTAGAGGATCTGGAAAAACAGAATGGTTCGGAGGATATTTTCTATGGAAAGCAATATTTTCAGAGGGACTAAATTTTCTAATAATGAGTACAACTGAAAAGCAATCTATCATAGTTTTAAAAACAATAAGAAAGATGATGGAAGATAATGAACTTCTCAGACAATTTGTTCCAGAAAAAAGAGAAGATACCTGGAAGGCAACAGAATTGACCCTTCAAACTAAAGCAACCTTCTATTCAAAGACCTATGGAAAAGCAGTAAAAGGTCTAAGGATTGATTATGTTTTTTGCGACGAGGGAGGCCAGTATGAGGATAAAAGATTATTCTGGACCGACGTTTCACCAGTTGTCCAACTTAATCTTGGAAAAATAATTGTTGCAGGTACTCCCGAAAGTACTGCAGACTTGCTTCACGAATTAGAGAAAAATGAAGTTTATTATTTCGAAGAAGTCAAAGTGGAGTATGATGGGATTCCCTCATGGCCAGATAAGTATACAATGAAGAATTATGATCACGATGGTAAACGAAGCATCCCCGGAATAAAAAGAGAATTGGGAGCATTACCTTTTCAACAGGAGTATATGCTTATTCCAGTAAGTTCGGCTAACAGTTTGTTCCCTAGGGAAATTGTTGAAAAAGGTTTTGCAAAGACAGAAAAGTTTCTACCATTCGGAAGAAAAAATAAAAAATATTATGGCGCGTATGATATTGCAATATCTCCAAAAGGAGACTGGCCAGTTATGACTATTTTAGAATTAAGTGGGGAGACAAAAAGGATTGCTAAAGTTGAAAGGGAAAGGGAAAGCTACGATGATCAATTAAAAAGATTTGATAAATTAAATAGAGATTTCAAACCAGAAAAATGGGTTATAGATGGAACCGGCCTAGGAGATCAACAAGCAAAAGAATTGGAATCAAAATATTCTGGAATAGAAATGCTGAAAATAACCTACGACATAAAATACAAAATGATGATGGACCTTAGAAGAGAGTTTGAAAAATTACAAATAGTAATCCCGGCAGACAAAGATGATCCAGAGACATGGGATTACAAAGAACAGTTATTTCAAGAACTTTCAGACTTTCAATTAATAGTGGATCTAAGACCCGGACAAACAACGAGGCCAAAATTTAGATCAGGAAAATACGATGACTGTGTAGCTTCCCTATCAATGGCAGTGCGCGCGGCGGAGCAATCATTCGGACAAATAAGTTTCAGGAGTTTTGATGATGAAGACTAAAGTTGGAGAAAAAGTTTATGAGTATGAAGATAAGGTTATTGAAAGTCTGAAAATATCAAAAATAATAAGGGATGAATTCAATATTTTCTGCAAAAAGAAAAAAATAATTAAAAGCAAATTGCTAGAAGAATTCTATAAAACAATATTGTCCAGAGATCTCTCACAAGACCTAGAGATCTCAAGAGGGCATGTTACAATAAACATTCTAAAAGAAGAATTGAGAAAAGGATAGAAAACTATATAAAATCTGTATTCGTAGCTTAATTACAAGGAATATAACATTTAGTATAAAAAATGGCTGAAAAATCAAATAATCCGACAGTAAAAACTACTTCTATTAGAGGACTGGAGGAAGATTTCGTACCAAGCGCAGGGATGGGGATTGAAAAAAATCTTTTCACAGCAGAGATCACAACAAGAAATCTAGAGACTCTTTATAATGTAATCAAAGCTTCGCCTGAAGTGACGGCATGTCTTTTAGCAATTTTGGAAGACATAATGGCAGACGGTTGGAGATTCTCTGCGTTATCAGGTGACAAGAGAAAATCTGAAAAAGACATAAAAGATGCAAAAGAATTCGAAACGAGAGCAAAATATTTTAAAGCATTAACTGACGCAACCTTCGATTATCTAGCTACGGGAAACGGATATATTTTAAAGCTGAGTATAGACGAATCAAAGCTGAAAACTATAATTACAGCAATGACCCGAAGCGTTCATAGAAAAATGAAAGTAAAGTTTTCAAAGGATAAGATTTTTGAATTAGTAAAACAAGATTTAAGAACGGATCGTCCAAAGAGCCTGCAGGTTTTGAAATCTTCTACAGTAAAAATAAATTATGATGAGACAGGGGACATAGCAAGTTATGAGCAGAAAGTGGGATCTAAAACTAGAGTATATGATGTAAAAGATATAATACATTTGAAAGCATTAAGCATAGGGGGACAGCCTTATGGATTCACAGCGCTCGAACCATTGCTGTCAGATATTGCAGTTTTGATTTTCGCAAAGGACTATGCAGGAAGATATTTCGAAAACGACGGTACTCCAACATTCCTGATTAACATGCCAAAGGAATCACCTAACGGAAGAAATTATAAAAATCTTAAAAAGGAATTGAAAGAATTGAAAAAGAAGAAACAGAAATACAGAACACTAATCACTACGGGAGAAATTAAGATTGATCAAATAAGTAAATTTACAAAAGATCTAGAATTCTCAAAATTAATAGCACACTGGACTCAGATAGTAATTATGTGTTTAGGTGTTCCTGCAGGTAGAATACATTTTACATTAGATAAAAAAGTGGGAGATGTTAGCGCAACAGGGAAAGAAGATTCAGGGTATTCTAAGAAAATATCATTTACTCAAAAGGCGTTTGAGGAAGTTTTGAATGCTGATCTATGGTCACATTTTGGAGTTAAGAAGACATTTAAGAGAGGTTACAAAATTGACGAAATGAGAGAAGCAGAAATAACAAGAATACTTTCAGAGGTTGGAGCAATAACTATTGAAGAAGCGAGAGAAAGAATTGGTATGGATCCAGAATTACCAAAAGGAACAATGGCAAGATCTATTGGATCAGACAATAGAGCAAGGGACCAGGGGAATGAAAATGCAGAAAGTCCTCCTGCAGATGGAGACAGTAATCGTGACAACAAATTATCAAGCTTGAAAATGAGTCAAGAAAAATTGAAGTCGTTTAATAGTGACGCAATATCTGTAAAATGGCAAACATTCATAGCTATCGTGGAACAAAAAGTAGGATTCGGAAATTTCACAAAAGGAAACGTACTCTATATAAAGACAGATACAGAGTTCACATTATTCTTTAATGACGGAAGCTGGAAGTATAAGACTAAGATACCTTTAGTAGATGATGAAAAAGACGAACAATTTAGGCTAGAATGGCTTAGAAATGCCATAAAATTGACAATTTAATTATACATACAATAAAGTTTATTCTTATATATCTTTGATTATTAGCTATATTATGGAAGAAGAGAGTTTTGTGAAGGAATTCCGATTTAAATCAAATATCTGTGGTTCTTGGGAAAAAGATGTTACCGTAAAAGGAGTAGATGGCGGAGCAGACACAGTGGTAAAACAAAGATTCATTCAAACAGTAGTGTCAGGATTAAGAGAAGATAGAGACGAAGAAAGGATGAGTCAAAAAGCTATAGATGGTATGGAAAGACAATTCAAATCTGGGACAATTCCATTCTTCCCAGATCATGGATACGATTCTAAAACTGGATCACATTATGTTTATTCTTGGAAGCAGATGATGGGAGTTTGGGTTGATGCGGTTCAGGTAGCACCGGACCTTAAAGCGACAGTTAGGTTAAACATGGAGCATCCAGATCAAGATTTATTTTGGAGATTTGTGCACGTGGCAAAAATGCCTATTGGATTCAGCATTGGTGGAAGGACCAAAGGTCCCAAGGAGGTAGTTGTAGATGACGATTAAAAAACCACGAACAATTCTAGAATTTGATGAGGTTGAATTATTTGAAACATCAGCAGTAGGAATACCATCATACGCGCGAGCGCATAAATCATTATCATTCGCTAAATCTCTTAGGAATCTTTTCCCAGGGGCAGGCGGAAGTGGACTAAATTTAAAGGAGTTGCAAAACATGAGTGAAGAAGAAGAGGCAAAAGCGAAGGCAGAGGCTGAGGCAGCAGAAGCAGAGGTGAAAGCTAAAGCAGAAGCTGATGAAAAGGCTAAAGCAGATGAAGAAGCAGAGGCGAAAGCTAAAGCAGAAGCAGAAGCTGCAGGCGAAGGCGATGCCGGAGAAGGTGCTGAATCGGATCCTGATGTAGGAAAAAGCGTAAACCTAGACGCAATGACTAAAGTAATGGCGAAAGCTGTAACGATGGGAATTGCTGAAGGAATGAAGGCTGTACAAACACAAGCTGGGCTAACTGATACAAAGACACCTGCTGAGAAGCAGGATGAAATGTTTAAGAACGCGAGCGATGGTGAATTATTTGCTGCTGTATTAATGGGAGGTCTTCAGTAAAATGGATATCTTAAAAGCATTAAATGAAGCGACAAACAGTGCAGGTGGATACTTAGTTCCTGAAGAACTGTCTAATAGGCTATTGGCCCTAATTCAAAGAAAGAGTAAGATCTTTCCAGACTTAGATGTCAGACAGATGAATTCTTTAGTGAAACTAATACCGAAGGTTACTAGTGGTACGACTGCAAGATGGCCTGGTGAATTGGGAACAATTACCGCAAGCCAGACTGCGTTTGGTCAAACCACATTGACGGCAAAGAAAGTTGCGTCATTGACAGAAGTTTCTAGTGAAGAACTAGAAGACGCGATAGTTGACGTTGCTACACACCTAACAGATCAAATGGCTAAGGATATGACTTTAGCTATTGAAGATAGAATGTTCAACGGAACAGGTACTATCTTTACAGGTCTAAGAAACACTGGCTCGTTCTCGAACGCAGTAAGTGCTAAGGGTGATAATACAAGTGCGACTGGTGGAGACGGAACAACATCTACTGTTACTGGGGCTAATATTAGCCTGAAACCAATCTCACAAGCAGTGACTGAAGTGTTGAAAGACAACCACGAACAACCAGATATCTCATATTGGAACCCAAGAACGTTAGGTAGTATTCAATTACTAACTGACGGTAACAGTCGTCCTCTATTGGACCAGGTTACATTTGGTAGTCCATTAGTGAAGGAAGGTGTTATTGGTATTCTATACGGTACAAAGGCTAAATCTACTACTGTTCTACCAATCGACCTTACATACGGTGTGGCTACAACAAGCGCGACAGACGCGATTGTTGCTAGATCTGGAGAGTTTGCGTATATGGGCCAGAGAAGGGGAATTCGTTTCAATACTGAATATGATATTGATACGGATAAGCAGAGATACCAAGCTACCAATAGGGTTGCTTTCGCTATCAAGTACGCCGATGCCTACTGTATGATCAGAGCCATCCTGGATTAATTTCCAACTACAATTTATTTTTATTTTTTTAATTTGGGTCCTTCGGGACCCTTCGATATTTTTTAAGAAAGTGTCGAAGACAAAATATATATACCTAAAAATAGGTATATAGGTAAACAAAATCACGAAGTGAATAAAATGAGCCTCATAAGCCCCCAACAATTATGGAACGAATTAGGAAAAGATTCCTTTGATAAAATCAGAGCCGAGGCTGTAGGTACCGGGAATGGAATAATTTCTGCATGGAGTTTAAGTAGGGATAATTTAATAACTGGATCTGACACCCTTTACACTGGTGGAACTGTAGTGTCTACTGGAGACTATACAATAGATCTAGATGATGGGGAAATTACCGGACTTGTGGTCCCAACAGGATTAGCAATAACTGCAGATTATAATCGTGCAGATCTTGACAATACAACTACCCAAAGTATTCTTGATAAGATCGACGCTGATATCGTAAATCAGACAGGACGAACTTTTGTAAAAACAACAGGTTCAGTGGAATATATTACAGTCGAGCAAGGAGACACAGA
>SDBV01007016.1_pt1 | contig 15463 bp, 12 predicted proteins | sample 2277081 | NCBI WGS metagenome assembly SDBV01 (sample SAMN10402039, study PRJNA504765) | marine sediment metagenome | isolation source: marine sediment core GS10_PC15, 223 cmbsf | place: Arctic Ocean: Southern Knipovich Ridge | collected 2010
TATATTCAGGTCTGGAATATGGTTATTACCGGCGTAGCAGTCGTTGTGGATGAATATATCGCCTTCGTTGATATCCCCTTCGTAGGCAGCAGCTATATTATGTAATGCTATAGGAATAGCACCAGCAAGTATTGCAATATACTCCTTCTGGGCTATTAATCTTAGGTCTTTATCAAAGATTGCTACACCAAAGTCCCTCGCCTCAGCGAAAATAGGCGACCTTGATGTCCTAATCAGCACCCTGCCCATCTCTTCATTTATGGCGTCAAACCGACTGCTGAGTACCGCCACCACTATCGGATCTACCCTTTTACGCTCAGTTGCCATAGGTTACTCCTGTCAGTTTATCTATTTGATTGCAGTAACTCTCAGAGTTCACCTACTGCCTTCCAACGAAAGCCAATGCCTCCTCAATATCCTTACTGGGAACAGTGGAATAGTATGACTTTCGACTAATAATAGGCAAATCTCCCTGATGTAGGGCAACCAACGCCTCGGTTAATTTGAGCGAAGCAAGCAAAGGATCTATGAGAGCCGCGCCATTTATCTCGGTTACCCCAGCTTGAGTTAACACTGGAGAAATAAGACCACAGCCTACCATTAATACATCCGCCCCATCTTCAATACATTCACGAGCTACCTGATTAAGACTTTCAATCACAGGCTCACAGTCCCCACTAAAGTACTCGAAGATTTTTTCCGGGGCATAGCCCTTCTCTGAGGTGGGTAGAGCTCTCACCGGATTTCGTTTAATTGCCTGGGATTCCATGTGGTACTTGACAATCTCCTCCTCCATTGCCGAGATATGAAGTGCCTTAGCGGTGATAATGGCAAACTTTCCCCCCATCAGACTTGCGAAATGCATTGCCGCCTCAGCCAACCCGGTTACTGGAATATTTAATAATTGCCGAGCTGGCCTGAGCGCCGGATCAAAGAAACAAGCAATTGATACTCCGTCAAACCCTTCTTTCTCTGCAGCCAGGATCGACTTCAATATCTCCACCTCGTTTATGAAGCGTAAACCTGTCCAATCCATCCCTACACTACTATACCCGGTTGTCACATCCCTCACTACTACCTCAGTATCACTATTCTTGACCCGGTTATAGTTCTTCTCCAAAAGGTCATAATAGACACTGTTCACCCCAGACCGAGGCATCGGGGTTGGCAACTGACACATTATTCTCATTTCATCCTCCTTTTCAGATTAAAATTAATGAAGGTTAGCAACATCCTGCCTTCAAAATAACAAAATTACTTACCTTTCATTCCACTAATCCTCCTACTTTATCGCTTTTGCTGCAGTGTCTGCAGCTAGCATAGCATCCTGTTTTTGCTTGGATAAAATTCCAGTGCCATGGTAATACTCGTAGTCTTGTAAACAAGCCAAAAGATAAGAGGTACGACTAAATGTTGATGGGAAAGGTGGGTCAAAATTATGCTTCCACCTGAGCTCGGCATATGCCTTTTCGACTTCTATAAAATATTCTAAGGGAGGCTTCAGTTGCCCGGCAAGAGCAGAGCCACCTTCAATAGACCACATATTAAATCTGGGAAGCACCCCATGACTCATCAGAAAGTCCCAGCCGCTTGCCGTCGATTCGACCGCAGAGCTAACATCTTTAAATCCGTGTGGCTGCGCCATCTCAACCCCAATTACAAAATTAGGCTGAACCCTGCCCGGACCCCAAAAATCTACGGCCCTAATTGTCCGCTTTATCCACTCATCGTATCCAATAACTTTATTCTTCCCCGGACATATCCAGGCAAATAGCTTCTTATCCCAAACCTCTATATTTGGCTGTATACTCCCAATGCCAGTATCATGAAGCCTCCGCCATCCCTCATCATCCTGAGGGTCAATTTGGAAGGTAGTGGGAAGCAACACTTGCAACTTTTCCCTGATTGCATTTAAGCGGGTGCAATAGTATTCTATCTCAGTCTGTCCTCGGTATTTGCCTATGAACGTCCCTCCACTTATAATGAGCGCCAGACGATAGTTAGTATCCACATTGATAGCGGTCTTTACCGCCTCCGCAACCATATTGGGGTCTAGGCGAGCGACTACATCCTCCTCACCAGTTCTTTGCGATTTGAAAGTTGCGTTTATATCACAGAAGAGACACTGGTCTTTTGTATTCCACAATTCGCAATACCTATTAAGCACAGTAAATAAGTATTCGTTAGAAAACCCCTGCACAATCGCTGGCAGTGGAGTTCCATCTTCAAATGTCATATCATACCACTTGGGCTTAGGATCAAAATAAATTCCCTCAGCAATTGGCTCATTATTTTCAGCAAGCAAGAACTCACCATCCACAAAGTCAAGTAAGTAAGAAGAGTCCTTATTAGTCCTTACTTGAATGGGGCATCTGTCTGAAAGATGAAATTCCATTGGGATTTTATCTTTATATACGCTGGCATCCGCTGCGTCATAGGAAAAAATGTGGAATCCCTTCCACAATATATCATCCCTATGGTTAAATTCCTGCTGTGCCCTTTTAGATATTTTCAGGCCCTGCCTCAAAACGTCTGTCTTCAAGACAATATTCGGATGAACATCAGGAAAACGCTTATAAAGGTCAGTCATACTCATTTTTATCTTTTTCTCCTCGCCTTTATTCCCATCTCTTTATATGGGTACTTCTTTATTTTCTCAGCTTGCTAACGGTTTCCTCTAAGCTGATACCCTTGGAATACATAAGGTAATTACCATATTTATCGCAGGTTAGCTGAAAATCAGGGGTTATAAATACAGTGGTAGTAGGCTCTTCTATAATCGCTGGTCCGGAAACCTTATTACCATGCCCCATCTTTGTGCCATCATAAATTGGCACCGTGATGAACCCCTCCTCATAGTATATCTTCCTCTGTCCCTTTGCTGCGGGCGTTGCATCCTCTCCCATGTATGGCAGCTCCTTAAACTTTGGCTTCTCCGTGAGCCCTTCCGCCTTTACCCTCAGACAGACTAACTCCAAAGTGGTGCCAGGCAAGCTATAACCATAAAGGGCATCATGCTTATCATCAAAGGCTTGCTGCAACCGAGCCATTTCATCCGTGGTGAAGGTTCCGTTAGTGATGGGCAAAGGTATTTCAATTTCGTTAAGTTGCGCTTCATATCTTAAGTCGGCGGAATAGGCAACTGTCATCCTCTCCGTTGGCACTCCTTCCTTTTTGAGAGTAGCCAGCCCTTCATCTTTCATCTCCATCAATAACGAATTTATGATACTTATATCAATATATCCTTCCTTCATCAGCGTATAGTAGACTCTAACAAAATCGTGTCTCAAGTCTGACATTAGCATACCGCTGGCGCAAAAGACTGAAGAGACCTTAGGCACTAACATCAACTGCATTTCAAGCTCTTTAGCAATATCACAAGCATGTACTGGGCCAGCACCTCCAGCTATAACTAAAAGGCATCCTCTGGGATCATAGCCCCTGGCAATAGAGGCTACTCTCACCCCCTGAGCCATGTTAGTGTTTACTATAGTATAAATGCCATGTGCCGCTCTGACAACATCCAAAGCCAACGGCTGAGCAATCTTCTCCTTCACCGCCTTCTCTGCTTTATCAGGATAGACTTCCATCTTACCACCGAGAAAATAGTCTGCATTCAAATAACCAAGAATAAGATCAGCATCACTAACCGTTGGCTCCTCACCCCCCAGTCCATAACAAGCCGGGCCTGGGACTGCCCCGGCGCTTTGGGGGCCTACTTTAAGTATCCCCCCATCTAACCAGGCAATGCTCCCTCCACCAGCACCTATACTATGAATTGCCAGCGATGGCACTGCCGTTCTATATTCACCAACTTCGTTCTCTACGGTTATTTCCGGTTCCCCACCTCTAATTAGGCAAGAATCAAAACTCGTCCCCCCCATATCAACGGTAATAAGATCCACAATGTCATGTATCTTCGCATAGAATAAACCTGCCTTGGGACCACCAGCCGGCCCGGAAAGAAGGGTGTTAACGGCAAGGTTCATCGCCACTTCAGGCGACATGACGCCACCATTTGATTGCATCAGTAGCAATACACCCTTAAATCCATTTTCTCTTAGCCTTTCGGTTAGATTTGTAATATATGCCCTTAATGATGGACCGACACAGGCATTGAATACTGTTGTCGACGCTCTCTCATAAATTCTGACCTGTGGCAACACCTCATAAGATAGACACACATATACCCCGGGCATTTCCTTCTCAATTATCTCCTTAACCTTCACCTCGTGAGAGGGATTAAGGAAGGAGAAAAATAAACTCACCGCAATTGCTTCCACCTTTTCCCTCTTGAATACTTCAACAGCAGCATAAATATCCGCCTCATTGAGTGGAATGAACTCTTTGCCCTCACAGTCAATCCTTCCCTCCACTCCCTGAATGAGGTAGCGGGGCACTATTGGGGTAGGTGGGCTTTCCTTGGGAGTATAGAGATTTCTCTTCATCCCTCTTCTTTCGTTCAAGTAGTCCCTAAAACCTTTAACGGTGATAAAACCTGTCCTGGCATATGTTCCAGTTAGCACCGCATTTGTAGTGATAGTTGTTCCATGGACAATCAGAGCCACTTGGGGGAGGAAATCAGCGAGCTTAATGCCTTTTGCTACTGCCATCTCTTCAAGACCGTTCATTGTCCCTATTGACGGATCTGGGGGCGTAGTCAGCACCTTGTAAACCTCCGAATTACCCTCTTCATCCACCAGCAAAAAGTCAGTAAAAGTTCCACCGACATCTATCCCTAGTGTATAACGCATTTGCACCCCTTTCCGATTACTTTACCTGAAAATAACACCGATTGCATCTATTTCTATCAAAAATTTAGGTGTCGCCAAAGAGAGAGGCTGAATAAAAGTGCTAGCTGGGGGCTCGTCTACCAGAAAAGGAGCATGCTTTTGATAATACTCCAGCTCTGTCTTCCGCATGCGAGGATAATCCTCCAGATTCCTAAGAAGCATAACAGTCTTGACAAGGTTATCCATAGAACTCCCTGCCTCTTCCATAGCCAGCCTGAGCTTATCAAGAACTAGAACCATCTGCTCTTCAAAAACATCTGTTTCAATTCTGTCAGTGTATGGAGATTCGGCAGCTTTGCCAGCGATAAAAATCAAGTTGCCAACCACAACAGAATTAGCATAATACTTCTTTATATCACCAAGATGCCGGGGAAACCCTCGCTGGCCATAATACAGCGGGTATTTCTTTACTTCCCAACCAGGTCTATCTCTGGAAATGACGCCGATTACATCTATTCCTGTCAAACACTCGGGATTCCCCAGAGAGGGGACCTGCATGAAAGTGCTAGCTGGTGGCTCATCCAGCAAAAAAGGAGCATGCCTTTCAAAATACTCCAGCTCTGTCTTCCACATCCGAGCGGTAGCGGAACTAAATCCTGCCCGCTCATCCTTTACCTCCACCGAGGGCAAGTCCATCCTAGTTAAAAAGTGAAAGGTCTTGATAATATTACTCGTAGAACCCCCGGCTTTCTCCATAGCCGTCTTGATCTTGCCATGAGCTACAGCCATTTGCTCTTCCAGAACATCTGATGGAACCTCACCAGTGTCCGGGGACTCTCCAGTCACACCAGAAAGAAAAAGCAGGTTGCCAACTGCTACTGATTCTGAGAGGAAGGGCATCCCAGGCTCTATATTCGGATAGACCTGCTTCAGACCGCCGGAATATAGGGGATACTTCTTAAGTTCCCAACCAGATTCATCCTTGGAAATAACAGCTACGGCATCTATCTCTACCAAATAGTGTGATTTAACCAGAGAAGCAACTTGGATAACAGTGCTAGCTGGGGGTTCCTCCACTAGAAGAGGAGCATGCTTTTGATAATATTCCAGCAAAGTATTCCACATACGAGGGTAATCCTCTTGATCTTTAAGAAGAATGAAGGTCTTAACAAGGTTGCCCAAAGAGCTCCCTGCTTCCTCAAGGGCGAGCTTGATCTTGTCAAGGCACACCGTCATCTGCTCTTCAAAATTATCTGAAGGCACATCACCAGTCTCCAGGGTCCGCCCACCTGCACCGGAGAGAAAAATCAGGTTGCCAACCACAACCGACCTTGAAAAGAAAGGTGCCCCAGGCTCTATATTCGGATAAGTCTGCTTCACACCACCATAATACATCGGGTATTTCTTCATCTTCCAATCCACTTCTCAATCTCGCTTTCTGACTTCAGTTTAGAAAAGCACTGTCATTCTCAGCTAATGCCCTCCCTTTACTTTACCGGGAAATAACACCGATTGCCTCTATCTCTACCAAATACTCGGGGTTCCATATTGAACGCGGCACCATAAAGGTGCTAGCTGGTGGCTCGTCCACCAGAAGAGGAGCATGCTTTTGATAATACTCCAGCTCTATTTCCCGCATGCGAGGATAATCCTCGAGACTCTTAAGAAATATTGAGGTCTTAACAATGTTATTCATAGAACTCCCCGCTTCCTCCATGGCCTCTCGTATCTTGTCAAGAGCTATGACCATCTGCTCTTTCAGATCAAGTGATACAATCCTACCATGAGTTGCCGTCTGACCAGCCATACCGGAGAGGAAAATCAGGTTGCCAACTACCACCGACTTGGAATAGAGCTGTCTCACACCATAATACAACGGGTACTTCTTCACTTCCCAACCAAGTCTATATCTGTCAATAACACCGGTTGCATCTATCTCTATCAAATAGTCAGTATCCGCCAGAGAGAGCGGCAGATTGAAGGTGCTAACCGGTGGCTCCTCTACCAGAAGCGGGGCGTACTTTTTATAATACTCCCGCTCTATGTTCCACATGCGGGGGACATCTTCTAGGTTCTTGAGGTAGTTCACCACCCTGATGACATTATTCATGGAACTGCCCGCCAACTCCATGGCAAGCCTAATCTTGTCCAGGGCTACAAGCATCTGGTCTTCTAGAGTATCGCCTGGAACGGCGCCGGTATCTACGGTCCGAGCAGCCGCACCGGAGACGAAAATTAAGTTGCCGACTACTCCCGCCCGGGACAAGGGGACATACAGCCCTGCCCCAGCTTGCTTTACGCCGCCGTAGACCAGTGGATATTTCTTTGTTTCCCATCCAGGTCTATCTTTGGAAACATAGGCTATGGCATCTATCTCCAACCTATATTCCGGGTTAGCCAAAGCGCAAGGTTGCATAATAGTGCTAGCTGGCGGTTCTTCTACTAGAAGAGGAGCGTGTTTCTCACAATACTCTAGTTCTACCTCCCGCAGGCGAGGTCTATCTTTCATCATGTCTCTGAGTATCATGTCAGTCTTAACCACGTTATTTAGAGAACCCCCGGCTTCTTCCACAGCGAGCCTGAGATTATCAAAAGCTAAGATGGTCTGTTCTTCCAAATCATCCGGAACCTTACCAGTCTTAAAATCTACAGCAGCTATTCCGGAAAGAAAAATCAGGTTGCCAACCACAACCGACTTGGAATAAGGCTGCTTTACACTGCCATAATACATTGGGTACTTCTTCACTTCCCAATCCATTTCTCACTCTCCTTCTCCGATTCTTAGTTTTATAATAATGTGTCTTACCTGCGTCAAATGAGTAACGGCTATTCTAGCAAGCAGCAAGCTGCTTAACCTGTGCCCGCTCCTTTACCGTCTCTGGTAATAACCCCGATGGTGATTATCTCCAGTGCAAACGGAGGCCAAGCCAGCATGGTGGGCTGGATAACAGTGTGAGCTGGGGGCTCTTCTATCAGAAACGGAGCATGCTTTTGATAATACTCTCGCATTATTTTCTGAAGGTAGGGGTAAGTCTCAAGCTTTGGAATAAGTATTATTTGCTTGAGAATGTTATTCAAAGAGCTTCCCGCTTCCTCCATAGCTTCCTTAATCTTGTCAAGAGCTATCCTCGCCTGGTGATGCAAAACAGGCGTTTCTATCTTACCAGTGAATTTGTCCTGGCCAGTCATGCCGGAGATAATAATCAGGTTGCCAACCACCACCGACTTGGAATAATACGCCTTATCATCACCAATATACTCAGCGTATTTCTTCACTTCCCATCCCGGTTTATTTCTGGAAATAGCGCCGATTATTTCTATCTCTGTCAAATACTCAGGACTTGATAGAGAGGGGAGCTGCATATAGGTGCTAGCCGGTGAATCCTCTTCTATCAAAGGGCGAGCATACTTCTCATAATAATCTAGCTCTGCCCGCCACATTCGGCGTACTTCCGGCTCATTGAGCAGGTGAAAGGTATGAACAATATTACTCATACAACTTCCGGCCTCCTCCATGGCAACCCTGACGTTATCGTGAGTCATAGCCATCTGCTCTTCCAAAACACCTGATTCAACCTTGCCAGTATCTAGATTCACACCAGCCATCCCAGAAAGGAAAATCAAGTTGCCGACTACCGCCGACTTGGAATAAGGCTGCTTCACCCCACCTGAATACATCGGATATTTCTGCACTTCCCAACCAGACTTATATCTATCAATGACACCAGTTGCATCAATCTCTACTAAAGACTCAGGACTCTCCAGAGAGACTGTCTGCATAACAATGCTAGCCGGCGGTTCTTCCCGCAAAAAAGGAGCGTGCTTTTGATAATAGTCTAGCTCTGCTTTTCGGATGCGGGCTATATCCTTAACGTTCTTAACCAGTATGACAGTCTTGACAATGTTGTTCATTGAGCCCCCTGCCTCCTCCATAGCAATCCTGACCTTGTCAAGGCACACCGTCGTCTGCTCCTCCACAACCTTTGATTCAACTTTGCCAGTATCCAGATTCCGAGCATCCATACTGGAGCAAAGAACCAGGTTGCCGACTACCGCCGACTTAGAATAAGGCTGCTTCACATCACCATAGTACATTGGATACTTCCGCACTTCCCAATCCATTCTTCGTCCTCCTTTGCCGATTTTTAGTTTACAGCAACAAGTTTCGCCTTCGCCCAAAGGCTAAGAGCTGCTCTCTTGATACATGTTGAGTTTAAGCAATGGTGATAAGCCTACCATCAAGTAGGCTTTCTATTATATCACTAACTATAATAGGTAACAATAGTTTGGACTGAGCTGCACAATAGAAGCCAAGTTTAACACCCACCTGGCCCTAAATAATACTCTGCAGGCGAGCTGTATTTCTTACTGCTTCACCTAAACCAGACCAAAGCCATAAAATACCGCAACCACAATTAGAGTCGCCAGAAGAGCACCGGTAACTACCTGAGCTAGTGAGTGATGTTCCAACTCTATCCTTGACCAAGCAACTAAGGGAACCAGCACAACCGTTACCATAGTTATAAGGCCATACAAAATCACTAATACTGTTACTGAAGCAGCAACAAAGGCAGTATGAAGGCTTATCTTCCACAAGAGATTTATACACATAAAGATGACTATTGCCGAAATTCCAGCAACAAATGCCGCTAGCAGTGGTAGTGGTGCCTCAAAATAATAAAGAATGATGCCGCCCACAATAGCACAAACGGCTGACAGCAGGTAAATCTTAGTCCTTTGCTTACGAACATTGATGAAGAGACTCTCAAGCCTCTGGTTTCGAACAAGATAAATAATAACGGAAAAGACGGGCAAAATACTAACGGCTACTAGAATCAGTACCCATTTAAGGGCATCAGATATACTGGATGTTGACTCAAAGGCAAGCAATAGGATTACTACAAGACTCACCCAGAGGGGATTCAGAATATGGGAAGTCCAGTGAGCTATCCGTTTTCTCATTTCAATCGGCATTTGCCAAAGCTACTACCAAGTCAATCATAACTAAACATCACACTATATTAACCTATGGTATGCCTTTTGCCAAGAGGTGGTTATCTATCAATCTACTTTTCCCCACCACCCGAGGTTGGGATTTGAAGGCGTTTATGGGAAGTGTGAAGGGACAATAAGGGAGGGCAGAGGTGAGGTTAATAAACAATCTCTTTCTAATACCGATTTGCAGATTTGGTGGTAAAGACAGTAGAATGGGTTACAGAAAAACACCTCCAGACATACACAGTACTTGGGAATAATAATGAAAACAGTTATCCTAGTAGGTGGGGAGGCAACTAGACTACGTCCCCTTACCTGTAATATACCCAAAGCAATGGTTCCTGTGCTTAATATACCATTCTTAGAACATATCATTCATTACCTCAGCAAGCATCAGATAAAGGATATCATCCTAACTCAAAGTCCTCTCGCCCGGCCTATTGAAAGCTATTTTGGTGATGGTAGCCAGTTTGGGGTCAAGCTCAACTATATAAAAGAAGATACTCCTCTAGGGACGGCTGGGGCAGTGAAAAACACCGAGCAGTATTTAGACGAGACCTTTCTAGTACTGAACGGTGATATTTTCACTGACCTGGATATTACGGCGATGATAGACTTTCACCGGGAAAAGAAAGCAAAGGTAACCATTACCCTTACCCCAGTGGACGACCCCACCAGCTACGGCTTAATTGAAACCAATGCCCAGAGCAAGATTACACGCTTTATAGAAAAGCCTAGCTGGAGTCAGGTAACCACCAATATGATTAATGCCGGCATCTATGTTATAGAACCTGATGTCCTGAACCATATTCCACCTCAAGCCAATTTCAGCTTTGAACGAGAGCTATTCCCCTCGTTTTTAGACCAAGCTAAGCCGCTTTATGCTTATCCTTCCGCTGCTTACTGGATAGATATAGGTACCCCGGAAAAATACTTCCAGCTACATCTTGACTTACTCAGTGGTAAAGGTAACGCCGCTCAGTACGGTTTCACCTCAAATAAGGAGGTGCTACTTGGAGAGCAGACCCATATCCACCCAACGGCTCAAATAATGGGACCAGTAATGATAGGCAGTAACTGCACTATCGGGCAGAACGTCAAATTAAGGGGACCGGTGGTTATTGGACCCGGCAGCACCATCCTGGAGGATACTGTAATTGAAAAGTCTGTTGTCTGGCGAAATGTTCAGCTAGGACCTCGTGTTAACCTAAAGAACTCTATCGTAGCTGACAATTGCTGCCTAAGTGCCAACAGCATTGTGGAGGACTCCGTCTTAGGTGATAATGTAACTGTAGTCAGTGGCTGCAAATTGGAGCCGGGCAGTAGAATCTGGCCAAAGAAAACAGTATAACCACCTTTAAACAAGCGGTAGTATCTGAGTAAGGTTACTACTACATTAGCCGCTTTCTCCCCACTCCGGGATACTTCGGACTGCAGGCTATCCCGAACCTCTTACTTCATTGCTTTGAGTGCTATCTAGGGCTGTGGTATAATAGCAAAGCGAGGTAGTACGAATCATGTTAGACCGGCTGGAAAGAGTAGAGAAGCGTTATCAGGAACTTGACCAGCAAATAGCTATGCCTGAGGTAACATCTGACCCGAAGCAATTACAGATAGTGGCTCAGGAAAGAGCCAGCATTGAAGGCCTGGTAACAAAGTACCGGGAATATAAAGCAACCGCTAAGGCATTAGAAGAGACAAAGACAATGCTAGACGGCGGTCTGGATGAAGATATGACGGCCTTAGTCAAGCAAGAGATAGAAAACCTCAAGTCGCAATTAGAGTGTCTACTGCAAGAGATCAAGCTTGCTCTCCTGCCTAAGGATGCCAAGGATGAAAGAGACATCATTATGGAAATCCGGGCTGGGGCTGGCGGTAATGAAGCCGGACTGTTTGCCGCTGACCTCTTTCGTATGTATAGTCGGTATACTCAGACTAAAGGTTGGGGTGTAGATATTATTAATATTAGTGAAAGTGGAATAGGCGGCTTTAAAGAGATAATATTTGAAATAAAAGGCAAAGGCGCTTTCAGTCGGCTCAAATATGAACAGGGGGTTCACCGGGTACAGCGAGTGCCAATTACTGAATCTTCAGGTAGAATTCATACCTCAACAGCTACGGTTGCAGTTCTGCCTGAGGCAGATGAAGTAGAGGTAGATATTAATCCTGCTGACCTGAGAATTGACATCTATCACAGTGGTGGTGCCGGGGGACAGAATGTAAATAAGGTAGCCACCGCCGTCCGCATCACTCACCTGCCTACCGGCATAGTAGTTGTCTGCCAGGATGAACGCTCACAATTAAGGAACAAGACGAAGGCGATGGCAGTACTGCGAGCCCGACTCCTGGATATGGAGCAGCGCAAACAAGAAGCAGAAATGACCAAACAACGCCGCTCCCAGGTAGGCACAGGCGACCGTGCGGAAAAAATACGAACCTACAATTTTCCTCAAGACCGTGTTTCCGACCATCGCTTCGGTTTAGTCCTCCATAATCTGCACCAAATCCTAGAAGGAAAGCTTGATGAGCTTATTGATGCCCTGGCTACCCATGACCAAGCAAAACAGTTAGCGGAGCAATTAGCGTGACCCTAAAGCAGGCTCTTAGCCATGCCAGGATTCTCCTGGCTACCCGTAACATTGAAGATACCCCTCTGGAATGCGAGCTACTGCTAAGGCATGCCCTGAAGATAAGCCGAGTCCAGCTATATCTGGACCTTAACCATGAAATAAGCCCTAAACAAGATAAAACCTTCTGGAGTTTAGTTAAACGCCGCCTTAACCATGAACCCTCCGCCTATATAACCGAACACCGTGAGTTCTATGGACTTGATTTCTATGTTGACCCTCATGTTCTCATCCCTCGTCCGGAAAGTGAGCTACTGGTAGAAAAGGCGCTCAACCTGGCTCAAAATCACACTGTGTCCACTATAGTCGAAGTTGGCACCGGCTGCGGTGCTATTGCCATCAGTCTGGCGCTAAACCTGCCAGAAGCCAAAATTTATGCTACCGATATATCAGCCTCTGCCCTCAAAGTTGCCCAAATTAACTGCAAAAAACATAGAGTGACAGATAGAATTTGTTTTCTTCAAGGCGATTTGCTCGACCCTTTACCTGAGCCTGTTGACCTCATAATCGCCAATCTCCCCTATGTTAGAGAAACAGAATTGTCTCAGCAAGTAAAATTTGAGCCGCTGCTGGCGCTGAACGGAGGCTCAAACGGGCTGGAAAAGATACACCAGCTATGTAGCCAGGTAGGTTATAAGCTCCGCCCTGAGGGCTGCCTCCTTCTGGAGATTGGGCAGGGGCAAAGAAAGGCAGTAACTACCTTTTTACGCAGCCTGTTTCCCGGCGCCAAGATAGAGGTCACGCCAGACTTGAGCGGTATAGACCGGGTGGTAAGCCTAACCCTCACCACTACGAACAATCAATGCCATTAGAAAGAAAGTCTATCATGGTATCGGCAATACTCCTGGCTGCCGGCGAATCAAAGCGCATGGGTAAGCCAAAACAACTGATGCCCTTGGGCAAGACCACCATCCTGGAGCAAACCATTGATAACCTGCTCAATTCCAGAGTAGAGGAAGTTATTGTAGTGTTGGGGTATAGAGCTGAAGAGATGATAAAGACCATAGCCCACAGACCAGTTAACATTGTGGTAAATCCAATCTACCATCAGGGGATGAGCACAGCCATAGTAACCGGGCTAAATCTGGTTGATGATAAAGCCCGGGCAGTCATGCTCGCCTTGGCCGACCAGCCATTTATTGACAGCCAGACTATCAACAGATTAATAGATGAATTTGGTAACCACACTAAGGGTATTGTCGTTCCTACCTACCAGGGTAAGAGAGGACATCCAGTTATCTTCGCCATCAAATATAAAGGAGAATTATTGGGGTTAAAGGGTGACGTAGGGGGAAAACAGATGCTTAAAGACCACCCTGATGACATCCTTGAGGTAGTAGCCGACTCCCCAAGTATCAATATAGACATTGATAACATTGGTGATTATCGTTCCAACCTTAACTAATTATTTAACCAGAATTAATGCCCGAACGTTGGTAAACATCACCGTGGTTCACCTTGACACAGAACCGCTTTGATGTTAAATTTATCACTTGGGTTTTACTCGACCTAAAGAGCAAGCGATAAACGAAGGGAGAAAGAGACACTATGAATATAATTGTCTGTGTCAAGCAGGTGATTGACCCTGAGGCACCACCGGCTAGCTTCAAGATTGACTCCTCCAGCAATAAGGTGGTGGCACCACCGGGTGTATCACCAGTAATCAGCCCTTTTGATGAGCAAGCTGTAGAGGCAGCACTGAGAATTAAAGATGCCCATGACAGTAAAATCACAGTTATAAGCTTGGGCATCAACCTGCTACGGGATGTGGTAAAGAAACCACTATCTATGGGGGCTGATGAACTTATTCTGTTAGAGGATGAGGCTTTTGCTGATGGTGATAGCTGGTCAACAGCCTACGCTCTGGCTATGGCTATTAGGAAGATAGGCGACTATGACCTCATCTTCTGTGGACGGCAGGCAGCGGACTGGGATGCTGGTCAGGTAGGCTCAGGCATTGCTGAGATACTGGGACTGCCTAGTGTGACTGTAGCCAGAAAAATAGACATCACCGATGGTAAGGCAAAGGTAGACAGGGTAACCGCTGATGGCCATGAGGTCATCGAGGTATCTCTACCTGCCTTGATTACCGTAAGCAACGAGCTCGGTGAGCCTCGCTATCCTACCCTGAAGGGGATTATGGCAGCATCCAAGAAGCAGCCTACTGTCTGGAAGCCAGGCGATATAGGAGTTGAACCCTCTCAGATTGGTGCTGCGGGACGGCGTACCCAGCTACTTAAGCTATTCCAACCAGTTAGTGAAGGTAAATGCGAGTTTATAGAAGGGGAGACTCCCGAAGAGGTAGGGGTTAATCTAGCCCTGAAACTCAGGGAAGCCAAGATCCTGTAAGAGAGTCTCACACCCATAATTAAGGAGGTAAATCTATGGCTGAATACAAAGGTGTTATGGTTTATGGTGAGGTTGCAGAGGGAAAGCTCATGGCAATCGCCACCGAACTATTGGGTTGCGGTAGAAAGCTGGCTGATGAGCTGGGGCAGGAATTACATGCCGTGCTAGTCGGCAGTGATACAAGCAGCTTAGCCCAGGAAGCTATCGCCTTTGGCGCTGATAAAGTATACGTAGTTGATGACCCGCTGCTCAAGGACTACCAGACTGATTCCTATGTAATAGCTATGGAAAAGGTAGTTAAGCAGGTGATGCCTCAGATTCTTCTTCTGGGACAGACCTCCATCGGTCGTGACCTGGCACCCCGGCTAGCCTTTAGGCTGGACACAGCAGCCTCTATGGACTGTGTGGAGTTGGCTATTGACCCCAACTCAAAGCTACTATTGCAAACCAGATCTGTCTACGGAGGAAATGCCCAGGCTACCTTCACCTACGAGTCCTATCCACAGATAGCCACAGTTAGAGCCAAAGCAATGTCACCTCTAGAGCGAGATGCTTCAAGACAAGGGGAAATCATTACCGTTGAGTCTGGCTTAGACCCATCTGCTATAAGAACTAAAGTCCTGGATAAGGTGTCCGAGGAGGTAGAAGGGATAAAGCTTGAAGACGCTGAGGTAGTAGTAAGCGGAGGTAGAGGCATTGGCAATGCTGAAGGGTTTAAGCAACTGGAAGAACTAGCTAAAATGCGTAAAGGGGCAGAAG
>SDBV01007017.1_pt1 | contig 15462 bp, 12 predicted proteins | sample 2277081 | NCBI WGS metagenome assembly SDBV01 (sample SAMN10402039, study PRJNA504765) | marine sediment metagenome | isolation source: marine sediment core GS10_PC15, 223 cmbsf | place: Arctic Ocean: Southern Knipovich Ridge | collected 2010
ATCATATTTTGCTACCATCGCCTTCGTGCAAACATGCATTATCTTCACCGGTGTTCGTTTTAATGTCTTTAGAAAGAGTTTTACTAAACCGGGTAGATTTCGGCTCGCTATTACTGGATTCAACCTGAAAGTAGTTTCCTATCTATCATTAGAAAAATTTAAATAATTACTCCTAAATATCGTTAAATATAAGCATAGCTTGACCCGGTGCAGGGTAGGACAAAGTATATTTCTTTGGGGGAATTATCCGACACTGAATGAGGGGAATCCAGGAAGCCGGACCAGCAAAGTACCCGATCAAGTGTGGTTCTTTATCTGATAATCATGTAGGAATAGTTCCTACGGAAGAGGAGGCGGCGTGCCGCTGGAGTCAGTCAACCAACCCATGGACGACAGCATAGTGGGTCAGCTCCGCACTGGTCTTCATCCCCATTTTTTTCAAGATGCGGGTGCGGACCGTACTGATGGTTTTCGGACTCAATGAGAGCTGCTTGGCGATTTCGGAAACGGTTTTGCCTGAAGCTATCAGGCACGTGACTTCGTATTCACGATCCGAAAGCAGCTCGTGGGCCGTGACGCCGGCATATACGTCGATATAATCGATGATTTTTTCCGCCAGCTCCGGACTGACGTACCGGCCCCCGGCATGAACTTTTCTGATGGCTTCAACCAATATCCGAGGGGCGGTCTCCTTGGTGATATAGCCGGCTGCCCCCGCCCTGAGAGCCCTCACGGCATACTGGTCCTCCGGGTGCATACTTAAAACCAGGATCCGAGGTCTGTCTCCCTGTCCTCGCAGCTCCTTCAAGATTTCTATCCCGCTACGACCTGGCAGGGATATATCGAGCAGTAGAACATCCACTTTCAGTTTTCCCGAGAGCAGTTGACCCAGGCACTGGATCGCATTGGAAGCCTCGCCCACCACTTTCTGGTCCACTGTACTAGAAAGGATACGTTTCAGGCCTTCACGAAATATCTCGTGGTCATCTACTATAAAGACGTTTATCACGGTAAGCTCTCCAGGCCATATTAGACTATTGGTAGCTGTACAGTCAGGGTCGTTCCTTTGCCCCGCACGCCATGCAGCTTGAATTTACCACCCCAGGGCAGCACCCGCTCCCTGATTCCCAACAAACCCAGAGAGCCTCGATCTCTCACCTTCGCTCGTTTTATGCCCACGCCGTTATCGATAATCTTTAACGCGATGTATCGGGACGTTTTACGAACCCACACCTCAACCCGGGTCGCTGCGGCATGGCGGATGACATTGGTAAGCCCCTCCTGCAAAATCCGGAATATCGCCGTAGAGCGATCTATTTCCAATTCAAACTCCACCGGCAAATCCAGATGACACTCCAGGCCGGTGCGGCGTTGGAACTCCTGGACCACCCACTCAATAGCGGGAACTAAACCCCAGTCGTCGAGTAGGCTGGGACGCAATTCGGTGGAAATATCACGTACGGCTTGAATGGTATCGTCGATCTGGGCGGTGACTTTCTCCCCCAGGGATTGTTGCTCTTTGGGCACCTGATCCATGAGCCAGGAGATATCCATTTTCAGATCGGTGAGAGCGGCGCCCAGGCGATCGTGCAGTTCCCTGGCGATAGAGATACGCTCCTTTTCCTGCAACGCCTGGAGATGGACCGACAGGTCACGGAGTTCCCCTTGGGAGGTCAGTAACTGCTCCTGGGCCTTCTTTCGGGCGGTGATATCTTCCACCATGAGGATGCTGTAGGGTGGCCCCTCCCCGGTGATCGGCAGTGTCGATCCGGTCAGTGAGACCCACTTATAGCGGCCCCGCTTGGTGCGCAGCCGCTGCTCAAGTTTAAAGTCTCCGCTCCAGCCTGACGCGGTTTCCTCGGACGCTATCGCTGTCCTTTTCCAGTCTCCAGGATGGAATAGGGATTGGAGCGGGTGTTTCTCCAACTCCCGCGGGGTGTAGCCCAGCATCTCCACCAGCGTCTTGTTGGGATCGACAATGTAGGAGTCTCTTACCAGGGCCATCCCGATGGGAGCGGATTCATATAGCGTACGGAAACGCTCCTCGCTTTCGTGTATTGTCTCTGCAGATCGTTTACGTTCCGTAATGTCTTGAACAGTACCAATCATCCTGACCGTTTGACCATCTGAATTTAGCGATAATTCCCCTTTGCCATGCACCCAACGGCTGATCCCATCCCTCGGGCGCTTGATCCTATACTCCTTGTCAAAGCTCTGGCCCTGTCCAATGACCTCATTCGTAAGATAATCAACCATAACCTGGCGCCACTCAGGATGGATTATTGAACTCCAACCCTCGACCGAGCGTTCAAAGTCCTCATCGATACCAAAGATATCATCCAGAAGCGCGGAACTCTCCCATATTCCTGATCTTATGTCCAGGACATAGCTACCGATCTGGCCGATTTTCTGGGATTCGAGCAGAATCTTTTGACTTTCGTTCAGCGCTTCCTCCGCTTGCCGGCGCTCCTCTGTTTCGCGGGAACTTTTCAGCCGGGCGTTGAGGATGGGGGCCATATGGTTTGCGATGTCTACTAGAATGCGTTGATCTTCATCAGAGTATCCTGAAGATTTATTAGCTACCGCAATTTGGCCGATCAGGGTGCCACGATGCAAGATTGGTACACAGAGGGCATTCTTCAGCGGGACGTGTCCCGGGGGTACTTTGAGGCCCTCATTGGCCATTAGCGGCTTTTTCTCCAGCAGTGATTTACCCCAGAGACCAACCCAATTCTCTTTAGGGAATATAATACTTTTATCCGGGATCTGACATTGGTCCCAGATTGTCCGGGTCATGGAGGGGCTTACCAGATCTCCCCTTTCATTTATGTAGGACACAAAACCAAACTCACTTTCCATAACATCGAGTACTACATCCAATAACTCTGGATATATCGTCTCGTCTGTTTCAGTCAGGAAAACGTTGGCAATTCGGTTCATGGTTTCCAACTCGGTGCGAGAAGTTTGTAGCGCCTCCTCGGCCTGCTTGCGCTCGGTGATGTCTTTCAAGGATATAACGAGGACTTCTTCTTCTTCTTCTTCTTCTTCTGCAAGAAGTTTTCCAGCAACATTAAACTCAAGTATTAGTTTGGCCTTCAAGTCATCAATATCCATGAAAACTAATCCTATCCCTGGTCCCTGATGGTTGCTTTGCGGGTGAGGAGCCTGTTCGCAATAGGTAAGGAACCGGATATATCCGTAAACGAGTGCAACAACTCCTGCTCTACATGAGCCTGCCTGGAGGAGAGGAAGTATCTCAAGAAAAGCTTCTCCTTATCGCGATAGTACTCAATCACGGGGTTCTTAATAGAAGTGTGTAAGTAACTTTGAATCCTTTTTCGCAGATTGCTGGACCTACCATAATAGATGATACGGGATGTGGATTTCTGATATTTTAGGTCATGGCCCAGCGAGATCTCATAAACCCCGCTCTTTTCAGGTAATACTCGTTTTATTTTTTTATTCAAGGGCATATAATCAGAAAAGTATCTACGATATGGATTATTAATCTGAACAACATTGTAAGGTTGTATGTGAACCGAATTTCGATAATTGCAAATCGTCCTGACTGATACGTTGATTCCGTGGTCAAATTTTAAAAGTGCCTGAATTTCACGGTCTTTCATCCTGAGATTTTTTTGACAGACGACGTTTTCAAGAATGAGGGAATGGACCTTTTTACTGCTAGGAAAAAAGTCTCTCAAAAGATATCTTGTTCCGTTGAAAGATATCAAGGTGTTGTTGATCAAACGGCTTAGACGGCTGATGTCCAGGTGTGGGAAGGAGTATATCTCGATAAACTTGTTTAAGGAGATGGGTACCAGCGTCTTCAAGTCCTTGGTTTCCCAGAACACCCTTTGGAGCATGAGTACCTTGTTTATAACATGGTTTAGGAAAAGATTTCTTGTCCTAACCCAATTCATGTAATGCTTCCATTTTACATCTAGTGGTTCATGCAGTAAATGGAAATTCAGCTTTAAATGTCTCGGTGAATAGAAGTGAAAGTCATCTCCTTCAGCTACGACTACCCCGGTAAACTCATTCATTCTCTCCGGCAGTATTTTATTATCAACGTGACTGATTTCGTAGAAGGGGGCCTGCGCGGTCATGGCAAGAAACCTATCCACGTAATCAATATATTTTCCAATGTTCATTTCCAACACATTGGCGAAAATTAAACGCCCGATTGTTTTGCGATGAATAGGACTCAATTATTGGTCTCATTGTCAATCTCAATTAATCCATGTTTCACTTTTCCAACTCGCATTTTCAACTCGGATAAGATCTTTGTTCGAAGCGCATCTTCACTCATATTTAATCGCGGTGCATAGAGGTGAATTAATTTGCCAAATTTCTTATTGGAATTCAATACATCGATTTCTTTATCTACCGTCAGAAGACTTTCCGGGGCTGAATGAAATATGCTTCGAAAATTTTCTTCACTTGCCCGTAGCGCCTGCTCCGCCTGCTTGCGCTCAGTCACTTCACGCTCTAAATCTGCTGCATTGCTTTGACTGGCTTTATATAACTGTGTGTTTGCGATCGCAAGACTGGCAATATTAGCTAGAGTAGAGCAGGATTCAATCTCCGAATCAGTAATATCACGGGGGATTCCCGTACTCCCAACAAGTAGAACTCCGATCACTTTCTCTTCGGCTATCAGGGGTATATATAATAGCGAGCGTATATTTCTGGCTTCGACGATTGCTTTCTCGGGAGAAGAAAGTGAAGCGGATTTTGTATCGAGGAGAAATTTAGTTTGTTTTTTGGAAATTGTCTCTTCTATATGGGGGTGATCCGATAAAGGAGCGATGCGAAATGAATCGGGCATCGCTGGTGGTAATGGTGGCATAGTCGCTCCTAGATACAACTTATCTCCTTCAAGAAGGTATACAGCAGAAGTTTCAAGTTCCAAATATCTAGCGATACTATCGGTTGTTGCCTGTAACACAGTCTCCATATTCAAAGTACTAGCCAAGGTTTTACTCACCTCAAGCAGGGTTGTTAGTTCCTGATTATGGCGGTGTATCGCCTTTTCCGCCCGCTTCCGCTCGGTGATGTCTAACAGAGCGACACTTATCATCTCTTCATCCAGTGATGCACTTAGGAGGAATTCCTTCTCTTCCCCGGTTTTTGTTAATAGGGTTACTTCAAAATTATCAACTTTACCTGATTTTTTAAGTCGCTTGATAAACCGCTGGCGATCATCAGGGTGCTTGTATCTTGTGACAGCGCCAACGGTTTTGACCTCATCAAGAGAATCATATCCAAATATTTTCAATGTGGCTTCGTTTGCATACAGAATCTCGCCACCTGCGGTAGTATGAGCGACACAAACAGTACTGCTGTCCACCAGGTTGCGGTACTTTTTCTCGGATGCTCTCAGCTCCTCTTCTGCGGCGAGGAGCCGTTGTTCGTTTTCCCGTTCGCGGAACAAGCGCCGGAATGCGCCGGGCAGACGCTCGACCAGGTCCAATTCCTTCACCAGGTAGTCGCTGGCGCCCAGTTTCATCATCTCGACGGCTGTTCTCTCGTCGCCATGACCCGTCATCACGATGAAGGGGACCGGGCAATTGCGTTCGATTAAGGTGTTGATGATCTCGCTCCCGGTCATGTCAGGGAGTTTGATATCGAGCAGCAGCACCACCTCAGGATCGGCCATAACGCGCTCGATGGCCTCGGCGCCGTTCAAGACGCCTTCGGTGTCATAACCGGCTTCGCACAGAGCTTTCTGTGCCAGATTGTTCAGCCCCTCGTCGTCCTCGACGACTAGTAGGCGCCTGGGCCTTGGCTCCTCGGCCTCGGGGCTCTTGTTGTTCTCGACCATTATGCGACTCCTTCTCCGTTGATTCTCGGCACTTCCATAGCAGCCAGGAAAAGACCCAGTCGCCGAACGGCATTCACGAAGTCTTCGTAGTCGACAGGCTTGGTGATGTAGTTACTGCACCCCATGGCGTGGCAGCGCTTCACCTCTCTTGGGTCGTCGGTGGTGGTGATCATTATCACGGGCAACATACGCAGTTCCGGGTCGGCTTTCACTTGCGCCAGCACTTCAATGCCGTCGAATTTTGGCATGCGGATATCGAGTAGAAGAACATAGCCCGTTCCCGGTTGCCGTTGGAGTCCATCACCTTTTTGAAACAGGAAATCCAGGACTTCCTGTCCGTCTTTGAAGTGCAGCACCTCATTCACGATACCCTCGCGGCCCAGGTTCTTCCTGATTAGACCAGCATGTCCTTCATCATCCTCGGCCAGAAGGATCACGACGTCTTTTCGCATATCAATCTTACCCTTAGTTATTGGCTTTTATGCACGGCTGGCAGCGCCACGTAGAAACGACTGCCCTTGCCAGGTTTCGATTCTACCCAAATGTCTCCCGACAGTCTATCAAGCACCTGCTGAACTATGGTCAAACCCAATCCTTCCCCCTGGCTCCTTACCGGGTCAAGACGATGGAATATTTCGAAGATGATTTGCCGACGTGCTGGTGCGATGCCAATCCCATTATCTTCCACACAGTATACAGACCGTTCTCCCTCGACTTGACCGCTGAACCGAATGGCGCCGGGGCGCTCAGGATCAAGGTATTGCAGCGCATTGCCGAGGAGGTTCGAGAAAACTTGGTTCACCTGAACGGCGTCACCTTTGCAGGGCGGCAATTCGGTGACGTTAAGTTCGGCACCGGCTTCCTTGATTTGAAACTCGCTGGCGTCAACGACCTTGGCAATCAACTCATTCATATCAAGCGAATCGATCGTCAGTGCCGCACGGCCCGAGCGCGATAGTTTCAGCAGTCCGGCAAGCAGCGCGTTCATCTTTGACGCGCTGGTCCTGATGAAGCGCAGGGCGTCGGGGATGTCATGCGCCAGCAGCGGGGCCACCGTCTCGAGCGCTTCAGTTGGTGTTTTGTCACTGTCGAAAGCGCTACGGAGATCATCGATCGCGTGCTCCAACTCCTTCCCGTAGCCGTCGATGTTGACGAGAGGAGAGCGTAAATCGTGGGATGCTACGTATACTATCTGTTCGAGTTCTTTATTCTTCGAATCGAGTTGGGCGTTAAGCCTGGCGCGCGCTTTCTCCGCCTGCTTGCGCTCGGTGATGTCTTGCACCTGCACGAGGTAGCCACCATTTTTATTGCCATTTTCGGCTCTCAGAGGGGTTATCCGCACATCAATAAAGTACTTCCCCGACTTGGATGTCTTGTATAACCCCAACTTTTTGATCAAATCAAAATCGAATGCCGTTTCGTATTGAACCGCTTCGCCCTTTTGGAACTGCTTTTTGGCATCTTCTGATACATTGGGGTCCTCTAACAGCTTGAACCCTTTCACCTCGGCAACTTGATCGACGCCGAATAAGTCCAGACAGGCCTGGTTGACCTGAACCAGCAGACCATCGGAATCGTAAACCTCAATAGCAATGGGGGATTGCTCATAGATACTGCGGAATTGCTCCTCACTCGTTTGCAGGGCGGAATTCAAGACCCGTTCGGTTTCAATGCCTGCCAACATGGGGCGGAACAATATGAAATAGAATCCAGGGATCAGCAGTAATATTAATACGATGCTGTCAATCAATGCCTCGGTAGGTTCACTGATCCGCGGAGTTCTATGAAGGACGTTCATGATCAAGAATTCTACCAGAAATACCAATATGGCTAAAAAGACCACTGTTCGGATTGGCGAGCGCACCAACTTCCTGCTGCCGATTAAATGCTCTTTCAAACGATCCATAGCGCTGTTGGGGGGCCGCTCCTTGGAATTGCCGCGCGGACTAACCATCATTATCTCCTGATAGCAAAGGCGAAATCTATTTTAGAATCGGCAGCAATGCAGAAGCACTCCAATTCCGATAACGTAAACTAAGCCAAATAAGTCTCATCTCCAAGAATGTAGTCCTGCATACCCTACCGGACTAATTAGATGTAAAGTTCATGTACGCGGCCACATTAATATGGGATATAACCCCGCCATCGGCCTACCCGGGGCTCCCCGTGGGGCCTCGGCGGAGCCGGTACGGCGAGTCTCCGCCCAGGGCGGTGTCCCGAGCCACTCGAAGTGTGGCGAGGAGTTTATCCCGACAGAGCGTAGCGAACGTCGGGAAGCCACGCTTCGACGAGCTCAGCGCAGGCTCGTAAAAGCCCCGGAGGATTCCGGGACTTTTCAGTTTCTGGTTACTGGTTTCTGGTTCAGCCTGCTTCAGCGGCCCCGCCGGCGGCGATTCTCCAGGACAAGCACCAAGGATTTAGGCGGCTGTCAGGTAAGCTCTCCAGGTGGAATCAGGATAGCGCCTGCTGAGAATCTCCCTGTGATGAACCATCCGGCCATAGATCGGAAAGGTCATAGTCCTGCTCAGATATTATTATTGATTCAATTGGAGGACTGAATCCCGATCATTGGATTGGTATTAAACCTGAACGGGATTAAACTTGCGGGACTAAAATACCGGAGGATTACTGTGGAAGTCATTATAAAAGCCGATAATAAGCAGATGAGCGTAGAAGCGGCCATCAGGATTGCAGACCTGGTTTACCATCAACCCAAAGCGGTGCTGGGCTTGGCCACGGGCAGTACTCCCTTGGGTCTGTACAAGGAGCTAATCCAGCTCCATCGGGATGACGGTCTCGATTTTTCAAAAGTGATTACATTCAACCTGGATGAATATATCGGATTGCCCGCTTCACACGAGCAGAGCTACAATAAATTCATGTGGGAGAATCTTTTTAACCATATCAATGTGAATCCCAGCAACATCCACATCCCCAACGGGATGGCCAGTGATATTGATGCCTATTGCATGTGGTACGAAGATGAGATCGAGGCCTACGGCGGGATCGACTTGCAGATCCTGGGTATCGGGAGTGACGGGCACATCGCATTCAACGAGCCGGCCTCATCACTGGGCTCGCGCACTCGGCTCAAGACCCTGACTAAGCAGACCATAGACGATAACGCCCGCTTCTTTGACGATCCCGCTGAGGTCCCGCGCTATGCCATCACGATGGGGGTCGGCACGATTATGGAGGCAAGAACCTGCATTCTACTGGCCAGTGGCAAGGGTAAGGCCGACACGGTAGCCAAAGCAATCGAAGGCCCCGTCACTGCAATCATAACCGCTTCGGCCCTGCAACTACACCCGGATGCAGTATTCATTCTCGATGAGGAAGCTGCCTCATCGCTGCAGCTATATGACTACTATCAGTGGGTTTATGAGAATAAACCGGCCTAATGCCAGGTTAACCGGTTTGAGATGAAGCTGACCGTGATGGGATTAATACTGAGCCCGCCTGCTGCGATCGTATGACCTGCTCATGACAAAGAACTGAACACCACAGTATACTTCTCAGCAGCCGGTTCTTTTCCCGCAGCATCCCCGCAATGTAGACCCTCCACCTTCGTGGGCCACCCCTGCGAGCAGGTGGAGTAGGCTAAGGGGCTGCTGAAATAATGATAAGAATGAAGAATTGTGGTATAACTTTAGTGTGTATTTTCGAAAATTCCGGGAGGTATAGAAATGAAGTATACTGCGAAATCATTCTCAATCTTGACCATTTCCCTGCTTTTCATCAACCTCTCCCTGCTGAATGCCCAGATAGTTGGTGGCGATATTCTAAACGAAGCCCCTTTAATGCCAGTTCCCGAGGAGATGACCTTTGAAGAGTATAGAGATATGAATCGGCGCCTTACAGTCGGTTTAGTCTTGGCAGCGATACCGATTCCGGGGGTGATTCATTTCTATGCTGATGAGCCGAAAACCGGTTGGCGAATATTGGGAACTGCAGCCGGGGGTGTCTTAGGTATTGCAGTGGGCGCCCTTTCGATGTAGGAGGGTGATTTCCCTGACTCAGATTATGAGACCGTGGTGCTCAACGAAAGGCATTACGAAAAAATTCCTACCGGGATTTCTCTCAATGATACAACTTACAGACTCAATGAAATCACACGAGAGCGCGAGGGTGCCGGTGGCTTACTGGTATTGCTGGGCGCAGTTGTACTTATATCCGATATTGCCTACGATTTCATTCATGGTATAAAAGTCATCGAGGAAAAACGAGATAGGGTTCGATATAAGTACGGCCAACAGATAAGTAGCATAGGACTTGAGCCTTCATTTGATTCAGAGGCAGGGGCAGTGGGAGTAAAGTTCTCGTACGCCTTTTAGGGATCAGTGGACCTGCTTAATTGCTGAGATTATGATCTAGTCCATCAAGATGCCTTTGGCCCGCCGTAGGCGGGGTCGCTATTGAGTTATGCGCAGAATCCCGTTATGATCCCGCCAAAGGCGGGGTAGCGCCCAAGCTCGGGATCATAGTACCGCGCCCCGAAGTAGTATAGCCCGTGGCCGTCATCTTCCTTACCCGTGAATTTATACTCGTTGCCGCTGCCGGTGGCCGCCCGGTCCTGGCCGAAGGGGTAGTAATCCCGCTCCCAGCCTGAGACACTGGTCATCCGCCGGGCCGAGCCCAGCATATCGTTGTGGTAGTAGTTGATGTTACCGCCTTTTTTGCGGGCGATCCGCTTGCCATTGGCATAGATATAATTGTAGATCAGGCTGCCGCTGCCGTTGTATTCCGACATCACCTGCCCCTGGCCCATGATGTAGCGCTTGGTGCCGCCCGGGGTGACCTGCTCAACGCGCTCGCCGGCAGAGCCTGCCCTGAGCCATGCCCTGAACGAAGTCGAAGGGGCAGTCGAAGGGTTGTGCTTTATCGTCGCCAGGGGCTGGCTATCGATGATGGGGCCGTCGAAGTGGTCCTCGTAGTAGGGGGTATTCCGCACGGCCTTAATCTACAAGCCGGGCGTTATGAAAGCAATTGCATGTTATTATAGCGATTATTTGTGACGGCCGGGCTTGTCATCGCGATCCCGTCTTAGACAGGGGTGGCGATCCCACCTGCCTGAGCACCTACCCGTGAGACTGCCACGGCCCGTGCCGGCCTCGCAGTGACAGGTCCGTTTATAACCGGCACCAGCAGGAGGTTTGTCTCAAGCCCTTCATCCCGAAATTTCGGGATTCAGGATAAACTCCGTCGAAGAGGGGTGAGTTCTCCGGCTGACCAGTTTACCCCGCAGTAGGCGGGGCCACTGCTTCTACCACGGACCACGAACCACGGACTGAAGCAGAGGCTAACTTCTAACCAGTCCGGCGGGGTATGGCGGACTATAGCTTTGTGCAGAACATAATAAGTTTTGAAGGCCTGAATATCCATTAATTAAATTCATAGCGTGAATATCGGCCTCACAGGCGCACAAGCGGCAATGACTATCGTTTCCACGCGCCAGAACTTCCTTGATGCAACCGAAAGTTTTCGATGAGAACTTTTCATAAAGGTATTCATCCGGCTGATTACAAAAGCCTTACCAACAGCAGGCCCATTGAGCCCTTGCCGATGCCCGACGAAGTCTTTGTGCCGCTTCAGCAGCACATCGGCGCCCCTTGCATTCCGGTGGTGAGCAAGGGTGAACAGGTAAAAACAGGACAATGCATCGGCCAGAGTGCGGAATTTGTCTCGAGCCCGGTCCATGCGCCGGTTACCGGGAAAGTGAAGGCTATCGAACCTTACCCGCACCCCCTGGGTGGGCTGGCCGCTATGGTGCATATCGTGCGTACGGGGGAGGATGAGTGGGAATATTTGCCCCATACCGGGACCTGGCAGGCTCTGTCCGTATCGAATCTACGGCAGACCATCAGGGATGCGGGGATTGTGGGTCTGGGGGGCGCCGCATTCCCGACCCACGTCAAGTTAGCCCCACCTGAGGACAAACCGATCGATGCCTTCATCCTCAACGGCTGTGAGTGTGAACCTTACCTTACGGCGGACCACCGGGCGATGGTGGAACACTGGCAGAAAATCCTTTCCGGGATGGCCATCATTATGAAGGTGCTCGGAGTGGATAAAGGCTATATCGGGATTGAGGACAACAAGCCGGATGCCATCGACAGGATGAACAGGGCCGTACAGGAGTGCGACTTGAAATACACGGTCGTGCCCCTTAAAACTAAATATCCTCAGGGCGCAGAAAAGATGCTGATCCAGGCGATCTTGAACCGGCGGGTTCCATCCGGGGGGCTGCCCATGGATGTAGGTGTGGTCGTTCATAACGTGGGCACGGCCCTGGCGGTGGCGGAGGCGATTATCGAGGGGAAACCTCTTATCCAGCGTATTGTGACGGTGACCGGGGATGGGGTTTCGGTCCCCGGGAACGTGCTGGCGAGAATCGGCGCCCCCATCCGGCAGCTGATTGCGTATTGCGGCGGATTGAAGGCCGACACGAGGCAGGTTTTCCTGGGAGGACCGATGATGGGTATGGCCCAGTATGACCTGAACGTGCCGGTGCTCAAGTCCACCAGCGGGATTATCTGCATCTCCGGTGGGAAGATCAAAAGCATCCGGACCTATCCCTGTATCCGGTGTGGGACCTGCGTGAACGCCTGTCCGGTTTATCTGCTGCCGACGGAGATCGCGCGAAGTGTTGAGATGAAACAGTGGGAACGGGTGGATCATCTCGAGATCGATAGCTGTATCGAGTGCGGGGCCTGCGCTTTCGTTTGTCCGTCCCGCATTCCCCTTGTGCAGTGGATCAGGGTTGGTAAGCAGGGGCTGCGGGCCAGGGCAATTCAGCCGGCGGCCTAGCGGGATTTCAGCCGATCAAGGGCAGAGATGGAGCCAAACGATATGAGCATATGTTTGCAGACAATGGACGAGTCTTCGAGCATATTGAGAGTGGATGGTTGTCGGCCAGAGAACTCTCAAATCTGCCATCACTAGATCTATCTCCCGCCGACATAAGTGACGTTTGGTCGCTGACTCTAAGTGCCGTCGGAAATAGTGGGCCAAATCCGGCCAAAGCCAAATCAGAACCGCTTGTGGTTAAAGCTCTTCAAGGGGTGCGGGCGAATGGTCAGATTCCAAGTGATACGTTGATGAAGCTTTTTGGCCACTTCCAGAAATCTAATCTTCTTATTGAAGCAATGGAAGGTCCTCGAGAAGGTAGAGTAAGGGCTGTTGAAGCAGCAATCCAGGAATTAGCACGCGACTCGTCGGTATCCCGCAGGCATCGAGCATTTATCGCGGGGTACATGGCAAGCCGAATTCAGCCTGGAAGCCTTGACCACTTTCCTCTCCTATTCCCTGGTTTCCCCGATTTCCGGGAGAGTTTACTTTGGTATGGTGTATGTTCTGGATTATCTCCTGAGTCTTCGATAGATAATTATGGAAACGGCCTCGGACGGTTGATTAAACGGGAGTTGGGACGACCTTCGCATTGGCTGGATCGTCCGAATTGTGATATTGCGCTCTCGGAAATGGCACTCCTGCTTCAGAAACAGGATGTTATGAAACTCAGTCTTCGAACTTTAGCAAGTGGTGCTCTGAAGGTTGAGATATTCCCACTAATCAACACAAGTGTTAAATGGTCTGAGTCTAGGGAAGATGACGTCAGAGAAAGGGACACGCTGGCTGGTGAGCAGAGGACATTGTTTAACGAGGACAGACGATTGAGGCAGGACGTATTAGAAATACTTCACAGGATTGAAGAGAGCTCCAAGTCACTCAATGCTATCCGAAAGCAAGTAGAGACCAAATTTGGTGAATCAGTCCGTAAAAGTCGGAAACGACGAAAGTAGGGAGTAAGTCGAAGAGATAAGATAGATTATTTGTCGTTGAGAATTAGATGTGGTTCGAATTGCAGCTCTATTGCAACCATCAGGCCTTCTTCCGACGGACGGAGTGCGGAATCATAATCCGCGTGTAGGTGCAAGTCCCAAAACCACACGCACCATCATCAACACATAGACTCTACAGCGGAAGAAAAGACCCACTCTGAAATATGAGCTGTTCAGATACTCCACCAAGCACCGAATTAGCCGCCCATTGTGCCAGTCCGGCCTCAGAAAAGGTATGGTGAGCGTCAGGCCGTGGCATAAAGTCTCATGAACTCTCTGCTTCAGCAGAACCATCTTGATGGTGCGGGAATAGTCGGGTGTCACAAAGCGGGCGATATAGATGCCGGAGTTCGTGGTTTCGACTCCCACCCAAGTCACTTAGAACAAGCCACAGGCCACCAGCTAAAGCGCTAGACTGCCGTCCTCCACGATTAGCTTACCATCTACCTTGACGGTGCAACCGGAAAGATGAGGATTTAGCGCGAAGTCTGCGCTATTGTCACCACCTGCCCAGGTATTGCTTCCAAAACCGAAAGTGACCATACCTGCGGGCATCCAGGCCACCATTCTGCTTCCGACCGGAATGCGGACGTTTGGGTTCAGCCCAATATCAATCACAGAAAATAGATCTTTCCCGTCACTCGCCGCATCATATCGTTCCTGTAGCTTTTCAAGACCGGATTCTGCCGACATCGAAGTCAGCTTGCCAGCCTCGAAAGTCAGGCTGAGTTTTCGGATTTCTTGATCCTGGTAGAAATGCCGATCCACCACGACCGTGCCTTCAGCCGAACCGGGAACCGGGACCAGGTAAACCTCTCCGGCCGGGAGCCAGACCCTACAGGCCGCGCCCCCCTGCTCCATTTCTGCGTCCGATATGACCCCATCACTCACCAAAACCGGGCGGCCTGCTATTGCCAGCTTCAAATCGGTGCCGTTGGGAGCGGTAATATGCATTTCCGTCCCGGCCTCCAGGATCGCTTTAACCTTGTCACCCGCGGCCTGAAGCTCGGAGTAGTCTGAATTCACTCCGTCCCAGAAAATGGAGGACAGTTTCTCCAGGGAAATGCCATATTGATCGGCCAGTGCTGCGGTGGGATACATGCCGTTGCCCAGATTCACCAATCGCACACCCCGCTCGCCCATACGTGCAACAACCGGAGCATTAGTCTTACTTACCGCGGCCAGGCGCTCGGGTGGTACATCTGCAAACAGTCCTAACGTTTCACCAACGTCCACAATGATGTAAGCCGTGATCAGATCGGCCAATGCCAGGTTGAACTCCTGAGGTTGGGAATCATACTTTGCCGGAACCTCATCGTAATATCGGCGCCCGGCGCGCTCGCTACCCAACGTGACCAGTGGAAAGGCTCCTACTTTACGGACAGTGACGGCCATATCCTCCAGCAATTTCACATCGCGAACGCCCCCCTGTATGAGGACCAAGTCGCCCTCGTGGATGTTAGCGCTCTGGGTGACTAGATTATCTGCCAGCGCACTATAATCAACCGCTGCCTTTTCCTTAGGTGCGCAACCTAAAATCATCGTTGCAATAATTCCGATGGTCAGGATGGCCCCTCCTGGAACCAGGACTAATTTCTTCGACATGATTCACCCCCATATTTTGAACTAGAATGTATAAAATTACTTGGTATTATTGAAAATTACAAGGTGTATCGGTTCCGAGCCTTTTGGACATTCAGAGTTAAAAACTAAGGTATACATTCTGCCTTTCCAAGGTTTAATTAACGCCTCATCCGAAGCGTGCCAGCGAAGTCTCGAATTGGTCACCACTGGTCA
>SDBV01007018.1_pt1 | contig 15462 bp, 19 predicted proteins | sample 2277081 | NCBI WGS metagenome assembly SDBV01 (sample SAMN10402039, study PRJNA504765) | marine sediment metagenome | isolation source: marine sediment core GS10_PC15, 223 cmbsf | place: Arctic Ocean: Southern Knipovich Ridge | collected 2010
GGCTTTTTTATTAGATATATCATATTCAAATCATTGGATTTGGTGTATAATATATATAGAAATAATTTCGTCATTTTAATGACTTAGGAGAAACAACAAAGTGGCAATTCGCTATCAAATTTTAAAACAAGAGTTAGATGATGATCCATTAACTCGTGGTTATAGTTCTATGACAAATGCTGAAGTAACCGTGGATCTAACAGATACTGATACTGGTCGAACTCGCAATAGAACAGAAATGAGTGCGTCTGAAGTATTTAATGCCATAGAGCAAACTGCATTTAATGCTTTAAGTGTTACAGATAAACAATTAGTATGGGATATATTACATTTAGTTACTTTAAATCCATTTGGATTAGAAGCCACATTATTTATTGATATTTTTGGTAGTGGTACTGCGACTATTATTGCTTTGCAAGCTGCTCGTTTACAAAATATTAGTAAGGCTGAAGAAATAGGTATTGGTGGTGTAAAAGAAGGCCATGTAGAAAGAGTGAGGGGAGGATAACCATGTTACCTAAAACATTTAGATTTGTTGCTGTTAATAATACTGGTCAAACTATGACGTTTAATAGTGGGTCTCGTTTAGCAGTTAATTATGAGTCTTGGAAATTTGATAGTAATGGAGCACTTGTTTATAGAGCAGAAATTACGAACGGATTAGATACTTTTACCTCTGGAGAAACTATTGTAAATGGTGCTGCGTCAGACTTAGGAGCAACCCAAGATAATTCTAGTAATTTAGATTTAGGATTGAATGGATTATTTAGGGCGGTGTGTGATCATACTAGTACTGATGGTACGGTTGAATTATATATGGAATTATCTACAGATGGAACAGAATGGCCAAGTGACGCACATGAGAATGAGCCAGATGTTGATTTAACTATGGTTGCTGTTATTAGTTTTACGGCATCGGGTCATAAAGAAGTTAATTTTGTCGTAGAGTAAGTTGACTTAGTCAACATTTTTGTTGTTTAATAAATATAAGGAAAGTAGTTATTTCAGTAATTACTGTTCGTAAATCTAGTCTATTTAGACCAAGTTATTCTCGGGGTTTTGCTCGTAGTAAATTACAAGCAGCCAACCCCAACCTCTGGAAAGGGCTGGTGGGGCTGTGGGCTCCATACCTGGGGCCGACCGGCTTGACGCTGTTCGATTGGTCGGGGCGAAAGAATCACGGCACGCTGACCAACATGGACCCGGCGACGGACTGGGTGGGGAGTCGGTTTGGGTATGCCCTCCAGGTAACAGGCGGCAGTGAGTGGGTGCAGACGCCATGGTTTCCAGATCCACGGGTTCCACAGACCATAGCTATGTTTGCGAACCTGTCAACGGTAATTGAGAAGTATTTGTTTGGGACGCATGACGGTGTTAACCGAGCGTACTTGGGAGAGCAATTCATTGGCGTGGGGGATGCGTTTTTCTCTCCTTTTGCATTTACAGAAAATGAGTGGAAGGTATGGTTTTTGTTGTATGACGGCAGCAATGCCTGGGCGTATGAAAACGAGAGGCTACTTCGCACGTTTGGGTATGCAGCTTCGGCTGCCTCAACTCTTTCTATGCGTATTGGTGCTAGAAATCATATCACTTCGCCGTTGCCCGTAACGGGGCAAATATCCTGGACCGCCGCATGGGACAGGATACTTACTACCAGTGAACGCCAGCATCTCGCCCGCGACCCCCACACCCTGCTCCGCCCCCGTGGCCAATATTATCCAATAGGTACTGGTGTAGCAACAACTCCAATAATAATTCCAGGTATTTTAAACACACCTTGGTTACAAAATATTATACCTATTGGTCAATTTGTTGAATCTTGGAAACAAAAAATAGAAATTGTAGATATATATGCATTATCTTGGCTAAACAAAGTCGCCAAGGGTGACGCTAATGCGGTGGAATGGTTACAAAATGCATCTAATGATGGAATTGAAGTGGTTTCTTGGTTGTCTAGGTTGATTAAACCTGAAGTTTTTGCTATTTCTTGGTTGGGTGCAGCAGTTGTAGAATTAGTCGTAGGTGGTGTATTATCTATTGATTGGCTTGAAGATCTCTTACGAGATCAAGATAATGTATTAGAGTGGTTGGGAACATTAGAACGACCAAATATTACTACATTAGAGTGGTTAGAAAACATAATAAAGGGTGATGGTGTAGCCATCTCTTGGTTACAACGACTTGGTAATAATTATGTGAAAGTAGTGGATTGGTTGCAAACTGCTGCAAAAGATGATCCTATGGTCATCAGTTGGTTTACCCAACTGGCAATTGTAAATCCAATAGTTGTAAGTTGGTTAAATAGAATGGTTGTTTCTAACGAAATTGTAGTATCTTGGTTATTTGGTATATCCAAAGATGCACCTGGTGTAGTTTCCTGGTTACAAAGTATTATAAAAGAGGATATACTTAATGTAAGTTGGGAGGGTGTTGCACAAACATTTTCAACTTCAAAAGTATTTGTAATAGAAATAACAACAAAACAATCAGATGGTGAATGGATATTAAATACAAGAAGCAAAGATTGGATATTAACCAGTCGAGGAAATACTTGGACATTAGCAAGTAAAGCTAATATTTGGACACAACCATCAAGATAAATATAATGATTAAAAATATAAACAGAGGAGTTTAATAATGGCTGTAGTTTCAGGCGACATAGTATTCTATGGTAGTGCTGATATGCGGGAGTCAGACGTAGGTGCCCAAGGTGGAGCCATTGATTTGACTACTCGTGTTATATTTGATAGTTCTACTTTAGCAAATGATCCAGGGGATGGTGCTGCTGATGGTACTTTATCGGTATTATCTAATAGTGCGGCAGATACAAGTATGGACGTAAACGTATCTGGTAGAAATGCTGCTGGAAGTTTAATTGGTGAGTTAATTCCATTAAGTGGTGTTACTGAAGTAAACGGTAATACTGTTTTTGAAAGAATTATGAAAATTACCGTGCCTGCTCATCAAGGAACTATTACTGTTCAAGATTCAATAGATGTTTTATTAGTTGATATTGAATCGGGCGTATTACAACTTCGCAGGCCGTTTTATGATGTAAGTGCAGATGTTGAAGGTGGAAGTGCTAGAACATATTACGAAAAGATTTTTATTAAAAATGAAAATTCTACATTGGCATTACTTGCCGCACAGGTTTCAGAAAGTGGTGATCCTACCGGAAAAATTACATTTGATTTAGAAAGTGCTGTAGACGGTAGTAATACTTCTACTAATAGGCAAACTGCCCCTGCTGGTGGTGGTATGCAAGGATCATTTGATAGTGCAGATAAGAGTTTAGATGCTGATACAGACTTGGGAGCGGGAGAAGCAATTTCAGTTTGGCTCCTTCTTAGTCTGGCCGCTGGGGACGCGGCCCAAAAGAACACATATACCCTTTCAATTTCAGGAAATTCTTTGGCATAGGAATAAAAATGTTAGCAGAAATATTAATGAAAAAATCTTATACGAAAAAGGGAAAAAATTTAATTGGTACACGATTTGGCGATAATTGCATAGTTTTAGCTTATGTGGGTATCAATAAATATAGAACATCTTTATGGTTAGTTCGTTGTAATTGTGGTTATGAATTTGTTGTACAACGACAACAGATTATTGGTAAAAAACATGTTAAGTCATGTCAAAAATGTGGTTATAAGAAAATGGGTAAAGGAAACATTATTGATATGGTTGGACATAAATTCGGAAACGATTGCAAGATTATTAATTTTATTAGGACTGAAAATAGAATATCTATTTGGAATGCAAAATGTAGATGTGGTAAGATGTTTGAAGCATCTCGTTCAAGAATTTTTAATAAGCAATTTCCAATTATAGCTTGTCCAGATTGTAGTATGAAAATTAGTGTAAAAAAACGTATTAAATCAAGAACTAAAAATATAGATAATACTGTAAGTCCAGGTGGATTAAAAATCATTAAGAGAATGAAATCTAACAATCGAAGACTTTTAGTTGAATGTGTATGTGGTAAACAATTTGATACTTCTTATATCGCATTGTTTAATCCCAAACGTCCGCAAAGAATGTGTTTTAAATGTAGTTATAAAAAGTTAAGAAGTGGATCAAATAATCATAATTGGAATCCAGATTTAACAGATGAAGAACGACAATCTATGTGGGGTCGTTTTAATTTAGAGGGATATCAAAATTTTTGGAACAAAATTATTAAAAAATATAAGTATACCTGTTCTCTTTGTAATTCTAGAAAATTATTAATAGTTCACCATATAGATGGTTGGAATTGGTGTAAGGAAAAAAGGATGGACGAAAATAATGTTATAGTATTATGTAAGGTATGTCATTATAAATTTCATGATGAATATGGTCGTGGCAATAATACAAAAGCTCAATTTCAAGAGTTTGTAGGAAAGTAATATGTCTGAGAATACTGCCCCACAACATTTACGTAAACAACCTTTTGAGTCTCGTGTTTATACGATGGATTTTGGTAATTTAATGAGTACTGGGGAAACAATATCTACGGTTGCCGTTACAAGTGAGTTAAGAGGCGGTGGTTCTTCAACATTAAGTATAAGCAGTGAAACGATCTCTGTCCAAACAATACTAATGACTATTGGTGCCGGAACAAATGGAAAAACATATAGAGTGGAAGTAAGGGTTACCACTAGTGGTCCTCAATCACTTGAGGGAGATGGGATACTAAGAGTCTCCGACAAGTAGAAATACAAAAATATGACAATATTAAAAGACATTGAAGACACATTAGATAATAAACGAAGAATATTTAAAACACAAGCAAAAACAATTAAGAAACAAACACAAGAATTAAATAAACAAAAGTATTTTTCTCCTAATCCAGAGTTGTGTGAATTATTACAAGATAACATTCAAACTTTAACTGATAATAATATTGAAATTGCTAGTGATATAACTGACTTAGAGAACATGATTGAAGAATATCCCAAATTAGAAGCACAAGATATAGTATCAAAAATGTTGTTTGATATAATAAATGGTAAAAAACAAAAGGAATAGTCATGGCGTGGCAAGATGATATGGTGGTTATGCTTCGAGTCATTATAAGTGATTTGGCAGAAACCCCTACATATTCTGATAACAGACTTGAACAAATTCTTGTAGTATCGGCCATGTATGTTGATCAGGAATTAGACTTTGATAATACTTATACTATAAAAATAACACCGCCCTCTATTGCTCCAGATCCAATAAGTCTTAGTGATGATTCCTTTGTTAATTTTACCGTGCTCAAGGCTGCCTGTCTAACAGATTGGAGTACTTTTCGCACTAAGGCTTTGGTTGCTGGCGTAAAGGCTAAATGTGGTCCAGTCGTATTAGAAACACTTAAACATTTAGATGGGTTTAAACAATTACTTGAGCAAGGTCCATGTGCGGCTTATGAAACTCTAAAACATAATTGGGTATTTGGTAATGCCGAATTAGTTAAGGCGGTTCTTAGTCCATTCGTTTCTAACAATTTTGACCCACAAAACTTAGCAAGCTCACAATATAGTCATAGAAGCCGCCTATCTTTATGGTAATTTTTATTTTTAATCAATTTTTATTATAGTTAATTAATGGAAAATAAACGTGGCAATTACTCTTGTAACACTTGATAGTGGATTAAAGGTAGCTAGAGATGATGCCCCAGCACCGTTAGCTGGTGATGGTGGGCAAGCTCTTACTGATAATTTTGAGTTGATTGATAGTCATATTCAAGGTACTGGTTCTCCAGTTGTAATAAACATTAACCATATTGCTTCTGGCACAGGAATATTAACTTCTAGTGATGATAGACAATTTTTTGGTAATAGTGGAGCTATTGAAGAAGTTCGTTATGCGTTACCTGCGGCAACTGCTGGTATTCAATTATCGTTTATTGTTGTTAGTGATAAAGGGTTGAGAGTTATTGCCAATGGTGCTAATCAAATATATGCAGGGGTAATTTCGGGTTCTCCTGGTGGATATATTAGTTCATCAGGAATAGGTTCAGAAACTAGTATATTAGCTGTTGATTCGAATAATTGGTTTATGAGAGAACAAGAAGGAATATGGATTATACAAACTCAATAATATTAAAGAGGATATAATGGTTCTTAAATCTACACACATATCTCCAAATCATATAATTTATGTTGCGAGTAAGGATGCACCAGACGAATATAAAATGGGTGCGGATTATATTTGTGATTCATCTAATGACAATGTTGAAATTCAAGCAGCAATTGATGAAGCCGAAGCTAAAAGATGGGGTCGTTCAGATGTATATTTATCTCCTGGACGGTATAATATAACCGTGCCTTTAAGGATAGGTATGGTACAAGAGAATGGTTTTTGGCGTGTTAGTCAAAATAGAGGATGTTCTTTAATAGGTATTGGTGATGTATATATACAGTGGTTAGGTAGTGATCAGTCTGGACCAGATAAGTTTATGATTTATTTTTCAATATCTGCTGAAACTTCTGGTCACATACTTAAAAATATGAGATTAGATGCTAGTGACAAAATTTCTTGTCTTTACACAAACGATATTCATATGAGTGTTGTAGAAACAGTAAAATTTACTAATTCTAAATTTTTTGGTTTATTTGTTAATAATGGTTGGTTAGGAACTTATAATAATATACGAACAGATAATAGTACTGGTATGGGTGTTGCTTTTCTTCGTAATAACTCTTCGTATATAGAACAATTAATAATGGCTAATCATGATAGTGCTATTAATATGCCAGATTTAAAAAGTTATAGTGTTGATGGTACAAGTGAAGGTGGATTTGCATCTACATTTTGGCCTTTAGAAACAGTTAGTACTACTGGTGATAAAACTGCTGTATTTTTAGGATGGGCAAATAGACCACATGGAAGCTCAATGGTATTTGCTCATGTATCTGGTGGAGATTTTATTAATGATGAAACCTTAACCGGTGCAGCATCTACACATACCGCAGATATTAATTTAACATCTGTACACAAACACGATTTACGTAGTGGGTTATATACAGAAGGTACGGCAGCACATTTTGTTAATTTTGTTCCAGAGGATTTATTATATACAGACGATACTGCTGGATATAATTATCCATTAGTTTTAATACATGGTGATGGTACTGTATTTAATAGTATTAGGGCCGAAACTGGTAGTGCTAATTTTAAAAGAAAAATGGCTAATGTATGGTTTCATGTTCAAGAGTGTGATAATGTTTCAATTAATAATTTATGGGTGTTGACTCAATCTAGTCCATTACGTCAAATTAGTTTAACCGTTATACAAAATGATAAATTGGTATCTGGTCTTGCAACTAATTGGACTAGCAGATTAGCTACTGGTGATCGTGTGTTTTTATGGGATTCTGTTGGTGGTGGTGTAACTGATCAAGAATATACTATTAGTGGTATTGGAAGCACATGGATTACTCTTAATGAAGATCCCGGTGGAGATGCCGCTGCTAATGCACGATTATATGGTATTGATCTTGCAATTAGAGAAGCACCTGCCACTTATATTAAATTTGAAGATAGTTTCCATTCGTCTGTAAATACTTTATTTGGACAAAGTGCAAGAACTGCTTATGTGTTTATTGATGAAGCTTGTGAAAATATTTCTACTAAAGATATTCACATGTTTAGGGCTAAGGCGGGTAATCGAACAGATAATTTTTGGTTTTTTGAAGCACGCCCACATGCATTAGTATTAAATTCTGGTAGTTTCACAACCAATATAAATCCACATATTTTTGATGTGACAGATTTAGTATATAATGGTCCAGCGGGAACAGTAGAACAATCTTTAGATGGTCCACTATTAACAAATACAGCAAACTTATCTATTAAACCATCATGGGGTCCAGATTATAAGATATACGTTAATGGTACTGGTGCAATCGACACATTAACAGATGGTTATTTTGGACAAAAATTAACTATTATGGCGAATAATGAATGTATTTTAAATGATAGTGTAAATATAGATATGGGAGGTAGTAGTTTAATTGTTGAATCTGGACATGGTGTGACTTTAACTTGTACAACTACTGCCGGAAATATATGGGCAAAAATCGGCCAGTAAGTGTATAATTATATAGTAATATTTTTTATTTTTAATAAATAGGTATAAAAATGGGTACAGATGTAAAAAATGTTTCAGATGGTACTACTGGAAATCAATTATTAGGTAATGTAACAATTAAAACTCCTGGTAAAGGTACTAATGGTAGACAAATTTATGAAGGTAGACAAATTACTATTGAAGTAGCTGCTGTTACTGGAGTTGTCAAGGATCTTTATCGGTTCCCGAGATATTATGAAGGTGACACTATTAATTAAATGCCAAATCCTTTTGCTAGTATAATTACTTCTGAAATGAAAACGTTGTTTACAAATGCAATAGATGCGTTATTGGAAGATGATGCGTGTATGGTGCCTTGTAGATTAATATTTGAAGGTACTAAATTTACAGATTGCCCAAATTGTATTTTATCAGTTTCTACGAAAGTTTCATCTAATAAATATCAAACTGGTGGTCCTATGCCTTTTAATACTGGCATTTGTCCGTATTGTCAAAATAGAGGTTTGATTCGAGACGAACAAACCGAAACGGTTTACCTCTTACCAATTTGGGATTATAAAGATTGGGTAGGATGGAAAGGTTCAAGTGAAAAAAGTAGATATGCAAATGGTTCAGTACAAACTATGAGTGCAATGAGTACGATTTCTAATTTAAAAAGAGCTAAAGAGATTATTATCAATACGGATATAGAAAAATATACACATCATAGATTCACTATAGATGGTGAACCAACACCGATAGGATTTGGTGCAGATTCTTATATATTTACAATGTGGAAACACCAACAATAGGTCTAGGTTGTGGTACAATTTGCTCTTAAATTAGATTTGAAAGGTTTTGATAGAAAAGTATATAATGCTATTAAACAAAAATTAAAACCCAAATTAAATAAAGTTGCTAATAAAGTTTCGATACAAATACAAAATAGATTTCGTAGTTTATTATTTGAACATAAAACTATAAACACATTAATTAGTGGATCAACTGTTGGTGGTGTAAATTTACAAGGTGAATTGGGTGTTAATAATCCTGCTGGACGTATTGAAATTATTTTAGATTCTTGGATTAGAAATCATGTATTAATATTAAAACCACTACAAGTTACCGAAAGAGGAATAACTGGTGGTTTTAGATTTCAAATGATAAGATCAGATTGGCAAGAAGTTTTTAATTTAAATGCTTCTATTATAACAGAATTTACTAAAGAAACTTTGCCATGGTTACAATGGTTATTGGTAGAGGGTGACAAAGTAGTAATACAAGAATATGATTTTGCTATGCAATTCGGTACTGGACGTACTGGTAAAGGACATATGAGAAAATGGAAACGTAGAAGATGGAATGTTCCACCAGAATTTGCAGGAACACAAGAAAATAATTTTGTGAGTGATATTGTTGAAGATCTGCATAAAGAATTGGGTGTATTAATAAAAAAAGAATTTATTAAAATAATATAGGATGATATAGTGAGTTCTAGTGCCCCAAATTATGCAAAATTCAAATTAGTTTCTAATTTAGGTGAAACTCATCTACTTACAGAAATAGAAAATAATTTAAAATATTATTTAGATTGGGCGTTATTATCTATAGGTGGTTGGACTAACATTATCATATACACACCCGATGTAACAGATGGATATGGTGGTTCGCCAGAAACATTAAGATGGGTAAGTGATCCTTCATATACAGATGGACAAGTATGGCAAGGGTTTCGTAAAGATTGGGTATGGGAATCTGGAGTAAATTTTATAGATGATGACGACATTACACGTAACCCAATTGATATTCAAGATTCTGGCGTAAGAGTTAGTGGTTCTTTTACTGATATTCCAGGATATCATATCAATTATCCATTAGGTAGGGTAGTATTTGATAAACCCGTTGCTACATCTAGTGCTGTAGACTTATTATATAGTTATCGAACTGTGCAAGTTTTAGTTGCCGATGATGCTCCATGGTGGCGTGAATTACAATTACGCTCATTAAGATCAGACGATATACATTTTACACAAAGTGATAGAACTGGTGATTGGTCTATAGGTGCTCATGAACGTATTCAATTGCCTGCGATTATTATAGAGGCAGTTCCTCGTGGGCGTTCTCATGGATATGAATTAGGAAATACAGCATTATGGGTAGAGCAAGATATAATATTTCATATATTATCAGATGATAGAAATATGCGTAATAAGTTGGTTAGTATATTGGAAGTACAAAATGATCATGTTATATGGCTATTTGATAGTGATGTTATAGCTGCATCTGGAGCATTTCCGCTCGATTTTCGTGGTGAGCGAATTGGTACAAATGTTTATACTGATTTTGTAGATAGTGATTTATATAGGTGGAAAAAGTGTACTTTTAAGAATTCGGTAGTTTCTGAGGTAGATTCGTGGCACCCACGATTATATGAGGGAACTGTTAGAACTACATGTGAGATAATTGTTGGTAGTGCGTGATAAACTAGTAAAAATAGCAAATGGTGTATAATTAAATGGATTATTGTACACAAATTTATAAAAATAAAAAGATAGTTATAATTAACGATCTTATAGGAGAAGAATATGGCGGCTAATAATAGAATTTTCTATGCCATCCAACAGGTGGGTTTTAAATTTAATGGTGGCGATTCCTATACTGCCGCCCACGGTGTTCAAAGCGTTGGCATGACTACAAATTTCAATCTTGATCAGGCGTTTGAGTTTGGTCAATTGGCAATTTATGAAAATATTGAAGAAATTCCTGACGTAGAAATAACAATGAACAAGGTGTTAGATGGATATCCTCTTTTATATCATTTAGCAACACGGGGTAATGCTGTTGGTAGTCCTACTACAGCACCTACACTAAGTGGTAGATCTAATACTAGAACATATTTTGCCTTATCAATTTTTCCAGATACTAATACAGAAGCACAAGGCGGTGCTGTAAGTATTGTTGAATGTTCTGGAATGTATGTATCTTCGGTAAGTTATAATTTTCCATTGGATGATAATTTTAGTGAAGATGTAACGTTGGTGGGTAATGATAAAATATGGAAAAATGATCCAAATATTGTACATACTGCTACAATAGGACGTTCATCAAGTTTAACATTTGATGGTGCTTTTGCTACATTAGATGCACCAATTGCTGCTGTAGGTGTGTCTCGTAGACAAGATTTAATTTTAGGTGCTGGTAGCATAGGTGGTTTAGATAGTAATAGTCAAATAGACGATCCAGATGTAACTACATTACCTCCAGATGTTTTTGGTATTACAAGTAGTGGTACTAACGAAAAAATTTCTAATATATATGGTGCTCACCTTTCCAACGTTACTATTTCTGTAGATTTTGGTCGAGAACAAATTAATGAATTAGGTAGGCGTGCTCCTTATCATAGATTTGTAACTTTCCCAACAGAAGTAACATGTGAGGTTGAAGTTACTTCAATTAGCGGTGATATGGTATCTGCTACTGAAGATGGTATTTTAACTACTGAAACTGGTGCTTGTGTTGATGCCGGAAACTTAAACAATCGCACAATTCGTATTGCATCTTGTGATGGAACTCGTATTTATCTTGGTCGTAAAAATAAATTAGCATCTGTAAATTATAGTGGTGGTGATAGTGGTGGTGGAAATGTAACTGTATCGTACACATTTTCTACTTTTAATGATTTTACAGTATTACATTCGGGCGATCCACATGCTTCTGGAGTAGATTGGTGGCAGCGTAGAGAAAGTTATTTAACTGAAGTATAATTAATTAACTTAATATAAGGTTGGTGTAGAGCGACAGCCAAGCTAATTTTAGTTATATATTCTATAATTGGCAAGTGATACATTAACCTTTTTATTTTTATTAAATTTATTTACAAGGATTTTTAAGGAGTGTATTATGGAACAAAATAGGGAATTATTACAAATTATCGGTCAACTATATACCGATTTATATCGTGCTCAATTTGTGATGCAACAACGTCAAAATCAATTACAAGAAAAGGAAAAGGAAACAGGACAATATAAAATTCAGGTTCAAACTTTAGAAAAAGAATTAGATAAATCTAAAACTACTTATACCGAATTCAGAAATATAGTGGAAAAACAAAATGAGTCATCAAAACCAAAATAAAATTGATGATTTAATTTATCGTATTTCGCGTGGGTCATTTAATTTTAATTTTAATAAGGTTATTTATATTGTTAGACAACCTTCATTAGAATTACGATATCTGGCTCATCAACTATATAACGATATTATACATAAAAATCGTTTTCAATCTTGGGTAAAACCAGAACAATTTCGTGCTAAACTTATACAGTCTGGTATTTTATCAAATACTTATAATAATGATTTAGATACTTTACATAAAAGTTTAGATAATCTTAAGCTTAGTTTATATACTAATTTTCTTAATACGAATAAACAAAAGAAAATTCGCCAATTTATTAAAAAGGCCAAAAACAATTTAGTAAAGTTAAGCGAAAAAATTCATTCTTTGGATCATCTTACGTTACATGGACATGCTTTAGTTTATAAACAAGAGTTTATTTTAATTAATACTTTATATATTAATGATGAATTAGCATTTCCCGATTATGATAATGCTAGTTATACATTATTAAATAATATTTTTTCACATTTGTTATCTAGTTATATTACTACAGATCAATATAGAGATGTAGCTAATAATATTATTTGGCGGGAATATTGGAAAGCTGCTAAATCTAATCCTTTTCCATTGTCTAAGTTACTTACAGAAGAACAACAGCGTGTTATAAATTTTAGTTCAATGTACGATTCGGTTTATGAAAGTAATGATAAACCACACAATGATGTAATAGATGATCATGATATGTTAGATGGTTGGTTTTTACAACAGAAAAAAGAAATGGAAGATATGCAAAAACAGAACAAATCTGATAAATTGAGTAATCAACACAATAAAGCTCAGGAAATATTTGTTGTCGCCAATTCTAAAGAAGATATTAATAATATTAACGATATGAATACCATGCAGGCAAAAATGGTTAAAAAACAAAGGACTAATTTAATAAAGAAAAAGGGCGAAGTTATTGAACAACAATTACCAGATCGTAAATTAGAAATAATGAGACAATCTCATGAAGACTTTAAACAAAGGGTAAAAAGTACTAAAAGTAAATAGGAGTTATAATGGATGATCATATAAAAATGAAAAGGAAACACGATGCCGTTAAAAAATTACACAATGAAAGATATGAGGTTAATTCTCGAAAGCGACTTATGAAGAATATCGAGAAAAAATTCAAAACAACTATGATTGGGGCATTGTCACAATTTGAAAAAGAGTTTGGGAATTTATGGGGATTTTCAGAAAATAGTATTACAGTTAATCAAGCTAAATTTGAAAGAAAATGGCAAGTTGTTCGTACTGAAATTCTTAACAATGGGAATAATCAATTGCGTGCATGTTTAGACGAAATCGCACAATATACTATGACATGGAATCGATACAAAACTAGTTTTATTGTTAAAAAGGATAATGAGGAAAATAATTATGACAAAGACTAATAAACAAAAAAGAAAATTTGCAGATTTTAAATTAAAAATTAATGATGAAGAATTAGATTTTCGTATATATGAGCCTACTTTAAAAGATCAAAAAAATGCAAATAAAGTTCGTAATGAGATCTTTGCAGAGGCATTAACATCTCATGCTCCATTACGTAGTCAATTAAATCAAATGATAAGAAGTGGACAAAAAGGATTTGATGAAATACAAGATAAACAATTTGAAGATTTAACTCGTGAAATAGCAGAGGGTGAAAAAAGATTGGCTGAAGGTGGCTTTCAATTATCTGAAGCTAAGATTTTAGCATTAGAAGTACAAACATTACGCCAAACACGTAGGAATATGTTGTCGGAAATTAGTAAGTTAGATAATAATACTGCTGAAGGTCAAGCTGATAATATGGCTTTCAATTATTTAATTTCGGCCTGTTTGGTGTATAATAAAGAAGGAAAAGAGTTAAATTATTTTAAGGATTTAGATGATTATTTAGATAATAGTATTGGTGAAATAGCATTTACTGCGGCTAATAAATTAGCGGGATTAATGCATAATATTGGTGAAGATGCTGATAAAAATTTACCAGAGAATAAATTCTTATTGGATTTTAATTTTGTTGATGATAAACTACGACTTATTAATAAAGATGGTAAATTAGTTGATATTGATGGCAGATTGGTCAATGAAGATGGTCGTTTTGTTGATGAAAGTGGTAATTTTATAGATAAAGATGGAAATCCGCTAACTGAAGAAGGTGAATTTCAGGTTGAATTTAAAGGTTTTATAACAGATGATGGTTCAGTCATTATGGGTAAATCTCATGAGCCACTTACTGATAAAGACAGTAAGAATGATGACAATGATGATAAAGTTGATGAAGTAAATAGTGGATAGTGGTTTTACCGGGTAGTACTTATACAGGATTGTATGTGTATTACCCTTTATTTTTTTATTTTAATAAACTTAATTGTATAGAGTAATAAAATAGTGGCTGAAGCTTTTCAAATTACCGCACAGTTAGTTTTGGTTGGTCCTGATACAACTGCTGTTAAACGTAATTTACAACAACAACTTAGTGGATTAAAATTAGGAGGTTTTACTCAACAAGTAAATACTCTTACTGAAGGTACTAATAAATTAAATAAAGCTTCTCAAAATGCTGCCGTGGCAATGTCTGGAGTACAAAAGTCTACTAGTAGGGTTGCCGAATCTACAAAAAAAGCTACTTCCGCTATGGCATCTTTTGGTCAAGTGTCTGGATTAGCTATTCGACGTTTTTCTGGTTTTACAATTGCTACAACAATTGTATTTGGATTTTTACGTGCTATTACACAAGCTGCTGGACAAGCTTTAGACTTTGAAACTCAGATGATTAAAGTGAGTCAAGTAACTCGCACATCATTAGGTGGTTTACGAGGTTTACGTAATGAAATTGATAGATTAAGTACAACACTAGGAGTAGCTCGTGAGGATCTTGGACAAATATCATTGATATTAAGTCAGGCAGGTTTAAGTGCTAGAGAAACTAAATTATCTTTAGAAGCTTTAGCTAAATCGACATTAGCACCAACATTTACAGATATACGTAGAACTGCTGAAGGTGCTATTGCTATTATGAATCAGTTCAAAATTGGTGCTGATCAATTAGGTGTAACACTAGGTTCTGTTAATGCTGTTGCTGGACAATTTGCTGTAGAATCAGATGATTTAATTGCTGCCGTAAGACGTACTGGTGGTGTGTTTGCTGCTGCATCTAAAGATATTCGAGATACCAATGGTCGTTTACTTACTGGTTTAGAAAGATTCCAACAATTTATAGCATTGTTTACTTCTGTGAGAGGAACTACTAGAGAATCTGCTGAAAGTATTG
>SDBV01007019.1_pt1 | contig 15462 bp, 14 predicted proteins | sample 2277081 | NCBI WGS metagenome assembly SDBV01 (sample SAMN10402039, study PRJNA504765) | marine sediment metagenome | isolation source: marine sediment core GS10_PC15, 223 cmbsf | place: Arctic Ocean: Southern Knipovich Ridge | collected 2010
TCTCAGCTTCGCGCAACTTGTTGATAATCTGCTCCGGAGAATGCGATTTCTTGGCCATGATTTACCCCCTTTATTTTCAGTTCCAGTCTAACATCAATACTGGACTCCTTTTTGGGGGGCAGGTCATAAAGACATCCCCTCCGTTTCTCAGGTACATGACACTGCTGGTGTGGCGTAATTTATGAGCATAACAGCGTTTCAGTCCCGCTTTCTTACCGTAGGCGCTGACGAGTTTTTCTATCCTCTTGGGTAATAATGGTCGCCCGTCCCGTCTCAGCCAGAAGTTATCGGTTCCAACAGGTTCCGGTCGGCACTTCATCTGATATTTCATCAGTGCTTTGGCCACTCTGCGCCCGAAAGGCACGTAACGTTCTCTCTGGCCCTTTCCCATCACCCTGAACAGGTTTTGCTCATAGTCAATATCCTCAGTCTTGAGATTGGCCAGCTCACTGAGCCTGATGCCGGTATCGATAAGCGTCAGTAGAAAGCAGTAATCCCTGAATCCCTCATTGCTGCTTTTATCAGCTTGGGCCAGAAGCCTCTCTACCTCTTTTTCCGAGAAGGTGGGGATCACGATTTCCGGTGTTTTCGGCATCGTTACCTTGGCGATGACATTGGTGCTGATAAACCCCTCGCGCTTCAGGAAGGCAAAGAAGGCCCTTATACCCCGGCAATAAGTCTCAATGGACTGGGCGGACAGTTTGGCCATCTGCGGTTTATTGTAGGGGTGATTGGAGAACTTCGGTTTATCCTGGAGGGCAATGATGAACCGGCGAAGATCGTTCCCTTTGATCGTGCCGGTATCCTGCTGCCTGGGGCCCAGGAATTCGGCAAAGTAGCCCACGCTGGAGACAACCCAACTGATGGTCTTCGGGCTCTTGCCTTCAGCCCTGGCGTAGGTTTTATAAGCTACCAGTGCGTCTTGAAGTGTCATCACCTCAAACTCCCTATACTGATAGCGTAAACCATGACTGGATGACTGACTACAACTTTGTGCTATATTGCGTGCATTTTGGGAAAAATCGGGTAAGCAGGTGCCCTTTTTTTGATTAATCTCCTCGCTGAGGGCAAGGATTGAGGCTATGGTGGGCGGTGCAGGACTCGAACCTGCGACCCCCTGCGTGTAAAGCAGGTGCTCTAACCAACTGAGCTAACCGCCCGGGAAATGGCGCGCTTGGCGGGGCTCGAACCCACGGCCTCAGCCTCCGCAGGGCTGCGCTCTATCCAACTGAGCTACAAGCGCCAGAGTAACGATGTGCCGAAGGGGAGATTTGAACTCCCACGCCCTTACGGACACTACGCCCTGAACGTAGCGCGTCTGCCATTCCGCCACTTCGGCATGGTGGTGCTGGGATTAAATGGGCAGAACTTTTGAACCGGCCTTCGGTCTCACCATTTAACCCCATAGCTCTCATCGAGGATAATTGTAGCAATAAAGTGCACAGCCTGCAACTGCTGAATGAACAAGTTGCGTTCAAAGGCTGGTTTATTTTTTGCAAGAATGCCAGGAAACTTTTGAAATATGCGCTTAATTAGAATATTATTAATCGTTGTCACGTTAATTCAGAAAGTTTCGAGCAGGAGGAGGCATATGAGTCATACTGATTTACGAGATTGGCTCAAAGATGTTGTGGCCTGCCCCCAAAAAGGGTACCACTCTTTAAGTTAGAGTTACCGGAATTCTAGCCTCAGGAGCAGGTGCTATGGGCAATGGTGACCCGGGCACGGCTGGACCGCTCAATCCACATCCTTCCAAATTGCCATACAAATAATGTTCATACGGCTATCCCCCCTGCTGAGGAAAGGACAACGGATAAACCAAAGCCACTTACTGCGGCCAGAGTTGTTATCGATGCCTGCCGGGATTTGTCCTGGAAGGAAGATTGGTATCCCATCGCCAGAATCAGTCCTGCCCTACGAACCAAAATTACGGAGAAATGGAGGTCAGTCTTATCCCAGCTTATGTAGACGGTGTGATTGAATAATAGCGCTCCATGTCTCTGGCAATCTCTGGTAATCCTAACTCATTAAGCTTATCGGGGATGGGAATGCCGGTTTCAATATCCCAGCCGCAGAGTCCGTAGAAATCATCCAGTAATATATCCAGCTCGACCACCTGGCTCTTAGTAGGACCAGACCTTACGCTCTCGGTGAGCAGCCTGAGAGGCAAGGTATCCCAGCTTCTACGCAGGCCCTCTCTAACGTTAAAGGCTCGTTCAATATTGCTGCCTCGCTCGCCAATAGTGTAAAGGTCGCCAGCACTCCAGTTGAAACCGGTGGCAGCACTGAGCAATTCGGCTATTGTTTCATCGCTCATGGCCGCCTGTGGGAAAATGCACAGAATTGCGGAATCGGCTACAACCCGAGGTTCCCTGCTAGCTTTGGTCAGAGCCGCTTTGCCTTCAGTTGAGAACCGTGCCTCCCCGGTTGGAAGTTCTTTAAGTGACAGCGCGTTGGCGGAGCCCCCCGATTTATGGCAGCCACCGCGAGACCCGCAGGCAAATACCAGAGCTACACTCTTAGCCCCTCTGGGGTCATAACCCCCCAGTTCCAGCCCCTTAACATGCATGGCAAATGCCTCAGAACCTTTACCAAACCTCTCGGCCATTCTTTTGGTGCCCTGAGAGAGGAGTTCCCCGAATCCCCGACGGTAGGCGGTATCGCGTATCGATTTTGCCAGCAGGCGGGCTTGCCCAAACCTGAGTTCTTCTCCCCCCGTATCTTTACTGTCGATTATACCCTTCTCGTAACATTCCATGGCAAAAGCTAGTGATACACCCATAGATATGGTGTCCAGACCATACTGGTCACAGAGGGCGTCAGCTTCAATTATGGCTGGTTGGTCGGTTATGTCACAACAGGTGCCAAAAGAGTACTCGGCTTCATAGTCCGGGCCCTCGGTGAGAACTCCAGCATGTGGGCCTTCCGTTGCCAGGGATAACTTGGTGCACTTGATGTTGCAGGGCGGCGCACAGCGAATATCTTTCCTGACAAATTTCTTGCGCCAGGTTTGAGCAAAAAGGTTTACGCCTCCCGGAGAGCCTGCCTCCTGCCAGTTACGCCAGGGGATGATTCCCCCCTCGTTTAAAGCCGGCATAGCCAGCAAACTACCATAGAGAGGGAAGAGCTTACTTATTGCGGGATTATCGGCGATATCACGCATAGCATGTCTCAGCGCCATTCGAAAGGCCTCAGGGTCAGCCACCTCCGCCTCCCCTGTCCCTCTCACGGCAATAGCTTTCAGGTTCTTGGAACCCATCACAGCACCGGCGCCGCCACGACCTGCCGCCCTGCGTTCAGATATAATAGCCGCATAGAGAACCAGGTTTTCACCTGCGGGGCCGATACAGGCAATCCTGACTTTGCTATCGCCGAGCTCGTCTTTAATAAACTCCTGAGCATCGCCGGTAGTCATGCCCCAGAAAGTACCGGCATCTCTAAGTTCAACCTTATCGTCGGAAATTGCCAAATAAGCCGGCCTTTCAGACTTCCCTTCAATGATGATTACATCGTACCCTGCTTTTTTCATTTCCGGGCCGAAATAGCCACCGGCTAAGCTATTTAGATATAATCCAGTTAGCGGAGACCTTGTATGGACAATGTAGCGACTGCTTCCCGAGGCATTCGTTCCGGTGAGAGGGCCGGTGCCAAAAATGAGCTTATTTTGCGGCGATAATGGGTCGATGCCAGCAGCCAGCTCATTGTACAGCAACATATCTCCCAGAACACGTCCGCCGATAAACATTTGAACATCTTCATCAGGTATCACCTCACGGTCGAGCTTTCCGGTAGTAAGGTTAACCCTCAATAAGTGTCTTTGAATTCTCTGAGTCATTTACTTACCTCCTCAGGATAGCGCCGGCCTTAATCGGCCGGTTCCCGGCTGGTACTGGGAAATAGGGTAATTGAAATTGACCCACTGATTGCAAGACTATACTATGATAAGAAGGGCATGTGGCCCCTGTCAAGTCGATGGGAAAGGAGGAACCAAATTGAGGGTATTTACCATATATAGGGCTTTTTTTAGAAAAAGATAAGGTGTTTTTATCCGAAAAATAATCCTTTATTGTATTATAAATTCATCAGTGATACACTAAACTAATGAGGAGTTGATTATGAATATTACCGTAATACCACTTGTGTCCAGTATCATCAGTCTTATTTTTGCGCTGACAATTCTCGACCAGTTCTTTGCTCGCCGAAAGCCTTATCAACTTATCTGGGCCATAGGCTTATTCATGTACTTTATCAGTACGGGGACTGAGTTCTGGACACAGGCTTGGGGATTGAATGAGACTGTCTACCGGTTGTGGTACCTGTTCGGGGCTATATTTGTAGCAGCATACCTGGGAATGGGTACTCTTTATTTGCTTATCCCACGGCACACGGCTCGCATTATCCTGGTGATTTTGCTGGTGGCATCGCTCTATGCTGCTTTTAGAGTCTTTACTGCCAGTATTGACCTGAGCACCATACAGTATCTTTCCGGTAAGGCTATGCCCCAGGGCATAAGGCTCATGACCCCCTTCTTCAACACTTTCGGCACGATTGCCCTGGTGGGAGGGGCTATATACAGCGCCTGGGTCTTCTGGAGACGTCGCTTCATGCCTCACCGGGTGGTTTCCAATATACTTATTGCGGTAGGCGCCATATTGCCGGCTGTTGGTGGAACCTCGATGAGGCTCGGAGGATCTCTCCAGCTTTTTTACCTCCTGGAACTACTGGGTGTCATAATCATCTTCGTCGGTTTCCTGCGAAGCCGAGAGGTATTCGGACTGTATCGTTTCCCCCTTGTTCATGGATTCCGCAAGGTATCGGGTAACTGAGACTGATTCCGTCTTTCACCGGGGTGTGGGATAACCGGGTGGCTGTTTGACAAGGTGAAGGCGGGGAGAGTTAGAGCGAACCACAAGATGGGTAAAGACGGCAGAATAAAAAGGTTGTTTCTGATTCTGTCTATAGGGTTGGTAGTGGTAAGCTCTATTTTGATGTTCAGCTCCATCAAGGGTTATGCTCTGGATGAGAATAACTGTCTGTCATGCCATGGCAATCCAGACCTGAGTAAGACCGGTAACGGAGGCGAAAATATATCCCTCTATGTTAGCGAGGAGGCGGTGAATACCGCCGCTCACCGGTTTATAGATTGTACCACGTGTCATACCTCTGAGCCGCATAAGGTGAACACACCGCTGACCAAATTATCCTTAGCGGAAAAGTGTGGCAGTTGCCATCAGTATGAATATAAATTGCACCTGGAGAGTATCCACGGACAGCAGTTAGTTCAGGGTAACCTTGACGTGGCTACCTGTGTTGATTGCCATAGTCCGGTGGGTAATCCCCACAGTGTCATCCGGGTGCTGGAATATAATGCTCCTGCCTATAAGAAGAATATTGCCCGGACCTGCGCCGAGTGCCACAGTGACGAGGAGTTGATGGCAAGCTATGGCATTTTGGAGAAGGTCTATGAATCTTATATGCGCAGCTTTCATGGCAAAGCAATGCAGCTGGGCACTTACGAAATAACTCAGCTGGATAAGGCGACCTGCACTAATTGTCACGGTGTTCACGATATAAAGAGTGCCAGCGACCCTGGCTCTCCGGTAGCTGGCCTGGATAGCCTGGCGCAGACCTGCGAGCAGTGTCATCCTGGAGCCGGTGTAGAGTTTGCCAGTAGTTTTCTGGGACATGAGGAAGCATCACCCGAGAATATTCCGGTGGCACATTATACAGAAATAGTCTTCACTACTTTACTGACATCCGTTGTTGCTCTTGGTGCCTTCATAGTGCTAGCGGCTATTATACGATTTGCCCTGAATAGGTGGAGGGAATAAAAATGGCAGCAGTGACCGAAACCGTTGTCTTAGAAAAAGGTTTAGATGAGAATATTACTCGCTTTGATATTCATCAGATAGTACAGCACGCTGTATTAATGGTGAGCTTTATTCTGCTGGTAATTACCGGCTTGCCTCTGAAATTCAACACCTTGGCAGTTAGTCAATGGTGGTCGGAAATTTGGGGAGGGATTGATGTTGTCCGCTCGGTCCATCACTTTGCTGCCTGGGTAATTGTCATTGTTTGCCTGTATCACCTGGCCTATATAGCTTATGCAACCATTGTCCTTAAGAGACCTTTCCCGGTGAGGATGATACCCAGCCTCATGGACTTCCGTAACTTCTTTCATGAAATAAGCTATTTTCTGGGGCTGAAAAAAGACAGGCCCAAGACTGACCGTTTTAATTGGAAAGAGAAGTTTGATTACTGGGCGATTTTCTGGGGAATGCCCGTAATGGCTATCTCGGGCTTTATTCTGATGTACCCCGTCCTGGTTACCACGTTTCTGCCCGGATGGGTTATTCCCACAGCTCTGGTAGCTCACAGCGATGAGGCGATGCTGGCATTAATCTGGATTTTCATGGTGCACGTCTTCTTCAATCATTTTTCCCCCGGGGTATTCCCCATTAATACCTCAATATTTACCGGTAAGGTGCCCAAAGAGCGGTACCGGCGGGAGCATCCCTTAGAATATGAGAGATTGTCAGGAACCAGTGAGACGGAGGATGAAAGTTGAGATATTTACGTGAGATTTTTGATGACTGGCTGACAAGGGCCGCTGGCATAGTATTTGTGCTCATTGTGGCACTGGTTATCTTTAACTTCGTCTCTGACCTCCCCGAAAAATATCCCCTCTTTGGCGTTTTTAACTTTTCTATGGTGCCAATCCTGTTTATTGTGGGGGGGGTCATTTTCATCCTGGCTATCTTGAAGTACAGCAACCGAGGTGATGATGAAGTATCGTAGTCGGAGTCGTGAAAAACTGGTTTTCCTCATGTTTGCTGGGGCAATAGGCATAATATTGCTGGTCATGGGTGGCTATCAACTTATGGAATTCACGGATTCCGATGCCTTCTGTGGCCGTCTATGCCACGATGTGATGTATCCTGAATATACCGCTTATCAGGCTTCCCCCCATTCCCGGGTACCATGCTCGGAATGCCATGTTGGTTCCGGGGCTGGCTATATGGTCAAGTCAAAGGTTTCCGGCGTACCGCAGGCTGTCGCCGTCATTTTAAAGACCTATGAGCGTCCTATCCAAACCCCTGTGAAGAACCTTCGCCCCGCCCGTGAGACCTGTGAGCAGTGCCACCGGCCGGGGAGGTTTGCCGGCGACATCGTCCGGGTCCATACCAGCTACTCTGCCGATGAGGAAAACACTGAGCGGGTTGACACCAGAGTGCTCAGGGTTGGTGGTGGAGAGCTTGAAATAGCACGCGACATTCACTGGCATATCGCTGCCCTGGTCTGGTATCTGTCCCTGGATGATAAGCGCCAGGAAATTGTCTGGGTGGGGGTTGAAGATAATACCGGCAAGCTTACTGAATACATTGACCCTGACAAGGCGGCTGAAATCAGCCCTCAGCGCATAGAGGATGAAAAACGCCTCATGGACTGCATGGATTGTCACAACCGGGCAACTCACATCTTCCGCTCGCCCGAGGAACTTATTGACATGGCACTTGCCCAGGGTAAGATAGACAGCAGCCTCCCCTTTATCAAGAGGGAGGGACTTGAAGCCCTGGACCCTCCTAGTCCCAGTCTGGTTCAAGCCGTCGCTAAGGTAGAAGCTATCAAAGAGTTCTACCGCACTTCTTACCCGCAGGTTCATGAGGAGAAAGAAGGGGTGGTTGATAAGGCAATAGTGGAGCTTAAAGAGATCGCCCGGCTTACTACCTTTCCCTATATGAAGATAACCTGGGAAACCTATGTTGATAATGCCGGTCACCAGGAGGGAGCTCCGGGATGCTTGAGGTGTCATGGCAAGCTGGTGGCGACGGCTGACGACCAAAAAGGCGGGGTCATTGATGCTGACTGCAACTCATGCCATTACTTTGAACTACAATAGATAGGTTGTTTTCTAGAATAAAACAGGTATAAATACCCATAGCGGGGTAAGGTGAATCTATGATACTATATCTATAGTTTCATAAGTATCTATATACATTCTACTTATGATAGATTATAATACCTGTGTACAGAAAGGGGGGAAACTAGATGCGTAAAAGTCTGAAGAACAAATGGGGATGGTGTGGAGCGATATCACTGGTGGCAGTGCTATCGCTGATAGTTCTTGCTGGCTGTCAAGGTCCGGCAGGAGAGACTGGTCCTGAGGGTCCACCCGGCACTGCGGGACCCGCTGGTTCTGCTGGTTCGGCCGGCCCGGCTGCTCCTGCAGAAGAAGCTCCTGAGCCGGTAGCCCCGGTAGTAGCAGACGCTGGGGAAGACCAGACGAACTCACCCGGTGCTGTTGCTACTTTGAAGGCTACTGTGAAAACCAATGACGGTTCAACGGTAACGGGGTACAAGTGGGCTCAGGTCTCCGGTGTTCAGGCAACCATCTCAGGTGCCGATACCGATACGTTAAAGGTAACCATCGGTGATGCTGCGGCCTACAAAGCCCAGCTTATCAAGGGACTTAAGACTCTGGACCGATTCGGCGTCCAGGGAATTAACCCCCATTCTCTGGAAGCCGCCGAAATAGCTACCTTCAAGGTCACCGTAACTACCTCCAGCGGGAGCTACAGTGATACGGTAAATGTGACGGCACACCTTCCTTACGTCGTCAGCCTGGGTATTCAGAATGTACCTAAAGGGTTGCCGGTGCTTCTGCAAGGGAAAACTCAGAGCGCCTATGATTGGGCTTTAGCTGCTCCCAACGACTCTAAAGCGACCCTGAATGATTCTTCAGACCAAAACCCATCATTCACCCCCGATGTTTCCGGGAAGTATACACTGGCTGAGAAGAACAGCGGAGCTACCGTTAATGTCTACGCTGGTACCTGGGGAGGAGCCATCAGCGGCCAGGACGCCAATGGACGGCCTCTGGCTAAAAATTGCACCTCGTGCCATGACGGCACTAAGGCTGATGACCAGTTTACCGCCTGGAGTGAATCAGGTCACGCGGAAATTTTCACCGATAATCTGAATACCAGCACCCATTACGGTGAAGGCTGCTTCTCCTGCCATACCGTCGGTTTTGACAAATCGGTCAGCAATGGTGGATTTGACGAAGCTGCCGATTATGCTGCTTTTCTGGATTCGGGCATGATTAATAAACCCAGCCCGAACAACTGGGCCAACGTGCTGGAGCAATATCCCAAAACAGCCAAGCTGGCTAACATACAGTGTGAGAGCTGTCATGGCCCGAATAATGGCAGTACCCTCCATATGAACGATACCATTGACTCAGCACGCGTCAGTATCTCCTCCGATGTCTGCGGCGCATGTCACGGTGAGCCGCCGCGCCACGCTCGCTACCAGCAATGGGAGGAGAGCGGTCATGGCAATTATGACCTGGCAATTTCAGAGGCAACTGTTGAGGGCCGTGGATCTCTTGCCGGTCACTGCGGACGCTGCCATTCCGGACAGGGATTCCTTGCCTGGATAGAGCAGGACAACATCACCAAGTGGATTCAGGGCGCCAGCGGCAATGCTACAGTTGATGAGCTGGCAGCTCTCGGGCTTACCGAGAATGAAGTACATTCACAGACCTGCGTGGCCTGCCACGACCCGCACGATCAGGGCACGACCTCGGGCAAGCCGAATACGGCTACCGTCCGTATTGAGGGCAATACGAAGATGCTGCCCGCCGGTTTCCAGGCGGTCGGCGTAGGTCGCGGAGCCCTCTGTATGACCTGTCACAATACCCGAAATGGTGCCCACAATGATAGGGTGACACCCAGAATAGACGACCACGCACCGCACGTAGCGGCACAGGCTGATGTGCTGATGGGCGAGAATGCTTTCTTTGTCAGCGTGGGCAACCGCTCTTCCCATTCCTACATCGAGAATACCTGTACTAACTGTCATATGGATCTGACACCGCCTCCAGCGGAGTTGAGCTATAACCTCGGCGGCACCAACCATACATTCGAAGCAAGCTTGGAAAGCTGCTCTAGCTGCCACGGCGTCTTTGACGGCGGCTCGCTTCAGGAATCCACACATGCCAAGCTCGAGGAACTCAAAGCGGCCATCGGGAAGGCTATCATCGCCGAGATTAAGAACCAAACAGGCATGGATCGCACCGTCGTACTGAAGGGATTCGGGGAAGATGGTGCCGATGTGGTCATCAAGTCGGGTGGTACCGTTAGCGCTGTGGAGCTTCTCGAATCACACGGCCGGATGGTGATGGACATCACGGTTAAGGGTATAACTTATGAACACGTCAGACTTTCCACCGATACTGAGGTAAAGAGTCTAAGTGGCAAAGTCCTGATGACGCTGCTCGATTCCGATTACGGTCAAATTATTGCCAAAGCCGGCTGGAATTACTTCCTGTTCCACGGCGACGGCAGCGAGGGCGTACACAACCCCAGCTTTACCCTAAATACTTTGAACGCCTCAATTAACGCCTTGAAGTAGCGACACAGTGCTTCACCTGGCTATAACCCTGGCGGGCCTCTTGGAGGCCCGCCAAGCAGTATATTCCAGGAGCCAGTTTGCAAGGGAAGGGGTACAAGGGAGAAAAGCTTAAGATGATACTGGGTTCTTCCCGGTCATCCCTTCGCCCTAAATTTATAAAAATGTTAATAGAACAGGAGGTCAGCAAGATGAAGAGGAAACATGTGTTTTGGTTGCTACCAATGGCACTACTAATCATAATGCCATTGCTTGCGGCCTGTGGTGGTCAGGCTCCAGCACCAGCTCCAGCTCCGGCCCCAGCCCCAGCACCAGCTCCAGCGCCAGCTCCAGCGCCAGCTCCAGCACCAGCTCCAACACCGGCAGCAACACCGGCACCAACACCAACAGCGGGGCCATCGTCAATCCCGCACACACTGGAGGGGCGCGATGATTGTCTGATGTGTCATGGGGAAAACGGGGTTGTGCCGTTTCCTGATGACCATGCCGGGCGCACCAATGATACCTGCACCGCATGCCACCAACCAGCATGATAACAAAACAGATTTGAAAACAAACCGACTAGAGATTGCAATAATTTGGATTGATGTTATTGCCACGAATACGGGGGGGGTATCCACAGCCTGGGTAAGTAAAGACCAGGCCGATGATTATTAAGGAAGAGAATCTGTTTTGGAGATGGGAAGCTAAGGTGTCCTTAGCTTCCCCTTTATTTGCAACCTAATACACACATGTACTATAATAATCTAGTGGTATTTCAAGCATTTTCTAAGGCAATTTTAAGCATATTCTAAGCACATTTTAATGAACAGGTATTATATTAGTTAGAAGGTCGGCAAGATGAAAAACAAATCTGTATTGGCAGTACTAGCGGGGACACTACTAATCATAGTGCTATTATTTGCGGCCTGTGGTGGTCAGGCGCCAGCGCCAGCACCAGCGGGGCCATCGTCAATCCCGCACACACTGGAGGGGCGCAATGACTGTCTGATGTGTCATGGGGAGAACGGGGTTGTGCCGTTTCCTGCTGACCATGCCGGGCGCACCAGTGATACCTGCACCGCATGCCACCAACCAGCGTGATAACAAAACAGATTTGAAAACTGACCGACTAGAGGTTACCAGAGTTTGGGACATACTCCCTTGGTGCCCTGAAATCCTTAGACAGGGGTGAACAATGTTAAAGAAGAAAAGGTTCCTTTTCGGTGGAATTATTATAGTCATCGCCATAGGCTTTCTGGGTTATATGGGTTTTCAGAGTTCGGCGACCTATTACTATACGGTCAGTGAATTGACAGAGCAGGGAAACTCAATCTACGGTGAGCAGGTAAGGGTAAATGGACAGGTTGTTCCCGGCTCCGTGGAACAAGAGCCAGGTGGCTTTACGCTGAGGTTCACCATTGTTGACATTGAGGGAGAAGAGAGCCTGCCTGTGGTCTTCCAGGGGGTCGCTCCCGATTCCTTCAAGGAGGACGCTGAAGTTATTGCTGAAGGTCAGCTCAATCCGGATGGTGTTTTCCAGGCGAATACCATTTTGGCAAAGTGTCCCAGCAAGTATGTGCCTGAAGAATAAGAGCTAGATCGGAAAAATAAATTATGGCAGATATAGGCTACATCGCTCTACTTCTAGCGCTGGTGGCATCAATTTACTCCGCTATCGCTTTTGTATCCGGGACTAGGGGGAAGCACCCGGCACTGATTGAGAGTGCCAGGAATAGTCTTATTGCTGTCTGCGGGCTGGTTTCTATATCAACAGCGGCTTTAGTCTATGCCCTGATCACCCATGATTTCCAGATAGAATACGTTGCCTCATACACCAGCCGTGACCTGTCCCTGCCCTACCTGCTTAGTGCTTTATGGGCGGGTAACGATGGCTCGCTACTGTTCTGGGCATGGCTCCTCTCCCTATTTGCCCTCATAGCCATGCTTCAAAAGCGAGAAATCGGCAAGGAGCTGATGCCCTATGCCTCGTCAATTATCATGATCACCCAGGCCTTCTTCCTCGTTCTGTTACTCTTTATATCAAACCCCTTCCATAAACTCGCCTTTGTCCCTGCCGAGGGGATGGGACTTAACCCCCTGCTTGAGAATCCAGGGATGTTTTTTCACCCGCCAACCTTACTGATTGGCTATGTTGGTTTTACTATCCCCTTCGCCTTCGCTATCGCCGCCCTGCTCACCAGAAGGCTCGGCGATGAGTGGCTGATAGCCATAAGAAGGTGGACGCTTATAGCCTGGCTCTTCTTGGGGGTGGGCAATATTCTGGGGAGCTGGTGGGCCTATGTCGAGCTGGGCTGGGGTGGTTACTGGATGTGGGACCCGGTGGAGAACGCCAGCTTTATGCCCTGGCTGGTGGCCACCGCCTTCCTTCACTCTATTATGATGCAAAGAAGACGGGGGATGCTTAAGGTCTGGAATATGGTGCTGATAATACTAACCTTTGCCCTATCAATACTGGGCACATTCCTTACCCGGAGTGGTGTTCTTTCCTCGGTTCATACTTTTGCTGAGTCTCCCTTATTAGGTATCTTGTTCTTAGCTTTTATTGGTATTGTTCTCTTTGGCTCGCTGGGCTTACTCTACTACCGCAGTGACGAGTTGAAGAGCGAGGCGGAGATGGAGTCTCTGGTCTCCAGGGAGAGCACTTTCCTGCTAAATAATCTGCTCCTGGTTGGTGCTGCCTTTACCATCTTCCTGGGGACGTTTTTTCCCCTTATATCCGAGGCGGTACGTGGCGTCAAGATTACTGTCGGACCACCCTTCTATAATCAGGTGATGGTTCCCATTTTCCTGGCCGTTATTTTCCTTACCGGGGTTTGTGCTCTCATTGGCTGGCGGCGGGCGTCAATTAGAAACCTGATGCGCCATTTCCTCTGGCCTTTAGTGACTGCGCTGGTTCTGGTAATAGTCCTTATCATCTTAGGGATATGGGAGTGGTATGCCCTTGTCGCCTTATTCTTGTGTGGCTTCGTCCTCTCTACCATACTCTATGAGTGGTTCCGGGGAACCAGAGCGCGTCACCGGATGAGGACAGAGAACTATCTGAAAGCTTTTTGGGGCTTGATTAGGGCTAATAGACCCCGCTATGGTGGCTATATTGTTCATATCGGTATTATCCTCATCGCCATCGGGGTGGTTGGCTCTTCCCTTTATGATGTAGAAAAGGAAGTTGTACTTACGCCAGGTGAGTCAATGACTATCAAAAACTATACCCTCACTTATGAGAACCTGGACAATTATGAAACCGAGAGCAAGACGGTGGTTACCGCCACTCTCTCTGTTCGTAATCAGGGAAAGTTGCTAGGCAAATTAACTCCAGAAAAATACTTTCACCGGAGCTACGATCAGCCGGTGACCGAGGTAGCCATCCGCTCCACTCTGCGTGAAGACCTGTATGTCATTCTGGTTAGCTGGGATAAAGACGGCACCACTGCCTTCAAGGTTCTGGTCAATCCGCTGGTTAGCTGGATATGGATTGGGGGAATAGTGGTGGTTCTGGGGGGATTGATTGCTTTCTGGCCTGAGCAGCATGTCTTACCCGCCCCGAGGCAAACTAGAGAGGGGAGGAAGAAAGGATGAGTCTGAAGAAGAAGCTCTTTATTATCTTGTTCCTCGGTCTTGTTTTTCTACCGGTTACTCCGGTAATGGCTGACTCAACAACGGTGAGTGACATATCCAAAAAGCTTATCTGCCAGTGTGGCTGCACTCTGGTTCTGGCTAACTGTACTCACAGCGAATGCATGTCGCGGGATACGATGACCACCTTGATTGAGCAAAAGCTGGCTCAAGGTCAATCCGAGGAACAGATTATTCAATTTTTTGTGGCCCAGTATGGAGAACAGGTGCTAGCATCACCCCCCAAACGGGGTTTCAATCTGGTGGCTTGGATTTTGCCCTTTGCGGCGATACTGGCTGGAGGAGGGATAGTCTACCTGGCAATAAAGAAGTGGTTATGGCAAGGCAGGCAGTCTCAGGTTAGTGTTGTGCCTGAAGCTGAAGAGGGTGATGATGAGTATCAGCGCCGGCTTGAGAATGAGCTAAAAGAATTTACCGATAGGAGTTTCAGGTGACTGTTTTTATCGCCATATTATTTACCGTATTGGCCTTTGCCTTCATCATTTACCCATTCTTTAAGCAAAGGGTGCGGTCGGCAGATTCAGCTGAGAATGAGAAATTGCGAGAATTCCATTCCAAACGGAACACTGCTTATTCTATGCTCAAGGAGCTGGAGTTTGATTTCCAGTCGGGTATCCTGACTGAGGAGGACTACCGTGAGCTGGAAGCAAGGTACAAGAGAAAAGCCATTACCATTCTCAGAAACATCGACGATTCGGAAAAGGGTACCAATGTCGAGGATGAAATAGAAAAGCAGGTTCTGGAGCTGCGCCAGAGCAAAGGCCAGTTCTGCCCTCAATGTGGGGCGAGACACCAAGAGGGTGACCGGTTCTGTCCTCATTGCGGTACCAATCTGAATAGAGAGGAAGCAAATTGACCAAACATGTTGCTCTGCTGGTGATAATACTTATCTTGAATCTATCTTCATCCGCCCTGGCGGCTGAACCAGGCAACGGAATAATCAATGGTATGGTAGCTAATGAAACTGCCGGTGGCAGCAGCGTGGCTGACCAAGATGTTACCTTGAAGACCTACCTAAACGATGTTGAGGAGGATGAGACTACTACCAAAACTGATGCCAAGGGTTACTTTGTGTTTGATGGTTTATCAACCGAGCCAGGCTATAGCTACGAGGTAACGCTCACCTTCCAGCAGGCGGATTACTACAGTGAACGGCTCAGCTTCGACGAAGGGGAGACCACTGCATTCACCGAGGTCATTGTCTATGATTCAACTACCAGCGACGAGGCAATCAAGGCGGCAACAGCGCACACGATCATATATGTTGAACAGGGTAGCCTTCGGGTAGTGGAGTATTTTTTCTTTGTCAATGAGGGTGACCGAACTTACATTGGCTCGAAGGATGTGGGTGCCGAAGGGACCAAGGAAACACTGAGGTTTTCCATGCCCGAGGAGGCAACCGAACTGCAACCT
>SDBV01007020.1_pt1 | contig 15462 bp, 20 predicted proteins | sample 2277081 | NCBI WGS metagenome assembly SDBV01 (sample SAMN10402039, study PRJNA504765) | marine sediment metagenome | isolation source: marine sediment core GS10_PC15, 223 cmbsf | place: Arctic Ocean: Southern Knipovich Ridge | collected 2010
CGACAAGGGGGATAGATGCAAGACTTTCTTCCCCATCCGTTTCACTTCGTCGTTCAGAACCCGACAGGTACAACTCTTTGGGCCGGGGTCGGGCCATTTGGCAGACCTCATGTCTTCGGTGCGCATCATCGCCAGCCCGTGCTGTATGTGGTCCGCTGGCCCGTATCCTATCCCGACCATGCCTAGCTCTACGTCATTCTTGAGCGCGTCCAGCATGGTCCTGACGGCCCCTCGGGGAACCTCTACGTCGGCATCGACAGTCAGCACGTAGTCCGTATCCACCAGTTCCAGCATCCTCTGGTAGATGACCCGCAAGTGCTGGTTGATGCGATTCTGTCCTGCTGGGTACTCTTCATTCTCCGGCACCGGCTCCGCGATCTCGATGCCAGCAGGGAACCGCTCAAGCCAGAAGGAGCGGGTGACTTGCGAGGCAGTCTTGGCGTCGTCTTGCTTCAGTGCGCGAAGAAAGTCTTGTGTCCCATCCCGCGACCCGTTGTCACACAGAATCAGTTTGACAGGCACGCTCTGGTGTCCAAGCAGGAGGCTGTCCAGAGTCACGAACAGGGAGCCCCACTCCCAGCACAAGGCGTCGAAGCAAGGGATCAGGGCTGTGACCTCGCAGGGCAGTTGGAAGACCTCAGCCTTGGGTAGAGGCTTGTCTGCTTTGACAAGTGCCGCTATTCGCTCAAGCTGCGCCGAACTCAGTGTGTCCATTCTCTTTTCCTTAGAATGATGGCCTCGTAGTAGGCAGGCAAGTTGTTTCCTGCATCCGTAGTTACGCAAGCGCCTGCGGTGGTCTGACCCGTAAACCCGTGGCTGTGCCCCCCAGCCGCGCTTGAACTGCCGCCAGTGAAAATGTGGCTGTGCAACTCTGTGGCAAAATTGGCCCCAGCGCAAACCTCTACTGTACCGTTATGATCGCTTGCCCCAAGTGAACCGGCGGATGTATGCTGGTGGTTCGCTTCCGCGTCAGTGACGGCCCCGTCAATCGTGTGGTCGTGGCTGCTTGACGTATGCGTGTGCGTATCCGCCCCGCCCGTGCCCCCGGCGTTCCCGTCCGCCCCGCGGATGAACTTGTCTCGCAGGTCTGGCGCACCCCCGCTCCCGTCGCACACGTCCCAGCCTAGCTTCGCCCCCAGCCGGCGGGCCTCGGCCAGCGTCCCGCCGTAGAGCTTGAACTCCAGGGGCCAGGGGCCGAATACCTCGAAGAGCCTGTCCTTTGGGACTTTTCCTTTGCCGGGGATGTAGAAGGTTCGGGCCTTGCCGACCTCTAGGTCCAGCATTTGGGCGAACGCTGCCAGTTGGACGTTGAAGGAGTCAAAGGTGTCCCGTGTCGCTTCTGGAAGCGCGAAGTCTTCTAGCGGTATCGGTTGCCAAGCTAGTCTCACGTCAGACTCGATTCTTGCGGTTCTTTTGTTCCCTTGATGAGGATTTCCCTGATACCCCATACAAGGGCGTCAGTGCTCGTGACCCTGACCATGATTCGGCGCGAGAAAGCAGCGCCAATGTCGAACCGGACGAGGTGTAGACCCGTGGTGCTGGGCCAGGTGTCCCCTCCCGGCTCGACCCAGGAATCACCGTTGTCAATGCTGTATTCTACCACTGCGGCCATGCTACACCTTGTACCCTAGCCAAAAGTCTCTTGCCATCTCGACAGGAATCTGCTCGCCTATCGTGTCCTTGACTGACTGCGGGACATCCGGGATTATGTTCCATAGCGCCAAGAATGCGGCTTCTGGGTCCGCGAACCCGTAGTCGCGCAACAGGCCTTGATTCACGGTGATCTTGCGGATGCCTCGGTGGTCGCCGTTGTCATAGTCCACGATCAGGTGGACCTGACAGGGCAGGCCCTTGTTTGTCGCTTCGCGGTTGACCTGGATCACGTTCCAGTGTGTCGGGTCCGGGGGGAAGGCTAGTGCGTTTGGCATCGGATTCTCCTCTATGTCCCGCCTATCTGCACGACTGACAGGTTCGCGTCTTTGACAAGAATGTCCGTTGCGTTATCGTCGTTCGTCAACCAGACTTCCACTGTATCGGTTGCTGCCAAGTCAGCGATGCCCGAGATGGAAATCGAGGCAATGTCACCACCGCCACCGGCGAGCTTTCTGTGCGCGTGGAGGTTGCTGAATGTGCCAGTTCCATTGTTCTTCCTGATCTCCATTGACATGACATCCGCCGCCCCCGCCCCGACGCTCTCGACATGGAAGCTGGCGACAACTAGATACTTGCCAGCCGTCGTAATGGTGATGTGGTCGTTCGTGTGATCGGGGACAGCATCGTTCGCGTTGCCATCGGCGACAAAGCCGACGAACTGCGCGAATACGCCCGCTTGGTTTAGCGGCGTCGATACCGCGTTACCGAGCACCCAGATTTCTCCGAAGGCCAAGCCCCCGGTCCCGTAGAACATGAGGTCGCCCGCTGCGCTGATGCCAGCGTAGTTCGTCGCGTCCCCGCACTTGAACTCCCCGGCCCAGAGGCCGTCATCGTGCGTGGCCCCGACGTAGACCCAGCCGTTGCCCGCAGAGCCATAGTCCGGGTCGATAATGTGGTTCGAGCCATCCCACCATTCCCCCGAATCACCTGTTGCCAGCGCGCCGAAGACCAACCTCCGTGTATCACCAAAGACGCTGATGTAGCCCGACCTGAATCGGAACACAGTGGTGTTGGTGCTGAACAGATCAGTTGCGCCGACCGATACGAATAGCGAATCGGGGATGGTTACCTTCGTGAGTCCTGCGCCAGCACCAGAGTAACGTGATAGGGTCCAAAGCAGGTTCGCGCCCGAATAGAAGCGGCAGCCCTTGTCCTCGTCGGGGAAATGGACATCGAAGTACCCGGCGGCGCCACTGGAGGTGTACTCGGTCCCCGCTGTCGTGACGTGCCACTTGGCTGCGGCGGCTTCCTGGTTCGCTGTGGGGCCGATGTAGAACATCCCTGAACCGAGGGCGATGACTCCGTTCGTGACGTTGTGAGAGAAGCTGATCCACTCGTCCGTCTCGCTTGCAGAGCGGGTAAGGCTGTGGACGAAGAGATGCGGGTTGGCGCTGAGCGCGGAGTGATCGTAGTCGTCTGCGCGGGCAGCATAGTCGCAAATGATGAGGTTGCGGTTCTGGGCACTCCCCGCGCCAGCATATACATAGAAGTGTAGACCATCGTCGGCGACGCGGTACAGTCCGCCGAAGGTAGCCCCAAAGAAATGCATGATGTCTTGATTGCGGCAGTCCATCAGCCCGTAGAAGTAAGTCTGGTCATCGAAGTAGGCAGCGCCATCCACCTCAAACCGATCCGCCACGTACAAGTTGCCAGTAGCAGCATTGATGTGCCCCGGCGTCCCGCTCCCCACGTAGACCTTGCCCGTAAACTCGTGACGACCGTCCGCCACGTAGGACAGTACGCTGTTTGCGCTCTGGTAGAGGTAGGTGCCGGAGTCGCCGAGTTGGAACTGCCCGGTGCCGGCCAGAAGGACGTTGCCAGCCTCTGAGATCAGAAGTGTGTCTACGCCCCCGGTATCCGTCCCGATGCCGATGGAGTCGGATGCGCTAACCCACCGTATGCTCCCGTAATCTCCCGCACTGGATGTATCCCCCAGCACGAGCCGAGGGTTGCCACCGTTACTAAACACCCACACATCCCCCGCCACACTCAGCACACCGTTCGCCGGGGCCGTGAGGGTAACTACGCCAGTAGTGGTCAGGCGAATCCCTGCATTGGCCACAATGTCCAGGAACGTATTTGCGTTCGAGGTGATGTACTCCGTCCCCTTATTCGCCCCATCATCGAAGTAATGCTTGGCATTGTTGGGGCTCAGGATGTCAGTTGCGATCTCCAGCCAGCCGGACCCGACCGCGAGCAGGGCGTGCGTGACGGGGAAGGAGATAGAGAGCCATTCGTCGTTGGCGGTGTTGGGGTCGGTCGCGCTTTGCCAGAAGAGTGTCGGATGCGCACTCAGCGTATCGTGGTCGTGATCCTTCGCAACGTTCGGCCTTGCGGTGAAGATCATGTTGTAGTTGCAGCCGCCGTCTACCTCCCCGATACCCCAGTGGATGCCATCGTCGGCATACAAGCGTGCATCGAGATAAGTCAGTCCCCCCGTCTGCCATTTGAACGCTCCAAGGAAATACGCTATCTGCCGAAAATACGCTGCGGAATCGAAGTTCACCTGCCCGTCCACCTCAAGCCGGTCCGCCACAAACAGGTCGCCCGCCCCCGTGATCGTATGACCGGGGCTTCCGGTCCCGATGTAAACAGGCTTGCCCTCGAACTGGTGGCGGGTGCCTGCCACGTAGCTCAACACGCCTGGAGCGGACTCGCGGATGTACTGGCCCGCGTCGCCGAAGATGGCCTTGTACGTGCCGGAGAAGGTCACGTCGCCAACGAACGTTCCCCCAGCCAAAGGCATCTTGGCGTCTATCTGGCCCTGTATGGCGCCCGTAACCCCGTTGAGGTACTGGAACTCTGTGTTGCTTATGGTCCCGTTTGCGATGTTTGCAGCATCTATGGCGCTCGGCAAGTCGCCCGCCCCGATGGCCGCGAACGCGAACGTGGTAGCCGTAGCCGCCCGCAGGACGTGCCCGGCCGTCAGGCCAGAGACAGCGTGCTCGGTCGCCGAGTCTAGCGTGTGTTGCCTAGCGTGCGCCATCAATCCTTCTCCACGCGAACGTTGCCCTCGGTGTTGTCTTTATACAGGGTCCAGACCTTACCATCGGCATCGCGCCAGATGCGCAACTCTCCTGTTTCGGGTTCGGGCTCGGCTGTCTGGCTGTCCCGCTCAGGCTTGACTTTCTGCGCCATTAGTCGATCTCTACCTTCAAGTAGCCGTTTTCCACGTCATTGTAGAGGAGCCAAACCTTGCCCGTGCTTGGAATGTGCCATGCGGCCAATTCTCCCGCTTCAATCACGGGCTGGGTTTCCTGCGAGAAGCGGCGGGGCGTGATGCGTGCGGCGACGGCTGTAGCTGTGCCAAGAGCAGCCTCTTGCGGGGCTTTCTGGCCCTTGATGATGATGGCGCGCACAGACCATGAATCTGCGTCAGTGCTCTGGATCATCACCATGATGCGGCGGGAGTAGGGGGCATCCTTGAGGTGCAGGCGGACGATGTGCTTGCCCGCGGTGCTGGGCCAAGGGTCTCCTGTGGCCGATTGCCACGTGGCCCCGGCGTCGGTCGAGAAATAGACGTTTGCCACAGGTAGCCTACCTCTCGGCCACCTTTGTCGGGAACAACTTGGCGTGGATGTCCGCCACGCTCTTCTCAAGCGCCGCCAGCCGGGTCTCGACGCGCACGAGCCGCCCGTACAGGCCAAAGGCCACGCCCATCAGGACCAGGAACAGCATCCCGCCACGTATCCAGTCTCCGTACTTACTCATAGCGCACCCTCCAGGTTGAAATGCGGCAGTCAGGGTTGGCTGGGATGCTTACAACTGAAACCTCAAGTATCACCACCTTGGTTGCTATTTGGCCTCCCTCGTCAAACTCCTCGAAGTAGGTGTACTCCTGCTCAATCGGCAGCACGCTGATGCTCAAGCCGGTGATGGTGCCTTCACGGATTTTGCCCCATAGCGCTTGTTCGCTCGGCGAGATGATGATGGTGACAAAGAGGCTCTGGTGCTTGAAGGTGAGGGTTTCTATCTTGCCGATAGGTCTGGAGGTGTCGTGGTCGAACAGTACGGTGCGATACCCCTCCAAGTTGATCGCCCCGTGCTCAAGGGCTAGGGGGGTGATCTTGTGGAGGTTGTAGGTCACGCGGCTTGTGCTCGCGCAGCCCTCGATGACCCAGACCGGTTTCTTTGGCGCGCGCCCGCATCCCGCCACGAGCAGGAGCACGCAAAGCAGTTTCCTCATGCTGCACCCCCTAGTCGGAGAGCCACACCTTCGCGGTGTACGTCCCGTCCGTTCGGGTACTCAGGTTGGCCTTGACATCCTTGACCGCCAGCCCCTCGTACTCGATGAGGTAGGTTCCGTTGGACGAAATGGTAAAGAGACGGTTCGTCACGGCGAGATTGGCACCGGCAACGGCCTTGGGCGTCAGCGGCCCGAACGAGGTACCGTCAACGCTACCCTCAAGTGCGATGACCCCGCCGCTTGAAACGGAAGACGCCACAACCTGAAGCGTGGCCTTGGAGAACCCCTGCGCCGTCACGGCGGAACCAGCCCCCTGAGCCGCTACTGCATTGAGCAGCGTGTCAGGGCTTGACCTCTTGATGCGTCCCATGTCCATCTCCTCTCAGCGCGATCTTGCGCCGCTGTACCTCTGCCTCGAAGTTCTTGATCCCAAGCCCTTGCTCTTGGCAGTATTCGACTACTGTTTGCGCAGCCTTCGCCAACACCGTCTGTGTCAGGTGCCGGACCTCCAGTGCGATCCGTCTGGTCCGGGCGATGTTGCGCGACCGGGCCTGCAACGTCGTGGCCCGCCCGTGCGCCAGCATGGACGCGGCCATCATGTCAGCTAGTTTGTCGCCGAGCGGGTCAAGGCGCATTACTTGCTCCCGGCGTAACACTTCAGCGTGCGCATTTTGGTGATAGCCCCCTTGGGCACAAACGTGTTGTACTCGTAGGCTCCGTCCTCGTTGAGTTCCTGAGAGACAAGCACGCCCTTTTTGTTGCGCTTGACCAGGAAGCCGACTGTGCGCTTCAGCCAAGGCTCGCACTTGTCCGGCTTGCTCTTCGTGCCGTTCTTGTCCTCGCTGCCCCAAGCGTCGTCCCATTGCACGTCCACGATGGGGTAGCGCGTCAGTTGCTTTCTCATTCTGTTACTCCACCCGACATGATGTAGTCCCTGCCAGCCTCAAGGATGCGGGGGTTGTCGCGGGAGGTGCCAAGCATGATATTACAGTTCTGGCAAAGCATCCCCCGAACTTTTCCCGTAACGTGATCGTGGTCCACCTGCGGCTCACCATCTCCCCTGAAGGCTGCGCCACATATTGCGCAGCGCCCAACCTGTCGGATAAGCTGCTCGTCCCATTGGTCTCTAGTGAGTCCGTACTTGGCCTTTATTGTGCCAAAGAAGCCGTATCGCCTAACCTTGCCGCGGTTCTTGTCTCTCCACGCCTTTCCGGTCACACGGGCTCTTGCGTTGTACCGCGCCCGCGCTTCGGGTGACGTTTGGAGAAGTTCTCGCCGCTTCACAGTGCCCCGCTGGCCTAGTTTCTTTACTTGATCCGGATTGTCAAGCCACCAGCGCCGACTCTGAGCGGTCATGCACTTCTTGCAGGCAGGTCGCAGCTTGGATGTGCCCCTGTGCCTCTTCCAAAACTCGGATAACGGTTTGCTCTCTCCACATCGGGTGCATGTCTTTGTCGTTGGCATGGAGTTACTCTACAACAATCTCAAGCACGATGCTTGCCCAGTGCGAAGGATATTCTACTTCAGGATGACTCACATTGCCCGTCGTCAGTTGCCGCACGATGTCCGAGCCCGCGTCCTGCGCCGCGCCCAAGACCTGGTAGATGTCACCCTTTGAGGTGGGGTCTCCGCAGTAGAGTAGACTGTCGCTCTGCTTGGCGGCAAACACCCCACACCCCCACGGCTGGATGTCAAAGGCCCGTTTCACGAAATCGTACCGGAGCGTCCTGCTATTCGTGGTGTTGTCCGTGTGCGTGTAGCTCAGGTAGAACCTTCCGCCGAAGATAACTGCCGTCGCCTCAGTCAGGTAGGTTGAAAGCATCGTGTCGAGGCAGTCCCCGATGTTGGGGCGCCCGAACCTTCTGGCGAAGCTGCCGTCGAAGCGTATCAGGTCCAGTTCTTCTCCCACACGACCGAGCCAATACGCCATGCCCCGGTGGACCGTGATGGTCTTGGGAGCCACGCAACCTATTCCCTCGGCCCCCATGATCGGCCCCCAGCCCCAAAGGCTTACGTCTGAGGAGTCCTGGTCCAGTTGCCAGACCGAATCCCGTTTGACCGCTGCAAGGTTGAAGCCAAGCTCGATGAGGCCCTGAACTGCATCCCCATCCTGCGGGCCAGCGTCGTGGTAGTGGGGCCAGTATTCGGGTTCCAGTTCGCCGAAGAACTCGGCTTGGCCTGTCTTCGGCGCAAACTCAGGGCGCCCCGAGAACCAGATGCGTGTGCCGGTATCTACTTGCAACGCCGCAAGGCGTCCGTCCCCGCGGAACTTGACCAGGTACTTCAGCCCCACGGGAGGCGGCTCGTTGTAAGACCTAGTAGTATTCGTGATCCCGCCCGGCCCCTCGAAGTCCAAGTCCAGTTCGGTGTCTGCGGAGCGGTCGGCGATTGCGTCGTCGTCAATGTCGTATTCGCCGAGAATCGTGATCCAGTCGGTCCCGCTCTCGCCGCCCGTCGCGCTGGAAGCATCGCCGGTGACCGTCAGCGTTCTTGCGGCATTAGCGGTGATCTTGTACTCGGTGTCGCTTCCCTCGAAACGCACGTACTGGTCAACGTAGGCACTGACCCGCATAGCCTGAGCCGTATCGTCTATGGTCAGCGTGGAACTGGGATCGCTGTAGGTCGAGGTCTTGATCTTGGACGCAATGTCTGAGGTGGTGCGGTAGAACTTGCCAGTTGCCCCTGCGAAGGTGCGGAAAAGCAGCCTCCGAGTCGCCCAGGGCGGGGGGGCATCGTTGCAGGTCACGTCAATGCGGTCTGCTTCTGCCGCAGTTGTGATGACTAGGCTCACACTCCCCGGCCCAACGGTTCCGTTAGCATCCTTGTACGCGATCATGTGCTGGTAGTTGCTGCTCTGCGTCAGGCCCCCGTTCGCGTCTGCCGCCACTGCCGTTGTGGGCTGGTTGTCCGGCTGGATCAGCCCGGCGGGCCGGAACGTGTCCAAGGCCGCGTTGAGCCAGTGCAGCGGGCCGGTCCCGTCCGCGATGTAGAGCCGGTCCCCGAAGATGGCCATGCTCACGTCACCAGTCGCCAGCCTCCGAATCAGGGTGAAAGCGCCAGATGTCGCTGCGCCAGAAGCAACGAGGAGGGTCAACTGCGTGTCCGTGTCTACGGTGTCAACCACCTCCGCGACTGCGAATCCATCTGCGTCCCAGTAGAACAAGTCGCCCGCCTGAACCGAGTTCGTGAGCTTGCCTCCGGTGATGGTGACTACCTTTTTGGTGTCATCCACCCTTGTAGCCGTGCCAGCCCCAAGGGTCAGCGTGTTCAGGATTGTGAAGGTGCTCCAGTCCTCAATATGGTACAGTATGCCGTTGCACACCGCCAGAAACACCACGGTCCCCCCCGCCTGCGTCCACTCGTACAGGCCCCGGACCCGCGTGCTCGTCTGGATTTCGCCCGTGGTCTTCTTGACTCTCCCTTTCTCACTGTGTGCGTAGCCCTGGCGGTAGTGGAAGCCCCTGGATTCCCATGCCCCGTCGTGGGGCGTGTCTTCCTTGTCGGGGCCGTCTACCATGCCTTTGGGCGCGAGGCGGATTTCATCGAAGCGCCGAAAGCGACTCTTTGCCATTAGGAGAAGTCCTCCGCCACAACGGGTCGGAAATCAGGCATGAAACCGATCTTTGCGCCCCGCAAAACAGACTTGCCACTCTCGTATGCTTCCATGTACGAAGCCGCCACGTCGTCTAGTTGCCGGTCCATGACAGCATTCGTGCGCAAGATTATCAGTGCTGCTCTCAAGACGACAGCCCGCATCATGCAGTCCGGCAGGTCGAGCATGATGGAGTACACGCTGGTACTGTCGGGGTTCGTGGTCCACGTGGGGACGGTACAGACTCGCGTTGAGGAGACAAAGGCGCTGATGCGCCGAACCTGTCCCGCTCCCGTACCGGACTCGATGCCAATCCGCGCGCCCAAGTAGTAGTTCGGCTCGATGGAGGTGATGCCAAGAGTTGCCGTTGCCATAAGCGTGATTGTGGTTGCTGCCCCCGCCTCAGCCGTCCCGTAGGACTGGCGCACGGGGGTCTGGACCGCCCACACCTTCAGCGTCCCGTTGACGGTCGCTTCGCGCAGTCTCAGGCCATCGGGCTCTATGACCCACCCGTTGCCGCCCTCATACGTCCCCAGAGGCCCGTAGTCTCTCTCGTCGTCTGTGCCCCCATAATCAAAAACCCGCATCACCTGCCGTACTCGGCGGTTGAGCGGGTAGAGTTCGTCGTCGGCTGAGTCTACGGTGAGTGAAAGTTCCTGCTTGAACTGGAGCGGGTCCACGTGGTCCCGGCGCAGTCTGCGGAACACCTCTCGGACGGAGGTATGCAGGGAGCGCGCGGCCCATGCCCGACTGACCTGTGCCCCGTCCGCTGCTTCGGTCAGGGTGAGGTCATGGATTTCAATCCCGAGTTCACTGAGCAAGTCCGGAAGACCCGACTCGATCACGTATGCCACTCTCCGCCTCCCGTCGTTCCCGCATCATCTTCAGGAACTCCTTGGCGGTCATGGTTTTCTTGTCACAACCCAGCATCACGCCGGGACCGAAACCCGCAAACGAGTCCCGCATGTCTTTCGTGTCTGCAAAGACCTCAGACATGGCCTGGTCCGTTGCGATGCCCACACTCTCGTGTATGGACATACCTTCTTTGGTGTACTCGTCGCGTTGGGCCTCGGCCTTGTCGCTTTTCATGGGGAATGGCAGGGGGCCTTGGTAGACCCCCCCACCCTCTCATGCTACATCAAGACTACCCGTCCGTGGTGTCCAGACCCGTAACGAGGAACTGGCGGTAGGGCTTCATGCACGTGGTGTTGTGGTACACGGGCATCAGGGCCTGCCACACGTGGTCATACGTCGCGGCCGAAGCCGTGGGACGCAGGTGCAGCTTGCCATTGGTGCCGGGGATGAACCCGCCGGAACCCGTGTAGACCTGCTCGTAGTCACCGAGAACGATTGTGGCGATGGCGCCGTCCAGCATGAACGGTGACGCCATGATCCCGATGTTGGCCTGCCCACCGGCCGTCACGACCGGCAGTTTGACCTTGCCGCCCGGAAGGATGACGTTGGCGCTGTCAAGCACCTTCATCGCTCCCGAGTACATCTCGACGATGCGGTTGTACTCGCTGACCGACATCACGAGGAGCATCTTGCCGGTCGGTACGCCCTTGCCCGCAAGCACCGAAGCGCCATACGAAATCCAGTACGGGGTGACCGGAGCGTCCGAGGCTGCCTTGTGGCCGCAAAGCATCTTGCGGTTCGCGGCAACCGTGCGGACGAGACCGTTGTAGTTCTCGACAACGTAATACTCGCTCGCGTTGTCAGTGTCCCACACGCTTGTGTCCACGGCATCGTCACCCGTGTGGCAGAGCGCAGCGGCGAAACCGTGCGGATACGCCGTGAACTTCGTGCTCGTGCCATACGCACCGGCGGTGTCCTGGTCTATCATCCCGTTGGCGAGCGCAAAGCACTCGTTGTCGGCTACGCCGCCGGCAAGTGCCGCTGAGAAGTAGACCACCTTGCCCGCGTGGTCAACGTCAATCACGCGCATCTGAGCCGCGGTTCCTTCACCACCACTGTCCGCAACGGTTCCGCGGTTCACGACAGCCTCTACGATGTCGTCCTCGATGGCGAGGCAGGGACCGGGGCCAAAGGAAGCATACGCCACCGCACCCGGATTGCCCTCGGCGCGGAACACGACGCCCGAGCCGTCACCGTACATCAGGCGCTCCTGGTTGAGCTTGAACCCTTCAAGCCCGCCCTCGATCTCCTTGCCCATCTCGGTGTGGAGACCCTTGCGTCCACCTTCCATCTTGCGCAAGTCCTCGTCGTCCCACTCGAAAGTGAGGGTCTGCTTCTTGACGCCGAACTTGCCCTCGATGCCGGTGGGCTCTCCGCCCATCACGAATGCGGCACCAGCCGATGCGCGGCCACGGTTGCCACCCCAGCCGGTACGGAACTTGATGTTGGCTTCTAGCCCAACACCGTGAACCTTACGCTTGTCGAACCTGTTGAGGCATTTCAGCGCCAGCTTGTCGCTGGGGCCGACCGTAATGTCCTTGATCTTCAGCGTGAGTACGTCGAGAAGCGCATCGACGCCGCTGAAATAGTCTATCTTCGCCATGATACTGTCCTTGTCCGGCTAGCTCGCACCCGACCCCTCTTCCGTCGAACCCCCAACCGTATCAAGAACGTCCTTCATTATGTCCTTGACGGTTTTGGGTTCCCCGTCATCCCCGAATCCCGCCTTGTCCTCGTCCGTACTGGGCGGGGGCGGGGTTTCGGCCACGACTGGGGCCGGTGGAGCAGCCTTTGATTCGGACGCTATGAGGCCAGTGACTCGGGCTAGCCGCTTCTGTGCGAAGTCGGCAAGCTGTGTGGCGTTCTGGATGTTGTCGTCGCGCGACTGGCGGATGTCCTCTCGAAGGAAGTCTGCGACCTCCTTCTTGAGTTTCATGCCGCCTATGATCTCGCTCAGGTCGCCGTCAAAAGCCTTCTGGCGCTCGGCCTGCGTGGCGCTCGCGCTTCGGGTCTTTTCGGCCTTTTCAAGGCGGTCCAGCCGCCTGCCAAGTTCCTCGTCCTGCGTCTCCGCTGGACGTTCCGCGGCTAACTCACGGGCTTGCTTCTTCATGGCCTCGTTGTAGACCTTATCAGTCCACTTCTCCCGATATGCCTCATGGGCTTCGAGGATTTCAGGGTCTACATCAGCCATCCAAGCATCGGCCATAACGCGGTCCTTGTACGTATCGGACTCAAGTTCGCTCACGCGAGTCTTGAATCCCCGGACCTCATCAACCGACCCGTAGTACCGCTGGACCTGATCGAGGTCGTTGTCGCTGACACCGACTGCCTTTAGCCTGCCAAGCAGCGGATCAACTCCCGTGCCTCCTGCGTCCGGTACTGTCGGTGTACCGCCTGGTGCTTCGCCTCCAGCGGCCGGTACTGCTACTGGGGGAGTCTCGCCTGCCCCGGCTTCCGGGGGGGCTACGTCTGGCATCTCTGCCTCCTTTTTGCGCATCACGCGCAGTGTATGGGATTCGCCGGACCTGCCGGCGGTTGTGCGTATAGGGCGCCCCTCACTGGGACCGGGACGCCCCGGAGGAGGACTACTTTACGACCTTCAAGGCGGGTTTCTCGTCTTCGCCGCGGACCGTCACGAGGCCGTCAAGGATCATCAGGTCGGCTGCTGTCACGCCAGCGGCATCCGCCGCCGGGGGGAGAATGGCGGACTCGATTGCAAGCTCCACGTCTTCCTCCATCAGCACACCGTACTCCTTGATGAACTCGGGCCATGACTCGTCTTCCGGCCTGCACGACTTGCCCCGCTCGTCCTGATCGGTCTCGTTGCCGTCCTCGTCCAGCATCTTGTGGACGGCCCCGTACTTCTCGACGAGGGCAACCTTTGTTGGGTCAAACGCCCTCGCGGCATCGTTGACCGCTATGGCGAGCTTCGCCAAGCGATACTTGAGCCCCACGCAGAACTCGTCAACGTTCACGAGCTTCTGCAACGGACCCGGCTGTTGCGGCGTTCCGGATGCGGCTACGATCTGTCCCAGTTTGACCTTCACGTCTCCTCCTCGGGCATCGCGCCCTATTGGACACCCAGCCTCGCGCCGGGTTCACTACGTGGTGAAGTCAGGGTCCGTGTGGACGCCAAACCACATGTCAACGCCGAGCGCCCTGATCCTGATTCGGTGCGTGAAGTTGGTCGCGGTGATGGACGCCGAGTCTATCAGGCCACTGGCCGTATCCACGATGCCCTCGCCCAGGTCAAAGAGGTAGCCGTTGGTGTTGAGCGTCGTCTTGCCAGTGCTGTTCGTTCCCGCGATGTTGAAACGGGCGAACGAGGTCAGGGTTCCGGTGCTGACCGCAGCATCGGCGATTATGTTCGCCTCATACACGGTGTAGCTCCCGGAGACCGTGCCTACGGAAAGCTCCAGGTCGGCGCAGAACACAGAAGCCAGCCCCGTGACCCTGCCGGAAGCTCCGAACTCCATGAACCCCTTGAGGGCGTTGCACCACCCGCCGAGGGCCACGTTCGTGTACAGGTGGAACCGCGACCGCCCGCCAACGCCAGCCGCGCCAGTCATTACGGACTTGACGTACATGGCCTCGACGCTGTTGCTGGCGTCGGTCGATGCAGAAGTCGTGTAAATCGCCGCGCCATGATTCTCGTAGGTCGCCAGCGTGACGGGGGCAGCCGACGTGCCGAATGCGATCATGGGCTTGAAATTGGCGTCCAGCGAGATACCCTTGAGCCGGTCGCCCAACCTGTAGGCGTTTCCGATCCAGCCCAGAAGGCCGCGCGAAACCTGAGTCGCTTCCTTGTCCGAGATTGTTCCCCAACGAGCCATCGTACACCTCCTGCTTGGCTGGGTAGACGCCAGAACTCAGCCTGTTCCGCTCCTCAAGTAATCGGCGGACCCGATATGGTGAGAGTCTTGAGAAGACTACTGGTGAAGCGCCGGGGCGTCTTTGGAGTTTCGGCGCTGCGGGCTGATTAGCCCTGGTACCTCTTTAGGACGGATTTGCGGGGCGCGCTGTGACCGGCTTCGCGCCACTTGGAATATGCCACCGCGAGGCGTTGTTTTTGGCTGGGGAATTCGTCTTGTGCTTCCGCGCTCGCCATGAAACGCTGAACGAACGTAGCGCGGTCGTCGCCTTCACGTGGAGACGGCAAAGGCATGCACAGACCCCCTCTACTATATATATGACACTAACTAGGCCCTTTTTCAACCAAAATCCAGGAATATCCTAGATTATTTCTTCGTCCGGGTACTCTTCCTGCGGGGCCTCGGGCGGCTCCTCTGGGCCTTCTGGGGTCTGTTCAGGCGGGGCCTCACCGGCTTCCTCCGCCATCTTCTGCTCCATCGCCGCGGCCTGCTGATCCGCGAGCAAGGCCTGGTTCTGGAGCCCGAGAGCTTCCACGTGCTCGACCCGGTGACTCTGACGCCGCCAGACCTCCATGTCCTCTGCCAGCATGTGCCGGCGGGCCGCGGTGCGGTCGTGTTCCTTCAGGTGCAGTTCATGGTCATCATAGGCGTTGATCCCGACGCCGAGTCCTTGGGTGAACGTATCCTCCTCAAGCTCGACGATGCGCGTCTGGTCGCGCTTGGGCTCGAAGACCTCCTCCTTGACGTAGTACCCGGCGAGTCTGCGGGCGTCCTCGGCAGGCAGGAGTCCCGACTCGAACGAAGCGTTGATTTCTTGGCGCTGGGCCTCGGGCGAGGCAAGTGTCCCGGCGCCCGGCATGATGAAGATGTCCCAGCCCTGCTTCAGTTCGCCCTTCTTGAGCGCGATCTTCTCCAACTCCTTGCCCTCGCCCAGGATGTACTCGATGTGCTCGTCGTCCCACACCCGGAGCCCTTCACCGAGCGCCCGGCGGAAGAGCTTTTGCATGGCCTTCAGGCCCATCTTGCCCGTGGGCGTGTCGGCCAGCACATCTTGCTGCGCCAAGAATTCTAAGCCCTTAGCTGCGAAGCGTGAACCGGGGGACTGGCCTCGGGACGCGGGACTCTGGGCGTAGATTTCGTCCAGCCAGCGGATGCAGAAGTCGATCATCGCCTCGTGGTGCGGCATCCGGGGGATGGCGTTGAACCCGATGGGGCCTCCTTGGACGTTGCGGTGAATCAAGAGG
>SDBV01007021.1_pt1 | contig 15461 bp, 17 predicted proteins | sample 2277081 | NCBI WGS metagenome assembly SDBV01 (sample SAMN10402039, study PRJNA504765) | marine sediment metagenome | isolation source: marine sediment core GS10_PC15, 223 cmbsf | place: Arctic Ocean: Southern Knipovich Ridge | collected 2010
CGCGTTAAGACCAATGCGCACCAATATCGGCTCCTCCGCCGATTCATTGCGCTCCGCAAACGCCCTCTGCATGGCGATGGCACACTCCAACGCCCTGGTGGCGGAGGAGAACGAGGTCATGAAGCCGTCGCCCATCGTCTTTACCTCGGAACCGCCGTGGGCCTTGAGTGCCTCCCGCACGATGCGCTCGTGCTCTCGGAGCAGCTCGCGCGCCTTCGCGTCGCCCAGCCGCTCAGTGAGCGCCGTCGAGCCCTCAACGTCGGTGAAGAGGATGGTGTGCACTATGTCGGCTGAGAGCCCCTCGGACTTAGCCTCACCCTCGCCCTCGCCCAGGAACTCCAGAATCGGCCCCATCTGTGATTGAGCGGAGCTCATGTAGCTGCCCTCCGACACGACCAACCGAGCGTTGGGTATGCGCGAAGCTAGGCCGCGGGCGATGTCGACGGTTGGGAATGCCACGCCACGGTATTGCACTACCAGGGTGGGAACCTTCACGCGTGGCAGAAGCTCCGCAACATCCGTCTCCTGCCGGGCTGCTAAGATCGCCTTGGCATTCTCCGCTGACACGCATTCCCGCATGTAGGCAGCGAAGCGTTGCGCGTTCTCACCTTCCGACCACCCGAAAACCACGTGGGCCGCTGTTTCTGTGAACATCTCCCAGTCACTGTCTATAAGACGTAGCAGCCCGCTTATCTGGGGGATCTTGATGTAGTCTGCAGCGCTTGCGTACGTGTTCCACAGAACCAAGTGCGACAGCTTGTCCGGGTTACGAGCCGCGAACGCAATGGCCACCTGCCCAGAAGACGAGTGTCCCAATAGAGCAAACTCCTCGAGGCCCAGCCGCTCGACGACGGATTCCAGATCCGACAGCCGCGCTTCAAGCGAGTAATCGCTCACGCTCTGGTCAGACAAGCCTGACCCCCTTCCATCGAAGCGGATGAGCCTTCGCTTCTCCAGAATGAGCTCGAAGTTGTGAGCAAGGTATGGGTACTGCCATTCGAGCTGAAGATGCTGGTATGGCCAAGCAGTCATGTACACGAGGGGCTTCCCCTCGCCAAGGGCGTAGTAGGCGATGTTCACCCCGTCTTCGGTCTTCGCGTACTGGATGCGCGGCTCCATCAGTCCTCCCCGCGCCAGCTCACCTGATATATGTGTACGCGGTCCTCGAACCCGCGCAGGGTGGTCTCGCCGCGGTCGCTGAACAAGAACTCTTTGCCCGCCACCAGTTCCCTCACGACGTTCGACGCGAGGATCTCGCCACCTTCGGCCTTCGACGCGATGCGCGCCGCCATGTTCACAGCCGTACCGAACAGGTCGCTGCGCCCGTCCGGGTCGTCTTCGGCGATAGGCTCGCCCGCGTTCAGGCCGATGCGTACCTTGATCGGCTCCGCCGCCGACTCGCTGCGCTCGGCAAACGCCCGCTGCATGGCGATGGCGCACTCAAGCGCCTTGGTGGCGGAGGAGAACGAGGTCATGAAGCCGTCGCCCATCGTCTTCACCTCCGAGCCGCCGTGGGCCTTGAGCGCCTCGCGCACGATGCGCTCGTGCTCCCGGAGCAGCTCGCGCGCCTTCGCGTCGCCGAGGCGGTCGGTGAGGGCCGTGGAGCCTTCGACATCTGTGAAAAGGATCGTACGGAAAGCGCCAGGCTCCGCCGGTTCGGCCTGCGGTGCGGCGTCCTCGCCCTCGCCAAGGAACTCGTCGATGGCTTGAAGCACTGCGTCCGTATCTCCCATGAACGGCATCGGCGTCTCCCCCTCCAGGACGACCAGCCGGGCGTCCGGAATGCGGGAGGCGAGGTCCCTCGCGCTGCTGATTTCGGTGAACTGCATCTGGCGGCGGTGCATCACCAAGGTCGGTGATCGCACGCGACCGAGCAGGTCGGTCACGTCAAACTGATCCGCTGCCCGCGTGATCGCGACGAAGGCTTCCGGGGTTATGGCTTCCCGTACAAGCGCGGCGAGGCCGTGTGCCTCTTCCTCTTCCGTCCGTCCCAGGTAGCCGCGTGCCATCGTCTCCGTAGCCATCTCCCAGTCAGTCATGATCAGGTCGTCCAGTGTTTTCGCCCAGGCCGGGTCGGAGGTGCTCGCGTAGGTACACCACAAGATAAGGTGCGAGACGCGCTGCGGGTGGCGGACTGCATAGGCGACGGCCACTGGTCCCCAGTCGAAAGCTCCCCACAGAGCGAACCTGTCCAATCCCAGGTGCTCCACTACCGCCTCGAAGTCGCGCACGCGGGCGTCGAGAGAGTAGTCGGTCACATCGCGCTCCGAAAGGCCGGTCCCTCTGCCGTCATAGCGGACGAGCATCCTCTTCTCCGCCAGCCGCTCGTACCAGGTTCGGATACCGGAGTAGTGCCACTCCAACTGGAGATGGCTGAACTCCGTGGTCATTTGGATGAAGGGCGTGCCCTCCCCCAGCGTACAGTACGCGATGCTCACACCGTCGCTCGTCTTGGCGTACTGGACCTGCGGCTCCATCACTAGTCCCCGCGCCAGCTCACCTGATATATGTGGACTCGGTCCTCGAACCCGCGCAGGGTAGTCTCACCACGGTCGGAGAACGGGAACTTCTTCCCAGCCACGATCTGCCGGACAGCCTCCGATGCGAGGATTTCGCCCCCCTCTGCCTGAGCGGCTATCCGCGCCGCGAGGTTCACCGCCGTGCCGTACAGGTCGCTGCGCCCGTCTGGGTCGTCCTCCGCGATAGGCTCGCCCGCGTTCAGGCCGATGCGGACCTTGATCGGCTCCGCTCGCCCTTCGAGAGCCTCAGGGTGAGCGGGAAGGGAGCGGTTTCGTTCATCGAACGCCTTCTGTATCGCAATCGCGCACTCCAACGCCCTGGTGGCGGAGGAGAACGAGGTCATGAAGCCGTCGCCCATCGTCTTCACCTCCGAGCCGCCGTGGGTCTTCAGCGCCTCCCGCACCATGCACTCGTGCTCGCGCAGCAGCTCACGTGCTTTGGCGTCGCCGAGACGGTCAGTGAGCGCGGTCGACCCCTCGACGTCGGTGAAGAGGATGGTACGGAAGGCGCCGGGTTCGACTGGTTTGGGCTCGTCCGTGGTGCCCAGAAACTCTTCGATCAAGGGTGCCAATCGCTGGAAGGTCATGTCGTCAATGGCCAGGAAGCGGGCGTCCGGAATGTTCGCTGCCAGCTTCTGCCCGCCGCGGACGGCATAGAGGCGATTGTTGTCATTGTGCAGCACCAGCGTCTGGGCTTTTACGTCAGGCAACAGGGCCGAAACGTCGTAGCTCCTTTTGGCAACACTATAGGTGCGGTACGCCTCCGGCTCGATACAGGCTCGGATGTGCTCGCCGAAGAGTTCGATGAAGCGCGGGTCATCAAACCGGAGCAAGACACGCGCCACCGTCTCCGTGAATAGCGTCCAGTCCTTGTCGATAAGGGCATCATGGGCCTCCCACGCGGGCAAGCCGACGAAGTCGGACGAGTTCGTCCAGCCGTCGATGAGGATGAGGTGCGTTACGCGGTCCGGGAATGTTGCGGCGTAGGTCACTGCCATCGGCACAGCGTCTGCGAACGCCACGACGGCGAACGACCTCAGGCTCGTCTGGTCGATAACGGCCTCGAGGTCGCGAATCATCGCCTCCACGGAGAAGTCGGTCGCATCCCGATCTGAGAGGCCCGTGCCTCGCGGGTCGTACCAGGTGAGGCGGAACGCCCGCGTGAGTGGCGGGGAAATATTGGGGAACATCGCCCAATCCCGCTGGGCATGGGCCAACCCGGGCTGTGGCATGCGGATCAGGGGCGGCCCTTCGCCCATGCTGGCGAAGGCGATGTTTACTCCATCGCTCGTCTTTGCGTACTGGACCTGCGGCTCCATGATCGGCCCTATCCTATATCACCACTAACCAGCTCGGCAGCCCGCCGCGTTGTGATCCTGGTTATGGGCAGTGACCACAGTTGCCATCCCGGTGGGCTACGGTACCGAGTAACTTGACGAGGTAGGTGGTTGACGGAGCCAGGGCCCGCCCGCATGCGCGGGTTGCTCCGCTCGTGGTTCGAGAGCCTCACCACGAGCGGGACGGGGCGCTCAGGATGACAGGCGGTGGGGGCGAGCGCTAGCTGCTTGAGGCGGTGACTTCTTTGAGCTCGATCGGCTCGAAGATGCGCTTCTTGAGGGCCTCGCGGGGCGGGTCGATGTAGATGGCGGTCCAACCGCAGGCCTGCTCGCAGAGGCGGCAGCCGGTGCACTTCTTCTCGATCACTCGCGCCACGCCGAAGAAGTCGCCCACGCGCTCGCCGGAGAGGTCAAGCTCCAGCGCGTCGAAGGGACAGACGTTGATGCAGAGCTCGCAGCCGGAGCCGATGCAGTTTTCGTCGATGACGATCGCCTTCGGCCACTCACGTCGCGGGAAGCCCTTGCCGATGTCACCAAACTCATCGGCGATGCACTCAACGGGGCAGACGACGCCGCAGGCGCCGCAGTCGATGCACAGCACCGGGTCGATGATGTGCATGCCGTTGCGCTCACCGGTGATGGCGTCGGTGGGACAGCGCTTCGTGCAGGCAGTGCAGCCGATGCAGCTCTCGTGGATCTTGTAGGACATAGGTATGAACTCCGGTCACAGTGTATGGGCCGCGCTTCGCCTTTCGCAACCGGGGAGCGCGTTAATCGGCCGGACACGCTGACGCGAAGCGAGGGCCGGAGAAGATCCCCGGCCCCCGCTGGCGCAGCGTCCGTGGCTAATCGAACGGCTATTCTTCAGCGGCAGCGGCCTGCTCTTCGAAATACGAGGTGTGGTCCTCGTAATCGAGAAGCGTGAGCATACCACCCGGGTACACGCCCTTGTTCGTAACGTGGGGGACGATATGGCAGTGGAAGGTCCACGTGCCCGGGTTTGTCCCCTCGATCACGACGTCAACGGTCTGGCCCGGCGGGATGTCGATGGTGTTCTGGCGCCATCCGTCAGGCATGGGGTTGCCGTCGATGTTCGTCACCAGGAACTGGTGTCCATGCAGGTGGAACGGGTGGTACTGGGCGCCCATGTTGGCGAACCGAACCAGAATCTTCTCGCCCGTCTTGATCAGCAGCAGGCTGTCGTCAAGCGTGGCCGGAAAGGACTTCCCGTTTATCGTGTACGCACCCTCGATCTCGTGCAGCGCCATCGTGTACTCGCGGTCGTAGTCCAGGCCCGCCGCCGGCTCGACGATGAAGAAGCCGAAGAGGCCCTTTGCCAGCTGCTGCGCGGTGTTGGAGTGCGTGTGGTAGACGGTAGTCCCCACACGCTCCGCCACGAACTCATAGGTCCAGGTCTCGCCCGGCGCGATATCCGGCTGCGTGATGCCGGGGACGCCATCCTGGTCGTTCGGCACGTCGAGTCCGTGCCAGTGGATGGTCGTTGCTTCGGGCAAGTCGTTCGTGACGGTGAGACGGACCTTCTGGCCTTCCGTGACCCGGAGTTCCGGCCCCGGATACTGTCCGTTGTAGACCCACGCCTCAACGGTCTTGCCGGGATACACTTCCCAGTCAATGACCGAAGCCGTCAAGTCGATCTCGACTTCCGGGTCGTCGAAAACATGGCCCGGTTCGCCCAGTTCGGCGCTTGCGTCACCGCCGCCACATGCGGGCAGTAGCACGAACAGGCCCACTGCAAGGACGGCCAGAAGGCCGGCCCCGATTAATGCCCCCGCTCTCGCGAAGCTCGTGCGATTGATCATATTCTTCCCTCCTTCTGCCCCGAGCGCTTCCGCCCGGAGATATTAAACTGTTATTAAACACTATTTAAGGTTTGTAAAGAACTTCACGCATCCGCGAAATGCATCACTATCCATAAGGAAAGACTAGTAAGGGACGGATGGCGCCGCCGACGCTGACACCGCGTGAGCTGGAAGCACTGCGCTTCCTCGCCTGCGGAATGCGCAACGCGACGATCGCGGAATCGCTCGGGATCAAGCACACGACGGTGCGCAACCACGTCGAGCACATCCTGGGGAAGCTCGGCGTCCACAGCCGGCTCGAAGCGGTTGTATTCGCCGCCGAGCACCGGCTCGTCTGGAGCGGGACCGATCAGCCGCGACTAAGAAGCGAGACTCTTGTCCTTGAGAACGCTCTCGAGGACGGCGCCGATTTCGGCGGGTGAGTCAGAGATCGTGGCGCCGGCGGCGCGCAGGGCGTCCTTCTTGGCCTGGGCGGTGCCGGCCGCGCCGACGATGATCGCACCGGCGTGGCCCATGCGGCGGCCCGGAGGGGCCGTGGCGCCGGCGATGAAGGCGACGACTGGCTTCTTCATCTCCGAAGCGATGAAGTCGGCGGACTGCTGTTCGGCCACGCCGCCGATCTCACCGATGAGGACGACGGCGTCGGTGTCAGGATCGTCGTTGAAGAGGCGCAGCGCCTCGACCTGCGTGGTGCCGATGACGGGGTCGCCGCCGACGCCGACGCAGGTGCTCTGGCCGATGCCGCGCGACGTCAGCTGATCCACCGCCTCGTAGACGAGGGTGCCCGAACGCGAGATGACGCCGACGCGGCCGGGTGAGAAGACGTGGCCCGGCATGATGCCAACGCGGGCCTCGCCCGGCGTGATGACGCCGGGGCAGTTGGGCCCGATGACGATGAGGTCGGAGCCGCGCAGGAAGCGCTTGACGCGCACCATGTCCAACGTGGGCACGCCTTCGGTGATGCAGATGATCACGGGCACCTCGGCGTAGGCGGCCTCGAGGACGGCGTCCGCGGCGAACGGCGCCGGGACGAAGATCAGTGAGACGTTGGCATCGGTCTTCGCGACCGCCTCAGAGACGGTGTCGAAGACGGGGACGCCTTCGGCTTCCTCACCGCCACGGCCGGGAGTGACTCCGCCGACGACTTTCGTGCCGTACTGGATGCAGCGGAGCGTCTGGAACGAGCCCTCCTTGCCGGTGATGCCCTGCACGAGGAGGCGGGTCTGCTTTCCTACGAGGATGCTCATGGGTCTCCTTCTGTCACTTGTCTCTGTGCAGACGCGCGCGGCTGCTCGCGGGCACGAGTTGTCCGGCGTGCCACGAGGTGTGGTTACTAACACGATCGATGAAGTCGAGAAGTGAAATGCTGTCGCCGCCGGCGATTGTCACGCTGCCCTCGAGGTCCGGGCGCTCGAGTTCGGCGAGCACTTCGAGCGTGTCGTTGCGCCCCTTGAGGAACTCGGCGACGAGTTGCGACGGCGTCAGGCCGGTAAGGCCGCTCACCTTCTCCTGATTCCAGACGTCGATATCGTTGACAACGTCGATCTCCGCCTGCGAGGCTTTGCCCGCCGCCGAGCGGAAGCGGAGCTGAAGGCGCTCTTCGTTCGAGGCCATGTGCGCGAGGACGCTTTTGTATGACCAGCCTTTTGCCTCGCCGTGCGCCGGGTCGTCCCAGGCGTCATCGGCGACGGAGTAGACGGCGCGCAAGAATCCTTCCTGCGAGCGGACGAACCAGCGCAGCTTCTCGTCAATCTCCGGCAGGAATTCGAGGCGGCGGGGCGTCCAGCCGGTCGCCAGCGCGCGGCGGATGTCGTCGGCGTGCTGGCGATCGTGATAGCCGAACCAGAGCCAGTCCTCGACGGTGAGGTCGTACTCGGGGCCCATCGGCACGGCGTAGGCGAGTATCTCCTGGTGGCGCTCGTCCAGGCGGAGCGTCATCGCGATGCGGGCGTCATGCGCCTCGAAGAGCACCTGACGCAGGTCTTCGTGCGTCCAACGGCGGCGCTCATCGACGACGGCCTGGTTGCGGCCGCGGACGTCGAAGAAGCGGGACGTATCGGCGATAAACTGCTCGTTGAGGACGCCGGCGTAGATGAGGCCGGCGCCGGACGGCGAAAGGTCGCCGACGAGGTGGGCGATCAGGTCCTTGACCGTCCAATCGCCGTAAGGGACGCCGCGGTCCCACTCTTCCGGCGAAAGCGCGTCGACAACACGAAGGAGTTCGCGGTGTGCGTGCTGGAGATCGACGGAGGCGTGCTGAGCGGTCGGTAGCGTCACGAGCCGTATGATACGGCGGTGCTTGAGCGAGGGAAAGCGTCGCCGGGGCCGCTAGTGGCCGCCGCGACGGCGGAGGAACGCGGGGACGACGAGCACGGCGAGGGGGATGGCGAAGGCGATCGGCAGGACCACGGCCCAGGGGGTGGACACCGTGTGGTCGCCGTCCAGATCTTCTTGCGGTGGCGAAGCCTGAGGCGGCGGGCCCTCCGGAGCCCGTCCGGGGCCGGTCACGGCCTCGATCCCGGCGATCATCTCTGCGCGAAAGTCCTCGTCCCCGGAGATGAAGCCCGAACCGACGCAGAGGTGCGTCAGGTACTCGCCATCGCTCAGCTCGAGGAAGAGGACGGCCTCCCGGCCGACGCTATCGCTCGAAACGAAGCCGCAGGTGCCGCCATCCGGCGGGTCGTCGACGGCGATCTCGGCCGGGCCCGTGCCCTTGTAGTAAGTGTTGACCGCGAAGACCCCGTCCGTGTCGGAGATCCCGATCTCACCGTCCCCGGAGTCTACCGTCTCCTGGTCTTCGTACACCGACACGACCGTGCCGATGGCGACCACGTCGGCGCTCTGAACGCGCTGTTCGACCGTCGTCTCGATGCAGGAGCAGGCATAGGCCGTGTCGCTCGCCGTCTGCAGCGGCGCGAAGAGCAGAGCGAAGATGATGGGAAGCGGGAGCAGTCGGCGTTTCACGTGGCCTATGATACCGCGCCGCGGCTCGTCGCTAGTGGCCTCCGCGGCGCCGCAGCAACGCGGGGACGACGAGCACGGCGAGCGGGATGGCGAAGGCGATCGGCAGGATCACGGCCCAGGGGGTGGACACGTTGGGCTCAGCAGGCGCGTCCCGCGGCGTCACGTCGTCTGGCAGGACACCGGGGCCGGTTATCGCCTCGACGTCCGCTGTGCCAAGAATCTCCGGGTCAACGGGTCTATTTCTGGAGCAGCTCGTGGTGTAATAACCACCGTCGGATTCCTGGTATGCAAACACGAGAACCGCCTCGCCCGACTGCTTCCAATACCCAGGGAAAGTTGCCGAGAGTTCGTCGGTCTTGATCCAGTGGACGGAGACGCCGAAAGGCCCTGACCCCTTGAAATAGCGTTCGACATCGAAGCGCAGAATGTCCCCGTCGATTGCGTGTACGGAGCCGACGAAGATGAGGTCAGAATTCGCGACCAGCTGATCGGTGAAGACAAAGGGACAAGCGTACGCCTTTTGGCTTCCGGTAAAGGGCAGCGCCGCCAAGACCAATGCCAAGATGAACGGTGGCAGAAGCAGTCGCGACAACGTTACGTTGGCAAGCCTTCTCATGTTCAGAGCCTCGGTATCTTGACGCGGCGGGCGCCGGAATGGTTCCCGAGCGCTAGCCGGCAGCCTCCACCGCGGCGCGGGCTGCCTCGCCGAGGTCGTTAGCGCGAATGAGGTTGAGGCTGGATTCGGCGAGGAGGCGCTCGCCCTCTTCGACGTTGGTGCCGACGAGGCGGGCGACGACGGGAACGCCGACGTCCATCTGGCTGTGGGCGTCGATGATGCCCTGGGCGATGACGTCGACGCGGGCCATGCCGCCGAAGATGTTGATCAGGATCGCCTTCACGTCCGGGTCGTCCTTGAGGATGCGAAAGGAAGCGATAACGCGCTCCGGGTCGTTGACGGTGCCGATGTCGAGGAAGTTCGCGGGGTCGCCGCCGGCGAGCTTGATCGCGTCCATCGTCGCCATGGCGAGGCCGGCGCCGTTGACGACGCAGCCGATATTGCCGGTGAGCTTGATGTAGGTGCCGATGCCGGACTCCTGCGCGGCGATCTCCAGCGGGTCCTCTTCGTCGATGTCGCGCAGTTCGGCGATGTCCTTGTGGCGGTAGAGTGCGTTGTCGTCGAAGTTGAACTTGGCGTCGGCGGCGAGCAGGCGGCCGTCCTTCGTCACGACGAGCGGGTTGATCTCGGCGAGCGAGCAGTCGTTGTCGGCGAAGGCGCGATAGAGGCCGGCGATGAGGTTGCTCGCGGGCCGCATCAGTTCGCCATCGAGACCGATCTCCATCGCCAGGCCGCGGCCCTGGAACGGCTGGAAGCCGATCGTCGGGTCGACAGGCGACTTCTTGATCGCGTCCGGGCTTCTGGCGGCGACCTCCTCGATCTCGACGCCACCTTCGGCGGAAGCCATGACGAGCGGCAGGCCGACGGAGTTGTCGATGACGACGCCCAGGTAGAGTTCGCGGTCGATCTCGATGCGCTCCTCGACGAGGACGCGCTTGACGAGCTGGCCTTCGGGGCCGGTCTGGTGGGTGATGAGCTGCATGCCGAGGATGTCGTCAGCGGCGGCACTCGCCTCTTCGGGGCTGGACGCGAGCTTGATGCCGCCGCCTTTGCCACGCCCGCCCGAGTGTATCTGCGCCTTGACGACGACCGGCACGCCCAGATCTTTGGCGATCTTAGCGGCCTCGGCGGCGCTGATGGCGACGTCTCCCTTCGGGACGGGCACGCCGTAGCGGGCGAGGAGTTCCTTGGCCTGATATTCGTGAACCTTCATGCGTTACTCCATGATCTCGTAGTACGTGGTCTTTTGCGGCTGTACGCTCGTGCACTGGATCAGCTCTGCTTCGCCGCTCACGATCCAGATACTGCACGAAATGTCCTGCCCGACGATAGGGGGATCGATAGCGAAGAGGCCACGTTCAGCGCAGGTGACGAGCGCTTCCGTCGGGTCGTAGGTGCAACCTTCCGGCTCGATCTGCTCGCCGAGGAACTGGCCGACGAAGGCGCCCTGGTCGGCCGGAGCGACGGCGGGAGTGCCTTCGCTGGCGATCGGCGGCGCCGTCGGGACGTCGCCGGGCGCGGTCGGCCCGACGGTGCCGTCGCCGGGCGATTCGGACGGGCCTTCCGTCTTCTGGTCGCCGGCGGGCGCGGTAGTGCTGGCGGCGGGCGACGACGGGGCGGCGGTGATGGTGGGCGTGGGCGAGGCGGCGTCATCGTCGCCGCAGGCGATCACGGCGAGCGAGAAAGCGATGGCTGCGAGGCCGAGGGATGCGAGACGGAACATCGCCCTCAGTTTAGAGGCGGCGGAGAGGCCGGACAAGAAACGCCCGCGCCGACGCGACCTCTGCCTCGACTCCTGCTAGCGTGCGGCCGCGGCTGCGCCGGCGTGCACCTTTGCGAACTCGCCGATGCGCTCGATCGCCGCCACGGCCTCGGGCAGCAGCGGCGCGAAGAACTGGAAGACGTGGATCATCTCGTCGTTCACTTCGAGCGTGATGTCCACGCCCGCGGCGTCGGCGCGCCTGGCCACACGAGTCGAGTCGTCTAGCAGAACCTCGGCGTCACCGACCTGGATCAGCATCGGCGGCAGGCCCGTGAAGTCCGCGTGTAGCGGCGAGACGAGCGGGTTGCGCACGTCTTCGTCGCGGTAGTAGCTGCGGGCCATCTCCGGCATGCCGGTCGGGTCGATCATCGGGTCTGCCTCGCGGCGGGTCTTGATCGAGTCGCCGGCGCCCTCCAGGTCCGTCCACGGCGAAAGGAGCACGGTTGCGGCGGGCAACGGGTCGCCAGCCTCGCGCAGCCGGAGGAGCGTCGCGAGGGTGAGTCCGCCGCCGGCAGAGTCGCCGCCGATGACGAGCCGTGCCGGGTCGACGCCCTGCCCCAGCAGCCAGCGGTATCCCGCGACAGCGTCGTCGAGGCCGGCGGGGAACGGGTTCTCGGGAGCGAGCCGGTAGTCGACGGCGAAGGCGCGCGCGTCGCAGGCCGCCGCGATCAGGGCAACCATCCGCGCGTGCGTGTTCACGGAGCCGATCGAGTAGCCACCGCCGTGCAGGTAGTAGACCGTTATGTCACCGGAAACACCGGTCGGCGTGAGCCACTCGCCGGGGACGCCGTTGGCGTCGGTCTTCTCGCGCTTGACGTCTTCGGCGACCGGGAAGGCCATGGCAAGCTTTTCGAAGTTGGCACGCGTCTCTTCGGGCGGGGCGTCTTCGCGCACAGGTTGCGCCTTGATCATCTCGATGATGTTCTGGAGCTGTGGACTTGCCATCGAATTACCTGCTTTCGTATCGCGTTCCTACGGATAGCGTGGCAGAGCGCTGCGAGATGTCAATCGGGCTATGCCGGACGTGGCGCGTCGTTCAGGAACGAGCGGATAAGGTCCGCGAATCGCTCCGGCGCCAGCCGCGGCAGGGAATGGCCGGTGTCCTCGAAAACGTAGAGCCGGCCGTCCGGGAGCGAGCGCACCATGCGGGACGAGATCTCGTCGTCGAGGATCGGGCTGTTTTCGCCGCGGGCAACGAGGGCGGGGCAACGGACGTGCGTGAGGGAGTCCCAGAGGAAGTCGATCTCCGGGATCGCGGCCTTCGTCGTGACGTCCGCGAGGCGGCGGTCGTAACGGTTGGCGTACATGCCGTCGTCGCCCTGGACGAGCGAGTTCTGGATCAGGCGCTCGATGGAGGCGTCGTCCAGCGAGGGCCACTGCTTGCGGTAGAAAGACTGGGCGTCGCCGAGCGAGAACGAGCTTGGCGGGCGGTCGGCCTTCGACGTCATGTCGTTCTTGAGGCCGACGGCGCCGACGCGCGCCATCTGCGGGCCCATGTCCACAAGCGCCAGGTGTTTGAGGCGCAGCGAGTTTTCTCTGGCATAGGCCATCGAGACACGCGAGCCGAGGGAGAGGCCGACGAGATCGAAGCGCTGGAGGCCGATCTTGTCGACGAAGCGGGACAGGTCCGAGGCCAGCGCCCAGACGAGGTAGCCGCCAGGCGCCGATTCGCTCTCGCCGTGGCCGCGCTGATCGGGCGCAAATATGTGGAACTCGCCGAGGAGGCGGTTGGCGCAGTCCTGCCAGAAGTACGCGTAGTCACGCAGGCCGTGCATGAGGACGAGCGGGCGGGTGCCGGCGCCCTTCCACTCGAAGTAGTGCAGACGCAGGCCGTTGACCTTGACCTCGCCCTCGGACGGCTGAACGAGCGTCATGCCGCCTCGCCGACGTAATGCACCCAGGGCAGATGGGACGACACGGAGTTGACCAGACGGCGGTCCACAGTCCAGAGTTCGCCGCCCAGCAACTCGGCTACAGCGAGGTACTGGGCATCGTAGGCCCGCGGCTGGCCGAAACGCGCGGCGAGATCAAGGGCGCGCGGCTGTAGCGCTCGCGAATCCTGCCAGATTTCGACAGGGCTGCTGAGACCGGCGGAGAGAATCTCGTGCGCGGCGAGCGGTGACAGTTCACCGCGATGGTTCGACAGGCGAATGACCGAGGTGATCTCGGCATAGAAGAGGGGCGGCGCCACCAGCTGGGTCCCCGCTGAGAGCCAGTCCTCCCAGAGCCGCGCTGCGGTCGCCTGATGCGGATCATCGAGGACGATGCTCAGGAAGAGGCTGGCGTCAACGCAGACCGGCCCGCTCACCGCAACCCTTCACGGCTTTCGCGGATCAGTTCGGTGACGTCAACGGGACCATACCTGACGCTGATCTTCTTACCCAGTGCCACGGTCTCGCTCAACCATTTCAGCGCTCTGTCTTTGTCGTAGTTCACGGTCTTGTCCTCCTTCGCGGGCCGGTAAGCGACGGCCGTTTCGGCAACCCCGGGCGATCTGGGCCTCAGCGCCTCGACGTCAGCGGGATCTATGAAGTGCTGGTTGCCGAGCTTGCGCGACGGGAGCTTGCCGCTCCAGATCCAGCGACGGATCGTTTCCTCGGAGCGGCGGCAGGCCCGTGCTACTTCGCGGACGGTGAGCAAGGCGTCCTGTTCGGTCATGTTGTAGTATTCTACACCATCGGCGCGTCATGCGCTAGTCGACCGGCTCCATCTCGTGGCTGTGGGAGTGGTCGTGGCCTTCCTCGTGCTCGGCCTGGTGTTCCGGGTCCTCGTGGTAGAACTGGAACAGCACGCCGCCGGAGTCTTTCGGGTGGATGAACGCCTCGACCCAGCCGTGCGACTCGTTGACGCCGCCCCAGGGTTCGATTCCGAAGTCCTCCATCGCCTTCGCAGCGGCGTGCGCGTCTTCCACTTCGAACGTCACGTGGTGCAGTCCGGGCCCCTTCTCCGCGATGAACTTGTGCAGGTAGCTGTTCTCGCCATACGGCTCGAGCAGTTCGAAGTGGCCGGTCCCGCCGGGCACGCGCAAGCCGACGCCCCGAAAGCCCACCTCCGGGTTCTCGAACCGTCCTTCGACGGTCATCCCCATCAGCTCCGTGAGGAGCGGCAGCGCGTCCTCAAGCTTGTTCACGACCCAGGCGACGTGGTCGAGCCGTTTGATACCCATTGCTTTGCTGTCCATGCACAGATTCCCTTCCAGGCCCCGGGCAGACGCTCACTGGGCATCACCTACGGGCAGCGCCCATGATACGTCGCGTCGTACTTGTCGTCATCCGGTACGGCGATTAGGATGCTTGCATGGAAGCGCCGACTCCGGCCATCGGCTTCGAACGGAAAGAGGCGGTCCTCATCATCAACCCCGCCGCGCACAACGTGCCGGCGTTGAAACTGCGCCGCGAAGCAGAGGAATGGCTGCGCGAAGCGGGCTGGCGGTTCCGCTGGGAGCAGACGACCGGGAGCGGCCATGCGACCATGATCGCGGCGCGCGCCGCGGCGGCAAAAGTACCGCTGGTGCTGGCCCTTGGCGGCGACGGTACGCTGAACGAAGTCGCGAACGGGCTGGCGGGCACGGAAACAGCGCTGGGCACGCTGCCAGCAGGCACGAGCAACATCTGGGCGCGCGAGGCGGGCATCAGCCGCAAGCCGGTGGAGGCCGCGCGGCTGATGGCGCTGGGCGAGCGGCGGCTGATCGACCTGGGTAAGGCAGGCGACCGCTACTTCATGCTCTTCGCCGGCATCGGCGTCGATGCGCAGATCACCCGCAACGTGTCGCTGAAGATGAAGCGGCGAGTCGGCGCAGCGGCCTACGGCGTCGCCGCCGTGCGCGAGGCGATGCGCTGGCGGTCGCGTCCCGTGACGGTGCGACTGGACGGCGTGGAGCAGCGCCTGGACGTGCTGATGGCGTTCGCGGGGAACACCCGCCTCTATGCCGGCCTGACCAAGATCACGCCCAACGCAGTCGTCGACGACGGCCTCCTCGACGTCTGCATCTACCAGGGCACCGGCAAGCTCGACATCGCGATGCACACGGCGCGGACGCTGATGCAGTCGCACAACAAGGCGAGCAAGGTTCTGTATCAGCGGGTCAGGCGGCTGGAGTTCGACTGGGACGAGCCGCTGCCGGTACAGCTGGACGGTGATCCGATAGGCGACTGCCCGCGGGAGATCGAGGTGGCGCCCCGCGCGCTCTGGGTGGTCGTTCCGGCGGGGCTCAGGACGGGTCTCTTCGCGGGGCCGGGACGCCGGCCGCAAGAGGCCGAGCTGAGCCTGCCTCGACGGCAAACAGGCTAGCGTCATCCAGGAACGACCCCGAGAAGCGGTCCCAGTCCGTCCCTGTCACGAGCATCTGGTCGACGTCGCCCAGAGCCGCCAGCACGGAGTCCCGGCGCGAGGCGTCCATTTCGGACAGGATGTCGTCCAGGAGGAGGAGCGGCGGGTCGCCTC